>Ga0334901_1000448_pt1 | contig 57005 bp, 52 predicted proteins | sample GraSluR3_MG_3_FD_207216 | JGI IMG/M metagenome (GOLD analysis project Ga0334901, IMG submission 207216) | Sludge microbial communities from methane-producing bioreactor in Wageningen University, Netherlands - Granular Sludge_15_08-R3 | ecosystem: Engineered > Bioreactor > Anaerobic >...
ACTATCCATAATATTTCTATTCTCTCATGGAATGCTGGTGTACTGACTATAGACGTTCATTGTTCAAAAGGCACCTATATTCGCTCTTTAGCACGAGATATTGCACTTGCATGCAATTCGAGAGGTCATCTGATTGCGTTAATACGTACGGCAGTAGGTCCTTTTTCATTAGATGAAGCAGTAGGAACCACCGATTTTGAAATCCTGCGTGAGCATGCTCAACATAGCGTTAACCGTATAGAGCGTATTCCAGGAATGGGAACCATAGTGCTAACAGAAGAGGCTTCGTTGAGAATGACCTATGGAAACCTCCCGACTAAACATGGTATTATGTCTCAGACGGTGTCAGAGGATGACCAATTCGCATTAGTTTTTAACAACCATAATACGCTGTTGGCAGTTGTTGGATTACAGAAAGACGGCATGCCTAAGAAGATATTCGCCCTACCTGGTTACGGAGAACATACACTTTGATTGAGTTACATGACTTTGATCAACTTCTACTCTCACGGGAATTGTCTCATGTTCCGGCAATTGTATCTATTGGCGTATATGACGGTTTGCATATTGGGCATCAACGGATTATTTCTACAACAGTTGATCTTGCAAAAAAGGAAGAAGACTTACGATCTGTTGTTGTCACTTTCGCCCAAAATCCTAAAACAATGATGGGCAGAAATCCATTTGACAGACCTCTTATGAGTCTTCGTCAAAGCACCGATTTCTTTGCCGAACTAGGAATTGATTATTTGGTTGTGATTGACTTTTCTCCCGATTTCAGTAAACTAACTGGAGAGGAGTTCATAGCACGTTGCTGTGGTATGTTCACCATCAGGGCAATTGTTGTAGGTGAAAATTTCCGTTGTGGTTCTCATGCCGATACTGGTGTTGAAGAACTTCGGAAGATTGTCCCGCAATATACTAAGGATGCATCAGTTGTAGTCCCTGGTATGTATAAGCTCAACGATGGTACAGACGACAGTAGTACAGTAGTGCGAGTAACTTTAACTCAGGGTAACGTATCGGAGATTCCGATGCAGCTCGGCAGGTATTATTCAGTGGACTTGGCCCATATTCCTTCCAGGAACATTGAGTATCCCCTGCGATTTCCAATCGGCTCATTCGTGCAGCTTCTGCCGCCACCGGGAGTGTACGAGACTGTGCTTGTTATGGCAGACAAGTCGGAATGGAGAATGATTGCTTTGATTGATGAAGAGTTTCTTACTCTATCGAGCAACAGTTCACCGACAAATAGAGTCTTCCATACAGGTGGAGATTTAGCTGTGAGGTATGACAATTTGCAATTTGTAAAGGAGTTGACGTAGATATGTTGACAAAAGAGATGAAAACTCAAATTATTACTGAATTTGGTGGAAGTGAAGCCAATACAGGTTCTGCTGATGTGCAGATTGCACTTCTGACTGCAAGAATTCGTGATCTACAAGATCACTTCAAGCAGTTTCCAAAGGACCATGCAAGTCGTAGAGGTCTACTCAAAATGGTAGGTGCTCGACGAAGACTGCTTAAGTATGTACGGAACCAGGATGTTAATCGATACCGTGAACTTATTCAGAAGTTAGAGTTGAGAAAATAGTTGATGGGTGTTGCATAGTATGTTGATCAGCCTCAGAATCCCCACAAAGGGTTTCAGGGGCTGTTCCTGTTTATGGCCTATCTGAACATAGTAGAAAAAAGAACAAAAGAAGTAGGAAAGAATGATGAAATCAGTAAGTATGAAGATTGGTTCTGGCGAATTAGTGCTGGAAACTGGAAAGATGGCAAAGCAGGCTAACGGGGCTGTGTATGCACGCTATGAGGGAAGTGCTGTTCTTGCAACGGTATGTAGTGGACGAGCTCCAGACAAACCGCTCGATTATGTCCCATTACAAGTTGAATATAACGAAAAATATTATGCTGCAGGAAAAATCCCAGGTGGTTTTCTCAAGCGGGAGGGCAGACCTAAGGATAAGGAAATTCTCGTTTCACGTTTAATTGACCGTCCTATGCGTCCTTTATTTGATAAAGCTTTCGGTAGAGAAATTCAGATTGTTCCGACTGTAGTCAGTTCGGATATGGTCAATACTCCCGATATTATCGCCATGATTGCATCTTCTGCTGCAGTTACCATCAGCGATATTCCGTTCAATGGACCTATTGCGGCAGTTAGAATTGCATTGATAGATGGGACATATGTAGTTAACCCCACATTCCAGCAGATTGATGATGCACAGCTTGAGATTGTTGTTGCGGGAACTGAAGATGGAATAACCATGGTTGAAGGTGGAGCTAAACAGGTTTCTGAAGAAACCATGCTTCAGGCTATAGCGACCGCTCAACCCGTAATTGCAGATTTATGTAAGCTTCAGAGAGAATTAGCTGATCTCGTAGGAAAAGAGAAACTGCCATTAATTCACATTGAGGAAGATCTCTCCTTCTTAGAGCCAATTCGAGCCTTTGCATATCCACTGTATAAAGAGGCAAGTTTTGTTAAAGGGAAGATGGAACGATATGCTGCACTTGCAGAAGTTAAGCAGGTCGTCTTGGCAAAATTTGCAGATGAAATTGAGAAAAGCGAAATGCCTGAAAAAGTTGATGCAATGTTCGAAGAACTTGAATACGAAATTCTTCGTGCATCAATTTTAGAGAATGGTGTTCGAACAGATGGTAGAAAGGTTGATGAAATCCGACCTATCACATGTGAGGTTGGAGTATTGCCTCGGGCACATGGTAGTGCGTTATTTACCCGTGGGGAAACACAGGCTCTAGCATCTACCACATTGGGTACCGCTCGTGATGAACAGATGTTCGACACGATTGATAGTGAAAAACATTATAGTAACTTCATGCTTCATTATAATTTTCCCCCGTTCAGTGTTGGTGAGACCGGTAGACTTTCCACAGGTAGACGAGAAATTGGCCACGGTCATCTCGCGCAGCGAGCAATTGAGGGTGTACTACCATCGAAGGATGATTTTCCATATACCGTACGCGTAGTTTCCGAAATTCTTGAATCGAACGGTTCATCATCAATGGCTTCAGTTTGTGGTGGATGTCTCTCACTTATGGATGCTGGTGTTAAGATAATTAAACCGGTTGCCGGTATAGCAATGGGATTAATCACCGAAGGTGCAGACTACAGTAAGTATGTCGTATTGAGCGACATACTTGGAGAAGAAGACCACCTTGGTGATATGGACTTTAAAGTTGCTGGTACTCAAGATGGAATTACTGCTTTTCAGATGGATATCAAAATAGCCGGTGTTTCTCAGGAAATTATGAAGAAGGCTCTTGAACAAGCGAAACGTGGTCGAATGCATATCCTTGGTATTATGGAAGAGACCTTACAAGCCCCAAGAGTTGAAATGTCTGAGTACGCACCAAAAATTCTTACCATTAAAGTAGATGAAGAAAAAATTGGTGCCGTTATTGGCACTGGTGGAAAAACCATTAAAGGTATTGCAGAACAGACTGGTGCAGAAGTAAACATAGAGAATGACGGAACAGTCACCATTTATGGTAAAAATAGTGCCAGTGCAGAACAGGCACTCAATTTGGTAAAATCTATTGTTGAGGAACCTGAAGTAGGTCGAATTTATACAGGTACGGTAAAACGTATTATGGATTTTGGTGCATTTATTGAAATTTTACCTGGTAAAGAGGGACTTTGTCATATTAGTAAACTCTCTCGAAGTCGGGTGAATAATGTCAACGATGTGCTGAGTGTCAATCAGGTTATTCCAGTTAAATTAATTGAAATTGATCGAATGGGTCGATTAAATCTGAGTTATATTGATGCTGTCGAGAGTGAGGAGAAAAAATAAGATGGATTATTCTGGGAAGGTTTTGGTACGTGTTGTTGCAAAACAAGGAGCTCTACTTCCTGTATATGCAACACGAGAGGCTGCAGGCGCAGACCTTTGTGCCTTCCTTCCTGACGGTCCAATCTCAATTCCAGCGTCCGGTGGGAGAGCAATTGTTCCTACCGGACTTGTTCTCGAAATCCCTTCAGGATTTGAAGGGCAGGTGAGACCACGCAGTGGATTGGCATTTCGGTATGGTATTACTGTTCTGAATAGTCCTGGTACTATTGATAGTGACTATCGAGGTGAAGTTAGCATAATATTAATTAATCATGGAAGCGAACCTTTTACCATTGAACATGGTAACCGTATTGCACAACTTGTTATAGCACCTGTTACTGCGTGTGAATTTATTCCATCGTCATATACAAGCAATACTGAACGTGGCAGCCGTGGGTTCGGATCAACAGGAGTTTAACACATGGAGAGACGCTCAGTCTCATCATACCAAATCCTACGTGGTTATGTACTACGTGAGTTCCTCCTGTCATTATTAGTAGCCTTTTTGTTTTTCTTTTTTATTTTTTTTATCAACCAGATATTATTATTTGCACAACGTATTCTATTAAAAAATGTTTCAATTACATCTGTGCTCCAATTGGTTGGCCTATCAATCCCACAAATCTTACTTTATACCATACCTTTTTCAACGCTTAGTGCAGCGAGTATGACTATTGGTGATTTATCGGCAAGGAATGAATTATTGGCTTTTAGAGCTGCAGGTATCTCTCTATGGCGAATGTTTGAACCTATCGCACTTATGGGCATTATCCTCGCTGTTGGGACGTTTCTCATTGCTGATATTGTACTTCCCTATAGTCATCAACGATTTAAAACTCTCTATACTGAATTATTACGCGATTTACCTACATTAGAAATTGACTCATTCGCTGTTAATAAAATTGGTGATATCGTGCTTGTAACGGGACAGGTCAATGACGATGGTATTGAATCACTGGTCCTTTTCGACACCTCGAATCGCTCACAAAATCAAGTAATCAGTGCAACGGGAGGATCTGTTGCTCTTGTAGATGTGAACTCATACCTCTATCGATTGGATTTATCTAATCCTATCGTTTTGCAAACTGATAGCGGTTCACTCGAGGAATTTTCCTTGGCTTCTGCCGATTCCTTAACCTATTATCTTGATTTCAGCAGTCAGCTCTCTCGATTTACCGATGTTACACCATCACAATTAAGCTCTCGTGATCTATTGCGTATGATTGCCACCCGAAAGATAGACTTACAACGTGACAAAGATAAAATTACAGAAGCAATTAGCTATTTAGAGAGAGAACGAGCTGAGATACTCACGAATGAACATAACCCCGAACGATTAGATGAAATTCAACTTGAGATAGAAAATTTAAAGAATCAGAAAATTATAAATTTCTACTTACAATATTACAGAGCTGAACTCCATAAAAAAATTGCTCTCTCGGCAAGTTGTTTTTTCCTAGTTTTCATTACATTCCCATTATCTTTCTTGAAATTAAAGCATGGTCGGCTGTTTGGTTTTGCATTGAGCTTAATTGTAGCAAGTGCCTACTGGTTCCTTCTATTTTTTGCACAAACGCAAATTCTTGATTATGCAGTGAATCCAGGTTTTCTTATGTGGGCACCTAATGCAATTGTTGTTGGTGTATCTGCCCTGCTTCTTATAAGAACGAGGCGTGTATGAAAATTTTTCATCGATACATTGTTGGTTCACTGCTCAGGATTATTGGTATTTCTGTTGTCTTAGTGGCATTATTGCTCGTCGTGTTTGACGTGTTTTCCCATATTGAACAATATATGAATCAGGAGGTCTCTTTTAGTGTTATGGGAATGCTGACCGTTCTGCATATTCCCGCAGCAATCGGATTGGCTTTAGGTCCTTCTTCTTTATTTGCCGTAACATATTTTCTTGCTATGCTGCATGCGAACAACGAAATGATTATTCTTTCCAATATTGGGTATCCGTTTCGAAAAATTATTACCCCAATTATCAGTATCGGTCTGTTACTTGTGGTATTCCAATTTTTTTTCTCTGAATTCATCATTATTCCGGCCACACGAGAAAAATCAATCCAGACACAAGAAGCACTCAAGATGCATCAATCAACCGATTCTCGAAATATCACGCTACAATCTCCAGATGGAGACTATATTCTGCATGCTGGTCGATATTATGATAACGCAGAAAGAATTGTAGATGTGACATTGGTATTGCTCAATGATCAACATCAGTTATCTGCTCGAATCTATGCAGCTTCAGGTCAATTTAATGGATCATATTGGGTATTGTATGATACCCAAGAGTTTTATGTTCAAAATAAGGATACTATACAAAGTACACGGGAGAAAGAGTATCATAATCCTGAAATTTCCATTGAACCTACACTTTTTCGAAATCTCAGTGCCGATATTTCATCTATGGAATTATCTCAAGCTGTAGCATATGTTAAACGTGTGCGAATGATTGATACTAATCAGTATATACCGTATGCAACTGATCTGGCAGATCGAATTTTTAGCAATATAACCCCCTTGATTCTTATATTGATTTCTTGTTCTACTGTGTTCACTTGGAGAAAAAATGTACTTATTCTCAGCATTATTGCAAGTCTGGCAATATCGGTAGTGTACTTTGTCATGAATATGTTGAGTATGATTCTAGCCAGGCAGGGAATCATTGTTCCTATCTTAGGACCCTTAGCACCAATGCTTGTACTGTTACTGATTTCCTCAAGTTCCATTTTAATACGAAGGATGTAATTTCCATGGATATGATTTACCGAAAAACACACCAGGATACACAGAGTAATGCACGATGTGGAATAGTTTCCTTGCCACACGGTGATGTAATCACTCCAACATTTATGCCAGTCGGGACTAACGGTACCGTAAAAGCCTTGCACCATGATACGGTAGCAAAGATCGGCTACAATTTAATTCTCGGTAATACGTACCACCTTTATTTACGTCCTGGAGTTGATGTTCTAAGGAGTTATGGCGGTCTCCACAACTTTAGTAATTGGAAACACAATATCCTTACCGACAGTGGAGGTTTTCAAATATTCAGCCTCGCTCAACTCAGGAAAATAAGAGAGGAGGGTGTGGTTTTTCAAAGTCATATAGATGGATCAAAACATCACCTGACACCTGAAAAGGTGGTCGATATTCAACACACAATCGGGAGCGACATTCTCATGTGCCTCGATGTGTGCACTCCTCCTGAAATTACCTATAAGGAGGCACGGGACGCATGGGAGATTACCCGTTCCTGGGCACGACGTTCTATCCAACATTGGCAATCGCTTGAAGGGTTTGAAGGGAAATTATTTGGAATTGTACAAGGGAATTTTTATAAAGAACTCAGGAAAGAGAGTGCACTGGCGATTTCAGAGATGGATTTCCCCGGTATTGCAATTGGAGGTCTCTCTGTTGGTGAAACTCCTCAGCAATTCAGTGAGTATTTAGGCTATACAACAGAATTCATACGCGACGATCGTCCACGGTATGTTATGGGTATAGGTTCTCCAGATTACATTCTTGATGCCGTAGAGAATGGTATTGATTTGTTTGACTGTGTTTTAGCAACTCGAGCAGCAAGGAATGGTTCAGTATTCACCGATGATGGGATGATTCAGCTTAAACGTGCTACCCACGAATTCGATAAAGGACCTCTCTCAGAAGGATGTACCTGTACTGCCTGCACTCATTATTCTCGTGGGTATCTTCGACATCTTTTTAAAGCTAAAGAGATGCTTGGGGGTATGCTGGCTTCAGAGCACAATCTAACGTATCTATACCATCTTATGGAAAAGGTTCGTACTGCAATTCAAGAGAATCGGTTCTCACAATTTAAGCAAACATATCTGGCACGATATTATGGAAAATGATCACTCGGCTGAATCTAAAAAAACTGCCTCAGATTCTGTCATTATAATGGTATGTACCTTAATCTCTCGCCTGCTCGGGATTGTAAAAGCACGTGCTATTGCAACAGTTTTTGGTGCAAGCGGTGTTGCCGATATTATAAATTTCACTTTCAATATTCCAAACAATTTTCGAAAACTTTTTGCGGAGGGTGCACTCAGCAGTGCATACATTCCCGTATTTACTTCCCAACTCACTGAAGATCATGGCGATATACGATCGACATCACAACTCTTTGCACGTATGCAGGGATTCCAGTTACTCTTTATGATTCCTTTGATTCTTTTCACCTGGATATGGAGAATAGAAATTGTCTCCTTTCTCAGTGACTTTTCAGATCCCAAACAAATTGAATTATCTGGAAAGTTGTTAATCTATTTCATGGTTTTTCTTGGTTCAATCTCATTTGCAGCATTGTATGGCGGTATTCTTCAGAGTCATGGTTCATTTTTCACAGCCGCTGCAGCTCCATTGATTTTCTCTGTTTCTGTAATCACAAGTGTCTATACCTTGAGTGATCGTTATGGACCCTATGCCATGGTAATCGGCGTAGTTGGGGGAGGGTTCTTACAAGCTTTTGTTACCTATCTTAGACTTCGGTCATTTGGTTATAGGATGCATCTCTCGTTTACATTTTCATATGAACCGTTCCGTACAGTCATGAAAAGTTGGGCTCCGGTAACCCTCACAGCTTCCGTTGCAATAATTACACAGCAGGTTGCTTTTTATTTTGCTTCAACGTTATCGGAAGGAACTGTTACCGCGTTCAGTAATGCAATCATTATCTGGCAAGCTCCATATGGTATTTTTTATAGTGCTATCGCAACAGTATTCTTTCCCGCGATGGTAACTGCGTTTCACAAGAATCAAACCGGACAGCTGAGCAAATTAATTCATCGAGGATTCATCTATATTGCAACATTTCTCATTCCCTGTGCCATCTTACTGACGGCTTTACGATTTGAGACTACTGCAGTACTCCTACAGAGTGGGCGTTTTGAGCTTGCAGATACAATACGAACCGGTTCAATTTTATTCTGGTTCACGCTAGGTATGCCGATTGTTGCGTGGTATGGATTTTTACAGAGAGTATGCTTTTCCACTGGTCGGTTTACTTCTACGCTAATTGTTGGAGTTATCGTATCTTTAATCGATGTAGTCATTATGTGGGCAGCAATCTCCTTGAACTTCGGGCCACAGTCTCTGAGCTTTGCAAACACTCTGTCATTTCTTATGGGAGTGATTCTACTATGGATAGTAGCATATCGGACTGGAAAGGTTAGGGTGGAAATAAAAATATATCTCCATTCACTGGGGAAACTTTTTTTAGCAAATATACCACTCATTATCCTTGCTGTCGGATATTCCCGATTCACCTCTCATTCCTGGTGGCAAAGCGGAAGTACACTAGGCAATGGTCTCATTCTTGTAGGGTTAAGCTTAATTGGAATAATCACAACATTCATCTCATACCGACTCACAAAAATAGAGTTCCTTGGTGTGCTAATGCACAAAGAACGTTGAACCACACGTGTTCAACGTTCTTTAACCTAGTAAGCGAGGACTCAATTATACAGTAAGAGCAGTGATTGATTTTACCGTAAAATCATAGGATTGCTCATTAATAACAAAACTGAATCGTTCACCTGCAGTATGGTTTAACAGCTTTGCTCCGAATGGGGCTAAATAACTAATCGTTTTATCATTAGGATTTGATTCCCATGGACCAAGAATTCTATAGATGTCTTCATTTCCTGTAAGATTATTTTGCAACACTACCTCTGTCCCGAATGAAATCTTCTGAGCGTTAATCGATTTCTGTGTTACTACAGAAGCACGGGAGATTTCATCCGTAAGTCGCATCATGGTGGCATTGAGAATACCTTGCTTCTCTTTTGCTGCTTTAAACTCGCTGTTTTCTCTCAGATCACCAAGAGATAAAGCCTCTCCAATTTCCTTAGAGTTTTCAGGAATATCAACATTCATAATACGGTCTAATTCGGCCTGCTTCTCAAGATATTTTGCTTTAGTGACAAGCAAACCGCTGGAAACCATCTCTGTTGAACTTGTCTCTTCGCCCAAGAAAACAAAATCGGGATACTTTTCAAGAATTGCATGCTTCACTTCAATTTTTCTTGACTGTTCGAGTCCCTGCATCCGTTGAACAATAAAGTTGATACGCTGTGCAGACCCTTCATTTGCTGTTTGTAAAAATTCAAAAAGAGAGCGTTCCTCAAAAAGTAACGTAGTGAGTGTTTTTGCAATCTTTCGATTCTCGATAGTGGCTTTTTTTGCTTCAATTGCATTAAAGGCAAAATCGAGTAATTGGAGTTCGCTCGTTATGAGGGTCTCAAAAGGAACTTTAATTTTCTTTTCCCAAAACTTTTTATCGTACGTACGAGCCAGATAAGTAAAGAGGTCTGCATTTTCACGATAATTCCTACAAGCATTGCGGAACATATCTTCAATGACCTTTTGCCTTCCTTGTTCTCGTAAGGTGTCCATAATATAGCTTGTGAGATAGAAGGGATATAGAGATATGAGCACCTGTTCAATTTTTTCGGAATCTTCTACCGTAACCACGTTATCAATGAAAGATTTCTTCAACTCGGAATCATCAATATCGCCAAATGTTTTTGGAACATCATCAATAAGACCATAAAGATGTTTAAAATCAACCGTGCCAGGTCTCGTGAGGAACGGAAACCGATCACACAAATAATCAACAAAGAGGTAACTGCCGATAACTTGATCGTTCACTCTCTGATATGATGTACACTGATCAACAAAATACTGAACCATCTCCATGAAGAATTCTGTTTCAGGATCACCATTGATAAGGAATTCTCTTACAATTCTCACTTTCTGATAGAATCGTTTCTCATTCCTAAATATTCCTAAAGACTTTTCTTCATAGGAAATAGGAGTTGCACGAAGCGTAAATACATCTGGATCACTTGGAAGAAATCCTATGAGCGGGTCATTCATTATCACCTTTTTTGCATTGGTTTGCCAAGGCGTCCACTCTTTTGCCGTGAGTATTGATGGAACAACTTCTGCCTTCATCTCCTTCAGCGTTGCTGCATTCGCATGACTGGAGATGAGGGTACGAAGACCCCAAGGAACGTCAGTCTTAAACTTTTCAGCCAGCTTTTCTTTGGGGAACACGCTTTTCAAAACCCAAATGTGATGCTTAGGCAGCACTTGAAGTGAGTTGAAAGCCATACTGAGGGACATAGTGTGATTTCGTTTCTGTGCAAAATCAATTACCACATTTTCATGTGAAATATCACTGATTCTTCCAATACTCCATGTTTTATGGTAGACAAATGAACCTTTATCAAAAGCAATGTTCTTTTCAAAATCATCAATCGCAGAGTGAACATCGCGATAACTCTTATCAAGATTTGAAATATCAATGCAAGTTTCCAGTCTGCTATGATTTGCATACTTGCTTCTGTAACACTCTACAAGTCGTTCACGTGCCCATTCAGACTGCGAATCAATGTCGAGCATAGTCTTTAGAACAATGATCCCTTGATCCCAATCATTATTCTGTATTGATACTTCGTAGAGTTGTGCCAACATCTGAGATGTACGCTCCCCCTGGAATCGAACAGAAATCCTCTGTGCCAATCCCAATAAATAGGCAAAATCATCGGGAATCATACTGAGCAGAATTGACCAAATTTCTTTTACTGCAGGAAGATTCTGAGCATTTAGAAATCTTTGCAGTGCTTTTTTATAGTAGAAGAGGGCTTTTTCTTTATTATCTTTAGCAATGTACCGTTCAGCTATCTGTTGAAGAAGGTCAGTTTCATCATAATCAACCTTCACCAAACGTTCGTACAATGCATACATATCGTCTTCACGATTTAATTTTTCATAACACGATGCAAGCACGCGAATTACATACTTATCCTCAAATCTGTCTAATATTTTTAGACTTAAGAATTCTACGATACCGAACTTTTTATTTTCGTTAAAGAGTTCAATAAGGGAGGTGATATTACCATAGTCAAGGGATTTTCTACGAAGTGAGATACTACCGGACAGATAAAGTGCAATAATACTATTTTTATTCTTCTCCAAATATGAGTCACAGATCGATTTTACTTCCAATAATTCTTCCGTGTCTTCAATACCGGTGATAATAGTATCCAGCTCCTCAAAATTAGGAATGGTATAATTTGTTATGGTAGTTCTAGTCCACTTCTCTTCTGTGAGTAGGGTTCTGATGTTTTCTTCGTTCATGCGTCGCTCCCTTGATAATGATGCTGATTTGGAACCATACATAAACACCCCGAGCCGTGCATCCTGTTCATTTGGATTCTTTGACAGCTCAGGTGTTTTACGGTGAGAATGGTTCCAAGTTGCTTCTCTATCATATCATGATGCGGTATTCGATGCAATAAGTGTTTATGTTCATAATGATTGGCTCAAATCTTGAAAGTCCATATTCTCTTGATATGCTTTCCAAAACACGCTGTTTCTGATACAACATGACATATGAATAGAGAACCACGCTGTATTGTAGCACCCTCTCTCCTATCAGCAGATTTCTCGCGTGTAGGAGAAGCTGTTAAAACCATTGCAGAAACCGACGCTCAATGGATTCACCTTGATATTATGGATGGAATGTTTGTACCAAATATTACGTTTGGCCCAAAGTTTATCTCTGATATCCGACCACTTTCAAAGCTCGTATTTGATACTCATCTCATGGTGGCACAACCGGAACGTCTTATAACACAATTTGCGGATGCTGGGAGTGACTATATTACGGTTCACGCTGAAGCAACTCTGCATCTGCACCGAACCCTATCCATTATTAGAGAAACTGGAAAAAAACCGGGTGTATCACTCATTCCATCAACACCAATCTCTGCAATTGAACTCATTCTTGATCAGGTTGATCTTGTTCTCCTTATGACAGTAAATCCGGGATTCGGTGGTCAAAAATTTATTCCAGCCACTATGGAAAAAATTCGTCAGCTCCATGCTCTGCGAGAACAGAAATCCTTAAACTTTCTCATTGAGGTAGATGGTGGTGTTAATCGATCGAATGCGCATGAATTGGTGGATGAGGGTGTCGATGTCCTCGTTATGGGCAGTGCCTTTTTTGGTGCGGAAGATAAACAGGATCTGGTTCAGTATGCACAGGGGACAAACTCATAATGAGAGCGGTAGTACAGCGTGTTACTGAGGCTTCGGTTACCGTCTCAGGAACGTGTGTGGGAGCAATTGAACACGGCTTGCTCGTTTATCTTGGTGTTGAGGCACGTGACAATGTAGATAATCTTACCTATATGGTGAAAAAGATTCCACAACTCCGTCTTTTTATGGACGATCAGGAAAAAATGAATCTATCGTTGCGGCAGGTAAATGGACGCATGCTGGTAGTGAGTCAATTTACACTCTGTGCTGACCTGAAAAAAGGGAATAGACCTTCATTTAATCCAGCCGCTGAACCAAAGCGTGCACAATTCTTTTATGAAGAGTTTGTCCGATTAGTGAGAGAGCAGGGATATACCGTTGCAACAGGAGAGTTTGGAGCTTCTATGCGCGTTCGATATGTGAATGAAGGACCGGTCACAATCATAGTCGATTCTCCTGAATAGGTGAAGCAAAAAGAACCTTTTTGCAGTACACTATAGTAGAAGCAGAAAAAGAGAGGATATTTATGGCAAAGAATACGTCAACTACTCAGACTCAAATAACCGATACAAAGCAAAAACTTGTAGCGTTGGAGTCAGCACGATCACAGATTGATAAACAATTCGGAAAGGGAGCACTTATGAAATTAAGTGACAATCCTACCGATGGGACTATAAAAGTAATTTCTTCCGGTTCAATTTTGCTTGATGAAGCCTTGGGAGTAGGTGGGTACCCGAGGGGAAGAATTATTGAAATATATGGACCGGAATCTTCCGGTAAAACGACACTTGCACTCCACGCAATTGCTGAGGCTCAAAAGACAAACGGCATTGCCGCTTTTATTGATGCAGAACATGCACTGGATCCTGCCTATGCAAAAAAACTTGGTGTAAATACTGATGAACTGTGGATTTCTCAACCAGACAACGGCGAACAGGCTCTTGAAATTGTTGAGTCCCTTGTACGTTCGGGTGCTGTGGATATTATTGTGGTAGATTCCGTTGCTGCTCTTACACCACAAGCAGAAATTGATGGCGAAATGGGTGATTCCCATATGGGACTTCAAGCCAGACTCATGAGTCAGGCACTACGAAAGCTCACAGGAATTTTATCCAAAAGTAATACAACGATAATCTTTATTAACCAAATCCGTATGAAAATTGGTATTATGTTTGGAAATCCTGAAACAACAACTGGAGGAAATGCCTTAAAATTCTACTCATCAATTCGAGTTGAAGTACGTCGCATAGAGGCAATCAGTCGCAGTGCAGACGATATTATTGGAAACCGTGTGCGAATAAAAATTGTGAAGAACAAGGTAGCCCCCCCATTCAGAAAGGTTGAGCTTGATATGTTCTTTGGAGAAGGGCTGAGTTATCATGGTAGCATTCTTGATGCAGCTCTCAAATATAACCTCCTTGATAAGAGCGGGTCATGGTATTCATACAATGGTGAAAAGATAGGGCAGGGTAGAGAGAATGCCATCAATTTCCTCAAATCGAACAGTGATATTATTCAGGATCTCGATGCAAAACTTCGTACCATAATTTTCCCAACTATCGCACCGGGACAAACTATCGCTCAGACTACTGAATAAGTAAGCAACCCTTTACGCGACCGAGTGAAAACGCTATACTCGGTCGCATGGTACAAGAAACGGGATATGTAGCGAATGAAGAACATTCACTATTCGCTTTGTCCTATTCCATTCGTCATTTTGAAGGTCCTCTCGACTTATTACTGCATCTGGTTCAGAAAGCACAGGTGAATATTTATGATATTCCTGTAGCAGAGATAACTGATCAATTTCTAGCATATCTTGATATGGCTCGGAGCCTAAACTTAGATGACCTTACCGATTTCTATGCAATGGCGGCCCACTTGATTTACCTGAAAAGCAAGATGCTTTTACCACAGAGCGATGCACTGGATGAGGATGATGAATTCTTTGAAATGCGGACAGAATTGGTAGAACGCCTACTTGAGTATCAAAAATTCAAACGCTATACAGCACTTCTTGCAGATTCTAATCAGAGTGGAGAGTTGTTCATCCAGCGTAGAAAAAGCCAGTTTATGCTTCCTTTTCAGGATCAGGACCTCTGGAACGATGTAACTGTTTGGGATCTTTTACAGACATTCTCTTCCTTACTCCATTCGATTACCCCGGAGCAAGTTTTTAATGTGTATGAGGAAGTTACAACTAAACAGAAGATAACATTGATGGCTGAGTTGTTTGAATCACGGGAAGAAATCTCATTTATCGATATTGTGGTACGAAAAGAATCCCCAATGGACATCATTTGTGCTTTTCTCGCACTTCTTGAAGCTGTTAAATTCAGTATGATTACCATTCAGCAGCATGCACTTTTTGGGGACATTGTAATTAGGAAAAAAGATGATTTTAACGCACTGATGATTGATGAAGCAGATTTTGGTGATGAAGAACCATTTGAATCGTTCATTACCCCAAAAAATGAGACTGTATCAACCGACAGAGCCTTAACAGATTCTCTGATATTTCATGTTGAAGAAGATGATATTGAAGATGACGATGAAATTATTAACCTTTTGGATGAGGAAGATTAATGGAACAAAACCCCTCAATTCTTTCCAAACATGCTCGTCTCGTAGAGGTAATACTGTATCTGGAAAATGAATCTGTGAGTTTAGACAAAATCGGTCGTCTGACTGGACTTGACTCACATGCTGTAGAACGTGCATTACAAGAGCTTTCAGCCTATTGGAAGGATCATATGCATGGGCTTGAGCTCGTTGAATCCCAGGGGACCTATACGTTCGTTCCTTCTGGAGACCTGCATGACACACTCCGTGATTGTTATGGGAAAAAAGTTGATAGGAGGCTGTCGAAAGCTGCTCTTGAAACGCTATCGATCATTGCCTACTCACAACCGGTAACCAGACGGGACATTGAGAATATTCGGGGTGTTGCAAGTGATTCTATTGTAAGACTTCTGCAGGAACGCGAATATATAAAAGTACTTGGAAGAAAAGATGTTCCTGGACACCCATGTCTGTATGGAACAACGAAAAAATTTTTATTTGAATTCAACCTCCCGAGCATATCGGCTCTTCCACATTTGTCGGAAATTGACCGTGCCCGGTTTATACATGAAGAGGAGTCACCTCATGCAAATTGAATATCCCATCCGATTACAGAGTTATTTGGCAAAAAGTGGATTCGGATCTCGCAGAGCTTGTGAAAAGCTTATCTCGGAAGGACGTGTTTCTGTTAACACTAAAATTATCATGGAAATGGGTGTAAAAGTATCTGCTGATGATGTCGTTATGGTGGATGACATACTAGCAGAACCGGCCGATAGGACCCTATATTATGCATTACACAAACCTAAAGGATATGTTTGCACAAACTACGATCCGAATGAGACGCTCTATGCAAGAGATCTCATTACAGTGCCGGAACATAATCTTCTTTTCCATGTAGGTCGACTTGATAAGGAATCCACTGGACTTATTCTCTATACAAACGATGGAGATGCAGCTCAGAAAATTACTCATCCATCGAGTGAAATTGAGAAAGAATATGCGGTAATGACCACTGAACCCATACAACGGGCAGATTTGGAAGAGGCACTCAGAGGAGTCTATATCGATAGTCAGCGACCCTATACTATCAAGAAATTTGAAATTCGCTCTAAACGATGGGTAACAATCACGTTAACCGAAGGGAAGAATCGTGAACTGAGAAAAATATTTAGTTACTTCGGTTACACGATTAAAAGACTTGTACGTATTCGCATAGGTCCTATACTCCTCGGTGAATTACCAGAAGGGAAATATCGCCCAGTGACTAAAGGCGAAATTCAAGCCTTACTAGAGGGGAAGAACTCATGAATAAAGAAGATACTATGCAATTAAAGGGATTTGTTGTAGCTATTGACGGTCCTGCCGGGGTAGGGAAAAGTACTATCGCCAACATGATTGCAGATAGATTAGGATTCTATTTCCTAAATTCAGGAAATTTTTATCGAGCTATCACTCGTACTGTGTTGCTGAAAAACATAGATCCTGTTGACACGAAGGCAGTTTTGCAAGTTGCAAAAGAGATCTCACTCGAAATTAAGGATGAACGACTCTACGCAGATGGAGTTGATGTGCAGGATCAATTACATACCGATGCTATAGACGCCTATGTAGCACCACATTCAGCAATCGTTGAATTACGTACGATTGTGAACAAACATCTACGAGCATTAGCAGAGCTAGGCATGAATATAGTGGCTGAAGGACGTGATATTACCACAGTAGTATTTCCCCAGGCTCAATGCAAATTTTTCCTTGATGCATCGGTTGAAGTTCGTGCCCGACGAAGATTTGACCAACAACCAACTGAAATGTCATATCAAGACTTGGTAAAGAAGATAGCAGAAAGAGATGAAATTGACAGAAATAAGCCTGTCGGCGGGTTGAAGATTGCCGATGACGCTATCTATATTGACTCGTCGTACTTGACCATAGATGAAGTTTATGACACAGTGTTACGTGCTATATTTACCCGAATTGAGGGTGAAAATAAGGATCAGGAGAGAAAAGTGGAAGAAGTCAAGGAAGTGTTGGAAACACAAAACGAACCTCAGCAGAAGGCTGATATGCAGACTATGTTGCAGGAACATTACCTAAAATCTCTTGATGAAATTGAAGACGGTCAGCTTGTTACCGGTACTGTTGTTCAGGTCAATAACGAGTATGTGTTTGTGGATGTGGGATACAAATCTGAAGGAAGAATAGCTTTAGAAGAATTTACCACTGTTCCCGCCGTCGGCGACGAAGTCAAGGTCATGATTGTCAACAAGGAAGGAAAGGGCGGTCAAATCGTTATTTCCAAAAAACGTGCTGACATCAAAGAACGAACAGAAGTGCTCAAGGAAGCTGCAGAAAATCGCACTCCAGTTATGGGCAAGTTCGTTAAGGTCATCAAGGGAGGCTTTGAAGTCGACCTGGGCAATGAGTTTCTAGGTTTTTGCCCGCTATCTAAAGCGGACGTAATGAGAGTCGAAGACCCAGAAACCATGATTGGGATTGCTGATTATTTTATCATCGATAAATTCCATACAGGTATGAAGCTGAAGAGTGTTGTTTCTCGAAGAGAATATCTAGAAAAGAAAATCAAAGAAAACAAAGAAAAATTCTTCACAACAGTAAAAATCGGTGATGTTGTTGAGGGAACTGTAAAGAGTTTTACCAGTTTCGGTGCCTTTATTGATCTTGGTGGGTTTGATGGCCTACTTCACATAAATGATATGAGCTGGGGTCACGTAACAAAGCCCAAAGATTTTGTGAAAAAGGGACAGGTAATACAATTACGTCTCATTAATATTGATCCGGTTTCTCAGAAGATTAATCTTTCATTAAAACATATGACTGAAGATCCTTGGAATACTTTCGAAGAGCGTTATGCTGTTGACAATGTAGTTAAGGCTCCAGTTACAAAGATTACTACATTTGGTGTATTTATTGAAATTGAACCAGGAATTGAAGGACTTGCTCACATTTCTGAACTTTCATGGACAAAGCGAATCAACAATCCTAAAGAATTGCTTTCTATTGGTGACGTGGTTGAGGCAAAAATCCTTGGCTATGATCTGGACAAGAAGCGAGTCAGTCTTGGTTTAAAACAGCTTGAAGACAATCCATGGGACACAATTAACGAACGTTATCCTCATGGTATGACACTCACCAAACCGGTAGTTAAGATTACAAACAGTGGTGCTTTTATTAACCTTGAAGAGGGAATAGATGGATTTTTGCATATCGATGATATTTCGTGGACTAAGAAAATTCGGAATATGAACGAATTCTGCAAAGAGGGTGATGTTATTGATGTTGTGGTTACCCGCGTTGATTCACAGACCAGACACATTCGTCTCGGGGTGAAGCAGCTTGAAGGTAATCCTTGGCAGACTCTCCGCCATGACTATCCAAAGGGCAGCACTATTAGTGGTGAAGTGAGCAATGTAACTGATTTTGGTGTATTTGTTCGAGTATTGGGTGACATCGAAGGTCTTATTTCTAAGTATAACCTTGTTGGTCCAGACGAACACGTTACCGATGAAGTGCTTAAGAAGTTTAAAGTTGGCGATCCTATTACCGCTGCAGTGGTTGAGATTAATCCATCTACACAGAAATTAAGTCTGTCAATTAAGGAGCTTATCCGCAAATCCCAGCAGTCTGAGATTTCAAAATATATCCACGATGATGATGGTGATACCTTCACTTTCGGTGATCTCATGAAGTCTCGAGAAAACGATCAGGAATAGCGGAGCAGTATAATGGCGAATAAGAATGAAACAACATCTGCAGGAAAATTAGAATCAAAATTTAATACTTTCCTGCTAGCGAATATGAAGCTTCTCATTATTATTGCAGTAGCAATTGTAGTTTTGGTGGTTGGCTTATGGATAGGTTTGAGCGTTGCAAATAACAGCGCTAATAATCTTCAATTAGCTATAGATAATGCACAGCGCACATATTCTGAGTGGGTCTTGCATGAGGATAAGAATTCTGAAGAAGCTCTTTCCCTGAAGGAATCACTTATTGAACAAATCTCTGACCTTTCAGAAAAGGGTGGGGATGCATATCCTGTTCTCAAGGCTGAATACCTTATGGGTCTCATTCGCTACGAAGAGGGAGCATTCGCCGAATCGTTGAATCATTTTACCGCAGTCGCTCAGAAGGGTAAGGGAACCTATATGGGTTCACTTGCTCTCTATAATGCAGGAGTGGCAAGTGAAGAACTTGGCGACCACGTTGCAGCTTTGGAGTATTATCAATCAATTTATGACACCTACGGAGCTGAGGCTGCGGAATCAGCAAAGGCACTGTTCAGTGTAGCACGATTGCATGAACGAAGTGGGAATATTGATTTAGCACGTGCTGTATTGCAACAGCTTGCAGATGAGTTTTCAGCTTCAGAATATGCTAAGCTTGCACAATCACGGCTGGTGGTGCTCCAGTAATACGGAGTCGTACCGCCGGAGTGCGGAGGAAACAAGTATATGAGATGTTTGGGAAGAGGTGCTGGTGTATGGCTACTCTTGCTGACATCTCTTTTTTTTCTGGTCAGTTGTGGAATCCCTACCTTTATAAATCTCGATTCTGACATTGAACTTGAACGGGTAGGGAGCCCAGCACTTCCTCAGACTGTTGAAGCCTCCATTACATTGAGTTCATCTTCAGAAACACTATCAAAACTCACAGAGTATTACGATAGTGGCGAAGGGCCATCGCTCAAGCTTTTCTATGTAATTTCCTCTTCTCCAAGTACAGTCTTAACGAACTATGTCTCTGAATCCGGCATCTCTTACCAAATTTCACAGATAGAAACTGACTTTAGGAATCTAATAAAAACGACTTCTGGTAGTGGCATTCCTTGGAATGTACAAAATACTGATAAAGCACCGGGTTTCTATGTGTATAATGCTCCTGGAACAACGACTGTACGTGAAAAATCCTTGGAAAGACCCCAGGAAATCGATTTGGATGCTCTATTTTCCGGTGTGCTCATAGGAACATTTGCACAGTACCCAAATGAATCAACCAGCTTTTCCTCGTATTCATTCGGGATACATCCTGAGATGGACATACCAATAACGCAAGTGCCTGGGACAACACAAACACTTGCAATCTCTCTTCATCCGGTGGCTGGAGAGAATGTAAATATTTTAAAACTCACATATGATTCACAGGAATTATATCTCATCGATTATATGAGAAAAGGATTCCCTGATAACACCTGGACTGCAGAGGAAATCGGAGAACAGTACGTTGAAGAGGATGAAGTATTTTATGGGGAATTGGGAACCGGCCTGTATGTTGATTCTGGACTCTATATCCATCTATTTTGTGCAATCTATGGTGGAGAAGGGAACTTTACCAATATTTACTGGTCCGATCTGACGTATCTTGGAAATATTGAACTCATAAGTGATTAAAGTTATTATGTATATAATGTATATTCTGTCAACTAGAATACAATGCAAGAGTCTATTGCACATAAAGGGAAATGACCATGATTGACTATGAACATCGTGATGCTGCTACATTCGAGCAAGCTGTTAAGAATCTCTATTCCATACTCAGCATGCTGAGAAGTCCTGAAGGTTGTCCTTGGGACCGTGAACAAACCATAGCAGATGTATCACGTGCACTCATTGATGAAACGTATGAATATATAGATGCTATGCATGAAAAAGACAGTAATGGATGTGCTGAGGAAATCGGGGATGTTCTTTTGAATGTGTTAATGATTGCAAGAATTCATGAGGAGCAAATGGATTTTACTCCCGTACAAGCGATTAATTCGGTTTGTGAAAAATTAGTACGTCGGCATCCTCATGTTTTTTCTCATGCTGAAGCTGCTAACAGCACCGAAGTACTCGATCTCTGGAACTCAATAAAAGAAAATATTGAAGGTAAAACTTCTCACGATGATGATTTTTTCAGTAGAGTTCCCAAATCTTTACCAAAACTTGAAGAAGCTTGGGAAATTCAAAAAAAGATGCGAAAAGTCGGTTTTGATTGGCCGGATGTTGGCGGTGTGCTTGATAAGGTACTCGAGGAACAACAGGAGCTTTTTGAGGCAATGCAAGATCTTGAACATAATCGTGACCATGTAGAAGAAGAATTAGGTGATTTACTGTTCTCTATTGTTAACCTTGCACGATATCTTAAGATGAGCCCTTCCGTTGCACTTCATCGAAGCAATAAAAAAGTACGAAATAGGTTTAATTCTTTGGTCAAACTGAGTGAATCGAGAAATATAGAACTATCCAAAGAAAACGCATATGTATTAAATGAGTTATGGGAAGAAATTAAGCGTGAAGAGAAATGAATGATATCGTTACCCCACACTTGGTTGGGAAATGAATCAAATCTCTTCTATTGTCTAGTTTTTTACCCCGTGATAATATTGGGAAACTATGGTTGAGAATCCAGAATCTACAACGAGACAGGCAAAGAAAAAACGCGATGGTGTGGCAATCTATGCAAGAATTGCTCTAGATATTGCCAATCGTATTGTAAACGGAGAAATTCCCGAGGGAAAGAGACTCTCAGGCAGATCAATAATGTCTTCTGAATATGGAGTCTCGCCTGAGACTATAAGGCGTGCATTTTCGCTTCTGGAGGAACAGCATGTCGTTGAAGTGATGCAGAATAGCGGTGTTCGTGTAAAATCCAAATCCCAGGCTTTGAGTTATATTACCAAACACACAAATAAATATGATACAAAAGCCCTACTCGCTCATATGAAAGATCTTTTAGTACGCCGTGAACAAATTGATCACGAAATGTATGAAATAATTACACAAATTGTGGATTCAACAGAGAGATTTTCCGCAAGTAACCCATTCTATACATATGAATGTGAAATTTCACAGAATTCATCAGTAATTAATCGCACTATTGGCGAGTTGTCTTTTTGGCAAAAAACTGGAGCAACGATTATTGCGATACGGCGTGGAGGTTCCATTACCTTATCTCCAGGTCCCCAATTTATCATAGAAGCAAACGATGTTCTCGTGCTCGTCGGAGACCAGGAAACGAAAGATTTTGTTAACACATTCATTGCATAATCCTTCCCTTATGTTGGTGATACTATCACACACATCATTCTAAAACCCATTATTTTATTATTTTATATATATTTAACACATATATCACTCCCCTTGACAAAGTGACAATCTCTGTAGTTTAATGAAGTTGTCGGTTACAGGCAATATAATAAACACACATAAGCGTCTTCTACAAACTATGATTGTTTATTATCCGAAAAATTCTAACCAGTAAACTTGTCACACTGCCTGTAATCAGGAAATATCACAATTTCTAGGAGGAATTATGAAACGTATTTTAAGTATTGTATTAATTCTTTTTCTTGCACTACCTATGGTATTTGCAGGAGGAGATAAAGAAGCAGCTTCTACCGAAAAGGTTGTCCGAGTTGCAGAGCAGGTACCGGGACTCATTACTCCAGGAGTCTGGGATGGTCAGGCATTCTCAATGAATTCATCAATCTATGAATATCTAGTCGAAATTAATGCAGATACTGGAGCACTCGAACCAGTGCTTGCAACAAGTTGGTCTACCGATACCGGTCGAAGATGGGAATTTAAACTCAGAAAAGGTGTCACATTCCATGATGGAACTCCCTTCACCTCAGCCGATGTTAAGTACACCATCGAAAGAACACAGGATCCGGCACTTGGTCACTTAAAGAAACAGGATTTTGAAATTGTATCTTCAGTTGAGACTCCGGATGATTATACTGTTATCATCAATCTCAAAGAACAGAGACCTACTTTCGTGTACCAGCTGACCGATTATAACATGGCAGTACTTTCCAGCGAGTATGATTATGCTTCACTTGGAGAATCAAAACCAATGGGAACCGGTCCATTCAAAATGGATCAGATTATTCCAAAAGAGTCTGCAGCATTATCCAAAAATGTAAATTACTGGGATCCAAATCTTCCCAAACTCGATAAAATCCTTATCTATTTTGTTGCCGACATCGATGCAAGTATTTCTATGCTGGAATCAGATCGTGTAGATGTTGTTCCTTTCGTGACTCCAGTAATTAAAAACCGTCTCGATTCCACTGCTGGAATCTCGGTTATCAGTCCATACCAGGAACAGCGATTCATTGCAATGACTGTCGATATGAAGCCATTCGACGATAACCGGGTACGCCTTGCTCTCAAGTATGCAATGGATCCAGAAATTATTGCTCGAAGTGTTGCAAAAATGGAACTCGGAGATGGTGCTTTCTATAACGAAACTCCCATCATGAATTCGCTTGCTGAATATAAAGAAATTCCGCATAGGGGTCGTGATATTGAAAAAGCAAAAGCACTCCTTGCAGAGGCTGGATACCCCAACGGTGTGACTGTTGAACTCACCTACGCTTCTGACCACCCATTCGGTAACGACTTAGCACAGACCATTCAGGAATTAGCTGAGCCAGCTGGATTTAATATTGAGCTAAAAGGCTATACAAGAGATATCTATCTCTCACAGTATTGGTTGAATGTACCATTCTCTATTACTGGTTGGGGAGGTCGTATAGATCCTTCCATGTTATTGGCTCTTGCCTTTAAGAGCGGTGGATCATGGAACGAATCACACCTTGCAGATCCCCGTGTGGATGCACTCATAGATAAAATTTCGTCTGAAGTTGACCCAGAGGTACGAACAGGGTATTATCATGAGCTACAGGAATTATTCTATGAAGAAGGTTCTTTGATTAATGTACAGGTACCATATTTGGTAGCAATCAACGATCGTGTTGTGGATTATAAACAACCAATCACCATGCTTCCACAATACAAATACATGGATATCAAATGAATAGAACACTAAGCATTGTGGTTCGAAGACTGGGGTCGCTTCTAGCGACCCTGGTTGTCATGTCTTTCATCATCTTCATGCTGGTAGAAATCATGCCAGGAGATGTCGCTCAGATGATACTTGGACAGAGTGCCACCGAGGAGGCTGTAACAGCCCTCCGTGAAGCACGAGGCCTTAACGATCCAGTTTTACAACGTTACGGCAGATGGATTTCAGGCGTAGTTGTCGGAGATTTGGGTGAATCTGTATACATGCAAGGGGTTGCGATTAATTCGATACTCTGGCGTAGAGTTGGACACTCGCTAGTGCTCGCATTAACCGCATTCATTATGTTTGTGCCTCTTTCCATATTTTTTGGTGTACTTGCGGGTGTAAAAGAGAAAAAACCTACAGATTCAATCGTATCATTCTTCGGGTTAGCAACCATGGCCTTACCTGAATTTGTTTCTGGAGTCTTTCTCATAACTATTTTTGCAGTTCAACTGAATTGGTTCCCGATTGTAAGTGTTATACCTATAGGAGAAGGGTTATTTGGAAATTTGAATATTCTCATTCTCCCTGCCCTGTCCATAACGTTCGTCATGTTCGGATATGTGTCCAGAATGCAGCGATCATCAATGATACAGGTAATGAATTCTGACTATGTACGTGCAGCCATTCTTAAAGGAATGCCACGGAATTATGTCATATTTAGACACGCATTGAAGAATGCACTCTTACCTACAATTACTATTATCGGCATGAATATGGGTTGGTTATTTGGTGGCCTAGTTGTTGTTGAAACCCTATTCGGATTTCCTGGAATGGGTTCGCTCCTGATGACTGCAATCAAAACTCGAGATGTCCCGCTTATTGAAGCGTGTGTGTTGTTGATTACAGTAATCTATTCACTTTCAACTATGATTACTGACATCATGTACAGCTATCTCAATCCAAGAATTCGCTTCCAAGGAGGCCAGCGATGAAGTATATACTCTATCAACTGAAAAAACATCCGCTGGCAATCGTAGGTATTGCTATTATATTATTCTGGCTCATCATGGCATCTGTTGGTCCATCTCTGCTGAGTTACACACATACGGCAATGGATTCAGAAAACCAGATGGCAGCCCCTGGTGAAGAAGGGCATCTACTAGGAACTGACAGTTTAGGAAGGGATTTGCTTGCTCGTATTGTCTATGGCAGCAGGTCAATTCTGACTGTTGCATTAATGACTTCTATAGTTTCAACATTCATTGGGGTAATTCTAGGCTTTTCAGCTGGATATTTTGGTGGAAAAATAGATACCACTTTTTTACGTGGTATGGATATTCTTATGGCTATACCACCACTCGTACTTTCTATGGTAATTTTGGGAATATTAGGAGATTCAAGCATCCTATCATTAACGCTTATTGTTTCGATTGCGTTTGTTCCGGCTACCGCACGTGTTTCACGGGGTGTACTTCTCACTGAAAAAAGCCAAGAATATGTTTCAGCAGCTAGAATTCGTGGCGAAAGTCACCTGTACATTATGTTTGTGGAAATCCTACCCAACACAACTGGACCAATTATTGTTGAAGCAACTGCTCGATTTGCATATTCCATTATGATGGTGGCTTCATTAGGGTTCCTTGGAGTTGGATTACAACCACCGACACCCGATTGGGGAATGATGGTTATTGAAAACAAGCCGATAATCGCCCAGGCTCCATGGACAGTACTTTTTCCAGCTTTAGCTATAGCGTCCTTGGTAATCGCCATCTCTATATTCTCTGACTTTGTCAGTAAGGTACTCATACATGAACGATAATATTTTAGAAATTGAAAATCTGCACGTACGGTTCAGCACATTCGATGGGGAGTTTTCGGCAGTTAATAATGTTTCATTAACATTAGGGACAAACGAATCTATCGGAATTATTGGTGAATCGGGTTGTGGGAAAAGCACACTCTCTTTTACAGTCATGCGATATCTTGCAAATAATGCCTCTGTAGAAGGTTCTGTTCGTTATAAAGGAGAAAACCTCCTAGAGAAAACAGAACATGAAATGGAAAAATATAGAGGCGATAGAATAGCAATGGTATTCCAAAATCCCTATTCTTCTTTGAATCCTGCACTGACTATCGGGTTTCAGCTTGATGAGGTAGGAATGCATCACCAAAAACTTTCCAAGAAAAAGGCTCGAGAAGCAACAATTCAGGCTCTCGAATTAATGAATCTTGGTGATCCGAAAGGTATTGCACGAAGATATCCTCACCAGGTCAGTGGAGGAATACAACAACGTATCTGTATAGCTATGGCTCTTTTATGCCGTCCAGACCTGCTCATCTTAGATGAACCTACAACCGCACTGGATGTGACTACTGAAGCTGTAATTCTTGATTCAATTAAAGAACTCAAAGATAAACTTAACATGTCACTTATGTATATCTCTCATGATATGGGTGTTATTAATAAAGTTGCTGAGCAGGTAGTTGTCATGTATAGCGGAGAAATTGTTGAACGTGGTCCAAAGAATGAAATCTTTGACAACCCTACCCATCCGTATACTCGTGCCCTCATTAATTGTATGCCTCGTGGCGGTGTTGTGAAGGAAAAGACAAAGCTCAACACAATTCCAGGGTATGTAAAGCGAAGAGGAGCTCATGAAGGCGGTTGTCCATTTGCTGACCGTTGTGAAAAGCGAAATGATACCTGTGAAAGTAAATACGGTATACGACAGGTCGGAGAAAAACACTTTGCTGCCTGCGACCGAGCCTATGCAACTGATATTCCAGACACATTGAAAGAAAAACTGTCTCCGTTACAACAGGAGGTTCAGTCGTTTGATTCCCAAGAAGATTTATTACAGGTAAGCAATCTCCACAAAATTTATGGCACACGAAGAAAAGTCTATGCTGTCAATGGTATTGAATTTGCGGTAAAACCGCGCTCGGTTATAGGAATCGTTGGAGAATCCGGTTGTGGGAAATCAACTACCGGTCACATGGTCTCCGGTCTTTACAAGCCGTCTAAAGGTCGTATTCTTTTTGGTGATACCGATATCTCAATTGCGTGGAATAAACGTAATAAAGAGACATTGAAGAATATTCAACTCATTTTCCAGAACCCGGGAAGAAGTTTAAATCCTTCTCATACAGTTGAACAAATTATTGGAAGAGCTATGAAAAAGCTAGCCAATATGAATGATGCTGCAGAGCGAAGAGAAAAAATAATTCAAATCCTGAAAAAGGTTGATCTAGGGAAAGATTATCTTGAAAAGAAACCGAGACAACTCAGTGGTGGCGAACAACAGCGTGTTGCAATTGCTCGTGCACTGTCGATCTCTCCTAATCTGATTGTTTGTGATGAACCAACAAGTGCGTTAGATGTTTCAGTACAAGCATCTGTATTGAATTTATTAAATGATCTTCAAGCAGAGACACATGCAGCATATATGTTTATCTCACACGATCTGAATGTAATTAACTACTTAAGTGATTATATCATGGTGATGTATGCAGGTAAAATTGCTGAATACGGTATGCGGGATGAGGTTATGAATCCACCATTCCACCCATATACTGAAGCATTATTATCTGCTATGCCTGAGGTTGATCCGACAAAACAGAAGGAACCTATTGAATTACTCGGTCAGTTGCCTGACCCAGCAAAAAAACCAAAGGGATGTCCTTTTGCTGGAAGGTGTCATAAACAGGTTGGAGAAATATGTGAAAAGCAGTATCCACCTAAAGTTCAATTATCAGATTCACACTACTACTACTGTCATATCAAACCGACAGCGTAGTATAGTCACGCAGTCCGTCAGAATAGGACCCAAGGTATATAGTTTCGCGGTGTATTTTCATTGAAGAGAGCACCGCGAATTTATCTATTTCTTTACCGAACAATGTTTTCACGGGATTCTTTTCACCAGCCAGTATTGCTGTATATACATAAGTTCCTTGGACTTTCACACGAGCGACTGAAACACCAACACCGCAACAATTTGTCCATTCTTCAAGTTTTCTTTCAATTGCGGGATCAGATACTTCAGATATGGTATAGATACTACCCCCCATATGTTTGCTTAAGGTTACTCTGCGATCAGTTGAGAACGCCTTCATTTGGGTAAATATGAATCCTTCTGAGATGCTGTCATTTAATAGTTTCAACGTTTGCTCATAGTCAAGCTCTAGACCACCATGAATATCAACAAGTACAACCTCTGACTGTCCACTTATGCCAGTAGACAATGGGTTCACAAACTCCATTTTCGGTTTTGGATTATATCCTTGCGTAAAAGCTACCGGAATATGTGCCCTTTGGAAGGCTTGTTCAAATATCCTCATTACATGTATATGAGAAATAAAGGTTGCTCTACCCTCTTTCCTGTAGAAAAACATAACAGGTCTCGAAGGTTTTGATTCTGGATTGTCTAGAACAGTAGTCTCATCATCAGACGGAACAGCATAATTTTCCACCGCTGAATCTTCTGAAACACCTCTTAATTTTCCGCAAATACCACAAGGGAGTGCACATTCTTCTCTACACCGATCAGTAATTAATGCCTCTTGTGCTAATTCCCATTCATTTTTCAGATATCGCGGAGATACTCCTAAAGATACTGAATTCCATGGTAATATTTCTTCGGTATCATGCTCGGTAAGTATCCATCTATCAACAGGAAAATCCATTTCCTTAATTGCTTCTTGCCATTTTTCAACCTGTAGATATTCATTCCATGCATCGAGACGACAACCTTTCTGATAGGCTCGTTCAATCAATTGAGCAACTCGTTCATCACCTCTACTTACAATGCCTTCAATATAGGAAACCCATGGATCATGGTAAGAAACTTTTACACCTTTGATTTCCTGCTGTATCTCTTTCTTAATCGAACTTAGATGCTGTCTAGACTCCTCAGGCGTTATTTGTTTTGCCCATTGGAATGGTGTATGGGGTTTGGGAATAAAGGTTCCAATGTTGATGTTCATTCCGATATGAGTTGCATCCCAAACTTGTCTCAAATAGTCCACAATTGCTGCCTGTTCCTCAGCCATATCTACACAGGGTAATCCGACCATGAAATAGAACTTAGCCAGTCTCCAGCCTCTACTTTTTGCCTCTTTTATAATTGAAATAACCTGCTCTATGGGAACTTCTTTGTTCATTGCTCGCTGCCATGAAGTCAACGGAGTTTCGATTGCAAATGTAAGCCCACTTTTACGTACTTCAGAAAGCTGCTCTAAAATATCGAGAGAAAATGAACTCACTTTAAGTGAAGGCAAAGAAAAAGAGATATGCTGAGGTGCATAGGTTTTATTTAATCGTTCAATAATTGGTTTTATATTTGGGTGATCTCCACTGGATAGAGAACTGAGAGTTATTGTCCGGTACCCAAAATCGTGAACATGTTGGGAAACCTGTGATTCAATCGCTTCGTAAGATTTTTGTCTATACGGTTTATAATATTGGCCGGCATGACAGAATCTACACCCATTAGGACATCCTCGCATGATTTCCACAACTCCATGATCTTGTGCAACCTTAAAATTGGGAACTACATAATGAGAAAATCGAGCATGTACATTTTTTGCAAAATCATCATCAATTGCACGAATTGCCAACTTTTTACCTGGGTACCAGAGGAAGTCTAACAATTCTAATTTTTTCTTAATAGTATTTCTATCAGATCCTTGAGCTTTCTCATCTCGAATTATGCGAACAATATCTGCTAACCCGGACTCCGCCTCTCCAATGAATATAAAATCAAGAAAAGGAGAGAATGGGAGTGGATTGGTGATAGCCGGTCCTCCCGATATTACGATTGGGTGATTATCAGTTCGGTCTGATGCATGCAAAGGAATATTACCGAGTTCCAAGACTTGTAAAATATTGGTTGCAGCAAGCTCGTACCCAACGGAAATACCGAGTAGATCAAGTTCAGAGAGAGGAATACCATGTTGTAGTGTATACAGGGGAATCGATTTATTTCTCAGCATCTGTTCAAAATCGGGTGCTACAGAAAATACTCGGTCACAAAGTACCGGCTCTTCCATTGATACTATAAGATTATAGAGGATTCGCATTGCGTGATTAGACATACCAATCTCATAGAGATCTGGGAAGCATAATCCGACAGTCGTGTCTGCTTTATCAGGTGTGAGGAACTTTCCGTATGTATATTCACCGCCTGTATAACGAACAGGGTTCTCAATCGTGAGCAATTCATTACCAAGCTCAGAAACAATATCTATTGTGTGCATTACAACTCCAGGTATCAAGAGAGCGCCCCTTGCAGAGCGCTCGAACTATAAAAGAAATGGTGGTCCATAAGCCGGGTTCTGTATGTAACGGTCATCTATCTAGGCATTCCGTTACCGAAATGCTCAAGCAACCTACCCGCAGGTTAATGGGCGAACAACCCCCCTGCTGCTTGGTTTTGCTCCTGACGAGGTTTACCCTGCCGCTTCTGTTACCAGAAGCGCGGTGAGCTCTTACCTCACCTTTTCACCCTTACCTGTTACCAGGCGGTATATTTTCTGTGGCACTCTCTATAGCCTTACGGCTCCCGGGTGTTACCCGGCGTCATGTTCTATGGAGCCCGGACTTTCCTCCCGTACAAGATAACCTTGCACCGGCGACCGTTTGGACCACCAAAAATAAAAACCTAAATCAAATCATCAAACTCATCAGTATCAACAAAGTCTGCCAATCCTGCCTCTTCAATCTCACTATCATCAAGAGGTTGATTGAATTGATCAAGAACTTCAGTATCTTCCCAGTACAATACTCGGCTGCAATAGGGACAGAATCTAAAATCATCGCCTTTTCGTACATCATTCACAAATTGTATAGGAAGAGTCATGTGGCAGCCTTGGCACACAAGACCATGCACAGGAACAATACCTACCCCGGCTTTATTTTTAATAATTCGTTCAAACTTAAACAGTATTGAATCATCAATACCAGGAGTCAGTTCATTCTCCTGAGCAGCTAAATTATCAAGTTCCTGATGTTTTTGTGCAAGTAACATATCCTTCTTTTCGGTTTCAGTTTTAACTTCTTCTTCCTGAATTTCCATGAGTTGTTCATGTTCTTCCAGCTGCTCCTGATTCTCAGAAAAATACTTTTCTTTCGCGAGCAAACTTTTTCGAAGTGATTGTTCGCGTAAGGAAGCATCTTTAATTTCCTTTTCAAGAGCTTCAAACTCCCGTTGTGTAGAGATAAGTTCCATCTGTTTTTCAGAGCTTTCCCTTGCTCGTTCAGCTTCATCGAGTGAAACACGAAGAGCTTTAAGCTCTTCAGCTGTTCTTTCAAGCCGTTCATGCTTTTCGATATAAGTCCGTTTCCCACGGTTGAGTAACTCTTCCTTCGTTTCTAGTGTTCTTGGAATTTCCTTAATCTCTTCAAGCACTGCAAATTTCTTGGCGAGTATTCCCTGAAGACCGCGAAGCTTATCAAACACTTCCTGCATATAATTTCTCCTGCCTTAATAGTACTAAATAAAATCCTTGAGCCTTCGACTTCTCTTAGGATGTCGAAGACGGCGTAACGCTTTAGCCTCAATTTGTCGAATTCTTTCGCGCGTCACTTCAAAATACAATCCTACCTCTTCTAATGTCAATGAGTATCCGTCTTCTAGGCCGAATCTCATCTTAAGAACTTCCTGTTCTCTTGGTGGAAGAGTCTCTAAAACTTCTTGCAGCTGTTCTTGAAGCAAGGTAAATGCCGTCTGAGTTGCCGGGTTTTCAACATCCTTATCCTCAATAAAATCACTGAGTAAGGAATCTTCTTCCTCTCCCACAGGGGTTTCAAGACTAATGGGTTCTCGTGCAACATTCTTCACTGCCTTGACTTTCTGCGGTGTCCAACCCAACTTTTCAGCAATTTCTTCATCGGTGGGTTCTCTGCCATATGTCTGCATGAGCATTCTCGATTCTCTTACTACTTTGTTAATCTGTTCAATCATGTGTACAGGGACTCGAATGGTTCGTGCCTGATCACTAATGGAACGGGTAATTGCTTGTCGAATCCACCATGTAGCATAGGTTGAAAATTTATAGCCTTTTCTGTATTCTCAACTGCTTTAATGAGGCCGATATTTCCTTCTTGAACGAGATCAAAGAAATGTAATCCTCTATTCGTGTACTTCTTTGCAATGCTCACAACTAAGCGAAGGTTTGCTTGAATAAGTCGATCTTTTGCACTCTTCATCATCTCGCGACCACGCATAATCTCTTTTGCATTTGATATGATTGCATCGCAAGACTCTTCAAATTCATATTCAATGTTCTTTAATTCTTTCTCGGTAAGTTGAACATCACGGATTAATTCTTTAATTTTGTCCGCACTCATGTTCAATCGCTTCTCAACCTCTGTTCGTTGAGAAGGGACAGCGAGACTTCTTCCCATAAGTCGAATTTCTCTTACACTCCCTACCCCAAGTTGATTCTCAATGTGTGTTTTCTTTCGCTGGAGATCAAAGATATTTCTCTCTGCTGAAAGGTAGCGATCTGTAAATCCGCTAATCTCTTCCGGCTGTAATTCGACTTTAGAAAGCTTTTTCATAAGAATTGCCCGTTTCTTTGAAAAATTCTCATCCTTGAGAATTTCACCACCGGTAGCAACAGTCTTCTTTTTAAGTTCAATATAGCTTTTTAGCGGAGCTTGAATATCTTTAAGTACTTCACGGTAAAATTGAGTGTACCTTTTTTGATCACTCATTTTCTCCTTAAGCTCTTTTGGAGAGAATTCAAGTTCCTCTTCATCAAACCGGGTATTAACAATTTCAAAAATATCATTAAAGCTAGAAATAAGTACGCCGGATTGTACAATTACTTCTTTAATAATCTCTGCCCCTTCCTCCATGCGTTTTGAAAGTTCAACTTCCTGTTCAGCATTCAGAAGATTTTCACGTCCAATTTCACGTAGGTAGAGGCGAATAGGATCATCGACAGATGAATCGCCCTTGTCAGAACCAAGAATATTTGAACGGCGAGCGCTTGTATCACGACCAGTATCCCGATCACTATCATCTTCGAGATCCATAATTGATTTCCGATGACTCTCGTACCCGCTCACATCGTCGTAGGTACTCATATCTGCCTTAGAAAAATCTTTATCAATCTCTACATCATCTTCGTCGTCATCATCATCCTCAAGATCTTCCTCATCGTCAGATTCTTCGTCATCGAGTTCCTCGTCATGATCATCGATCAGTTTGTCATCTAATTCATCGACAGCACGATGAGTTGATGAAAGCCCGGAAATATCTGAGAGATCTCCACTGTCTATAATAGTATCGTCTAAATCTTCTTCAATTTCATCAGCATCTTCATCGATTTCGTCTTCCAACAATACATCTTCGACTTCCAAATCGACGTCATGATCATGTACATCTTTCGCTTCTACTGTTTGATCTTTTTCGATGTTTTTCAATAAATCCTTCTCCATATTTTCTTCACTCACCAAAATGCCATGCTGGGATTCAAGTGTAGTAACCAATTCTTCTAGGATATGCTCATCATCACGCAATTCTTCTGGTATGCATTGAACAACTTCTTCCAAAGAAAGATGCCCTTTCTTCTTTCCTATTGCAACCAACGTACTGTAATAGTCTTGATTCTCAATTTTAGGCATGTTCTGGTTTCCTCATGTTTGCAATCTTTTCATCTAAAGATTTTTTCTCCAGAAGCAAATGGGACAACTCAATCGAGAGAGCTTCATCCCTCTCTGAGAGTCGAATCAAATTCTCTACATGTTTTCTAGTTTTTTCCAATGACCGGAGCATAATTCGTTTTACAGATTCCTCAAGCACAAGTTCAGCCTGCGTGGTAAATTCGGAAGTCTGGAAGCTTGCAGCAACCATATTCTTCAACTGATCATTGGTAATCATCTGTAAAACAATTTCATCAGAAGTGGCAGATCCTTCCCGAGCTGCATCCTCTAATACGGTGTACAACTCCACTGCCTGCTCATCAACAAAATCATCAATCTTCAATCTGTTCCTATACATTGGGAAGAGATTGCGATTGTTAATTAATGTAAGCATTGCATATAAATCCGTGGATCGTTTCCATCCTTGTTGAGAATGATTACTTCCTCTTCTAAGACGTTCCTGTTCCTCCCGTTTCCGCATGGATATATTGGCGGTTCTGTTGACGTAATCTCGCATGAGAGTCTCTTCATCTAACTGTAAGTAGTCGGCTAGATCACGAAGATAACTCTGACGCACAATTTCCGATTCTACAGCATCCAAAAAGGGTTTAACCTCAGTAAATATTTGCAATTTGCCAGTCGCCTTCCTACTATCATACATGGTAATCGCCGAATGTACAAGATGATCGAATGCGCTTTTACTGTTCTGGCATGCTTTTGCGAGTTCCTGCGGCCCTACAGTTTCTAGTAGTTCTGCGGGGTCTTTCCCTTCAGAAAAATGCACTACTCGAGACTCAAATCCAAGCTGTTCCCCTGTGATCAAAGCCTTCTTTGTGGCAGCTTGTCCCGCCTGATCTGAATCAAAAAGAAGCGTCAAATTGTCTGCATATCTTCTAAGCAATTTCCCCTGTTCCAAAGTAAAAGCAGTTCCCAATGGTGCAATTGCCGTTGTCAGTCCAGCTTGGTGCAGAGCAAGAACATCAAAATACCCTTCACACAATATGCAAGATTTTTGTTTTTTTACATCACCAAGACTTTCATATAATCCATACACAATCTCTCGTTTCTTATACAAAACAGTTTCAGGAGTGTTTATATATTTTGCTTGTGAGGTGCCAGAGAGGTCTCTACCTCCAAATGCTACAACCTGCCCTTTCCAGTCTCGTATAGGAAACATAAGGCGATTTTTAAATAATGCATATGACGTGTTATTTCGTGCAAACAATCCAGATTTAGCAAGAATCTCCTCGCTATATTGCTTTGAACGGAGGAATGTATAGAGCCAGTTTGGATCATCCGGGGCCAGACCAAGAGAAAATCTTGTTAGTGACTCTGTAGAAAAACCACGTTTTTCGAGATACTCTCTCGCATATTTTCCTGAATCAGTTTTCAGAAGTATATAATGAAAACTCGCAGCAAGTTTTTCATATAAGTCACGCAGTGAATCCATTTCTGATCGTTTTCGTTTTTCCTGCGGAGATTCTTCTGTCACCATAACACCAGCTTCCTCAGCTAATAAACGAACAGCTTCAGGAAAACTCAGATGCTCCATCTCCATAACAAAATCAAAAAGTGATCCACTCTTGCCACAGCCGAAACAATGGAAAAAACCTTTTTCGGGAAGAACTGAAAATGAAGGGGTTTTTTCATCATGAAATGGGCATAGCCCCCAGAATCTGTCACCTTTCCTATTGAGTACAAGATAACGAGAGACCATATCGACTATGGAAACACGACTCTTAATCTCTTCAATGACAGATTCAGAAAATTTCGCCATACACTCCCATTTAATACTCTTCCCAGATTGCAGGTTCTACACCCTGACGTAATCGTAATAGGGAATCAATTTCTTTGCTCGTATGAAGACTTCCCGTTCCAATGCCAGGACACCAGGCAGCCTCTCTTTCCCACGATTGACGATCGGCTACTATGGTATTCCAAAACGGATATGCAGCACACTGTACAGGACGAGCTTCATAGACGCTACAACCACGCTCTTCAAGAAACACACAATCGTGATTCTTCCTTTCCAGAAGGCTTATATAAGAGATACTACCCATAGGTACCTTTCGGCAATAGCGGTTGATGAATTCATGTGAAGAAATTTGCAGATGTGCAGCAAGTCGCTCAATATCTGTTTTCGAGACAAAAACATATCCAGGTTCAACACCGCAACAATAACGGCAGCCGGGTTTACAGGAAAATCGGAGTCCGTCTGCATAGAAGCTGCTCATGATACCCCCAAAATAAAAAACAGGCCTTTCCCGAAGGAGTAGACCTGTTATGGGGAGAGAAGGATTCGAACCTTCGAAGGCTGAGCCAACAGATTTACAGTCTGCCCCCTTTGACCGCTCGGGAACCTCCCCCGTTTTTCATGACCCGCTCACCTTACTGAAAAGAGGTGAATTAGTCAAGCAGACTCAAAGAAAAGATCCATGTCTGGCATCCAAAATCTTCAAGTCATAAGCCACCTGTCAGATTCGAACTGACGACCCCGAGATTACAAGTCACGTGCTCTGGCCAGCTGAGCTAAGGTGGCGTTTCCGTGGTAGCATACGGAAATTTACGCTATTTTGTCAAGTCAAAAACCCCATTCTTTCAACAAGGATGTGATTTCCTCATGATTTCGTTTATCCGCACGAGAATGAAATGGCCATACATCGTATTTAGCAAGTGCGTATTGGAGGAGCATGATAGCTTCTTGTCGATCACTCATCTTATTCAATGCTACTGGGGAGTAGAACGGAATATGAGAAACTCCTTTATACCCCTCATAGTAGGCATGTTGATCCACTACGCTCTTTCCTGCCTCTTTTTTCCAATCCTTCTCCATCGATTTGATTTCAGAGTTGCGTTTAGAAACGCTATTGTCACGTTTCCACAGCATTTGAGCAAGGGCCTTAAAATGTCCAGGATAGAGAACAGTTGAAGGAATAGTATCTATAGCTTTTCGTGTATAGGAAATAGCAGTATCCAAATCACCGAAAGATATCGGCCAGCCAGGAAGTTGATAATAAAGTTGCCCAAGCACATACCAGCTGATGGTGTTATCTGTCACACCTAACGTATCAATAAGGTAGGAAAAATCATTGCGCATGGGTTTGGCCTTTGATAAGGCATTCAATGGACCTTTAGTTTCACCCCATCGCCCTACATTTGAAGCTTTATAGACAATTGCCTGGGGGTGATCTTCGATTGCTAATGCATCGACTGCATATTGTTCAGCCTCTTCAAAAATTGCAAAAAGCTCTTCGTCTTCAGCCCCTTCAACCTTTCTTTCATCACCTATGGCAAGGGTTACACGAGACAAACGCCATAACAGCTCAACTTTATCTGATGGTTTTGCAACTGTGGGCAATGTATCTAATAGTAGTTTTTTTGCTTCAACAAGACGGTCACCCCAGTACATGTCATCTGCTTGCTGCAATGTAGTTGAGATCGAAAAACCAAAAGAAACACACACGAAGAACAACACCCCGATCAGCAGAATTTTCCTCTTCATTCAAGCTCCTCCTTATAGTACTTCTACTATATCATACAAATTAAAGTCATGTGTCAATAAAAATAATCTATTCTGCAAGCAAATCGGGACGAAGTGAACGAGCTCCGCCAACATATACAGGTATAGGGCGATGACTCTGCAGGTGATAATAGTGAATAAGACACCGAATGGTACGTGGCAGCATATCCTGGATTACCGGCTCCTGCATGCAAAATAGAGGGATTGTAAATGATGAATCTCTACTTCGCAGAGCTGTTGCCGGATTGATTGTCAGTAAGTCGGGAGTAACCGTAAATTGGATGGATACTATATGATCCGTAGAGAGTGCATTACGCTCACAAATCGTATCGAACAGTGTCAGTACTGATTGAATAATTTCTTCCCTATCATCATTCTTTACCTGCACAGCACCTCGTACAGCAAAAATTCTTTCATGCATACTCATAGTATCCCTCTACATTATAAGGATATAGAAAATCCTTTCTCAGTAATTTTTGTAAAAACGGTCACAAGCACCCAGCCGATTACGAAAGCCACGGTTCGCATAAGTGTAGTAAGTACATCCATAACAGGAAATACATGATCAATAATCCAGAGGAAAAGAGAAATAAGTAATAATAAAATTGCATACCATACCCCTACAGTTCCTAAAAAGAAAGTTGCATACGTAACAAAATTTTTAAACTGCAGCGAGGCAGGCCACCAAAGTTGTGCAACAAAAAGTCCTAGGGTGAAGACATACAGGAGTAATAGGTAATTATGTACTCTGGCCGCAAAGGCTAATGTCCGTCTCAGTCGTAACATAATAAGAGTATATCACAATTAATTGCTATTACGATATACTAATTAAATATTGCGGAATTCACATTATTGCCCTACACTATTACGAGAAAACATAATTTTAAAGGAATTTTCTATGGGAAACAAAACAATTGACCGTTTGAAGGCTATTGGTGTAGGAACACCGGACATTCTCATTCCAAATAGCAAAATTGATTTACGCAAGTGGGCAGTAGTAGCATGCGACCAGTACACATCTGAACAAAGCTATTGGAAACGTGTTGAAAACTATGTAGGAAATGACCCTTCGACGTTACGATTAATTTTCCCCGAAGCGTATCTGGAAGAACCAAATCCACAGAAACGGATTGATGCCATAAATGCAACTATGAGTTCATACGTCGAGAATGAGTTATTCACCTCATATGAAGAGAGTTTTTTCCTTGTGCATCGAACGACTGGGAAAGAACCTGGGCGTTGGGGACTCCTTGTTGCACTGGATTTGGAGCAGTATGACTATGCAAAAGAATCTCGAACCCTCATTCGAGCTACAGAGGGTACGATTGTAAGTCGTATTCCCCCAAGAAAACAAATCAGAAAAGACGCGCCATTAGAGCTTCCCCATATTTTAGTATTAATCAGTGACGCAAAACGATCAATTATTGAACCACTTGTTGAAAAGAGACATCACCTGCCTAAAGTGTACGATACAGACCTCATGGAGGGTGGTGGCCATATTACCGCGTACCAAGTATCAGGTACAAAGTTATCTCAATTAGCAGAGGCTTTTGAAGCACTCCACGCAACGCTTGATCCTGCCAATCCACTTATGTTTGCAATGGGAGACGGGAATCACTCGCTTGCAACCGCAAAATCCTGTTGGGAGGACTTAAAGAAGACACTTTCTTCCGGAGAGCAGCAGACACATCCAGCACGATATGCTTTGGTTGAGCTAGAAAATATTTTTGATCCTGGCCTTGAGTTTGAACCCATTCATCGAGTCTTATTCTCGATATCACGTGAGACTTTTCTCTCTGAATTGGAGAAACACTGTTCATCGTATGAAATTTCTGCAGTTTCATCCCTCGAAGAGGTAAATCAAGAAATAAGCAAACATGATGGAGTCCAGAGATTTGGCTATGTTGATGAGAACGGGATTGCAATAATCTCAGTAACACATCCTGAGGCAACCATACCAGCTGGTACATTGCAGTCAGTTATTGATGTATTGGTTGAAACCCACCACTCCATCTCTGTAGATTATATTCATGGAGACTCTGTAACCGAGGAAATTGGCTCCAAAACAGGAAACATAGGACTTTTCCTACCTGCAATAGATAAAAATACTTTCTTTGATACCATAATATCAGACGGTGCTTTACCACGAAAAACATTCAGCATGGGAGAAGCACATGAAAAACGTTTCTATATGGAAGCAAGGAAAATTACCCTTTCGTAGGAAAAACAAAGCACTCAGGTAGAATCTTAGGGGTTGACCAGAATTCTGTCTACCTGTAGTGCACCTTGTCGAATGAGCTTGTACGGTGAACAAGTAGCATCAATAATGGTTGATGGAGTGGTACCTTGTGAAGCGTCTCCCTCTACAAACAGAGGAACAGCAGCATCAAATCGTTTCACCATCTCACTGAACTGAGTAAATGCCACCTCTCCAGAGAAATTCACACTTGTGCTGAATAGTGGACGTCCAACAAGGGTTAGAACCTGCTGAAGAAATGGATCAGCAGGTTCTCGAACGGCAACCGTACCTCCTTGTCTATGTGTAACAATGATTGTCAGTGGTCCAGGCCAATAGGAAAGTATGTTTGATTCTAATTCCATCGGAGTTATTTGAGAAAGCATCTCCCTGGTGATGAGTTGAATAAAGGGTTTTGTCTCTTCTCTTCCTTTTACCTCGCGCAGTGCTGTTTCTGTTTCTGGCACTATTCCTACGATTCCATAAATTGTATCGCATGGAATAATCGCAATCTTTTTTTCCAAGAGATGCTCTGCAAGCTTCTGTACCGTTTTGCTGTTATGTTTGGTCAAGATTATTCCCATGTGAACCTCCGTTGAATTCCAATACCTGTGCAGCACGATGTTTCCCGGTTCGAAATGCGACAAAACCAGTTATACCAAAAGAAGCGAGCAATGAAAAGATAAGACAAAACACAAATGGAAGACCTGAGATTTCCCGTTTCTCAAATCCTTTCTGAATAAACAAATGAGAAAGTCTATCGCTATTCTCTAAACCCGATGGAGGGTGAGGATTCCCCTCTTTATCATAAAAGAAGTATATGATTTCGCCAGGCTGAACATATCCCATCATTCGAGCGTTATCCAACAGCGCCTCATGAGTCCAACTTGAGTCTAATCTATGCTGCACATTGTTTAGGGATACGCGTTTTACAGAAAGTTCATGCTCCTCTTGTTCCATAATTCTGGTAATTTCCTGATTCACCAGCAACCCGTACGGACCTGCAATTCCATAGATAACTGCGGTAAAAATAAAGAGGAGAAAAAGAAACATTACCACATAATTCCTTGTCATACACCACCCGAACAGTTATAATGCATTACATATCATACATACGGTGGAATGTATTGTAAAGCAATTGCATTCTTCCAGATGGAGAAGCTCATATACCCATGCGAAACCAGCAAGAGAAAAGCCCTGCGAGCGTCATAGCTATATCAGCATTTATCACCTTGCTAGTGTTAGGTGCATGTACGTATCTATTTTTTGTATATGGCCTGCCCATACTCCCCTTTTCACTTGCAACAATATATTCAGTACTCCTTCGGTTATTACCTATTCTCATTGGACTTATTCTGGTACTGATTGCTCTGGTTATTCAACCTCCACCGGTTCCTAAAGACAGTGACGATGAAGATGAAATCGAAAAGGATGCCTTTATCAGGCCATTGTATAATTTGCCGGATGAGGAAGATACTCCACTCTATGCAAGAGCCCAATTACCTGTCGCACAACCCGAAAAGAGTATAACAGAAGTAAATGACAATAGACTCCCCGATCCTGCTCCAGAGATCACTTCATTCTCAGGTGTTGTCCCGGCACCGGTTGAACACTCTGTTCGTCAGCAGACATATAAAGAATCGTATACAAGGAGTGTAGTTGAGCCATCTCCGGTAGAATCCACACAGTCAGCAGAACTCCTAAACAGAGCGGTCTTATTCAATGATTACCCATTCCCCATAGAACCAGGTTCTTCTATTGCTGAATTACTCGAACCAATAGAAGCGACTATCATAGATGGTAACTTAACAGAAGCAGACGTACAGGTGATTGATGACACTTTTGAATCTCGACTTGAAAGCGAGATTGAGAGTGCAGCAGCGTTGCAGTATGAAATTTCAGTTGCAATCATAGACTTACCGGCCTCTCTCACTGAGACGCATTCGGTTGATGCCTCAATTGTGCAGGATTTGTATAATAAATTAGGGATTGTTTCCTATTTTTATCTTACTGAGGAGCTCCGTGTATCTGCAATCCTACCCTTCCATGGATTTAATCAGTGTAGAAGATATTTTGCGTCACTATTAGACAGCCTTCGTAAGCAGCATCCTGAAGCTGTACTCAGTATTGGTTTTTCAAGCAGCCGATCACGAGAGATTACTGGGCAGGAACTCCTTCAGGAGGCGGTTGTTGCAGCGGATTTAGCTGCTGAACGGACGGGATTTTCACTTATAGGTTACGACACCGACTTGGAAGTTGAGGATACATCAGAAATTAACCCTTTAACGGAATAGTAAAAATCATCCGATCTTTTGCCAGAAAAGTACCAGGAAATATTTCACGAGCCTCCTGACGTAATACCTTAAGATCTCTGTCTGTATATCTTGGGCTATAGTGAAATAGACCCATTGAAGCAACTTCAGCATCCCTTGCAATCATTGCAGCTTGTTGTGCAGTCATGTGTTTTTTTTCTTTTGCACTCTCTTCAAGTGTTGAATCAAACATTCCTTCACACAAGAGCAAATCTGCATGTGCTACATGCTGGGCAATTTTTGGGAGGTACAGGGTATCGGTAATATATCCAAAAGAACGGCCTTCCCGCGGAGTTCCCACAATATCGGAAGGGTCAACAATCCTTCCATCTTCCAGTACAACCGATTCACCATGCTGCAGTTGTGACCACAGTGGCCCGCGAGGGACTCCCAACTCCATTGCCTTTTCGGGATGGAACATTCCTGGACGATCCTTTTCTTTCATAACATACCCAAAACAAGGTTTTGTATGATATAACGAAAAAGCTTCTACAACAAAATCTTCTGTCTCATGAATTACCCCTGGATGAACTGTTTTAACGATAATTTCATAGTTGATATACATGTCGAGTAGTTTTCTTGTTTGATTGATATAATCATGCAATCGTGCAGGTCCATAAATTATTAAAGGATCTTCACGATCAACCTGAGCACTTAACATGAGCATACCGGGAAGTCCAGTCACATGATCTGCATGCATATGAGAAATAAATATAGCCGAGATTTTTTTCCACTTGATATTCAGCATCTTAAGCGATATCTGTGTACCTTCTCCGCAATCAAACAGGAAGAGTTCTCCTTCTCGACGAACCATTGCCGACGTTAAGAATCTTCCTGGTAGAGGCATCATACCACTTGTTCCGAGAACAAATACTTCAAAATTCATGACGATAGCCTATCGTTGAATTAATCTTGTTGCAACAGTTCCAATGGTGAAATCTTCCGAATTCTTCTCAACGATAGGAAAACTGTTGTACTTGAAATTATCAACATAGCTACACAAATCACGAGAATATCACCGATTGATACCACAACTGGAAAATCAAGCAGATAATATTGCAACCCAGGAAGTCCAGTTGCACTCAACCATTTAAGAACTCCTCCAAGCTGCATACCTATTCCAATACCTATAGATACTCCAATAAGCATTCCAATAAGTGTAACTACCATTACGGTAATAAAATAACTGTTCGCCAGCTGAACACTTCTCGCCCCCAAGGTCTTATAGAGAGCAAGGGCTTGCATTGAATCCTGCACAAGTTCCTGGGCTATCGAGGCGACATATACTCCAGCAACAAGAAGAATCATAATAAATACTAATAAAATTACCTGTCTACTCGTTATAAAATTTTGATACACGGTACTATTAAAATTGTCCCAAGTAGCAGAAGGAAATTCAACATCGTAATATTCCTCTATTTGTGTAATTATCTCATTCACAAAGTCCACCGATTTTTGAGCAACAAGGATTTCGGTATATGCATTTTTCGATTTAGGAAAATAACGAAGTGCATCCTCCTGATTCATAAAGATAAGAGAAGAATCCAGTTCATGATACCCGCTCGTGTACAGTGCAGTAACCAATGCCAGAACAGGACGCACACTCATGGTGGTAGAATCAGGGACAACCATGAACGCTACTCTATCGCCAATTGAAACACCAAGTACTTCAGAAAGTGTTTTGCTCAAGATTACAGCGGGGAGATTACCCTGTTTCTCTAATGGTGTACCGGTAAAAGTAAGCTGAGCTCTTCGATTATCGTTAAAGTATGATATATCAACGCCTTTAATTCGAACTTCTGCTGTTGTATCTCTTGAGTAGATAATCCCGTATCCCGAAACAACATAATCCCCACTCATAATTCTATTATCAACGGTGGAAAATGCTTTTGGGTCATCGGTTAATGCCTCTCGGTAATATAATTGAGCATGACCATCTTGGAGAAGAATATATTTGTCGGTAATTCCACTCATCATCCCATCCATGAATATGAGAGCTAGAACCAAAGGAATCATGACAAGGGCAACAAGTACTGCGGACCGAATGAGACGTGATCGAGCATAGGCAGACTCTCTTTGGAGACTGAGAAGGTTTCGCACGAGCCAGAGTTCGAACTTGATGTTCATGCCATCTCCTGCAGCACTCTATTATGAAGTAGATACACTACATCACATTTCTTTGCCAGTTGCTGATCATGAGTTACCAATAGCAAGGTCTTTTCTTCCTCCCGCACTAAATCGAGCAGCAGTCGCTCTATCTCACCCGAAGATTCTTCATCGAGAGATCCTGTGGGTTCATCTGCAATAATTAATTCAGGTTTGTTGATTAATGCTCTACAAATGGCAACTCGTTGTCTTTCTCCCCCGGAAAGTTTTTGAGGTCGATGATTCATCCTGTCTGCTAATCCGACTCTATCAAGTAGTTCCTTTGCACGCTGAGATGCAACTCTAGCCGATTGTCCACCAATAAGTGCCGGAACACACACATTCTCCAGAGCAGAGAAATCATCTAATAATATATGCGATTGAAAAACAAACCCTATATTCCTGTTTCTGAATTCACTGAGTTCCTTGTCACGCATATCGCTCAGTTTTCGATTTCGAAGATACACTGCCCCACTTGTAGGTGAATCCAATCCTCCAACAAGGTTGAGGAGTGTACTCTTCCCTGAACCACTTTTACCTGTGATTGCAACTGAACGCCCCATTTCCAATACCAAATCAATATGTTCAAGGATGAGCAGCTCGGAATCTCCTGATAAGAACTTTTTCGACACATGAGTAAGGTGTAAAACGGATTCAATCATGGTACAACATCTCCATAGGCTCTCTCTTTAATGCATGGCGACAACCGATATAGGTGAACAAAAGTGCTAAAAAGAGTACCAATACTGCAATCACTAAGACCTCTAAAGGGCGTACTTGGGTTGAAAAAGGATACATGAGCAATAAATTTGATTTATTTGTAAAAAAGTATTGTATTGTATGTATCCAGGAAAAAAGAGTTCCAATATATTGCCCAACTACTACACCTGCTGTAATACCGATAACTTCTCCAAGTACGGTAATGATAGCAGTCTGCCCAAGCAAAACACGTGTAGCGAGCGACTGTTGAGCTCCAACAGCACGTAGAATTGCCAGCTCCCTCTGTTTTACAAACAATAAACGGGAAGAAGCATTCTTCATATTCACAGCAAGTATAATAAACATAAAAAACAGAAAGAGATACATGAGAATTTTCTCTAATGTTAAAGCAGAATAAAATGCACTGTTTACCTGCTGCCAGGTTCTTACCGTAGCATGAGGATATAAGGTAGTAATAGTATCAACAACTTGTGCTGCTTTATCGGTATAAGCATCTTCAAGATACAGACCATACGTAATTCGTTTTGGACCGATTGAATCGATAAGAGGATACAGATCCGTGATTATTGTTGATTCATCAAACTCGGGAAGCCCTGTCCGAAACGTATCAACTGAATCTACAGTCTGGACCATGGGAGCCAGCACCACAGCCCGACCAGAGCCTAACACTGTCATTGCTATGGGCGTGCCGGAATACACGCCAAGTTTTCGTGCTAAAGAACTTCCAAGCACAACTTCTGTTGGGTTAGGAATCTTTCCATTCAACAAATATGCCCGGTCTGAAAATGGGTTTTCACTTTCCCATATGTGAGAATCAATCATACGAAGTCGCGCTGTAGTGGATCGATCGGTTAAAGGATTTTGTAATAAGACTTGCGTATTCACATGAGGATACACTGAATGAACGTGTGGAACCTGTTGCAATGCGGCAGCGATTTCATCCATAGAAACATCCTTGGGGTCTTCGGAGATAAAAGAGACCTGTACATGAAATGACTCAATCGATTTAACCTGATCTAACAGATCACTTTGGAGACTGTTCATCAGAGATACCATAATAATAATGGCAAGCATTCCAACAGCGATTCCCGAAAGAATGATCAACGTAGCACTCCGGTGTCTATTACTCCGAGAAAAAGCATAGCGCCATGCAAGTTTTAAACTAAACATCAACGCTCCTTACGATACTCAAGACTCAGAACTCGTTTACCATCTGGAGCATAGGTAATGTCTGCATACGGTCTGCCTTCCTCAAATATGGTAACCACTGAGGTTCCATCATCAACAAACCTGGAGGCTTTTATGGGTAGGCCATCCAACCATTCTGTCATGGTCTGAACACGTCCTTCAATAAACCATGTCTCGATTTTCTTCGTCTGCTCGCCAACTATAGTTTCAATGGTTTGATCCAATGCTCCAAGAGCATCATACAGATACTCAACAGTTCTTGTATTCCCATCGAGAGTTTGGGACTCCGATCTCACTAACAAACCATCAGGTGCATAAATCTTTTTTTCTTCACCTTCACTGTTTTTCTCTGTTACCACAAGACGTCCAACTTCATCATATCGCACATCAGTTTCAATGCGTGCTTGCCCTTCTACCCAATAATCCCGTACCACCAGATTATTCGGGAAAAGAGAAAGCTTTGAGAATGTGTTTTCTGTTGATTCTCCATACATCGTGTTCTGTGCTGATTTTGATACATAAGAGGTGAATTCCGATTCATCCAAATCTACTATACGCAATCCCGCAAGAACCCCATCAATACCTCTATAGTAGCTTATTAATCGTTGAAGCTCTCCACCGCGTAACTCTTTCGTCTCACGTAACTGTCCGTCACTGTATGTGTGATGAGTGAGTAACTGTGTATCTTCACCACTTTTTTTCGTAAGAATTCTTTGTGGCAACCCATTTTCATATACTGTGTCTATTTCTTTTTCAATATCCCCATTTTGATTGTAGGAGATCTCAGTAATATGTTTTAATCCTGTATTATACAAGTCCTCAGTGATGAAGGTTCTCTTCACTTCTCGTCCCGATTCATATAACACCTGCTCTTCAACACGGTCAGAAGTTTGTGTCACCTCAATCACATATGAATAATTTTTTACATCATCATGATTTGTAAGTAACTCAAGAAGTTGTCCAATGCTATTTGAACGATATATGGCGCCAAGAAGGGGAAGAGCTGAGAGTACCAGCCCAATTACCACCAAACAGAGCACCTTTAGAATTCTCATGAATTGATACCCACCAGTGCATCGAGAAACTGATCGACTTCAAATGTTCTAAGATCATCATATTGCTCACCGACTCCGACAAATGCAATAGGAATTCCTAGTTTCTCACCAATTTGAATGAGAGCACCTCCTTTAGCTGCAGAATCATACTTGGTAAGAATCAGTGCATCCAATCCGATAGCTTGGTGAAATAACTGTGCTTGGCTTAAACCATTCTGGCCTGTTGTTGCATCAATAACGAGAAAACGCTTATAGCATGATTGATTTTCAATTTTTGATCTAATTACTTTGTCGATTTTTTGTAGTTCTCGTAATAAGTTCTCTTTATTATGCATTCTTCCGGCGGTATCAGCCAACACCAGATCATCTTTCTTAGCATGTGCACTCTGAAGAGCATCGTATAAGACAGCCCCAGGATCAGACCCATGAGCTTGTTTAATGATTCTGCACCCTGTCCTTTGTGCATGAAGATCCAACTGATCAATTGCTGCAGCACGGAACGTATCGGCTGCAGCCATCACTACAGATTTTTTCTGTTTCTGATAGTAATGTGCCAATTTTGCAATAGTGGTTGTTTTCCCCACACCGTTTACTCCAAGTATAAGAAAAATATTTGTTTGGTCATCACACAGCTCCGGAACCCATGATGAAATCTTTTGAGAGAGCAATTCTTTCATGAGCATCTGCAGATCTTCTTGTGATGTTTTTTTTTCAGATTTGGCTAGTTTTCTAACTGCATCAGATACCTCCATTGCAGTTTTTGCTCCTAGATCGCCCTCAATCAGCATATCCTCCAAATCTTCGAAGAACGCCTCATCAAATGTTTTTATACCAAAAAGTGCCTTAATTCTAGCACCAAATCCCTTTTTCATTACTGTTATACCTCACACATCTAGTAACGAGAACTATACTTCGTTTTCTGGTAATATGCAAATAATCTCACCCCAGTATCAAATAGAGAAAGAGCCAAAGCACCGCTTGAAGCTATGAGAGCTGGTTGCCATGGAGATGTACTACCAGTATATGAGGCCATTGAACGAGAGATACTATCAATGAGAACCGTGAGCCCTCCTAGAAGCAGAGTACGACCGAGGGAGGCATAAACTGCACTCTGACTTCTCATAGATCCATGAACCGAATCCATCCAGGGAGGTTGTAATGAAAGGTAGATTTCTTCAGTGCTTTCTGCTACATGGATTGTGCGAACAGGCTCACCTTGTTTTCTTGCGTATACAACAAAGGGTGGAGAGATTTCCTGTATTTGAACCGGAACTTGTGTTTGAGTTATTTGAGGGATTACGATATCTAGTGTATGATAACTAGTGATAAGTAATGGATTTCCCGATAGAACAGGAAGATTGATATCAAGAGAAACTATTTCGCCACTCGCTAAGTCAATTGTGTAAACCCTTTCCTCTCGCTCAGGAGCAGTCGCATGTAACTCGTACGTACCCACTGGAAGAACTATGTGTTGTGTGTGTTGAGGAAACTCTTCTCCGTTTATGTCCAAAGAGAGTCCCGGGGTGTTCGATTGTATTGAGACAACCCCAGCATCCTGAGAACCATAGTAGGAAAGGATGGGAAGGAGTGCAGTTAATACTGCCTTTTCCTCATCAGCACGTAGTGTTACTGTTTCATAGATGTTCACAACACTCCCATCTGATCTGAATTCATCTATCCGCAATCGATAAATTGATTCTAGAGGCTCTAGAACACAAATTAACAGAGCTTCAAGACGATGAGACTTCATTATAAAATCAGCTACGGCAGTATCCCCACTTGCTAAAGCACGAGTAACTACATGAGGCAACTCAAGAGCTTCCCATGTGAAGGCAGATGCTTCTTCTGTCGTAAATACAAAGGGGTGCTGAGCCTCCTGATAGTCGGATTTTTGGATTTCTGCAAGGTGGGAACGGAACTGTTCATGCTCTAAACGGTCATTCATGAGCTGTACATAGGAATCGGAAGGTTCGTATCGCGTAATATCTCTTTGTATGTAATTCCCTAGATTCTGTATTGCAGTATTTCGCAGTGAATCTGGAACAACTAAGGAATACCCAATACGAACCGATTCAGACGCACCAAGCTGTACCTGACAAATCATCAGAAAAAATACGAGGATGATAACCCAACGGTAACCCCGTTTCATACACTATTCCTCAGAATGCCATTTAAGATATGACTCTATGAATGAAGATATTTCACCATCCATGACAGCTTGAATATTGCCCACCTGCTCGTTGGTTCTATGATCCTTAACCATCGTATACGGTTGGAACACGTAAGATCGAATCTGATTTCCCCAGCTAATCTCTTTTTTCTCCATTGCATACTGGGCATGTTCCCGCTCTTGTTCTTCCTGATAATACTCGTAGAGACGACTTGTTAGAATTTTCATTGCAAGGGCCTTATTCATATGCTGAGAACGTTCATTCTGGCAGGCAACTACGATTCCTGTCTTCAAGTGGGTAATACGGACAGCAGAATCGGTTTTATTCACATGCTGGCCACCGGCACCCCCTGATCGGTAGGTGTCTATGCGAAGATCAGTCGGATCAATCTGAATATCTAAATCATCTTCAATAACAGGTGAAGCATACACAGATGTGAATGAGGTATGTCTTCTTTTATTTGAATCAAAGGGTGAAATTCTGACTAATCTATGCACTCCGGCCTCTCCCTGTAGATATCCGTACGCATATGAACCTTTCACTTGCATGGTAACAGATTTTACACCACCCTCTGCTTCGAGAAGATCAATTATTTCAACTTTGTATCCATTTCTTTCACACCAGCGCATGTACATACGCATGAGCATCTGAGCCCAATCACATGCCTCAGTACCCCCTGCACCTGCATGAACCGATAGGAAGCAATCATTTTTATCGTACTTTCCTGAAAGAAGTGTTTTTAATCTAAGCGGTTGGTACTTTTTGTCTATCGCATCTATCTGTTGCTCAACTTCATGAGCGATGGTTTCATCATCCTCTTCTGAGTAGAGTTCAATTAATTCAGAAACATCATCAATATTTTGAATAAGCTCAGACCAGGGTTCGAACGTATTTTTTAGTTCAGTCAACTCTGCAAATAATGCTTCTGCCCGTGATTTATCATTCCAAAAATCGGGAGCGAGAGACTCTTGCTCTAAATCAATAATCTGCTTCTTGATTGAATCAGGGTCAAAGACGCCTCCAAACATCGTAGGCTTCTTCTTTTATTGATTCAAAATGGTTGAAATTTTGGATAGTCATGACTGCTCCTTGTTGTGATTCTTTGCACGTGAACGACGCTCTATTCTAAAACCAACGGTCCATTGTACCGATTCGTTAGGATTGAGGTCAAAATCCCAAAGGGGAAGAACCTGAGTGTACTCATAGAGGATCTCGAATCCCATCACTGTCTCTAATTTGACAAGAAAATCATCTTTATACAAGGTAAAACGAATATCTGAAGCTAGTGATAGAAGTGTTTTGTTCAATGGATCTGGAATTCTTACATTTTTCAGATTTGGAGCAACAACTCGTCCCTGTGCGAGATTTCTGTTTCGACTTTTCTCTACGGTATATAATGATACCTGATCATCTTTCATCCCGAGAGAAAGATTTAGCTCACTTCCAAAAAGTCCTCTTGACCTATGAGGTCCGCAATTTTTTAAGGTAAAATCTACTACTATTGTGTGAGTTCTAAACCGATACTGCTTGGTCAGCTCAATACAACCTATTCCAAATGGAATTTGTTCAATCTTACAGTGCGAAGTTATCTCATTCTGGCTTTTGTCTGATACTTCAAGAGAATAGGAAAGACCACTGGTATCAAAGACTTGTTTGGAAAGATGCTTTGCATAGAACTCAATCTTTGCATCATGGGGAAGAAACACATCATTAAACGAACGTTGAAACGACCCGTCACGTAAAGAAGAAAATGCTAACCGTTCAGTTTCAGATGCGTATCCGGTGAACGTATCACCATAATTCCATCCTGTTGGTAAGTAATTAATCTCTGCAAGTGTGCCGCCTTTTGTATCAATGACCGATCCAATATTCTTGCCAATCCAGACAATTTCCTGCTTTCCATCAAAATCAATATCCAGCTCTCTGGGATACGGAATATCCTCGCCCAAACTTAACAGCCGTTCAGCTTCATTTAAATAACGATACGCATACTTTCTATGGCTACTTCGGTAACAGCCACCTGAAGAATCGAAAACAAAAGCTCCACCTGCTCCTGCACGTACCAATAGTGATTCAACTCGCTTCTTTATATCTTTGTTCTTTCGGTAGAGCCGTGCCAAATCAACAAGATAGAGCAATCTTCCATACAAATGATTAAGCTCACTATATTTAATGAACATCTCATTGAATGAACTGATATCAACCAGCGAACTGTCCCGACCATACCATCCAGCATTAATGTACCCTTTACTCTCTAGGGTTCCCAAGGGAATTGATGATAACAAGGTCGTTTCAGAATCATGTTCTAAAGAGAGCCTATCAAGTATCAGAACCAAAAGATCTATCAATGAAGGAGATGAAGGTTGTACTGAAGAGGCCTGCATGAGGCGATCCAAATTTATCATGATAGTTCGATGGGAATCACCCTTGTCAAATCGAAGAGAAGTAAGTCGTTCGGTAAATTCCTTCAAAGTAATTTCATGAATGCTCAATTGGGAGATAAGGAGGTCTATACTATCTTCAAATGGAAAGACTTCTATGGTTTTTCCCAAGTCCTGCATAACAAATGGATCGGTTGCTACTTGAACATCGTGCAGTCGATCATACGAGGAGATAATCAACCGATCAAGTGCACCTAGTCCCATAGTTGAAACAAATGAAGGATTCCATATTTGATTGTAGAACCAAGCGGTTCGAGCTCTTTTCCCAAATCGCTTCCTAATAAATGTTGTTGTCGTCTCAAGTTGGCCTGAGCGATCTTTCCCCGGTAATACATGGAGTACTTGCTGCTGATACGCACCAGTAAGCAATTCAACTTGCTCTTTTTTAACTAAATCAGCAATGAGCATGTTCATTTCCGGATGGTTTTGTTCGAACCACTCTAAAATAGTGCCGGGAATATATATGTGCATGGTAAGTTCAGGATGCTTATAGATGTAGGTAAGCACAGGTTTGTACACCTCTGAGAGAGCCCGTTCAAGAATGGGAAGAGGTGTACCTGGAGGCAACTGACTGTACGCTCCTACGAATAAGGGCATCTGTTACCTTGCTTCAACAATACATTTAGTCGGACACGCTTCTGCCGCCTCAGCGATTTGTGTCATCGGCTTACTATAATCTATTTCCGAAAGAAAATCGGTTACTGTACAACCAGAATCGGGAAATTTCTTTTCACAGATCTTACATGCTATACAACCAACTTCACAGATTTTTCTCACAACGGCACCTTTGTCATGACTGTTACATGCAATTGCATGAGAACCGCGTGCAGGAATCATTCTGATTACCTTGGTGGGACAAACGAGTGTACATTTACGGCACCCAATACAAGCTTCAGGATCTACCGTAACGTTACCTTTATCATCCCGATGAATTGCTTGAGTAGGACAAACTCGCATACAGGAACCAAGATGTAAGCACCCATACTTACAAGAGCTTTCACCCTGAAACAACATATGAGCAGCAGAACACTCCTCTATACCTTCATATTGGTAATCACGTTTTGTAAGTTCATGATTTCCACGGCAATGAACGAAAGCAACCATTCGTTCCTCTGTAGCTTCAGCAGCTACACCAAGAATTTTTGCGACTAAACTCGTAGTCTTAGCTCCACCAGGTGAACAGAGCCCATTTTGTGCTTTTCCCGAAGAGAGAGCATCTGCATACCCAGAACAACCCGGATAGCCACATGCACCACAGTTTGCACCAGGAAGAATTGCAAGAATTTCCTCTGCCTTCTCGTCCTTTTTGACTGCGAATTTTTTAGCAGCTACAGCCAATCCCATACCAAGTAGGAGACCAAGTGCAGCTATAATCAAAAATGCAAATAAAATATTCATACACTAATTACCCCAGAAGATTTGTTAAGAGCGATTTGTCAAAAGCCATGAAAGCCAGTGCCATGAGGCCCCCAGAAATGAATGCAATGGGAACACCTTTGAAGGCTTTCCGCACTGGATGTAAGTCCATTCTTTCACGAATATTACTCATAAGGACGAGCACCAGGGTAAATCCGATTCCTGCGGCAACTCCGGCAACAAAACTCTCCATGAGATTATATCCTTCAGAAATATTCATGACAGCGATACCTAGAACTGCACAGTTAGTTGTTATTAATGGAAGGAAAATTCCCAAAGCTTGGTACAGTGCTGGTGAATTCTTCTGAATGATCATTTCGACAAACTGTACGAGTGAAGCAATTACCAGGATGAATGAGAGCGTCTGCAAGTACGGAAGATTCAAAGGAATCAGCAAGAGATTATAGACCAACCAGGTAATGATCGAGGCAATTCCCATAACAAAGGTTACCGCCATTCCCATACCAATCGCCGACTCACTATTCTTGGAGACTCCAATAAAGGGACAGAGCCCAAGAAATTGTGTGAGAATAAAGTTGTTAATGAATATATAGGTAATGAAAAGTGCTACATATGCCATACTGAATTACCCCCTTTTCCTTGCTGATGCCCATTCGAAAAATGCTTTCAGATACCCCATTAGCAACAATGCCCCTGCTGCTAACGATAAAATTCGCACAGGGTACGAATACAAAAGAGGAATCTCAATCACACCATCAAAACTCCCAATAGCCATAAGGGTAATCGTTCCTGATCCGAATACTTCACGAATAAGTGCAATAAGAGTTACCGCAAGCAAAAATCCTACACCCATTCCAATAGCATCGAGGAAAGAATCCAAAACTGAATTCTTATTCGCAAAAGCTTCGGCTCTTCCAAGAATAATACAGTTAACTACAATCAACGGTAGGAAAATACCAAGAGCTTTATAAATGGCTGGTGCAAATGCATGCATCACCATTTCGACAATTGTTACAAATGCCGCAATAATTACTATGTAGGAAGGAATTCGAACACTATTTGGAATAACATTTTTCAAAAGTGAAACAAAAATATTTGAAAACACCAGCACAAATATTACTGCTGCCCCCATACCTAAACCATTGATTACTTGTGTGGTAACCCCCAAAGTAGGACATAATCCCAGCATGAGAATGAATACAGGGTTCTCTTTGACTATTCCTCTTGTAAGGACTAATTTTCGTTCATCAGCCATCATTCACCCCCCAAACTTTTCACAAAATCTGAACCGTATGCGATAGTTTTTGCGATTCCTGAAAAGGTAACTGTTGCCCCGCTTATACTGTCTGCATCAGCTTTTTCAAGTTCATCTTTTTTTACAGGAACTGATTGTTCGGAACCTGTGTCCTTAAATTTCTCCATATAGGAAGGAGATTCAGCCTTTTTTCCTAATCCAGGCGTTTCTGCATTCGCCAGGAGACGGGCATCGATCACAGCGCCATCGCTAGTGTAACTTGCCATAATGGTCATTTCCCCACCATAGCCTGTACCAACTAATTGTAAAATATAGCCAGAAATTGAATTGGAAGGATCTGTTAACGTATGTATCTCCCTAACTGAAGCCTCATCAGGGGCTCCTCTAGTTTCACCGATTTCAAAGCCTCCGGAAACCTCTGTCAATGCATTCTGAATTACCTGAAGTTCATAGGCTGCAATCCGCGGGGCAGTAACCTCGTTAACCAAGGCAAGTGCTGTAGCCGCAACAGCGGCAATGAGTGCTAAAGTAACACCAACACGCATAAATTGTCTCATGCCTTTGCCTCCTTCTTCTTATCAGCTTTAACAACTTCACCAAAACGCTTTGGCAAAATATAGCGTTCAATAGTCGGCACGAAGATATTCATAAGGATAATAGCCAGCGAAACTGCTTCTGGTAATGAACCAAAGAATCTAAAGAGGAATGTAAAGAATCCAATACCTGTACCAAATAGTATCATGCCCTTTCCTGTTGTTGGACTAGTGACCATATCGGTCGCCATGAAGAAAGCACCAAGCATCATACCACCACTAAAAAGCTGGAGGACAAAATCACCCTGAAAAACTCCCAGCCCGTTACGCAAACCTCCAAACATCCATGAGAAAAGACTGAAAGTGACAATGAAAGAGATGGGAGTATGCCAGGATATAATCTTCTTAATAAAAAGATATACAGCACCAACAAGGAGAAGAAATGCAGAAACTTCACCAATACAACCTGCCATATTCCCAAAGAAAGCATCCACGGTATATGGCGACAGGTTCATCCCTAAGGTATTCTGAACCCAAGTACTCACAGAACCGGCAAATTGAGTAAACGGATACTGCAGCTCAGCAAGCATACCAGAGGTTGAAAGACCTTGAGCAGTGCCTTCACCTACTGCCAATTTGACTTCTGTTAAGACCGTTGCAGACCCTATGGCATCTATATGTTGTAGTGTTCTCGGCATCCGGTAGGTGTTCATGAGACCAGTAAAGGAGAAAAAGACAAACACACGCCCAGACAGTGCCGGATTAATCCAGTTTGCACCCAATCCACCAAAGGTCCATTTGACTACAAATATTGCAAAAGCAGATGCGAGAACCGGCACCATAAATGCGGCATCAGCAGGCATGTTCATACCAACCAATAATCCCGTAAGAAATGCCGAACCGTCTGAAATGGTAGACTCTTTACTCAATCGGTTCAAAAGGAATTCAACACCTACAGCAGTAACAATTGAAATCAGTACGATAGCAAGAGCTCTGAATCCAAATACATAGACTCCCCAAAGAGTCGCAGGAGTTAATGCAATTGAAACATCCCACATAATCGAAGCTGTGCTTGATCGAGCATGGAGATGAGGTGATGATGAAACAATAATTTTTGGTGTGTCCATTTATTTCCTCCCCAACCGTTTTCCAAGTTTCATACCATGTACGAGTGGTAAGTGTGCAGGACAGGAGAATGAACAACAGCCACACTCTTTACAGTCCATCAGATTCATTGCCATAGCATCCTCATACTTACGATTTTCAATAAGCCTATACAGTTTTGTCGGCTGTAACCCCATAGGACAGGCTGCTACACACCGACCGCAGGAAATACAGACGGTAGTGGGTGCTTGAGTGACTTTATCATTGTCGAGTGCAAGTATGCCACTGGTTCCTTTAATTACAGGAATCTGATCATCATAAAAAGCAAAGCCCATCATGGGACCACCGGAAACAAACTTATCCGGCTCGTGTGCTGCACCACCAGCGAAAGCAATTAAATCTGCAACCTTAGCACCAAGCGGCACTCTCAGGTTTCGCTTGCTGGACATCGCCTCACCACTTACTGTAACAATCCTGTCGATAAGCGGTTTTCTTAAGACAACTGCCTCGTAGATTGCGAATGCCGTTCCTACATTAACCACCACAGCCCCTACATCAAGTGGCAACTTCCCTGAAGGTATTTCTCTTCTAATGGTAGCTTTTAATAGTTGCTTCTCATCGCCCTGTGGATATTTTACTTTAAGTGGGGTTACCGTGATGGGGTACCCCTTGGAACGTATTGTTTCTCGCAAGACACTAATTGCATCTTTTTTATTGTTTTCCACACCAATAATAATTTTTTGTGGACTCGTAATCTTTGCAGCTATCATAACACCCTGAAGAATTTCATCCGTATGTTCAAGCATCAGCCTATGGTCAGCCGTAAGGTAGGGCTCACACTCCACTCCGTTTATCACCAAAGCGTCAACAGATTTCCCTTTAGGTACCGATAGCTTCACATGCGTAGGAAATGTTGCTCCCCCAGTACCTACGACCCCCATATCTTTTACCACATCGAGGAGCTCTTTTGATGAGAGATCCTCATAGGAGTGGGCTTCCA
>Ga0334901_1000449_pt1 | contig 56847 bp, 49 predicted proteins | sample GraSluR3_MG_3_FD_207216 | JGI IMG/M metagenome (GOLD analysis project Ga0334901, IMG submission 207216) | Sludge microbial communities from methane-producing bioreactor in Wageningen University, Netherlands - Granular Sludge_15_08-R3 | ecosystem: Engineered > Bioreactor > Anaerobic >...
ATACTACTCAATTATTTCCGTAACTACACCAGCTGCAATAGTTCTTCCGCCTTCACGAATAGCAAAGCGAACTCCTTTTTCCATGGCAATGGGAGTAATTAATTCTCCGTTAATAGTCAGGTTATCGCCAGGCATAGCCATTTCTACACCTTCAGGTAAAGCGACAGTACCTGTTACGTCGGTTGTTCTAAAGTAGAACTGGGGACGATAACCACTAAAGATAGGAGTATGTCTTCCGCCTTCATCCTTGGTCAAAATAATTACCTCTCCTTTAAATTTGGTATGAGGGGTAATACTGCCCGGGGCAGCAATGACCTGTCCACGTTTAATTTCTTTTTTATCAACACCACGTAAAAGGATACCAACATTATCACCTGCTTCTGCATAATCCAGTAACTTGCGGAACATTTCTACACCGGTGGCTACTGTTTTTTTCGGCTTATCACTTAATCCTACAATCTCTACTGCATCGCCAACTTTGATTTTACCGCGTTCTACTCTACCAGTAGCAACTGTTCCTCTTCCGGTAATACTAAAGACATCCTCTACAGATAAGAGGAATGGTTTGTCTACATCGCGCTGCGGTGTAGCAATATAACTATCGATGGCATCTAATAATTCCTGAATAGGTTTAAAAGCCGGATCATCAGGATTAGCAGTATCGGCTTCCATCGCCTTTAAAGCGGAGCCTTTTACTACCGGGATGTCATCACCGGGGAATTCATACTCGCTAAGCAGTTCCCGAACTTCCATTTCTACCAGCTCAATTAATTCAGGATCATCAACCATGTCAGTCTTGTTTAGAAAAACCACAATATATGGTACTCCTACCTGACGGGATAACAGAATATGCTCTCTGGTCTGGGGCATAGGGCCGTCAGCTGCTGAAACTACTAATACTGCGCCATCCATTTGTGCTGCACCAGTTATCATGTTTTTGATGTAGTCAGCATGACCGGGACAGTCAATATGGGCATAATGCCTTTTTTCAGTTTCGTACTCAGCATGAAATACCGAGATGGTAATTCCTCTTTCCTTTTCTTCAGGCGCACGGTCAATTTCATCAAAGGCCATGGCTTTGGCAAATTGTTTTATTGACAAGAACCTGGTAATTGCAGAAGTCAAGGTTGTTTTCCCATGGTCTACATGACCTATAGTTCCGATATTAACATGCGGCTTGGTACGAACAAACTTCTCTTTAGCCATTTTGTTTTTTCCTCCTTAAAGATACCTTTACTTAAAAAATTAAAATATCATGTTTCATTTATCATTATCATAACTATCTCTAAATATATGGATATAAATTATAATTATTCCCACTAACCTGGAGCCCACGACCGGAGTTGAACCGGTGACCTCATCCTTACCAAGGATGCGCTCTAACCTACTGAGCTACGCGGGCAAAATGGTGGGGAGGGAAGGATTCGAACCTTCGAAGGCGTTCAGCCAACGGATCTACAGTCCGCTCCATTTGGCCACTTTGGTACCTCCCCGAAAAATGCAATATATTTTTGCTAATGGAGCCGATGATCCGATTCGAACGGATGACCTGCTGATTACAAATCAGCTGCTCTACCAGCTGAGCTACACCGGCAACATTCAACATTATAATTGTTTTTTTTGTTAGAGTCAATTTAATTTATTATCAAATTCTAATTTTGATTTAATTCTCTGTATAGCATTATCAATTGACTTAACGCTTTTGTTTATTTCAAAAGCAATTTCCTTGTATGTTTTGCCTTCAAGATACGATTCTAGTACTCTTATTTCTAATTTAGAAAGTAATTCTTTCAGTTTTAATTTTATTTCTTTAAATTTTTCTTGGGTTATAAAAAGAGCCATTGGATCATTAATATTTATATCATTAACAATATCTATTAATGTCCTGTCAGGATTATCAAAACAAATAGGCTGATTTAATGATACAGAAAAGTTTAGTGGCTTATGTTTTTTCCGGCTTGCCTTTTTAACCGCAGTAATAATCTGTCTATTGACACAAACCTCTGCAAACATCTTAAAAGAAGGCATTTTAAAACTGTCATAGTGCCTGACTGCTTTATATAAACCAATCATACCTTCCTGGATTATATCTTCTTTGTCAGCACCTATCAGAAAATAAGCCCTCGCCTTCATCTTAACCATTTTTTTATACTTATTAATAATATATTCTTCCGCTAAGCAATTACCGGAATTAGCCATATTTACTATTATTTGGTCATTGCAGTTTCGAAAGGCAGTAAATTTTTCTTTAACAAAAGAAGACAATTAAACACCTCTCTTAAAAAACCCGGGAGTTATTTTTGTTTTTTAAATAACTTTTTTACAAAATTTTATTCAATTATAGACTACCATTTTGAATATAGTCAAGCGTTTTTCCATCGTATTCCCTCTGCAGTATCCTCCAAAATAATACCTTTATTTTTCAATTTCTGCCGTATTATGTCAGCAGTTTTCCAATCTTTATTTTTTCTAGCTATTTCCCTGTTTTTAATCATTGTCTCAATATCTTTATTTTTTATTTCATTATCTTCTACTTTTTTCGCTATGTCTTTAAAACCAAGAATCTGTGAACCGTACTTATCATAAAAATCCAAAATTTTACTTATGACTATATTATTTTTAACCCTGCTATTATTTAAATATTTATTTACACTTTTTGCCAGTAAAAATAAAGTACTTAGCGCCACGGGGGTATTTAAATCATCATCCATTGCTTTTAAAAATTTTTCTTCCATTTTTGACTTAATACTCAACAGTTCTTTATCTTCAGAACAAGTCTGTTCACTTAAATTTCCTTGTTTTTCTAAAAATTGGATATTGTAAATAATATTATTCAACGTTTCCATACTATTTTTTGATTGCTCAATTTGCTCTTCTGAAAAATTTAGGGGACTTCTATAATGCGCAGAAAGTAAAAAATGCCTAATAACCGAGCCGTCATATTTCTGGCAGAGCTCTCTTATTTTTAAAATATTACCTAGTGATTTAGACATTTTTTTGTTATCAATTTTCAAATACCCATTGTGTAACCAATATTTTGCAAATATTTTCCCGGTTAAAGCCTCACTCTGGGCAATTTCATTCTCATGGTGCGGAAATATTAAATCAGCACCTCCAGCATGAATATCAAAACTATCCCCAAGATACTTCCGAGACATTACCGAGCATTCAATATGCCAACCAGGTCTTCCATTGCCCCAGGGGCTTTCCCAGTAAGGTTCTCCTTTTTTTGCTTCTTTCCATAAAACAAAATCAAAGGGATTTTTTTTGCGAACATCTACTTCTATTCTTTCTCCAGTTCTAATCTCATCTAAATTTTGTTTCGATAACTTTCCATATTCCTTATAATGACTAACATCAAAAAAGACATCACCATCAACAAAATAGGCATAGTCTTTTTCCTCTAATCCACGTATGAAATCAATTATGTCATATATATGTTCTGTAGCACGAGGGTATACATCAGCCCTTCCTATATTTAGACAATCAGCATCCTGGAAATATTCTTTTATAAATCGCTTTGCAACTTCTGAAAATTCCATTCCAAGTTCATTGGCCTTTTTAATAACCTTATCATCAATATCAGTAAAATTGGTAACATATTTCACCTTATATTTTTTAAACTTAAAGTATCTTCTTAAAACCTCAAATATTAAAAAGGGCCTGGCATTTCCAATATGAAAATAATCATAAACAGTAGGTCCACAAACATACATTCCAACTTTTCCCTCTTTCAAAGGAATGAATTCTTCTTTTTTCCCGCTCAATGTATTATATAGTTTTAAGGCCAATTGAATCTCCTTATTTTTGAGTAATAACCACAATATTTTATGATTTTTTAATGATTTTTTTTATTATAATAAAATTTTTTATTATCGCTGGAATCATAATTTTTCCTGGTTACTATTTTTTCTTTAACTCTGCCAAATATCATTCTTCCAGCAGGTGTCTGTAAAATACTTGTCACTGTAACTTTGACTTTATCTCCAATGTTTTTAACACCATTTTCAACTACAATCATGGTACCATCATCTAAATAGGCTACTCCTTGTCCCGATTCCTTTCCTTCTTTAATAACCTGTGTTATCAATTCTTCTCCTGGTAAAATAACTGATTTTAATGCATTAGAAAGGTCATTAATATTCAACACTGATATATTCTCTAACTGGGCTAACTTATTCAGGTTATAATCATTTGTAAGAACTTTTGCATCAAGATCTTTTGCCAGCCTTATTAATTTTGTATCAACACTTTTTAAATCAGGGTAATCCTGACTAATTATTTTAATTTTGTTGGTATGTATTTTATTTATTCTATTTAATACATCAAGACCCCGTCTCCCGCGATTTCTTTTTAGTGGTTCAGAGGAATCTGCTATAGCCTGTAGTTCATTTAATACAAATCTCGGTATAATTAATTCTCCCTCCAAAAAATCCGTTTGGCAAATGTCCGCTACTCTTCCATCAATGATAACGCTTGTATCTAATATCTTCGGTTGATATTGCGAAACTCCTCTGTCCCTCTTTTTAAATCTTCCTATACTCTTCCTATAAAAGTTAACACTTTCCTCTCTTTTATTTAATCCTACTATTATTCCTAACAAACCAAGCGAAATATTAAGTATTATTGGTAAATAATTTCCAACAAAAGGGATAAAGGACAATGAGTAGGCCAGTAAATTTGCAATTATTAAACCTACAATTAAACCTACAACACCTGAAAGAATATTCTGGGTAGGTATTTTTAAAAAAAAGGTTATGAATCTTTCGCCTAAAGAGCTTAATTTTTTATTACTTAGTATAAATATTATAAATCCAAAAAAACTACCTATAATAAATGATAAAATGTATAATAGCCATTTTTGATTAATTAAGAACTCTAAATTTGTTATGAATCTTATGCCAGGAAATATTTCATAACCAATAAAACCACCTGCCAGAACAAAAATAATACAAAAAATTTTCCTTAACACTCCTGACAAAATAAGTACCTCCTTTATTCAATTGTCCAATTGTCCATTAGTGTCTTTTTTTATTTTTACTTGGTGTAATAATCACCTCCTTTTTATTTATAAAATAAATTAAATTGATTAAAAGCTATCTTAAACCATTGAAAAGCAATTAAATTATATCATTTGCCATATTTTGTGTCAAAAATATTGAGAAATCATACTCTGTCCTTATTTTATAAGATATTAATATATTTTACTTAGCATGTCTCATTATATCTATTAACTCTTGTACATTGTAAACACCATTTAACTCCATTTTATCAGAAAAAAAAGTAGATAATTGTCTAGTATTTTCTAAAGGCATGATTACTTTCTTATAACCGATTTTTTGTGCTTCCTTTATTCTCTGCTCAGCCATACCAACCGCTCTTAGCTCTCCAGTTAATCCTAATTCTCCAAATGCAACAGTGTCCATTTCTATAGTATAACCTTTTGTACTACTAATAATAGCTAAGGCAATTCCCAAGTCAATTGCAGGCTCGTTGATTCTAATGCCTCCTGCAGCATTCACATAGATATCTTTATATTGAAATTGCAACCCCAATCTATTTTCCAAAACTGCAATAATTAGAGAAACCCTATTATAATCAACTCCTGTTGTTATTCTTCTGGGATTGTTTAAAAAAGATGAATTTACTAATGCTTCAATCTCAACTGCTAAAGGACGACTGCCTTCAAATGTTATAGTAGTAACCGTTCCAGGAATAGATTGAGCCCGAGACGATAGTAACATCTTTGAAGGATTTTTTACCTCTTCCAATCCTTCATTCTTCATCTGAAATATGCCTAATTCATTAGTTGTACCAAAACGATTTTTTATGCCTCTTAATAGTCTAAATGAGTGATATTTTTCTCCTTCAAGGTATAATACTGTATCTACCATGTGTTCTAATATTTTCGGCCCCGCAATTGCACCCCCTTTTGTTACATGCCCTACAATAATCATGGCAATACTATTTTTTTTAGCTACTTCCATTAATTTTGAAGTGCAGCTTTTAACCTGATTAACGCTTCCCGGGGGTGATAATACAGAATTATCATTTATAATCTGAATAGAATCTATAATAGCAATTTTTGGCTTAATAAAGAGTATCTGTTCAATTATCTTTTCTAAATCGGTTTCTGAAAGTAAAAATAAATTTTGCGAATTCACAGATAAACGATTTGCCCTCATATTTATTTGTCTGACCGATTCCTCAGCTGTGACATATAAAGATTTTCCGACATTTTTAGAAAAATTGTTTGCTGCTTGTAGAACCAGAGTAGATTTTCCAATACCAGGTTCACCTCCAATAAGTACCAGTGAACCCAGCACTATTCCTCCTCCCAACACTCTATCAAATTCTATGATTCCAGAATTATACCTCTGCATTTCGTCATTAAATTTAAAATAATTAATAGGTTTAGCAAGGTTGCTATTTTCCCTACCTGTGTATTTTTCGACAGTACTTTCACACTTTTCAAAAGTATTCCAATCCCCACAACTTGGACAGCGCCCCAACCATTGTGGGGTTTTGTAATTACAATTTTTACACTTAAAGATTTCTCTTATATTTCTCTTCATTTTTTAAAATTAAAATAATTCTTTTATTTTTTATCCTTGCTTTTTTTCTCATTTTTCATATCAGCTTTCTGTTTGCTCTTTTCAAATACAATTTTAGATTTTTTGCCTTTTATCACAATATTATCATTTTCCTGGAATTCACCTGCAAGAATTTTTTCAGAAATAGGATTTTCTACTAACCTTTCAATTGTCCTTCGCAATGGTCTTGCTCCAAAGTTAGGATCATATCCCTCTTTCGCCAAAATATCTTTAGCACTTTTTTTAATAATTGCTGTCATTTTTTGTTCATTTAGCAATTCAATAACTTCTGCAAGCAATAAATCAGCAATTTCTTTTATCTCATTCTCTGTTAAGCTTTTAAAGACAATCACTTCATCGATACGATTGAGGAATTCTGGTCTAAAGGTTTTATTCAATTCTCCCATTACACTGTCCTTAATATCTTTATATGACATCTGAACTGGTTCATTAGCACTTCTGAATCCTAAAGATTTTCCTTTTTTAATTAGTGTAGCCCCTACATTTGAGGTCATTATAATGACCGTGTTTTTAAAATCTATTACCCTTCCCTGTGCATCGGTTAACCTGCCATCCTCAAATATCTGCAAAAGAATATTAAATACATCTGGGTGGGCTTTTTCAATCTCGTCAAGCAATACTACAGAATAGGGACGCCTTCTAACCTTTTCGGTTAACTGACCACCTTCTTCATAGCCAACATATCCTGGGGGAGCACCTACTAAACGAGATACTGCAAATTTTTCCATATATTCAGACATATCCAAACTAATCATTGCATTTTCGTCTCCGAAAAGGAATTCTGCTAAACTTCTTGCTAATTCAGTTTTGCCAACTCCAGTGGGTCCCAGAAAAATAAAAGAACCAATAGGCCTTTTAGGGTCTTTCATTCCAGCACGAGCCCTACGCACTGCTTTTGAAATTGCACTTATCGCTTCATCTTGCCCGACAATTCTCTTATGCAGCTCTTCTTCCATTCGAATAAGTTTTTTCGTTTCTTCCTCTTTAATAGAGTACACAGGAACACCGCTCCAGCTGGACACTACCTCTGCTACATCCTCATCTGTTACTTCAATTTTATCTTTAGTCCTACCTGTTTCCCATTCTTTCTTTATTTCATTGTAGCGTTCCATGCATTTTCTTTCCTTGTCTCTTAATTTTGCCGCTTTTTCAAATTCTTGTAATTTAACAGAAGATTCTTTCTCTTTTCTAATCTTTAGCAATTGATTTTCAACTTCTTTTACATCTGGGGGATAAACTGTATTTTTTAATTTAACCCTTGAAGAAGCTTCATCAATAACATCAATGGCTTTATCAGGCAAAAATCGCCCTGAAACATATCTGGCAGCTAATTTTACTGCTGATACCAGGGCTTGTTCAGTAATAGTGAGTTTGTGATGAGCTTCGTACTTATCTCGTAAACCTGATAATATTTGAATAGCTTCTTCGATAGATGGTTCTAAAACATATATCGGCTGAAAACGCCTTTCCAACGCCTTATCTTTCTCAATATATTTTCTATATTCGTCAGTGGTTGTGGCGCCAATAGCCTGTATTTCTCCCCTGGCTAATGCTGGTTTCAATATGTTTGATGCGTCAATAGCCCCCTCAGCAGCCCCTGCCCCAACTAAGGTGTGCAATTCATCAATAAACAGAATAACATCATTTGAATTTTGCACTTCTTTTACAATCTTCTTTAACCTTTTTTCAAATTCCCCTCTATATTTAGTTCCAGCAACTATTAGGGCTAGATCTAAACTTATGATTCTTTTTCCCTTTAATATTTCCGGGACATCATGGTTGGCAATTTTTTGTGCCAACCCTTCAACAATAGCAGTTTTCCCTACTCCAGCTTCGCCGATTAAACAAGGATTATTTTTCTTTCTACGGCTTAGTATTTGAAGTACTCGCTGAATCTCATTGTTTCTGCCTACCACCGGATCTAATTTATCTTCTTTGGCAAGTTCAGTTAAATCGCGTCCAAATTCATCTAATGTAGGTACCTTGCTATCCTTTCTAATACTTCCTCCGGTAACTGTTGATTCTGATTGTCCGCTTTCCATTAATACTTTCATTACCTGGGAGTAAATACTATCAAGATCGATACCCATTTCAGTTAAGATTCTAGTAGCTACACCGCTACCTTCTTTAATTAATCCCATTAATAAATGTTCAGTACCAATATAATTTTGTCCTAATTGACTGGCCTCCTGGGATGCTAACTCCAAGACTTTTTTGGCTCTGGGTGTGAATGTTATTTCACTAACTTCCTGATATTCGCCTTTCCCTACAATTTTTTCTATTTCTTCGACAATTTTATCAGGTTCTGCACCAACGTCTCGCAACACCTTCCCAGCAATTCCTTCATTTTCCTTTACTAACCCTACCAAAATATGTTCAGTACCAATATAATTATGATTTAAATTGACGGCTTCTTCTTGTGCCATCATAATTACTTTTCTTACTTTTTCCGTATATCTTTTAAACATTTTTAATCTTCCGATCCTTCCCTATTAGATTAATATCACAAATCTATCAAAATTTCATTAATTATAAATTTATTTTCTGGATTTATAATTTAATATAGTATATTAAGCCAACAACTCTCTAATGAGCTTTGCCCTGGTTTCGCCCCTTTCAGCTTGCTCCATTTTTTTACCTTTTGTTAACTGAAGATATCCTGGCTGTATTATTGTCATTAAGCGATTTATAGTATCATATCCTATTTTAATAAGTATCCCCATTTCAATCCCAAGTCTTATATTTGATAATAAGTCTACTGCTTCAGCTGTTGATATAATTCTGGCATTTGTTAAAATTCCATAAGAACGCATAACCTGGTCTTCAATTTTTTTCTTTGCGCCGACCATCAATTCTTCCCTTGCTTCTTGTTCTTTATTAATTAACTGCTCCACAACATTTTCTATTTGTTTGATAATTTCAGTTTCGCTTAAACCTAATGTTGTCTGATTAGATACTTGAAAAAGATTTCCATGAAAATCAGAGCCTTCACCGTAAAAACCCCTTACCGCATACCCTTTATTCGATATTGACTTTAACTGCTCATTTATCCGGTTTAAAATAATTAAAGCTGGCAAATGAAGCATAACAGAAGCTCTTAATCCAGTACCGGCATTTGTCGGACAACAGGTAAGAAACCCCTGTGAATTATCAAAAGCATACTTAACTTCTTTTTCTATCTTATCATCATACCAATTAATCAAATCCCATACTTTTTGAAGCTGAAAACCCGGTAACATACACTGTATTCGGAAATGGTCTTCTTCATTTACCATAATACTTATAACCTCATCAGGGTTATAGATAAAGGCACTATAATGTTTATTAAATGAAGCTAAGGCAATGCTTATTAATCGTTTTTCAATTAAAAAATTTCTCTGTACTGATGTTAAATTATTTAGTTTAACAATCTTAAAATCTACAAAACAATTATTATCTTTTATAATTTTTTCACTATGGCTCAAAACTATTTTTAATTGTTCATCACTGGCTTTTAAAGGAAATGGTACATCTTTAATATTTCTAGCCAACCTCACCCTTGAGCTAACAACAATATGATTTTGGGGTCCATGCCCTTTAACCCAAAGCGATGTTGAGTCTCTTAATTGTTTAATATATTTATCTGTATTATCATTCATTCCCTTTTATTCCAACTTTTTTTTCTTCCTCAATAATAATATCCCTCAATTTGGCAGCTTTTTCATATTCTTCTTTAGATATAGCTTTTTTTAACTCTTCCTTTATTATATTGATTTTTTTAATTCTATCATTATGGGCTTTAATTTCATCTGGAATTTTCCCGGTATGCTCGCTATTCCCATGCAATCGTTCTAAAAGTGGTTTCATTTGTCTTGCAAATGTTTCGTAACATTTACTACAACCAAGTTTTCCGGTCTTCACGAATTCATTGTATGTTAAACCACAGTTAATACATTTAAGCTCAATATCAGAAGAACTATAATTATCTTGCTCACTATATTTATAAAAAGTATTCAGAAGATTGCCTAATATTTCATTTAAATTTTTTTGAGAAAAAGAAATTGATGATATAGTATTACCCAAAAGGTAATTTGCACATTCGCTACATACATTAATTTCTGTTTTTCCCATACCAACAACTTTAACTATCTTTACAGTTGCTTCATTTTTTTTACACATCTGGCATAACATAATATTTACCTTCTTTCCAGGTATTTCTTCCGCACAATTATAAGATATAAAATAAAACTATGTCAATTTATCTTACAAACCTGTTAATTAATTCAATAATTTCATCCAGGGCACTTTGAGGAAGATAGATTTCCTCTGAGTAATTAAAACATGAATTAACTTTTTCTTCTAAAATCAATTTATTAACCCGGCTTAAAGCAGATTTTACTGCTGACACCTGCATTAATATTTCTTCGCATGAGCGATTGTCAAGTATCATACCCTGAATTCCCCTAATCTGTCCTTCAATTCTTTTCAAACGCTGTAATATTTTTATTTTATTAATTTCGTTAATATTTTCATGTTTTGACATAATTTTACTATACCCCCCTAGGGTATTTAAATTATACAACATAAATATTCTTTGTCAACTTTTATCATTACTTTTAAAAAAGGTACTCTCTTTATATTTTTGTAATTTTATAAATATATTTCTCGATATTTGGTTTTTGCTGGTTATATTCTTTTATTCCTATATAAAATAATAATGGATAGACATTTGCCTATCCATTATTATTTTTTTAATTCTTATATTATAAACCAATCTTGTATTGTTTTTTCTTTGTTTTTAATAGTAACTTATTATAAAGCCTTACTTCTTTAGAGCGTCTATCCCGGGTAGTTTTTTCCCACCTAAATACTCCAGTGATGCGCCTCCACCTGTTGAAATATGTGAAATTTTATCAGCAAGGCCGATCTTGTTAATTGCTGCTATAGAGTCCCCTCCTCCAACAACTGTAAAAACATTTTTTCCTAAACTGGCTATTTTTTCGGCAATTTGCCTTGTGCCTCTGGAAAATTTTTCCATTTCAAAAACTCCTAAAGGGCCATTCCAAAAAATGGTTTTAGCATTATCAATTTTTTCCTTATACAGTTCAATAGTAGATTCGCCAATATCCATTCCTATCATATCAGATTCTATTTTTTCTACCGGCAAATCTATGCTTTCAGCATTTTCTTTGAACTCTTTCGTCATAACAGAATCTACTGGAATAATCACCTCTGTGTTTTGCTCATCAGCTTTTTCATTTATTTTTTTTACATAGTCAATCAAATCTTTTTCTAAAATAGATTTTCCTACATTATATCCCCTTGCAGCTAAAAAAGTATAAGCCATACCTCCTCCAATCAGCAAAACATCACATACTTTTACTAAACTCTCTAATATCTCGATTTTTCCAGACACTTTTGCTCCTCCGATTATGGATACAAAAGGTTTTTCAGGATTATTAAGCAATTTATTTAAAGATTTGACTTCTTTTTCTATCAAAAAACCTGCATAAGATGGCAGATATTCAGTCACACCAGCAGTTGAGGCATGTGCTCTATGGGCAGCCCCAAAAGCATCATTTACATATATGTCTGCTATTGAAGCAAGTTTTTTTGCAAAATTAATATCATTTTTTTCTTCTTCTGCGTGAAACCTTAAATTTTCCAATAGAATAATGTCTCCTGGCTTCGATTTTAAGACAACATCTGTGACAGGCTGTCCGATACAATCATCAAGCTCAATAATATCTTTATTCAATAGGTTACATAAATATTTTCCAACAGGTTTTAGTCTCATCTTATCAACAACTTCTCCTTTTGGTCTCCCTAAATGACTCATAAGAATTAGGGTACAGTCTGCTGATAAAAGGTATTTTATAGTATCCAGAGCCTTAACAATCCTAGTATCATCGCTAACTTGCATATTTTCATTTAAAGGAACATTAAAATCAACCCTGACCAATACTTTTTTATTTTTTAATTCTTTTTTATCTAATTCGTTCAGGTAAGATAATGATTCATAATTTGCCATACGGATTCTCCTTCATACATACTGCAAAATAATTATTTATAAAACTCTTTATAAAATTCATAGAATAACGGTTAATCATATAAATTTCTTTATTCTTTCATATTTTTAGGGGTGTAAGCATAAGTATAATTAATAAAGATGGGAGCAAATTGGCAACTTTTATTTTTTTTATTTCTAAAATACCTAAAGATAATCCAATAATTAATACTCCTCCAACGGCAGTCATTTCATTAATCATATCAACGGTAATGTAGTTTTTAATTAAGTGAGCAATTTGTGTAATAGTGCCCTGATAAATAAAAACCGGAATTGCAGAAAATATAACCCCTATACCAAATGAGGCAGCAAAGATTATGGATGATATTCCATCCAATGCTGATTTTGCTAATAAAATATCCGGGTTCCCATTCATTCCTTCTTCAATTGCCCCCATAACTGCCATAGAGCCAACACAAAAAAGCAGACTGGCAGCAATAAAACCTTCTGTAAATCTTTCTTTGCCTTCCTGATTATTAAATAAACTTTTAATCTTATCACCTAATTTATCAAGCTTTTTTTCGATATCTATAGTCTCTCCGATTATTCCGCCAATTATTAGAGATAATATAATCGGTAAAATTTTTGTTCCCTGAATAGCCATTTGAGCTCCAATCATTAATGTAGCCAATCCTATCCCCTGAAAAAGTATAATCCGCAATCTATCAGGGAATCGCCCTTTCAGAATTAAACCTATAAAACAACCTATAATAATAGTCAAACTATTTACAATAGTTCCAATCATGCAATCACCATATTTACCATATTTTGAAAATGATTTATAAATTAAATAATTTCATCATCCTGCACAATCACTTCTTTTTTATTTTTTCTATTTTTTATATTTCCCTTAAAATGACCTGCTTGGCTTTTTTTAAATACTTGGTCCACTCCAATTGCAATAATTATAACTGGCCAAAATCTCCATATTGATTCCGATATTAAGTATATATTGAAATTTTTTGCAACAAATATTACACCGATGGCTAACAATATTACACCAAAAAAAATGGACTTTTTCTGGAATATTTCTACCAGTCCCCATAATATGAAAATGAGTGGCCAAAATAACCAGACACTTTCCCATATTTCATAGCCAAAAAGGTTTTCCAACAAAAATATAACACCAATAATAAGAATAATTAAACCAAAAAGCCATTGACCGGTATTTTTATTAACAGCACTCATAAGTGACCCCCTTCATAATATCTCAACATTAATTTTTATTACTATAATTTTAAAAATAGTAAATATCTAACACCAAATACTACAAAGATATTTTTTTCGCTTCCTGCCAAATATACTCCAAATTATAATAGTTCCTTTTATTTTCAGAGAATATATGAATTACCACATCGCCACAATCAATTAAAACCCATCCAGTTTGTGGATTTCCTTCGCATCTTATATTTCTTTTAATCCCCTTATCTACACTTCTTTCAAGAATATTTTTTAAAAGAGTTTTTAAATGAGCAGGAGATTGTGCTGTTGTTATAATAAAATAATCAGCAACAAAAGAAATTTTATTTATGTCAAGTATAACAGTATCTTTTGCTTTTTTTTCATCCAATAACCTGGCAAAGAACAAGGTTAAATCTTTAGTATTTTTAAACAAACATATGGCTCCTTAATCATATTTTAGTTACTTAAACATAAACTACATATTATACCAATTAATATATATCTATTACATTTGCTCTTTATTTAATATTTAGTATTGTTCGAACATTAGGGTAACTCTTATAACATATGTTTTTAATGGTTTAGTATAGCATATTCTTACCTATTATTATAGTCATATCTACCTCGCTCTGTGGCTGTTCCTTTCTGATAATATCGATTTCACCCAGGTATTGACTAACATAATCATCTATTTTTACTTCTCTTGAATATATAATCAATACTGTTTTTTGATAATCAAAACTGTCGGCATTATCTATATTTACCACATTAAATCCTAATTCAGTCATTTTATTGGCTACACTACGAGCGATGCCGGGAATTTTAGCGCCATTGAGCACCTCTACATTCAGACCTCTTTGTTTATTTTCAATTAAATATTGAACACGAGTTTTAACTTTCTCTTGTTCAACAATTAAATAACTAACCCTATCAATATATTGTGGTTCTCCTTGTATTGTTTCAACCCATATATTTTCCCTATCAATATCCTTTAATATTCTTGCCAGAGATATTATTTCGTTGGGGTTCATATTCGTCTTTATATATTCAGTAAGACTTGATACTATATTAGGCAATTTAACCATTATATCAAAATTCATAACTTTATCTATCACTGCATTAATTAATTTTTGTTGTCTTTGTATTCTTCCCAGATCGCCAAGAGGGTCAAATCTGAATCTCACATAGTCCAATGCCTTTTGTCCATCTAATACTTGCTCTCCGCTGTGTAAATTAATCTTTAATGAACCTGCTTTATCTACATAATACATATCTTTTTCAACATTAATATTAACACCACCTATGGCATCAATAATGTATTGAAAGCCATCAAAATCAATTACACCATAATAGTGAATGGGTATACCCATAAAAGTTTCAATAGTTTCTTCCAGCAATTCAATGTCCCCGTATGCGAAAGCATGGTTAATTTTGTCCATTCCTCTGTCTGGTATCAGCACTCTTGTATCTCTGGGAATTGAAAATAATATTGTATCCTTAGTTTTGGGTGATAGACTCAGTACAAATATAGTGTCTGCCCTGCCTTTACTATCTACAGTATCCGTTCCAACAGCTAGAATATTTAACCTATCATGGGCTAATATATCTGAACCAAAAGGAAATATATTGAATAAATACAAAAAACCAAAACAACCAATTAATAGTAAAATGAGAATCCCAATTTGTAAATATTTCTTTTTACTTTTTTTTGTTACTGATTTTTTTCTTTCCAATCTGCTCATCCTACAAAACAACACCTTTTTCCTCTAAAAATTTGTTCCTTGTATGCAATGTTTCTGGATGTATAATTATTTTTCTACAAATTAAGCTTTTTAATTCACTGTTGAGCAATTCTAACATTGCCATATCAATATCTTGCCAAACCAGTTTTCTTACCCGATTTAATTTTTCATCTTTTCTGTCCGGTTCTATTTTATCTGAAACATATAGTATTTTTCCTAATAATTTTAATTTTCTTGAAGCAGTACTATGGCTTTTTATGGCTTCCAGAAACTCTTGATTTTGAATATTAAAATAATCTCTTGCTATTTCTGCTCCAACATAAGCATGCCATAACCCAGGAATATTTTTCTCAAGCTTGTTCAAGCGTATATTATATTTTTTTATTAATCTTTGTAACTCATCTTTTGAAAAATCTTTTGCACAATCATGGAGTAATCCCAATAATTTTGCTTTATCAGCAGATATCCTATAATGGCTTGCTATTTCTGCCGCCACAACACTAACTTGTAACGAATGTTGATAACGTTCCTTGCTAATGCTTTTCTTTAAATAAGAATCAATATATTGTAAATCTGCAAACATAATATTAATGCTTTATTCCCCTACCTATAATATTTTATGAATATAGCTTATTTTTGTATATATATTCTCGTACTCCATCTACAACAATATATTTTATGCTTAAATTATTTCTAATTCTGTTTCTTATATCAGTTGATGAAATAGCTAATAGTGGAATTTCCATTATTTTTAAAACCTTTTTAAAATTATTATTCAATTTGTTTAAATCATAACCAGGTCTTGTTGCAGCCACAAATTGACACATTGCTAACAACTCTTCCTTCTTGTACCATGTTTCTATTTCTAAAAATGCATCAGCACCAGTTATAAAAAATATCTTGGCATCCCATCCAAAAATATTGCGAAACTCTTTTATAGTATCAATAGTATAAGAAGGGCCAGCTCGGTTTACTTCGATTTTAGAAACCTCGAAATAAGGATTGCTCTCAATCGCCAGATAAGACATTTTTAAGCGATGTCTTATACCTGTAACCTGATCATTTCTTTTGTGTGTTGGGTTTAAACAGGGCACAAATATAACTTTGTCCAAGCAAAAATTTATCCTGGCTTCTTCAGCTGTAAAAAGATGGCCTATATGAATGGGATCAAAAACCCCGCCCATTATACCGATTCGTACATTTTCATTATTTTTATTGTCTTCTTTTTTCTCTTTACAATTCCCCTTCATCATCCACAACTTCCTCTTCAATATATTCTTCAATAAGATTTGTATCGTGTGGATGTTGATTATAGTATATCTCTTCACCCACTATTTCTTTGTCTACAACTCTAAAGGTCTTCTCCTGCTGGACATACTCCCAAAGCTCAATCACCTCTCCATTGGTTCTAATAATTTCAATCCTATCTGGATAGCCGTAATTTTCATATCCTGCCTTATTCAAAATTTCCCGATAAGGTTTTGTTTTTACCTCTTGAATTTTCTTTAATAAATTATCTCTTCTTTCATTTAATCCCAATGATTGAAATATTGTTATCAATTCCTGATATGAATACCAATATTCAGATGGTTTCTGAGATAGATCTGGATTTTCTTCCAGCACTTGTATTGCCCTCTCAAAACTGTTAATCGCCATAGATGTGTACTGCCAGGTTATTTTTTCCGATAAGGCATAATATACCTCTGCCAGCCAATAATGAGAAGCAATTAAATCTTCTTTTAATTCTATTGCCTTTTTAAAATAAGGCACAACCTGCAGTAATGTCAGATTGCTGTATTGGTTTCTATTTAGAAATGCATCATCTGTTATTTCTAATATTTCTATACCTTTTTTAAGATATTCATTAGCATCACCACTCTGTACTTGTGGTGTTCCCCGAAAGCTTTCATTAAGGTATCTGAATGCATAAGGGTTTCTGGGGTTAAGCTTTAAAACTTCTATCCATTGAGGAACAGCTTTATTATACTCTCCTAATTGTCGGTATACTTTTCCTAACCAATAGTGGGCGTCTTCAAAATTAGGGTCTAATTCAATGGCTCTCTGATAACTTTCCTCGGCTTTTTTATAGTCTCCCTGAGAAAAATATTGGTATCCATCTTCATAATAAGACCTGGCATCCTGGGCTTTGGTAGGAGTTGAAACAAAAATAAGACAAAAAAACAGAATCAATATAACTTTGCTATATTTTACTTTCTCCCATTTTGACTGATTAGCCATAAATGCACCTCTTCTTCTTAATATGTCTTTAAATAAAAGGCAATATATAATATTTTAATTTCCCTTCTTCTCTTTTTTTACTTGTTCTCTTTACTTTTTTCAACAAAATTCATTTGCAAATTTGCCAAAAGGTTTTCTAATTGCAATTTATCATCTTTCCCGAGTTCGTCCTTAATTTTTTCAAATAAAAACTCTATGCTATCTATAGATATTTTTGCTTTTTGTAAGTCCTGGTTTATCTCTTTTGTTTCAGGATTCATCATCAACCCCAGGTATTCCCATGCCTTTCCATTTAAAATACCTATAAACCAGGTAAACAAGGTTGTCAGCGGCAACTGATGCGGATATAGCTTTTGATTTTCATTACCATTATTATTTTCCTGGTCTTTTTGATTCATTTTATCTCTCCTTATATTTGAAATTACAATATTGCAACATGCATTTATGTTACAGTTTTTGTATCTTATGAATAACCTTCAGGTTTTAACACTATCAAGTAAAACTACACAAAATACTGCAATTGCCTGCTCTTTACCAATAATTCCTAATCCTTCATTCGTAGAGGATTTGATGTTTATGTTTTCAAAAGGTAATTGCAAGATATTAGCGATATTATTTTTAATTGCACTATAATACCTTGAAATCTTTGGTTTTTCTAAAACTACTGTAATGTCTATATTACAAATATCATATTTTTTAAAATCTAACAATTCTTTTACTTCCTTAAGTAAATACAGACTTGAGATATCTTTAAATTTTGGGTCATTGTCCGGAAATAATATTCCTATATCACCCTGACCGGAGGCACCTAACAAAGCATCCATTAGCGCATGCACTATTACATCTGCATCAGAATGACCTTCCAGGCCTTTCTCAAAAGTTATTTGTTCTCCGCCTAAAATTAAATTCTCTCCGCTTTTCAGTGGATGTATGTCATAGCCAAAACCTATTTTCATCTATCTACCTTCCCTTTTATATAAAAAACCTTAAAAAAATATTTTTTTTGCTTTTGTAGTTGTTGTTCTGCAAACAAAAGGATAATTATTTTTCAATTTATTATAACCTTCAATTGCTTCGGTTTTATTATCAAAAATCCCATATACTGTTGGGCCACTCCCGGAAATTGTGGTGGAAATTGCCCCGGATTCAATTAATTTTTTCTTTATTTCTTCTATTACCGGATATTGTTTGCTTATTATAGAATCAAATCTATTATATATATATTTACCTATTTCAGGTAAAGAAATCAAATTATTTTGTTTTAACTGTTTAAGAATATTCAAATCTTGTTTTTTAAAATAATTTTTATTCTCTTCATCAAATGTATGGTATGCCCATTTTGTAGAAATTTCAATACCAGGATTTACCAAGACCAAATTTAGTGGTATATCATCTTTCAAATTTAGTGGAAAAAGTATTTCTCCTCTTCCACTGGCATATACAGTTCCTCTTTCCAGGAAAAATGGGATATCCATTCCTAAGCTAGTTGCAATGGACATCAATTTATTTTTACTAATATTTAATTTAAATAACTTTGAGATACCCTGCAATATAGATGCTACATTTGATGAACCTCCACCTAATCCTGCAGCAAGAGGTATTTTTTTATCAATACAAACTGCTAACCCATATTTATTATCACCCATAATTCTCTCAATGGCCCTATAAACTAAACTGTTTTTATCATCAGGAACCTTAGGATTGTTGCAATAGATATTATATGTCGGTTCATTTAATTTTTCTATTGTTATTTCATCAAATAAATTGATAGTTTGAAATAGGGTCTCAATGCAATGGTAGCCATTATTTAATTTGTCCCCTATATCCAGGTAAAGATTTATTTTTGCATAACTTCTAAGTTTAATCATTTTTCTGTTTAGAGCGTTTTTTCATGATTATTTCTGCTAATAGCATATCGACAGAAGTAGTAATCTTAATATTTTCTCTATTACTCTTAACGATTTTTACATCTCCACCAAAATGCTCAACTATTGATGCATCATCGGTAGTTTTTAATCCTTCCTCTTGTGCTTTCTGGTACAATTTTCTTATATAATTTAACTTAAAGGTCTGGGGAGTTTGCACAATCCAGTATTCATCACGATTTACAGTTTTTTCGACCAAGCAATCTTGCAAAAACACTTTTTTAATTGTTTCAATTACTGGAATAGCCATAATTGCCCCATCACAAGAGTCAATCATTCCTACAGTCTCTTCAATCATCCACTTTTCTACCAATGGTCTGGCACCATCATGAATACATGCAATTCCATCCTTATTCTTAATTGACTTTAAACCAAAGTACACTGATTCCTGTCTGGTTAATCCTCCTAATACGATGGAAGCTATCTTGGTATACTCATATCTTTTTATAATTTCATCTTCGATATGTTGTAAATCTTTTGGGTGAACAACCAATACTATTTCATCTATTACTTCTGAATTTTCAAACTGGTCCAATGTATAGGCTAAGACTGGTTTATCCAATATCTTTGCCAGCATTTTGCTATGATAATAATTAAATCTTTCTCCATTTCCAGCAGCAGCAATTATTGCTATATTACTCATGAGCCCTATCCTTATCTTTGTTTTTTTCATTTTTAATACTCAGGTACATTTCATGGTACCCTTCAATAACAAAGCTGGTATCCATAATTTTCTTTAAATTATTTTCACTAAAGTCCTCTTTTTTTTCTCCATTTGTTAATGACATTCTTTCCATTTCGTTTATTGGAATTAGCTCGGTAACAATTTGATTATTCTTAACTTTTTTCTGGTATTTCTCTTTAATATCTTCCCAACCATTTAATAGATATCTTTCTTTTTCATGAGAAATTGCCCTTTCGATAATTGTATCCCTGGAAGAACCTCCTCTGGTAATTAATATTACCTCTCCTGTTTCCATATTTTCAGGTAATTCAATTTTAATAAATTTGCTTTCCTCGGGTTTTCTAAATGGCTTAATTGTTAGTTCTACTTCAATGATATCTCCTGGCAAATACTCTTTTTCGTTTATACTAACATCAGTTAGAATGGCGCTTTTATTCTCTTCTTTTATATCAATTTCAACTTTTATTTCATTCAATATAATCTTTTCACCATAGTTATTTATCACTAAATCCATTATTTCTTCAAAATCAGCACTACATTGTATGGCAATATCATTTTTACTAAAGAACATATTGTCATATACCATTTTATCGTCAACCTGTCCGGCAAGAAGTTCCAGGCGAACAGTTGCTGTTCCCTGCCCAATCCTGTCAATTGCCTGGTCTATGGACTGTAGTACTAAAGCACTTACAATGCTTTCTACCAGGTCGTTGTGTGGTACAATTCTTGTTCCTTTTTGAATATCAGTATTCTTATCAATATCTCTAACATTAACCCTGCAAGACACTATTTTTGGAAAGTGGTTTAAATGGGCCAAAATACCTGCTTCCCTGTCTTGCAACACTATGCCTGCTAATCTATAGGGAAAACCTAACTTAAATGGCATTAAAATACTGGGAAAACTGTGGTATATATATACTGCAGAAAAAAGATAGGAGACATCACCGAAATGCATAAAAGGATGACCAAAAGCTAAAACATAATCATCTTCACAATAAGTAGCTGTTCCAATAGTTAGAACATTTGTATCTCCAACTGATAACTGCACGCCTACTGATGAGCCGGGGATAATTTCTTTTCCTTCCGGGTTAATACTTGGAATAGAGTTATATTTTGGAAAGCTGGAAACATTGATAATTTCCTTTTCAAACTGTTTGCTTATTATGCTCTCAATATTTCTTTCTGCTCTCCCGCTAAAACCATTAATAAATAAAGGCGATTGAATTGATTCAAATTTTAGTGTATAAAATTTATTATAACTAAAAATATCATTTAAATTTTTTTTGCTTTCTGTAATTTCTTCAATAACCTTTTCTTTTAAGCTATTATTCAGCAGAATAGACACTTCTTCAATATCTGTATTGATATCTTTATTAATATCAACCATATTTTCAGGTTTAACATAATCTAATAATTTTGTCATTCTTGCTATAGGCGTAACAAGGCATAGATTATGTTCACTCAATTCCCAGGCATGAGAAATGGCTCCGGCTAATCTCCCCTCAAAATAAATCGGGGTACCGCTCATTCCTGCAGATATTCCACCGTTTTCTTCTATTCTCTCACCGCTTAATTTAATCAATATATATGTATCATCAATTCCTCCGCCAGTTACTATATCAATTACCTGAACAGTAAATTCTTCAACATTTGTTCCAGAGAAAACAGTTTTACCAATACCTTCCATACCTGAATCTATTTCATCTAATAGAATAAATTCTTCTCTGGCATAAATATCAGCAGATATTGTTAATATTATTAATAAAAGAATAATTATTACCTTGTTTAATCCAATTTTTATTTTTTCTTGCTTAAAAGGTATCATATTTAATCTGAAAATATCTAAGAACCTCCCAGATATTATATTATCTTTGTGTGCTGCTTATTAATCCCTGCTTTAACAAATGAATTTGTTCTAATACCTTACCTGCACCCAGGGCTACACATGATATAGGGTTCTCAGCAACATAAGCAGGTATTTTATTCACTTTTGTTAGTAGTACATCAAAATTTCTCAATAATGCTCCTCCCCCTGTAAGGACCATCCCCTTGTCAGCAATATCTGCTGACAGCTCTGGAGGAGTCCTTTCTAAAACCATCTTAATTCCATCTAATATAGACTCTAAAGTCTTCGAAATTGCCTCTAAAACTTCTGATGAACCCACCTCAATACTTTTTGGCAAACCTGATACCAGGTCTCTTCCTCTTATTTCCGCGTACATTTCTTGTTCCTGCTCCATTGCTGAACCAATTTCTTTCTTTAAATTTTCCGCAGTTTTTTCTCCTATCATCAAATTGTATTTACTTTTTATATATTTTATAATATCATCATCAAAATTATTTCCAGCAATCCTTAAAGATTCACTCTCTACAATACCTCCAAGTGATATAACTGCAATATCAGTAGTACCTCCTCCTACGTCAACCACCATATTCCCATACGGTTCACTAATATCTAAACCTGCACCAATTGCAGCTGCAATTGATTCTTCAACCAGGTAAGCCTTTTTTGCTCCAGCTTGCACTGCTGCCTCTAAAACAGCTCTTTTTTCCACTTCTGTTCCCCCGGCTGGAACACATATTACAACTTGTGGCCTGAATAGTCTTGTATTAGAAGATACTTTTTTTATAAAATAAGTCAGCATTTTTTCGGTTACATCATAATCTGCAATAACACCCGCCTTCATTGGTTCCAGAGCAATAATATTTCCAGGGGTCTTTCCTAACATCTCCTTGGCATCTTTCCCAACAGCAAATACTTTTCCAGTATCTTTGTATATTGAAACTACAGAGGGTTCTTGTAGAACTATCCCTGCTCCTTTCTGAAATATTAATACACTCACAGTTCCCAAATCTATTCCTAAACTTTTGTCCATTCCCAGCATATTGAAAGATACCTCCTCAATTTTCCCTAATCATAGTATAATCTTACCTTCTATCTAAATCTTCTCTATTTCTAAAGATAAACTTATTACTTAAATATTGTACCATATAAGTAATATTTTTCTATTACATTCTTCTTAATATCTTTTTATATTGGCACCCAATGCTTTTAATTTTTCTTCCAGATTAACATATCCTCTATCAATATGATAAATCCTGCTTATTTCAGTCGTACCTTCTGCAACCAATGCAGCCAATACCAGCGCAGCCCCACCCCTTAGGTCAGAAGCCATTACCGGTGCTGCACTCAGTTTTTTTACTCCTTTTATAATGCTATTTCTACCTTCTATTTTAATGTCTGCTCCCATCCTTCTTAAATCACCTGCATGTGCAAAGCGATTTTCAAATACATTTTCCGTAATAATGCTTGTCCCATTTGCTATGGTCATCAAAGCCATAAATTGTGCCTGCATATCAGTTGGGAAACCGGGGAAAGGCATTGTTTTAATATCAACTGACTTAATTCCTTCAGGGTCTGATATATTTGCTATTCCATCATCAATATCTACATTTAAACCTGCTTCTTCTAATTTTACAATACATGATTTTAAATAATAAGGATTAACATTCTTTATTTCAACATCTCCCCCAGTAATAGCAGCAGCAACCATATATGTTCCTGCTTCTATTCTGTCAGGAATAATTTTATATCTCACACCCTTTAATTTTTTAACACCCTTAATGGTTATTATGTCATTTCCCAGGCCTTCAATTTTCGCCCCCATTTTATTTAAAAACCTTCCCAGCTCGATAACCTCAGGATCCTTGGCAGCATTTTCAATGACAGTGGTTCCTTCTGTTAAAGAAGCAGCCATCATAATATTTTCTGTTGCTCCTAGACTGGGAAAATCAAGGTAAATATCATCTCCCTTTAACTGATTTGCCTCTGCTTGAATATAACCTTTTTCAGTTGTTATATTGGCACCTAATACACGAAATCCCTTTAAATGGAAATCAACTGGTCGAGCACCTATAGCACATCCTCCAGGAAGTGATATTTTTGCCTTCCTAAGTCTGGCTAATAAAGGACCCATAACCAGAAAAGATGCTCTCATCGTCTTAACCAACTCATAGGGTGCTTCATAATTATTAAAATCGTCCGGATTAATAGAAAGAGTAGTATCATCTACCCATGCAACTTTTACACCAAGGATTTTTATAACTTCAATCATACTATATACATCTTTTAACCTGGGGACATTCTCTAAAATGCTTACATCGCTGGATAAAAGACATGCAGCCATTATAGATAGAGCAGAATTTTTTGCTCCATCAATTACCACGCTCCCTTTTAGTGGTTTTCCACCAGTAATTAAAAATGTATCAGGGTTTTGCATTATCTCACCTCAAACTTCCTGTTCATAATTATTTTTATTTAATCTGCTCAAATTGGGTATAAATGGAGGCTCTATTATACCTTTTTCGGTAATTATCGCAGATATGTTTCTGTGTGGAGTAACGTCAAAAGCGGGGTTATAAACATCTATACCGTCTGGCGCTATTACCTGCCCCATTATATTTATTACTTCATTTTTATGTCTTTCCTCAATTGGTATATCAGTCCCTCCCTTTATAGAAAAATCTATTGTTGAAAATGGTGCAGCAACATAAAATGGAATGTTATGTTCTTTTGCTAACACTGAAATACTATAGGTTCCAATCTTATTAGCCACATCTCCATTGGCTGCAATCCTATCAGCACCAACTACTACCTTGCTTATCTGTTTTTTGCTCATTAAAAAACCTGCTACAGAATCACAAATTAGTGTAGCTGGTATATTTTCAGAAAGTAATTCCCATGCAGTTAGTCTGGCACCCTGTAGAACTGGCCGGGTTTCATCGATAAAAACCCTTATATTAATTTTCTCTTTATACACTGACCTGATAACACCTAAAGCAGTTCCATAAAATACAGTTGCCAGAGAACCTGCATTACAATGAGTTAAAATAATATCATTATCTTCGAATAATTTCACACCATTGTTTCCAATTAGAAAATTCACTTCAATATCCTGTTTTGCAATTTTTTTTGCTTCAGACAAAATATTTTTTTGTAATTCCTCCACTGAAAATCCTTTTTCTTCAATAATCTTATTAATTCTATCTAAAGCCCAAAATAAATTTACTGCAGTAGGCCTGGTCATAGATAATTCTTTTCTTGCTTCTTCCAATCCTCTCAGAAAATCTTCCATATTCTCTGTTCTTATATTCTTAGCTGCCAGGGCCATTCCATAGGCAGCCGCTGCCCCAATGGCTGGAGCTCCTCTAATAGCCATATCCTTTATTGCCTCAGCCACCTCATGATGATTTTTACAGCTTATTATTTCAAATGTATGAGGTAGCTTTCTCTGGTCTATCATTAATACTCTATTATTTTCCCATTCTATAGTTTTTCTCATAGTTTCTTTCTTAATTTATCCTTACAAAATTAACATTCTATCACTTTTTTGATAATAAACAATAACAATATTTCATTAATCTACTAATAGCTAATGGCCATTAATTAAATTTATAATTCCTAAATTAGCCATGGCAACAATTATGCCAGCAATGATAACACCACCAGCCATCATGGGAAAGGCATATCGAAAACGGATCCCAAAAAGAAATGCTGCCACTGAACCAGTCCAGACTCCAGTAACTGGCAAAGGTATGGATACAAAAAATAATAAAAATAGTGCACCATATTTCTCATACCTCGGTTCATGTCTCCTTGTTCTTGTAAATAACCAGCAAAAAAACAAATCAAATAATTTCCATTTTCGTAAAAAATCCGAAAATGGCTTAAGATAGAGTAATAAAAACACTGCCGGGAGCATATTTCCCAAAACTGCAAATAAGTAACTTGGTATAATCGGTAACTTGTAATAATTTATGGCAATAGGAAGAGCACCTCTTAATTCTAATACTGGTAATGTTGATAATAATGATACTTTTATTAGATTAATTAACAATATTGTTTATTACCTTTCTAACAACTCGAGTCATTAATGGTTCAGACTTGGTAGCAGCCTGTAGAATTTCCTGAAACTGGACCTTTTTAACTACTCCATCAATTGCCAAATCAGTAATACAGGATATTCCCAGTACTCGCATTCCCATATGATTAGCAGCAATAACTTCAGGAATAGTTGACATTCCCACAGCATCAGCCCCAATTTTTATTAAAAAACGATACTCTGCAGGAGTCTCTAACATTGGTCCGGGTAGTCCAGCATAAACTCCTTTATGTATTGGAATTCCTTCTTCCAGGGAAACTCTTTCAGTCAATTTTATTAATTCTAAATCATATGCTTGTGACATATCCGGGAAACGCGGACCTAATTTATCATTATTGGGGCCGATTAAAGGATTATCACCCATAAGATTGATATGATCAGTTATAAGCATCAAATCTCCTCTTTTAAAATATCGGTTCATACCACCAGCAGCATTTGAAATTATAATAATGTTAGCACCTAATTCTTTTATAACTCTTACAGGAAAAGTAATTTCCTTCATATTATATCCTTCATAAAAATGAAATCTACCTTGCATAGCAACAATTTGCTTCTCCTCAAGTTTCCCTAAAACAAGGTTTCCACTGTGTCCATGCACTGTAGAAATTGGAAAGTTAGCAATATTTTTATAAGGTATTATTTCCTTTTCTTCAATATCATCAGCTAATTTCCCGAGTCCGGTTCCCAGTATAATCGCAATTTTAGGCTTTATATCACTAAATTTCTGAATTGATTTAATGCTTTCATCAATACTTTCAATTATGTTTTCCATTATTTTCCTCCAACTTAAAAGTTTTAGTTTTCCGTTTTCATCTTGCCCCTTAATCTTTCTATTTTCTTTTTCTTCACGTTATACGGTATACAGAATACGTTATACCAGGACTTTTTTTCATACTCTCGGAAATGCTTTAAAATATTCTTCTTTAATCCATTTTCTGCTAACATGAGTATATACCTGGGTGGTAGAAATGTCAGAGTGCCCCAATAATTCTTGAATTGATCTCAAATCTGCACCATTTTCAATTAAATGTGTTGCCAGCGTATGCCTAAAAGTATGTGGGGTTACTTTCTTTTTAATTCCTGCTATTTTTGCATAATTTTTAATTAAATAAAAAACACCTTGCCGAGAAATGGGATTACCATGATTATTTAAAAATAATAAATTGGTATTCTCTTTCTTTTCAAGCTTAGGCCTAATATACTTTATATAATCAAGCAAAATATCATGTACCCTGTCTGTAAAAGGAACCCACCTTTCTTTATTCCCCTTACCCGTACATTTTAAAAGACTGTGCTCCAATTTAATATCATTCCTATTTAAACTAATTAATTCTGTTACTCTCATTCCCGTTGCGTATAATAACTCCATGATAGCCTGGTCCCTTTTCCCCAAAAGGCCTCTAAAATTTTTCTCATCTAATATTGCATCTAATTCTTCTATATTAAGTGCCTGGGGTAATTTCTTCTGTATTTTAGGAAATTCTATTAAATTGGTTAAATCATTTTTAATAAATCCTTCAGTTAATAAAAACCGGTAAAACATCTTTAGGGCTACTAAATTCCTGAATATAGAATTAATCCCAAGGTCGATATTACGTAAATAATTATAGTATTCATTAATAATATTGCGATTTACAGTTTGAAATTTGGTATGTTTTTTTAAAACAATAAAATTATAATATTTTAATAAATCATAGCGGTAAGAGACAATTGTATTATAAGCTAACCCTCTTTCAAGAGTTAAATAATCCAAAAATTTTTCAATTAATTTCTGCTGATGGTCCATATACAATCCCTACTTAGTTAATTAATAAGTTTATCCTTTTCAGCAACAAACTAAATAATACACTCAACAGTATATTGGATTGCCAAAATTGTATTTAACAACTCTTGCGATAGTAAAACAATTAGCAACTCTAACCATATTTAATATTAAACATTAGTAAATATCACACCCCAATAGCGGGCGGCTTTAAGAACCCCTGAAAGGGGTTTGACTTTTTTGCTCTTTTTCTTTCGATTTTTTATTGATACCTTTAGCCATAATTTTTACTTAAGTAATAGTATTTCCAACTTTGTACTTCAGGCAAAATATTATCATCTATCTTATTTTAATCTTTTTATGGTAAAACCATTTTATCTAATCATTAACACCTTCTTAGAAGGTGGTTTTTTATGGTTAAAACTAATATCATACTATTCTATTCTAAAGATTTAGCAGTATTTTTGCTTATTACTATTTATTTTATTTTACTTGCAACTTACATTTTTTTTATATTTGTAATAAAACCTTAAAACCAAAAAACTTTTTTACTTCTTACTTTGTTTTGGCTCAAAACTACATGCCCGATATCTGTTATAATTTTAATAGTTAATCTGTGTATCCGGATGAATGACTTGAATCCATACATTCCCTGGTTGGATGGCTAGTCGGTTTCCATCTTTGTTATAAAACAATGTTCTTGAGGCTAAACTTTCTTTTACCCAGGTAATTTCTTCAGAACTGCCGTTGAATATTATTATTCCTTTGTCTTCTCCAATAAAGTCAATAGCCAGCCTTCCCTCTTCATCCATAACTTTTTTTTCACTGTGCTGTATTATTATGTTCTTTGCAGTTAGCTGTTTACCAGTTTCAGCATCCAGGTGTGGTTGGCCATTAATATATCTAGCATATGCCTGTATATCGGCTACATACTGATATGTAACTGTATAATTACTGTGGTATCTAATATCTATCTTGGAAACCTCTTTACCAGATAGCAACTCTTCTCTATCGATTTCAAATTGATAGCTTCCTTTGTTAACCATTTCAATATAACCTAATCTTTTAGCTTCGTCCCTTAATTGAAATGTAGAAGTATATAAATTATGGGGTGCACTACGGTCTGTAGTTCTCCAAAATGGCTGAAAATGAATCATCTCATTAATATCATCTATTCTTTCTTCTCTAATAAACCTTGCGGCATCAGGGCTTTCTCCAGCATGAACATAAATAGAATCATGTTCCAAAGTTTTTGTTATATAATAAGGTCGGGCACTCCGAACCGGTCCGACTTTATCAGCTTCCTGAGTTGCATAAATCGCCAGGAATCTTGTAATTCCACCTTCTGCTAAGACTTCATAAACTATATTTGCTTTATCGAGCCCGCTCTGAGGACGAGCAAAGCTTGCATTATCTATCATTATTGCCAGCGGACGATTACCAAAAGGAGATTCCTTATCTGCCGAAGCCGGCAAACTGGTAATTTTTCCAGGAGTAACCACTGTACCATATGTTGATTCAATTCGCTCTCTGCCCTCTTCTCCTAATCTCGCCTGCATCTCATATTGGCCTTGCTCTAATATTTCTCCCTCAACTTCTCTTCTGCTGGTAAGAGTTGGTTCAATCGATCTCGCGGCTATTTGAACATCCTGTCTTACTGTAATTTCTTCTCTTACGGGAGCAATTTCTTCAGAAGGTGGTATTTCAATTTCAGGTACTTTTACCTCAACCTTAGGAGCACTTTCTGATGCAATCTCTTGCTCTTCAATACGTGGTTGTGTTTCTACCTCCTGTATTCTGGCAGGCTCTGGCAACATTGGTTCTACTTTTGGTGTTACATCCATCTCAGCTAGCGGCTCTTCCCTAACAATTTCAGGTCTTGTTGATACGGGAGTTTGACTAGATGGAAGTTCTATCATTGTTACCTCAAGAAGCTCTTCTTCAGGAGGGAGATTAAATATATCAAAGGTAATTATATTGCTGAAAGCAAATATAAACAACATATTAAGTATTATCGATATTAAAAAAGAACGTCCCAAAAAACTCTTGGAACGGATTTTTCTTCTTTTTGCTCTATATCCAATAGTATTTTTCAATTAATTAATCATCCTAATTTTTAGTTATTTTTACTAAACTATTTTTCCTTTTGTTATGCTTATTAATTTCCTTCGATTGGTTTGGTAGCAATGGCAATTCGCTCAGCTCCACCTTTTTTAATCAAATCCATCACCCTTACTACCTTTCCATGACTGATATTTTGATCTGCTTCCAGTACAACCATACTACCAATATTGTTTTCAAGTGCCTCTCTTATTTCTCTAGTAAGATTGTTAGGATCTACCAGATTATTGTTCATGTACAGAACATTGTTTTCTGTAATAGATACTACTATATTTTGCCTTTCTTCAACTGCTGCGAAATCACCGGTGGGTAAATCAACTTTTACCCCACTTTCTACATTTATAAAAGTAGTGGTCAGCATGAAAAAAATCAATAATAAGAAGACCACATCGATAAGGGGAGTTATATCAAAACCAATTCTTTTTTTAATGGTGTGAGAGAACTTCATTTAACTTCACGCCTTCCTCTTTCTCTTCTTTTATATCTTGCTTAATTGTCAACAATTCCAGCACTTCTATAGAAGTTGATTCCATTTCTTTAATTTGCCTGTCCACGCGATGTGCCAGGTAATTATAAGCAACAATAGTTGGTATAGCCACCGAGAGCCCAAAAGCAGTAGTTAATAAGGCTTCCGATATCCCCCCCGCCAGGGCTTCAGGATTACCTACCCCAACAACCGAAACTACCTGAAAAGCTTTTATCATACCAAAAACTGTACCTAATAGACCTAATAACGGAGCAATGTTAGCGATAGTTGCCAGAATAGGCAAATTCCTTTCTAAAACAGCAACTTCTTGTCTAGCAGTATCCTCAATTACCTCTTTTATTTCATCTCTCGAATTTCCATATTTTAATAATGCTGCTAAAATGATTTGGGATATGGGCGAAATATTTTTTCTACAGGCACTAATGGCGAAATTTATGTTCCCTTTTCTAATTAAATCGCTAATACGATTTCCAAATTTACGTGTTGATGTTTTTATGCTTTTGAGAAAAAACATCCTTTCGAAAAAAATGGCAATCGCTAGCAAAGAACAGAAAAAAATCGGATACATTAAGAACCCGCCCTTGTTAAATAGTTCAAACATCAATAAGTTGCCTCCTCTATTTCATATAAATCTAAACAATTCATAATATTAATCTTTTTAATCATTATTTACAATCCCTAAATTTTATTATCTGCTTAAAAATTCAATTTGTTTTTTTGCACTTTCAACATAAATACTTTCTGGACAATCAAAAACAATCTTTTCATACTGTTTTATAGCGTTGTCTATATTCTCTAATTCCTCCTGACAAATAGCAGTAATATAAAGAATATCACATACAAATGTTCCTTGGGAGAAATCGTCTAAATACCTCTCACCCACATCTAAAGCTTTACTGTATTCCTGTTTTTGGTAATAACTTAGACACAGGCCATATAAAGAACCAGGCAAATAGCGGCTATTGGGATATTCATTAATCAATCTTTCAAAATACAGGATACTATCAATCCACTGCTCTGCTTCTAAACTTACCTGGGCAATAATATACAACGATTCTTCCCGATACTGACTGTTTGGATATTTTTCAGTGAAGTTAATCAGGCTCTGCCTGGAACTTTGGTTATCAGAGAGCAAAAATTGTATTTTGCCTGTCAAAAAGGAACTCTCCTCGACAAATTGACTATCAGGGTATTTTTCTTTCAGGGAATTAAAAGAAGCTAATGCCTCCTGGTAATTATTATTGTTTAAGTAACTCCATGATATACTGTAATAAACATTTTCTGCTAATGAATTATTGCCATAATTCTCTAAAAATTCAATATAATATTCTATTGCCCTGGAATATTCTTCAAGCTGGTAACAAGATTCTGCCAGCATATATAGAGACTTTATAGCAGAATCATCTCCCACCAAATAATCATTCCTTTGAAAATACTCTTTCGCCTGCCCATACTCCTGAAGCCGGTAATAACTTAGTCCAAGCCAGTAGTTATTCTCTCTTCTTAGGCTTTCACTTAAATCATCACTTTCTAAAATTTTTAAAGTTTCAATTGCTTTACGGAATTCACCATTGTTAAATTGAGTAATTGCCAAAGCATAATAATCATCTGCTGGCAGTTCATCATCCGGATATCTTTCTTCAAATTCTTGATAGATTGAACGCAATAGTTCATCATCGCCGATTTTTCTTGCTGCATCAATTCTTATTTCCAATGCTTCTTTAGTAGTAATATCTTCCAGTATATCCAATGAATCCTGGTATTGTCCCAAATGATAATAACTCTGGGCAAGCTCAGTCCGGCTCAATCTAGCTAATTCTCCCTGAGGAAATTCACTAATAACACGATTAAAAAAGATAATTGCTTCTCTATCATCACCTTTACGCGAATATGATAGACCCAGATCAAATAATACCCTCTCCATCATATGGTCATCTATCTCTTTATTTAGCAAAGAACTGTTAATCGTAATAACTCTATCATATTCTCTAAGTTCAAGCAATGTTCTTCCTAAAAGATAAGATGCCTCTGCATTCACCTTGCTGCTTTCCTTCTTTACCAATTCTTCTAACATATTTTTTGCTTCGGTATATTGTTCTTCTCTAAACAAAACAAAGCTATAGTAATACTTTGCTTCATCTATCTGTTGAAAGTTAGGATAATTTTCTATAATGTCCAGGAGCAAACTTTTTGCGTTGTTATAATCTTCTATCCAGAAAAAGGACTGACCTAATATATAATTAATTTCTTCATACTCGTATTCTAAATTTTCTAATTGCAATAATTCCTCATAGATATTTATGGTTTCCTGGTATTTCTCCCGGGTAAAATAAACTCTGCCTAATTTATACAACCCTTCCTGGTATAGAGGACTCTTGGGAAAATTATTTTTTAACAGCTCAAGGTATTCTTCTGATTGCCGGTAATCTTCAACTAAATATGAACACCAGCCGCCTCCTAATAAAGCATTTTCATAATAATTACTACCAGGATAATTATCTATTATATACTTATAATGAATGCTTGCCTCACGATAATTTTTTAGCTGATAAAGAGTTTCAGCAATTAAAAATCTTGCCTCTAGATAATCCGGGTTTATCTCTAAAGCATCTTTTAATTTTTCCAGTGCCACATTATAATCCTCAATTGAATAAAAATCATAACCTAACAGGTAATATTCTCTCTCCAGCTCTCCAGTAAATTCAATATTTTCGCCAATTTTCTTTCTCTCTTCGACGTATTCATCCATCCGATTTAAATGGTAATATGTTCGCATTAAAAACATTCTGGCCTTTTCAAAATTAGGGTTTAAATAAGTAGACTCCTTAAATTCAACTAAAGCATCATCGTATTCTCCAGCGACATAATGTTTATAGCCCTGATTAAAACTCCAGACAGCTTCCCTGCCATATTCCCGTTCTTCCAGAGCTTTATTCAAATAAATCCTGGCATGGTTATCAAATGAATCCAATCGAATGGATTCCTCCCAGTGACGGATTGCTCCATCTAAATTCCCATAATGATAATAACTTAGTGCAAGATAATAATGGGCATCCTTGAATCCAGGAGCCAATCTTATAGCTTGTTCCAAATACCTTATGGCTTCCTGATAATTTTTTGCAATATATAAATTGTACCCATTTTCATAACTATCGAAAGCCTCTCGACCATACCGAGATATTCTCTGTGCTCTACTGGCAAACCAGTCTAATTCGATACTATCTGGTTTAATTCGCTTAATCTCTTCCGCCTGTTGCAATGCCTTTACTCCCTGTCCGGTAGCATAATAAATTTCCATTAAGTAGTTCCTGGCTTCAATATTATTTGAATTATTAGAGATTGCCTCTTCTAAATAGTTTATAGCCGTAACGGTCTCCCCGGCATTGTATTTTAAATGAGCAAGCCTGGTAAGCAAATTCGAAAAATCTTGCGGACTAATTTGTTTATTGGTTCTCTTTATTGCAGCAATATATTGTTCCAGACTCTCTATTTCTCGAGCAATCCATTTAGTTCTTCTGTAAATCTCGCTTAATAGAAAATAACCTTCAGCAAAATCAGGATCTGTTTCCACTGCTTTCGTGGCATTTTGGATTGCCTCATTCCATAAAGGTTTACTGGGGTAATCTACCCCTCCATATTCAAGTATAGCTTTATTCTTCAGTTCTGTTGCTTTCTCGAAATATTCCTGGGCTAATGAAGTATCCTGGGAATCTGGCTTAATTTCCTGGGGAATTTCTTCAATAATAAATACCTCTGCTTCGGTTATCTTGTCATCTTCATAGATATCCATAACATCTAGAATATTTTCTAAGGAAACACTGTTGGGGTCTATACCTGCTTCCTGCAAAATAATCTTAATTACTCTTTCTTTTAAATCAGCTAGATTCTCTAATGAGTCAGACATCCTGCGAAATTCAACTAAATGACCCTCAGAAGGCAAATACATTAGTAAATCCAAATCGATATAGTCTTTTTCCCCCTGGAAATAATTTCCGGAAAAGAGCAAATCAACCTGTAGCATATTTGCAAGTTCACCAAACATCATTGAGTCTTTCTTGCTGACCATATTTTGGTATTGCTGGTAATCAACTAGCCTATTTACCTCAGATAGAGGCATATAATTTATGTGCTCAATTTTAGACAGAGCTTGTCCTATTGAGACAGCCAATTCTTCTTCCAGCCATTGCAAGTCGGCATTACCCGTCTGGTTATAAAAATAATAAACTGCTACATGGGACACTTCTGCAGCAAGACTGTTTACTCCTAATAATAAAACCATTAACAGGGCAACAATTGAACAGAACAATAAATGAGTTTTGATTTGCCTATTCTTATTTTTTTTGAATAATTCAGACCAACAAATCATTTTTTTTCACCTTATTAAAAGATTTTTATTGATTTTTTATTATAACTATTATAACAGTGATATGGATTTATTTTACATAACATTATACAGTATCTATGAATAAAAGTAAAAATACATATTACCAATTTTTACGCGGTCGCCTTCATTAATTCCTCTTTTTTTTAGTGCTTTTTCTATTCCCATACTTTTTAAAATCTTTTGCACATATTGCAACGCCTGGTAATTATCTAAATCATACCGATTAATCATCTTTTCGATTTTCTCACTTTCTACAATAAATATTTCATTCTCTTTTTTTATGGAAAATTTGGGCTCATACTCATACTGTTTCACTCTCTTTTCCTCTATTTGTTTTTTCGGTAATAATTCACTTTCAGCATCTTTTATATTCTCAATATCAATGAGATGATGCAACTTATAAATAAAATCCTGTATTCCCTGCCCATTAACGGCTGAAATAAAGCTTACCTCAATTCCTTTTTTTAAAAATTCTTTTTTTATCCATGTCCTTTTTTCAGCTACTTCTGGCAAATCACACTTATTTATTGTCACTATTTTTTTCTTTTTTTCTAAAAATTGTGCATATTGTTTCAATTCATTTTCAATAGTTTGATAGTTTTGAAAAAGGTTTTCTGCGTTTACCTGAGAACCATCAATAAGATGTACCAGTACTTTGGTTCTCTCAATATGTTTTAAAAAACGTGTTCCCATTCCTACGCCTGCATGAGCACCTTTTATTAAACCTGGAATATCAGCTATCACAAAGGAATTTTCTTCATCAACCCGTACTACTCCTAAATTAGGTTCAATAGTGGTAAAGGGATAATCGGCGATTTTTGGTTTTGCAGCAGAAATTCGTGCAAGAAGAGTAGATTTGCCAGCATTCGGAAATCCAACAAGACCAGCATCAGCAATAAGCTTTAGATTCAGCTTAATCTTTATTTCCTCTCCAGGCTCACCTTTTTGGGCAAAATTTGGAATTTGTCTTTGTGAACCTCTAAAACGGTAATTTCCTTTTCCTCCAATTCCACCCCGGGCAACACATATCCTATTTCCAGCACTGGAAAGATCAGCAAGCTCTTTATTTTTTTCTATATCCTCTACTATCGTACCCAATGGCACTTTAAGAAACAAATCCTGGCCATCCTTGCCGTTTTTTTTCTGCCCTCTTCCGCTTTCTCCATCTTCTGCATTACAATGTGGCTTACGATAAAGCTGAATTAAAGTTTTGGTATGGGAATCAGCCTGAATAAATACATTACCGCCTTTTCCTCCATCACCACCATCAGGTCCGCCTTTATCAACAAAACGCTCTCTTCGAAAACTCACAGCTCCATTGCCACCATTGCCTGCTTTTACATTTATAATAACTTTATCAGAAAACATTATAATCCTTCTATTTATTAGTCAAAGATATTTTTCTCTAAATAGTAAAAAACCCTGAGTTTTTTCGAAAACCCAGGGTATAATTATTTCTCAAAAAATGTTATTTTTCCGTTGCATTAACAGAAACTTGCTTCCTATTGCTCCCTCTGTTTTTAAATTCAACATAACCGTCAATTAAAGCAAATAATGTATCATCATTTCCGCGTCCAACATTTTTACCTGGCAATATCCGGGTCCCTCTTTGTCTGATGAGTATATTGCCGCTTCTCACTAATTGACCACCAAATTTTTTGACTCCGAGCCGCTTCGATATGCTATCCCTTCCATTCTTTGCCGAACCCTGTCCTTTTTTATGAGCCATACTATCTCACCTCTCTTTAAAAAGCTATAGCTTGAAATTATTTATCCCTTATTTACCTTCAGCAATCTTTTCAATCTTTATTTGCGTAAAAGACTGCCTGTGACCAATTTTCTTTTGATATTTTTTCTTTGGTTTATATTTAAAAACTACAATTTTTTTATCTCGTCCCTGTTTCAAAACTTTTCCTTCTACAAAAATGTTTTTTACCAAAGGTTGTCCAATTTGATATTCACCATCTTTTTCCAGCATTAATACTTCCTCAAATTTGACCTTTTCGCCTTCTTTTACATCAAGTTTTTCTACCTTAATAATATTTCCTTCCTCAACTAAGTACTGTTTCCCTCCAGTTGTTATAACTGCATGCATTTAGAAATTTCCTCCTAATTTCAAAAAAAATCGCCCAAATAGGTAGCTGTTAGCTTTTTAACCTATGCGGTGCGTTACTTGGCTTATAAAATTTATCATATATAACAATTCCTGTCAAATCATTTTTATGGTTATGCAAACCTTTAACAATTTAAGGTATTTCTTGACTCTATTATTGATCATAGCATTTTTGCAATCTTTTTTATTTCCTTTTTTCTTCCAACTGCAATGACTTTTATTTTTTCCAGATGCAGGTCATTTAATACCTTAATATAAATAGCCTTGTGGTACTCTCTTTCCAATTGTTTAATAAGCATAATTTTACTGGCAGATAGCTCTTCTTCTACCTTTGCATGAACCCCCAATAAAATAGCATCTGCCTTGGAATGTTTACTTAAATCTTCTAACTTATGAATTACCTGATTACTAACTGTTTCCGCAGACATTATTCTGCCATTGCCTGAACAATAAGGGCATGATGTTTTTAACAGTGAATCCAGATCTCTCTTAGAACGCTTTCGGGTCATTTCCACCAGCCCCAATTCAGTTGTCTGTACAATATTAGACTTGGTTTTATCCTTTTTAAGGGCTTCTTCTAATTTCTTTATCACTTTCTCCTGGTCTTCCTTGTTATCCATATCAATAAAATCAATAACAATAATACCGCCAATATCTCTCAACCGTAATTGCCTGGCGATTTCCTCGGCAGCCTGTAAATTAGTTTTCAAAATTGTATTTTTCATCTTTTTGCCACCGACATATTTACCGGTATTTACATCAATAACAGTTAAAGCTTCAACCTCGTCAAAGACCAGATAACCACCACACTTTAGCCAGACTTTTTTCTCTAAAGCCTTATTTATTTCTTTTTCTATATTAAATTCTTCAAAGATTGGCTTATCCCCCTCATAAAAGGAGACACGTGGCTTCAAATCAAGGAGTAGCAGTGTATCTAGAAAACCAATTATTTTTTCATATTCTTTTTCTGAATTAACTACAAACTCATCTATGTCTTCTGTAAACAAATCCCTTATAACCCTGTAAGTTAAATTCAAGTCTTCATGTAAAAGCATGGGTGCTTTGGTTTTTCGACTTCTTTTTTGAATTTTATTCCATAATCTTACCAATAAATCCATATCAGAAATAAAATCACTTTCATCTTTCCCTACTCCCGCTGTTCGGACAATAAAGCCATATTCTTTTTTCTTAATGCTTTGCATTATCTTTTTTAATCTTTCTTTTTCGTCTTCCTGTTCAATTCTCCTGGAAACAGCAATCCCATTATTATTGGGCATTAGTACAAGGTATCGTCCAGGCAGACTTATGTTTGTTGTCACCCTTGCACCCTTTGGTAGTATAGCTTCTTTCACAACCTGTACATCAATTTCCTGGCCTACTTTAATCATATCTTTAACTTCGGTTTTTTTATCCTTCTGATTTCCGAGAGATTGTTCCAAATCGTTTAAATGTAGAAAAGCATTTCTATCAATACCAATATCAATAAAGGCTGCCTCTATTCCCGGCAAAACATTCATGACTTTTCCTTTGTAAATATTGCCTATTATTTTACGGTCTTCCAATCTCTCAATATGTATTTCTACCAATTTTTTATTTTCTAAGATAGCAACTCGTTCTTCACTTAAGCCACTATCAATAATAACCTGTTTTCCTTTGTAATCCATTTTTCAGGTATCACCTTTCTCTTTATTTTCTAAACTAAATATAAAATAGAAATAAGAATTCGTAAAGTTTTTGTTCTACCATTACTTATTACTATAAAAACTCTTTTCTTGCAATATTATTAATATAAATATCTTTGTTCTCCGGCTTTTTAATAAATTCATTGATTATCAAAACCGGATTAATGCTACCCTTATATTGTATATCCACTGTCAATTCAATAAGGACTGTGTCATCCTGAAATGATACAATATCCATATTTTCAATGTAGGGCCTCAAATTGACCTCTCTTAAGCCCTTTTTAGTATTTTTTTGGATTACAATGTTTTCTTGCTCTAAATATTTTTCAATGCTATTTTTAAAACAGTTTCTCAAATTTTCTCTGGTTAAATAAGATCTATACCCACTAACATTTAACTCAATAATATAAATAGCATGATTTATGGCTTTACTTAAATTATTCTCTTCCTTAGAAATAGCTATAATATCTTGTACCTCAAGTCCTTCAGGGGCAAATTTATTTATCTTTTCTTTTATTAAGTCGTTGTCCATCTCTTGGATTAAGCTAATATCCAAAACTTCATTCCGACCGGCAATACCAAGAGGTAAGGCCGGCCCAAAAGAGATTTTGAACCTGGGATTAAATCCCTGTGTCAATTCTAAAGGGATTTGAGCTCTCCGCAATGTTCGGCAAAATAATGTATTCAAATCCAGGTGAGAAACATATTTCAAAGGTCCAACTTTGCTATATTTTATTCGATATATATACGACATCTAATTACTCACATTTTATATTCATTATATATATTTTCTTATGATTTATTATCTTTCACTTCAGATAATTTATTGCAAATATCCTGCAAACCACAGTTATTACACCTGGAAAGTCGGCAATCATCTATAGAAATCCCCTGCAGAGCTCTTTGCCATTCTAACCACAAAAATTCTTTGCTTACCCCGCAATCTATCAAATCCCAGGGTAGATTTTCTTCTTTTTTTCTTTCCCTGTTGGTATAAAAAGAAATATCAAGATTACACTTACGAAATGCTTTCTCCCAGACATTATAATCAAAATACTCTCTCCAGGAATCAAACTTACAACCCATTTTATAGGCCTCTTCCAAAACCTGGCATAATTTTCTGTCCCCCCTGGCAAAAACCGCCTCTAATATGCTTAACTTTGTATCAGGATAACTATAGGAAATATTTTTGCTTCTAATTCTTTTCGCAACATAATTATATTTTTCCAGCAACAATTTTTCTTCTTCCTGTCCAACCCATTGAAAAGGTGTATGAGCTTTTGGCACAAAAGCATTTAAACTTATGTTCAATGAAAACTTTTTTCCTGCCAACCTTTTACCAATACTTTCAACTCTCTTAATCATGCCAATAATACCTTCAATATCCTCCCATGTCTCAGTCGGCAATCCTATCATAAAATAAAGCTTGACTCTTTTCCACCCTTCCTGTAAGGCGTATTGTACCGTTTGGTACAAATCATTTTCAGTTACATTTTTATTTACAGTCTTGCTCATTCTGTTTGTCCCGACTTCGGGTGCAAATGTAAGGCCGGTTTTCCGAACTCGTTGGGATTGCCTGGCTAGTTGAACCGAAAAACCGTCAATCCTCAAAGACGGAAGTGAAACACCAACTCCCTGTTCACAATGTTTGTTTACTAATTTTTCAATCAGGCTATCGATTTTACTATAATCGCTTGAACTTAAAGATGACAATGATATTTCTTCATAACCGGTATTAGCCAGACTTTTTTCCGCAATTTCCATTAATTTTTGCTCAGTACGTTCTCTGACCGGTCTATAAATCATACCTGCCTGGCAAAATCGACATCCTCGAGTGCATCCCCGAAATATTTCCAGGGTAATTCTGTCATGCACGATATCAATATTCGGCACAATTGGAGAAACAGGATAATGATTGCAATCCAAATCAAGCTTAATACGTTTCTTTATTTTTTGTTTTATTTCTTTCCCTTTTGGCTGAAAAGATTTTATAGTTCCATCTTTAAAATATATTACTTCATAAAAAGCAGGTACATAAATGCCGGTTAATTTATCCAACCTTTTCAAAAGAATTTCTTTTTCTCTACTCTTCCCATCTATAGACCAGGATTTATAAATATCAATTATTTCTTGAATTATTTCTTCTCCATCACCTAGTACAAATATATCAATAAAATCCGCCAGTGGCTCGGGATTAAAAGCTGATGGACCTCCTGCAATAACTAGAGGAGCTTTTTCATCCCGTCGAGCAGCATGCAATTCAATATCGCCCAGCTTAAGCATATGAAGTACATTTGTAAAACATAATTCGTGCTGTAAGCTAAAACCTATTATATCAAAATCAGAAAATGGTCTATAATTTTCCAGGGAAAATAATGGAATCTTTTTTTTAAACATTAAATCTTCCATATCCCTGTACGGTGAAAAAACCCTCTCTGCTAATGCATCATCTCTACTATTTATAATGTCATAAAGTATCTTAAAACCAAGATAACTCATTCCTATTTCATACAAATCAGGAAAAGCAAGGGCAATTTTTACCATTTTATCATTACCACTTTTTATTATCTCATTATATTCCTTCCCAATATATCTTCCCGGTTTTTCCACATTTTTTAATATTTCTTCAAATAGTACTGCCTTTATTTCTTTGCTTGTTTTTTTAATCACATAAACCTCTCTAAATCTACAACTCTAAAACCCTTTTTTATATTACAGTTATTTTAAGAAAAGATACTTCTAATATGAACACTGAATAATATCCCAATTGCTATAAAATTACTTATCATAAAAGTTCCACCATAACTTATAAATGACAAAGGTAAACCAGTAGCGGGTATTAACCCCATTGCCATACCAATGTTGATAAAGATATGGAAAAACAAAAAAGCAACTACCCCGGTAGCCAAAAAAGTTCCCAGCAAATCCGGAGCATCCTGGGCAATTTTTATTCCTTTCCACAATACAAAAATAAATAATGTCAGCAATAATAATGCGCCAAAAAATCCCATTTCTTCTCCTATCACTGAAAAAACAAAATCAGTATGCTGTGCTGGTAAAAATTTTAACTGGCTCTGTATCCCGCTGAACAGTCCCTGACCAAACAAGCCTCCGGAACCAATAGCTACTTTTGATTGTATCACATTATATCCGGCACCTAATGGATCCAGATTAGGATTAATAAAAAGGATTAGTCTGTTCTTTTGATAATCTTTCAGAAAAGACCACAAAATCGGAAATGAGGCTACTCCTATTAAAAACATCACTATTATATGTTTCCATTTTATTCCGGCAACAAATATCATGCATAACAAGATTGCCAAAAATACCATAGAACTGCCCAGATCAGGTTGACGGAAAATTAACAGCATAGGAATGATAGTAAATAAAAAAGGTAATGAAAAATATATAAAATAAGGTATTTTTTCTCTTTGCTTGTAAAAATAATTTGCTAAAAAACAAATTAAGGCAATTTTTGCAAATTCCGATGGTTGAAAATCAAATCCGGCAATTACTATCCATCGTCGTGCTCCCGCAGTTGTTTTGCCGAAGAAAATTACATATAACAATGATATAACTGCAATAAAATATAGAGGTGTAGCAATTTTTTCTATTTCATGGTAATCAATAGATGATACTAAAAAACATAATACTATTCCAGCCAGTACATATATTAACTGGCGCCTTACATAAAACAAAGAGCCCGCTTCTGTTGCTTGCATATGGGTGGTGCTGTATATTATTAAAAGTCCAATGAAACATAAACACAGTACTATAAAAAAAATTGAATAATCAATATGCTTTAACAGGCTAAATATTCGATTCACAGGAGTCTGTCCCAATCCTACGTATGAGGTTGTTTTTTTTGTGCTCATCTACTATAATCCTTCCAAATTTATTGCAATTCTTTCAGCTGGACCGCCTGTCCACTGGTTTGCCGAAAATAGTGTTCAATAATATCACTGGCAATTGGGGCTGCCGATTGACTCCCATCCCCACCATGTTCAACAAAAACGGTTACACATATTTCTGGATTTTGATATGGGGCAAAACCTACAAACCATCCATGATTTTCTCCCTGAGGATTCTGAGCAGTACCTGTCTTACCAGCCAATGAAACTCCTTCTACCCTGGCATTAAATCCAGTCCCTTCTTCAACAACCTTTTTCATTCCTTCTTTAACTACTCTAAATGTGTCAGCTGATACATCAACTTTTCTAATAATTTCAGGTTCGTACTTTCTTATTACCTGGCCTGATTGAGAAACAATTCTATCAACATGGAATTGCCTGTAGACATTGCCATCATTGGTTATTATACAAAGCATGTTATGGATTTGAAAGGGAGTTGTTAATAAGTACCCCTGGCCTATGGATAGATTTATAGTATCCCCTGGAAACCATACCTGGTTAAAAGCCCTTCTCTTCCATTCCTGGGAAGGAACTAATCCGGATAATTCTCCCGGTAAATCAATAGCTGTTTTTTCACCCAGACCAAACATAGTAGCATAATGATTAAGCCTGTCAATTCCCAGTCTCTGCCCAATAGTATAAAAGAATACATTACAGGAATTGCTAATCGCATCTCGAAAAGTCTGGGTCCCATGCCCGGTTTCTCTCCAACACTTAAAAGTCAAATTACCTAATTCAAAATAACCCGGGCAATATACTCTATCATTTAATCCCACTACACCTTCTTCCAGGGCAGCAATAGCGGTAATTAATTTAAATACCGAGCCTGGAGGATAAACACCCTGAATGCTACGGTTACAAAGTATGTTCTCTTCACTCTGTGATATTTCTTCCCATTTCTCTATTGATATTTGTTGGTTAAATAAGTTAGGATCATAACCCGGCTGACTAATCATGGCCAGAATCTTTCCAGTCCTTGCCTCACTTACCATGACTGCCCCTCTTAATCCGGTCATTAATTCTTGAATATATAACTGCAATTCACTATCGAGCGTCAAATATATATCATTTCCGGCAACAGGTTCTACAGATTTTAGTGTTAAAATCTCTCTTCCCAGGGCATCCACTTCAACTTCCTTACTTCCCTTTTTGCCTCGCAGGTAAGCATCGTAATGTTTTTCAATACCACTTTTCCCTACAATATCACCGCCTGAAAGATACTGATAATTAGAAGATTGGAGTTCTTCCTCGCTTATCTCGTTAACATAACCCAGTACATGGGCAGCAAAATCCTGATAGAGATATTTTCTTTCCGGTTGAATTGTTAAAAGAGTACCTTTATATTTATATTTCTGTTCTTCAAAAGCTATAATCTGTTCTTTCTCAAGGCCTCTGACTATAGTCTGGGCCTGAAAAGGCCTCTGACTTAACTGTTCAAACTTATTTATTAGGTATGATTCTTCCAATGGTATAATCGAACTTATCTGGTATGATAATGAATGGTAATCTTCAATTTCAGCTGGAATAACTGTAAAATTAACTGCAGGACGATTTGTTATTAACAAATTTTCATCTTTGTCAAACACTTCACCCCTGGGTGCTTCTTCTTCCAGAGAGCGGATACAATTATTAATTGCCCTTTGTTCATACTCATGGCCTTTTATAATCTGTAAATACCAAAGATTTACTAATAATATTGCAAAGATAAGAATAATCATTATAAATAAGTCATTGAGTCTTTTTTTTATAAAATCTCCAGTTATCTGGGTATTTTTTCGGTTAAACATATGCTATTTACTCCAACGACCTAAAAAGGTAAATACTTTTTTTATTCCAATAAAAATAAAAGGAGATAAGACACTATTAATTATTGCCTGGGTCAAGATAAAATCCTTTAGGGTAATAGTAAAATCATAGCCAGTATGAAGGGCATTCAATAAGTAATAAATAATTAAATTATTAATAAACGTAAAGGTAAAAGTTGCTATAGTGACGATCCACATAATATGCTGGGAAAAAATTCTATCTTTTATTACACCGGCAATGTAACCAATCAAAGTCTTAACCAGAGCATTAATGCCTAAATAATGTACAGAAAAAACGTCTTTTATTAGCCCCCCGGCAAATCCGGTTATGGTACCTTCTTCTGTACCTGAAATAAATGCCATACAAATTACAACAATCAATAACAAATCAGGCTTTACTGTGTTTAAACCTAATATATTAGCCAAACCAAGCTCTATTACCAGTGTTAGAATAACAATCCCCGCTTTTCCCCATAACTTCATTCTTTATCCTTTAATTTTTTTAAGCTGCAAAATTGCCAGATGAGATATTACAATATTGGGTTTTTCATTATCATGTTAGTAATTCTTTTCTAATATTGCATCATTACAGCATTGCAGCAATTTTTGTTTTTGATTACCATTTTTTAATAATTATAGAGATAAACTAACTATTTAATTCCATTATCAATCTAATTTATTGCAAATATTATTAAAAATTAAATTTATATTTTCGATTATCAAAATATTACCATTGAAAAAACAAAAGGTTGTACAGGTAATATGCGAATTAATGTTGGATTAAAATTTCTAAAGATAATTTTAGGCTTGATACATATTTAAGTATTTAAAACTTTAATATGATTAAAACTAGGGCATTGTCCCTGAGGCTATTGCCTGCTACCCATCATTTCGGAAAAATAATTCAATCTTTCCTAAAAAAATAAGCCACATAAAATAAGGTAAAGCTACAACACGTTTTAATCTTTTTGGCTCTTTGATTAATCTAAAAATCCATTCCATACCATGGTTTTGCATCCACAAGGGAGCCCTGGGTATTTTCCCTGATAGAACATCAAAGCTTCCTCCAATGCCAATACATACAGGAACTCCCAATTCATCTTTATGTTTTGCTATCCATAGCTCTTGTTTGGGCACACCTAATCCTACCAATAGGAAATCTGGTTTTTTATCTTGTATCTCTTTAATAATATCCTTTTCGCTTTTATTATTTTTGTCGTTATTCAGATTAATCTTATCAAAATAACCATGATAATATCCAACTATATTAATTCTTGGAAATCTGTCTTTTAAATTTATTACTGCTCTATCTATTACCGTACTCTCTGAGCCCAAAAGATAAAGTTTGTAGCCTTTTTCCACTGCTGAAATGCATATTTTATTTATCAAATCAATTCCGGTAATTCGTTCAATCAATGGCGTATCCAAAGTTGCAGATGCCCAGAGTATACCTGCACCATCGGGGGTAACTAAATCTGCCTTTTTTGTAATGCCTAAATATTCTTTATCCCGACGTGCTCGTAAAATTGCCAGTGTATCCGGAGTTACCACAAAACTGGGCTTATTCTTTGAAACAAACTCATCCAACCTTTCTATAGCCTGCTGACAGCTAATCCTGTCAATTGGAACACCGAATAATCTTACCTTCTGCTTTTTATTGTCAATATGAATAATATTTTTACCTTGAACAATTTGTTGTTTTATCCAGTAAAAAGATAGGTATCCCAAAAAAATCATTACAGTAAAAAGATAGATATCCTCCTTAATTGATATTACAACTGCTATAATACTTAAATAAATGCAGGTTAAAACAATAATCATATTTGCCCCTTTAAGGGAAAATCCCTGGCTTATCAATTGCTGTCTTAGTCTGCTTTCATTTATCGTTCCCAGATAATCATCCCTTAAATATCCGGTAATAAAGGAATAAGAAGTATCAATAATTGGAAATCCTAAAATTAAAAAAGGCGTCAACAATGTTAAAGCTGCCGTGCTTTTTAGTACTCCCACTATTGCAATAATGGCTAACATAAAACCAAAAAACATGTAGTAAATTGTATGGTTTTTGGGGGCATTTTTAAACTTAATATTATTCTTTCTCAAATATATGATAGCTAATGAGACAGTTGCTAAAAAAATAGACAATATTTCAGCTACTATAAGCCCTTGTCGTTGAGATATTGATACGATTAAAAAAGTTATAGAAGCTATAAGCACTATTGTGGGAGTAATGTCTCCTAATTCATCAGTTTGACCAACTGAGTTAGTAATAATTAATAACCAGATAATTGTAATGGGAATTGAAAAGCTGGCCAGGTACCAATAACCACCTGAAGAATCTCTTAAAAATTCAATCCTGACTCCAACAAGCACAACTAAAAAGGCAATAATTGCCTGTAAAGATAGTTTTAAATAGGGAGCAAGCCTTTTTTCATGGTTATATTTCCCTAACAATATCATTAATAATCCGGCAATAAATATTCCCGTTATTTTAACTATTGTACTCACCCAATCAGCCAAAGGTGCCTCCACAATTACTTCATAAAACAATCTAATAGTTATCAGTGCTCGGTTTTAATTATTTAATACAATTAATTTTCTATGTATATTAGTTATTTACAGTTATCTCTGATTTTATTCCTCTTGGCTTAAACTATAAACCTTCATACTTTTATCTTTCATTATTCGCAAGTTTAAACCATTCTACTGTTTTTTGTAAACCCTTTTGGATATTATATTTTGCTTCCCAACCTAAATACTTTTTTGCCATGCTGCATTCAAGAATATTCCTTCTAACATCACCCGGACGAGGTGGCCCATAATTAGCCTGCATAGAAAAACCAACTATTTTCCTTAGAAATGAAAACAACTGATTCACAGAAACACCCTCGCCTGTGCCAATATTATAAGCAACAAAGACATTTTTCAAACTATTTTTATTATATATATTATATGACTCTGCTAATTTTAGCATATTTTTTATACTGAGTAAACATGCATTTGCTACATCTTCAACATAAACATAATCTCTAACATATTCACCATCTCCATTAATTGTTGGTGCTTCTCCATTTATCATTTTACGGATAAAAATAGCAATAACACCAGCTTCACCATATGGATCCTGTCTGGGTCCATAGACATTTGCATAGCGCAGAGAAATATAATTTAAATTATAATAATTATTAAAAAATCTTAGATAATACTCTGAAGCCATCTTGGAAATTCCGTAAGGAGAAGTGGGGTTAAAAATAACTTTTTCGTTTATAGGAAATTTTTCTGGTTCTCCGTATACCGTGCCCCCGCTAGAAGCAAATACAACTCCTTTTACTTTATTTTCAGATGCACATTCTAATAAATTTAATAAGCCCATTATGTTCCGCTGAGAATCAATTGATGGTTTTCTGACAGAATAAGACACACTAATTTGTGCTGCTTGATGACAAATATAATCAGGATTTTCTTCTTTAAAAATATTTTTTATTTCTGGAGAATTAATATCAACCTGATAAAATTTTGCATTTTTATTCAGATTTGCCTTATTTCCACTGGACAAGTCATCAATAACAATTACTTCATAATTCTTTTTTAAAAACAAATCTACAACATGGGAACCAATAAACCCAGCTCCACCTGTAACAAGAATCTTTTCTTTTGTTTTTTTTATCATCTTATGCCTTTTACTTTATTTTTAAAATCTAAAATGATTTTAGCATTTTCTTAACTCACAAACAATATGTGGTCTAAAAGAGCCTTTTACAAACAAGCTAAAAATCTTTGGCTGCAAGATTGCAAGGATGGGATGTTGCAATACTGTATTGTTCCCATTCTTGCATGTTTGCATTATTGCATTCTGCTTTTGCTTATTACTCATTACTTATTACTCATTACTGTATTCTTGACTCGATACTATATTAGTAGTTAGTCGTTGGTAGTTAGTATTTAGTAAAAGAGCAATATTTAAGAAGAATAGTTTTTAGTTTATAGTCAAGAATAGAAGATTGGTATTTTTAGTTGTAAGAATTAATATTTAATCTTTGCTTATTACCCATCACTTGTTACTCATTACTGTATTCTTGACTCGATACTATTTTTATTTAACACTCAATACAATCGCCAATGCCAGTAAACAGCATAATGCATTAATTCCCAACAAAATTAAAACAACATTCCGGTGCGAAATTCCTCTGTTTAATAACCGGTGATGCAAATGTCCCTGGTCTGCCTGAAAAATAGGCTTTTTATTTTTATATCTCCTAAAAATTGCAAAAATAGTATCTCCTACCGGAAGAGCAAGTACAATTAATGGTACTATTAAAAATAAAGCATTTTCAGATACTATTACCCACAAGCCCCCAATTGATGCCAGCATATACCCTGCAAAGGTACTCCCTGAATCACCTAAGAACATTTTGGCTGGATAAAAATTATAACGGAAAAAAGCCAGCATGCTTCCTAAAAGAGCTATATTCAGAAGGTTATATAATTCAAAATTGCCATCAATAATAACCCCTAAGATAAAAAAACTAACCAGGGATATAATTGAAACCCCGCATGCTAAGCCATCCAGACCATCTATTAGATTGATTGAATTTGTTACCCCGGTAATCCAGAATAACATAATTGGATAAAGTAAATAACCCAGAATACTCAAAAATGATAATTGGTTAATAATAAATTGGTTAATAATTTGATAATGGTAGCCTATAAGCAGTAAAGCAGGTACTAACTGAATCAAGAACTTATATCGCGGCTTTATATCTGCAATATCATCAATAATACCTAAAAGAAGTATAATCACACTTCCTGCTAACAGCCCTTTTGCCCTGCCTTCAATAGGTATAACAAATAATATACTAAGTATAAAACCAAAAAATATTACTATTCCTCCCAAATTTGGGATTGAATTACTATGTATTTTGCGAAAACCAGGCCGGTCAACAAGATTTTGTTTTTTCCCTACCTGGGCTATAAATGGAGTTATGATATATGAAACAAAAAAAGCAATTCCTGCAACTAAAATATAATTCACTCTTTATAGGTTCCCCTTTATAAAATCTACCCATCATTTCATCTGTTTATCTACCAACCAAAATTACCTAAAACTGTCTTTTTTAATTGGTAAACCAGCCGATTGGTAAATTGAATTATTCGCAACTCAAAACTTGCAACTGTTATTTGTTTTTCTTCACGTTATACGGTATACGAAATACTCTATACGGTTTTAATTGGTAAACCGGCCAACTGGTAAATTGGGAAATTGTTTTTACTCGAAACTTGCAACTTGCACCTGGCACCTTTTTATTCTTTGTATTTTCACCTGTAAACCGGAAACTGACCACTGAAAACTATTGAAAAAACAATTTCATTGCATTATCATGATAAATCATCCGCAAAGCTTCGTCATCCAAATTTAGTCCTCTGTACACTCTGTCCTGATCAACTCTTTCTCGGGCATCCCGGGACATCATATTATAAATACTTTTTGTTAAGGTAAATTCATCTTTTTCCAATAAATCCATATAAGCCAAATGGACATCATTTATATAAGCCCTTGTCTTGGCCATATAGGTAGTAACTACTAAATCTGTTCCATAAGTTATACGGTCCTGGTACTTTTTCATAAATTCTCTGAAGGCAAGGTGATTATTGGATATTCTTCCAAATCCGGCTACCAGAAAATCAGGATGACCAAAACTAATATCAGTATACAGATTTGGATAGGTATCCATTAATCTTGTCAATCTTGTTAAATTGCCAGATGATAACATAAAATGTGGAATAATCTGTATCAAATCAGGATGCTCCTGACAAATATGTTCCATTTCTTCTAGAAATCTTCCGGTGTTAATATGATGCAAAATAGGGATGCCTTCTTTTTCACAATACTCATATACCTCCATCATACCTGGTTCATCTATCGGACTGTTAAAAAACAAATCATAAAAACTGCCATGACCATTATATAATTTTACTCCTGCTGCTCCTTCTTCCATATATTTTTTTAATTTCTCCAGCTTATCATCATCACGTGGATCCATTGTTATCAGGGCTGCAAATTTATCAGGGTATTCCTGGCTGATTTTTATAATAGTCTCATTATTTTCATCATATCCAGTAAATCCATAGTCGGGATCCAGATAAAAAGTAAAATCTGAGGTTCCCAGTATGACCATTTTTTCAACCTGGCAATCCTCCATTGCATTCTTTAGCATAGGAATATTCTCCTCACTTTGGACATGCTCATGGGCATTAATAATATGAAATCCTGCCCTTCTCTCCTTGACTTCCTCTGATATTTCTGCAATCTGTTTCGAAGGAAGATTATCGAGCCATAACGGTAATAATCCTCTTTGTCTTAACCCGATAAAAAGCAGAACCAGAATAACTACTGCACTTATGCTATAAAACAAAATATCAAATAATTTTTTCTTTTTTGTGCTGGGGAAATTCTTTCTATTTTTTTCCTTTTTTGCTACCAAAACTTACCTCCGCCTTTTGTACTAAATTAATTTTTATTATACCTAATATAAATATGGTTTCCAAGACATAACTATTTTTTATTTGTTTTTATTGTAAGGAATTATAAAACAAGTTATAGTAGTAAATATAGATTATAGCTTCAGGAGAATATAATATCAGAAATGTTTAAAATAAAAAATAATAAATTTAATTATATTTTTTTAATAACAATACTTATTCTATTTCAGATAATCTGTTTATCTGTTGTAGCTCAGTCAAGCTCTTATGACTCATCACTTGAATGGCAGGTAACCGAAAGTAAGCATTTTTTAGTAATTTTCCCAGGGAAGAGCCCGATACAGAGACCATTTGATTATCAAAATATTGCCTTTGATATCATTGATATCGCTGAGGAAACCTACCAGCAGATAACTCCCTATTTTGGTGAGCCCTTTCGCAAAAACAAGAAAATAGCCATTACTTTGGAAGACTTTAGTGATTCTGTTTATGGTTTTGCTTCTGTCCTCCCACATCGTGTTATTCGATTAAACCTTAGTGCCCCACATTTTAAAAACTTTGATACTAAGTTTGAAAACTGGTTAAAGATTTTACTAATTCACGAATATACCCATTTAGCTCATTTTGATATGACCAGCAAAGGGACTACTTTTCTCCGTTTTTTCCTGGGACAGATTATTGCTCCCAATGCCCTTCAACCAATGTGGGCTATTGAAGGATTAGCTATTTATAATGAGAGCAAATGGAGCTCAGGTGGTAGATTGGTAGACAACAGATATGAAATGTATCTGCGCACTGATTTCTTAGAAGGTACACAAAAAGATTTAAAACTACTACAAAGCTCATATCTTACTTCCTGGCCAGGTGGTAGTACTCCGTATATTTATGGACAATCTCTGGTTCATTATATCGCTCAAAAATACGGTGAAGAAAAGCTGATAGCCGTTAGTGAGAAATTCTGTACTTATCCGCTATTAGGAATGAACTGGGCTATACGAAAAGTTCTGGGGATTAATCAGGATGAATTGTATGAAGATTGGCAAAACGAGCAATATAGCCATTATCAAAAACAGCTGGAAGAAGTATATCATTATAGTCAACCTACAGTATCTGAACAGTTAACAAACCATAAATACTGGGTTGATAATCCAGGCTGGTGGCAAAGCAATAATATTGATACACTGTCTTTGCTTTATAAAGTCACTAATATTGAACTATACCCCACTATTCGCACTTATAATCCTGCAACAAGTGAAGAAAGAACTATAATTAACAGGACTACCGGTCATGGTACTTCTTATTCCTTATCACCGGATAACAAGTACCTCATTTATACCAAACTTCTCAATTATGAAGAATTTTACCAGTATCATGACCTTTTTTTATACCACCTGGAAACCGGAAAACAGATAAGGCTTACCGAGGGGCTGAGAATTAAAGACCCCAGCTGGCATCCAGACATTTCTAATAACACTATTGTTGCAGTTGTGAATCATGCCGGCAGCAACAATCTTGTCTTATTTTCTCTTGAAAATAATTATTTGGAAGCACTAAAGAAAAATAATGACTACCAGGTAGAATTACTGACTGATGATAACCTGACATTTCTTACTGACTATCATGATGGAACACAGGTTACACAACCAGTCTGGTCTCCAGATGGCAAGCAAATAGCTTTCTCCATGTGGAAGGACGGATATCAAGATATTTATATTTTAGAATTGGATAAAAGTAATAAAATAGAAAACATCAGGGCTATTACCCGGAACAAACATACTGACATCAGTCCGAACTGGTCTCCGGATGGAAGATATATATATTTTTCCTCAGACCGAAGCGGTATCTTCAACTTGTATGCCAGTGATATAAAAGAAAACCAGCTGTTTAGGCTGACAAATGTCATAACGGGAGCCTTCGAACCGGCAATTTCACCAGATGGCCAGGAACTGGCTTTTATTCAATACCATGCTTCTGGCTATGAGCTTCATTTAACCAAAACCCATAATCTACTCTGGAAACCAGTAGAAGATTCAGAAGATACAGGGGACGGTTCTCTGTATCGGGATTATTATACCCAGAATGAGAACACACATCGTGATACAGAGAACCGTCCCCTGTGTTATACCTATCAAACCAAAGATTACTCTTCCTGGGAAAGCATTTCTCCAACTTACTGGACTCCTTATTTTGCCCTGACCTCAAAGGACCTTTACCTTGGTTTTTCCAGCCTGGCTCAAGATTATTTAAAATTCTATAATATTCCATTTAATTTAGCATGGGGAGTCTTTAGCCCTGCTCTTTATTATGACATTGAATTTTATGATTATTCACGAAAACCATTCTTGTCAGTCTCCTGGCAGGGCGAAACTCTGCTGGAAAACAACGAAATAAAAAACTTTTTTGATGCAGAGTATACCAGTTCTATATATCAGGCTAAATTAAATTTTCCCAGAAAAGGATACACTTCCCAGCAGGACTCAGCACGTTATTTTTCTGAAAATATTTCTCTTGGCTTTCAAAATAAATTATACAGTTACAATATTGAAGAAAATGACAGTGATACAACTTTTTCTAAAAAGATTAATTCTTTAATTCTTAATTACAGATATAATGACACCGAAAGCTACCAATCTTCTATCAGTCCTGAAATTGGTTCTTCCTTCTCTTTGAGTTATCAACATGCCAATAAAATAATTGGAAGTGATTTAACTTTCAATAAAATATTATTTGATGGAAGAAAATATTTTCCTCTCCCAGCTCAAAATCAGGTGATAGCACTTCGCCTAGTTGCCGGCTTTTCAACAGATGGACTAAATAAAAAGGAGAAGTTTTACCTTGGAGGTAATTCAAGCAACCCTGGTTTAAATACAGTAAATAATAATTCTTTCCCCCTCAGGGGCTTTTCTGCTTCGAGCTTTAGCGGTAACAATCTAATTTCTGCCAGTCTGGAATATCGTTTTCCAATTATGACTGTTGAGAAGAAAATAGGTTTTGACTGGGCTTCAATCTTTTTGGATAGAGTATCCGGCTCTCTTTTTATAGATACAGGACAGGCCTGGGAAGGCAAGCTTTCACAAATTCCTTCTGAAATAAATACATCTATCGGTGCCGAGTTAAGTTTCAAATTTAAGCAAGCACAGAGCAATCCTTTTATTCTAACTGTGGGAATTGGAAAAGCCCTCTCAGGACCTTCCCAATTCCGTTTTCACTTTCAAACAGGTATTTCATTCTAATACTGTTATTTAACTTTTTCTAAATTAGAATAATTCCTATATTAATCTAATCCTGCTATCATCTGATAGAACAAATTCATATATCCTGGGCATTTCTTCTGACCGGTAAATTTCCACATCTTTTCCTATCAGACAATTCTGCATTCTGCATTTAATGCTATCAATATGAGTATTGGACATTATAACACTATATTCAATCTCGCTATTTTCGATATTAACCCCAGCAGATAAAGAGGTGAATGGTCCAACATAGGAATTTATAATCTTGGCATTTTCACCAATTACAACTGGTCCCAATATAGTTGAATTAATTACTTCGGCATTTTTCCCCATATTGACCCTACCAAACACCTTTGATTTATTGTCAATAATCGCATCCCCTAAATCCCGATGAATGTCCTCCAGAATCAACCGGTTGGCTTCAATTATATCTTCCGGTTTACCAGTATCCTTCCACCATCCTTCAATAACTTCTGCTTCTACATCATGCTTATTATCTACAAGCCATTGAATGGCATCAGTAATCTCATATTCTCCCCTATCTGAAGGCTTAATATTGTCAATGGCTTTATGAATAGTCTTATCGAAAAAGTAAACACCAATTAATGCCAAATCTGTTGGCGGGTCTTTTGGTTTTTCAATCATACGTACAATTTTCTTATCTTTCAGCTCAACTACACCAAAAGCCTGGGGATTCTCAACATGAGTCAGCAGCACAAAAGCCTGTTTCTTTCCTTCCTCAAATTGCTGGCGATATTGCATAACACCACTTTTCAAAAGATTATCCCCCAGGTACATCAAAAAAGATTCATCCTGTAAAAAATCTCTGGCAACTTTTACCGCATGTGCCAGCCCTAACGGTTCCTCCTGCATAATGTAACTAATATTAATTCCCCACTTTTGTCCATTTCCTATTTCACGCTTAATATCTTCTCCGGTTTCCTCGCCTATAATAATTCCAATATCACTTATCCCGCAATCTTTAATTTTCTCAATTCCATATTCCAGGGCAGGTTTATTGGCCAGCGGAATAAGGTGCTTTGCACTGGTATAAGTCAGGGGTCTTAATCGAGTTCCTTTACCGGCACACAATATAATTGCTTTCATATAATCTCCCTCCTATATATCTTAGCTATCTTGGTATATTATAATCTAAATCCAAACATAATCTATTTTATCATGTCTTTCATGTAATTTCCTAAAAGTTTTCCTGCATCTACTAATATTTGTGGATTATTCAAGGCTGCTTGAAATAGACTGTAATGATTGTCAAATTCAACGACCTGTTCAATAAAACTAGAATATTTTTTAAAAAGATGAAAAAGATTTACTCTATTATCATTATCTAAATCTTCATACATTCTCCTGGCCTTCAAACCAAATTTAATTTCTTTACTAAACTTTTTTTTCCATCTCCAGTCGTATTCTTCTAATTTATTCTCTTTGATGCAATCAATAAGGATACGAACAGAATAAATACCATAAGAAATTCCACCTCCAGTCAAGGGCTTTGTCTGACAGGCAGCATCTCCTATTAAGGCAATATTATCATAATAAGTAGGTATATAACCAATTGCTATTTTACCAGCAATAACATCAACAATTTCACCTTTAATCTTTTTTCTGTAGAGATATTCATCCAATTTTTTTTTGGCATTTTCTGGCAATGTTCCTACAACTCCAACACGCAATGTTTTGGAATTTTCTAAAATAATCCAGAGAAAGAAAGGTATATTATCATCAAAATACACCTGTATAGAATCATTGGTAATGCCTTGATACATTTCTTTCAACTTTATCTGGTATTGCATGCCATAATAATAATTTATTTTTAAATTATTATTATTTTTGTATTTACTTACATAGTTATCAAACATGTATTTACGAACAATTGAATCAGTACCATCAGCACCAATGAGCAGGTCTGTCAAAAAACTTTCGCTTTTTTCTGTATAAACACGATAACCGGAATCTTCTTTTTCTATTTTAGTAACACGGCTTTTTAAATGAATATCTAGACCCTGACCTATATCTAAATCAAATTTTTCTCTATTCAAAATACAGGCGACTCCTGGAATGTTAAGGTAAAATTCTTCTGTCCATGGAGTATTAATGGCAAAACTGTTAATCCGGTTCACAATTGCAGATTCAGAGATAAAAGGTTTTAAAGTAGAAATTAATTTTGATGATACAATTCCAGCACACTGTACCGGCTTCCCTACACTGGGATGTTCTTCCAGTAATATAGGCTCATAACCTATTTTTTTCAATAGTTGAGCTGCATAACAGCCAATCGGTCCAGCGCCGACGATTAAAATTCTCATCAGGTTCCTCTTATCATAGATACCCACGGGCAAGCCCGTTGTATTTTTAAAAACCTTCAAGCTTCGCTTGACCTAAATCCTGGCTTTCTTGGAATTGGACATATTTGATGATGCTTTTCTCATCAATGCCAACAGTTGAGACAAAGTAACCTGGTGACCAGACGATATTCT
>Ga0334901_1000457_pt1 | contig 56315 bp, 63 predicted proteins | sample GraSluR3_MG_3_FD_207216 | JGI IMG/M metagenome (GOLD analysis project Ga0334901, IMG submission 207216) | Sludge microbial communities from methane-producing bioreactor in Wageningen University, Netherlands - Granular Sludge_15_08-R3 | ecosystem: Engineered > Bioreactor > Anaerobic >...
AATGGGTTAAAAATTCAAACATGTGCCATATTAATTTTGAGGTGGATGAGCAGGACAATTCATTGATCATATTTGCCGCAATTGATAATTTAATAAAGGGAGCGGCGGGACAGGCTATACAAAACCTGAATATAATGAATGGGTTCCCTCAAAATATGGCAATTAATTATGTGCCCACATGTATTTAAATGCTACCTGGATTCCCGGAATTCATAACGATGGCACCGGCACTCCTATTGGTTGATATAATCCCTTTTATTTTTCAGTTTGTGAAAGTCAAGCACTTTCTTCATAGGTACGGTAACGACTTTTTTCACAAGTGCGGTAAGCAGATGATATTTGCCGGAACAGGATGCATTTGAAACAGATACTCGGCACTATATAAGTCCATTTCCACAAGCCTTTGCCATTCCTGTGCATGTGTCCGGTTATCCATATAGTACCATCCCCTCTTGTGCTATTTGTCGCTCAATAATTGGTAATCACAGTGGCTCAAAATTTCATGGTCACGTGGCTCAAATATTCATTGACATTCACATTTAGTCGTTTACTATGTTAAAAATGTTCCATAATTTTGAAAAATATAAAAATCCTGATATAATCTGTAATGAATATGGGACTTACGGTACTAATCATATAGTAACATATTTGACACTGCGAACCGGTCTCTGTGTGCTAACTGTATTGTGTGATCAGTTGAAAACCCAGCCATGGAAGGAGCTATTTTCAGATGCAATACTATAATTTTATCAAAAATCATCGGATTAAAACTTTGATTGGTTTTCTGGTTATATCTTTATAATGTAATTATAGTAATACGAAAAACCGGAAGTTTAAATAAATTTGTAAGAGAAATGTGACAAATGCATTACGATGTTGGTTTTATGGAGGTTTGTTATGAAAAAGATATTTTGGGCATTCATTATTTTGCTTGTGTTAACCGGCTGCAGCCAGGGAATGAGCACTAATAATGAAATATCCACATATAAAGAAGTCATAAAGGATGGAAAAATAGAAATTGACAGGATTTCTTATGACATCCAGTCAGTCACGCAGACTACGTATAAATACGATGATAATGGCAGCATCCTGGAAAAAGTCAATACAAGGAATGGTTCAAAAACGCGTATTGAGTATATATATGAAAATGGCCGGCTAATTGAAGACAGATTATATTCAAATGACGGGGTATACTCATATAGCGATGTATCACTTACCAAGTACTACTATTATGAAGATGACCGTCTTGTGGAAATGAAGTCTGTTACCAGGGGCGGTTTGGAAGCCGTTACAGAATATTCTTATGGGGATAATACCGAGACACAAGTGCATTACAATTCAAACGGCAGCATATCCTTTATCCAAACCGCATACCTGGATGACGATGGTAAGATAATAAAAGGCATTTTAACCGAAGCAAACGGAGAGGTTATGGACACAAGGACATTTCATTACGATAATGACCTTTTGGTTAAAGTCATTGTTGAGAAGGACGGTGTAATTACCAATACCTTTAATAACGAGTACAATAATGTTGGTGACAAAATAATGGAGTACAATGTCTTTTATGGCGAAGAAAACACTCTGCTTGCTGTGTTCTATGACTTTGAATATAATGAGGATTTACTGCCTGAAACTGTTACAACTTACCGGGTACAGTCGCCAATAACAAAAGAAAATATCAGGCACTGTAATTAATTCAACACGCATTGCTCTTGTCGAATGTCATAGTAGTAGAATAATGCGCAATTATAGGAGGGAAGCTTATGGCTGCATTCAATATTCTTAATATATTTCTAAAAATAATCATGGGGACGGTTCTTTTGATTACTCATGGTACCAAAACACCTTTTCATGTTTAGGCTTTCGCAATGCGGATTTGGTCCCATATTTTTGTTGACTATTAAGAAGCTGTTATAATCCTTAATGTATTTAAGGGTATAGGCACGGAATTTGCGATGATAGGAGAATGAATATGCGAAAAATAATTTTTGTGGGGCTTCTATTACTGGTTTTAGCATGGGTTTTAGCCGGGCGTTCCAGTACCCTTAAAATGGCTGTTCAAAATATACCCGCTGGCAATTATATAATGCAAGAAGCAGAAGAGCCTGCAAAACCCATTGTGCTACTGAAAGACGGCTATAGGTTTACCTTCACTTATTCCCTGCTTAGCAGTTATTATGCTATTGGTTCTTATGAAATTGATGACGGCAATTTGATTCTTAAAACAGATGATGGCGAAAACAAATATGTGTTTAAAATTAAGGGTACCACTTTGATTTTTAACGCAAAAGAATCGTCAGAGATCCCATCATATGCAAATGTGCCCGACGGCGCTGTCTTCAAAGAAACGCACGAGTAATGAGTATTACCTTTGGGGGCATATGTCGCATTCTTCTTATTGAACGATACCATCAGCTATGCAACCCACGGAGTTGGAGGTGACAGTTCTTGGATCTACAATTTGTGCTAAAAGTGATAGCTTCGCTATTTTTAATTTTAATTATTACAAAAGTAATCATGATAATAGCAGAGCGTATAGGTAAAGCGTTTGGCTTTGGAGATATGGTCATAAAATATGGGGGTAAACTAATACGGCTTTTCAGAAAATAAAAATAATGCTGGATGCTTTCTTATAGCACATAGGTATAAATACTTTTGCTTCATTCTTACCCATACCAATTCTAATAAATCCCGGGGAGGCAGACCCCGGCTGCAGGAAGCGCCGCCTTTGCAGAGCAGAAACTTTTTCCCGGACAAATATTTTTAAAAACCCGGTTCATATTGTAATGGATCCGGGTTTTTTGTTACTAACAATATAGAGCAAAAAAAGCAAGACCTTACCGGGGGAGGATAGATTGATGTATTCATTACATATAAAAACCGTATACAATTTTTCATACCGGCTGTCGGGAAATGCGGATACCGCCGGAGTATTAACAGAAAAAGTATTTCTAAATTGCCGGTCTAACCAGGATAAAGTCCGATTATTGAAGCTGGCCTGGGAAATCTTTCCGAAATACTACGGGTGCATTGACCTAAAGGGGGAGGACCTTTTCCAGCAGGCTTTATTGTCTCTGCCGCCCGAGCTGCGCTGTGCCGTTATTCTCCGCGATATTATGGGCTGCTCCTACCAGCAGATTGCTGTTATTCTGGACAAATCTGAAGCCGAGACAGCAAAGCTCATATCCATGGGAAGAGGACAATTTGTAAAATTATATAAAAAACCATATATTAGTTGTTAAAGCTGATAGGATTTGGCTTGCCTTTGCCGAAATTAACAGGGTGGAGGGAAGCCATGGAAAGAATAATAAAGCTTTACGAACTCCATAGAGAAGCCGTCTTCCGCTACTTTTTGCGGATGACCGGCAATTGGGAAGAGGCGGGAGAATTAACCCAGGAAACCTTCTATCAGGCCTGTCTGTCCCTCTACCGGTTCAAGGGAAAGTCATCCCTTAAGACCTGGCTTTTTTCCATCTCCCGAAACGTATATCTTAAATCTATGCGTGAAAAAGGCAGATTGAGGGCGATGGTCCGGGAAGGGCCTTTGCCTGATAACGTACCTGCGCCGGATATATGGGATTCGCCGGCCGAAACACTGCTCTTAAAGGAAGACCGGGAAAGGGTACGAAAAGGATTGTCCGGGCTTCCTGAAAGAGCCAGAACGATAATTATCCTGAAAGAATACGAAGGGCTCTCCTATGCTGATATTGCCGAAATTTTCGGCCAGACAACGAACTGGGCCCGGGTGACTTTTTTCCGGGCCAGGAAGCAGCTGGGGCAGGTTTGCCGGGAACAGGAGGATGATGCTAAATGAAACTGAAAGAATGCAGTCTTATCCAGGAGCTATTGCCTTTATACGCGGAAAACTTACTCAGTGCAGAAACGGCCGAATATGTTAAAGAACATCTGGCCGGTTGTGAAAGCTGTTCCTTGGACTGGGAGAGTTTAACACGGCCATTGCCGGATCCTGTGCCTGTCGAAGGATTCACCCTGCGAAAGGATAATGATAATAAACTTTTGGCCAGATTAAGAAAAATGCTGACAGCCGTAATACTATTAACGGTAATAGGCGGAGCGGGATTAGCCTATGCATCCTATACCGCTGGAAAACATGTGGGAATGGAAGACCCCGATTACCGCTTTGCCCAGGAGCTTGGGCTCTTCACCGAGATTAACCAGACAAAGGAAATGGACGGGCTCCAGGCAACCTTAGAGAAGGGGCTCTTCGACGGTACCCGAAGCGTACTTTTCTTAAGCCTCTCGGATGAATCGAAAGATATACCCATAGCCAGTCTAGTTGACCAGACCGGGCATGAGTACCAGTTTAAAAGCGCCAGGGGCTGGCAGGGCAGATATTTCATGCTGGAGTTTGAACCCATAGGCCTGGAAGCCCAGCAGGTGACCGTATCCCTTGCTATGGATGAAACACAAGAAACTAAGGTACAGGAGACAGAGTTTACCTTCCCGGTGGATGTTGTAAAAACCGTTCAACATACCAAGATTGTCTACCCCAATCAGAAGAAGGAACTGCCCGGCCTTGATATATCGCTTGAAAAGGCCGTTTTAGGCGTCAGCGAAACCGAGTTCAAAATATATTTCGACTGGCCGGTGGACGGCTCTGTGGCCGGCCTTGGCATAGGTCGGGGCAGCGCCTACTTCCCCACCTCGGTTGTGGAGGTGCCGGATACTCCGCCGCCCCCGGGTTTGGCGGCACCCCCTCCCGGTGGACTTACGTCGGGGTATGCGTCAAGCTGCGGGATAAACTACCGCGCGGAGGACCCGCCCCAAAGCCGTCCTGCCCTTTATGATATGACTTCTAGGCAGGAGGTGGAGGTGCAGGGTGGAGAGTATTCCACCACCCAGTTCCCCTGCCAGGTGGAAGCCATTATTAAGTTTGCGCCGGTAAAACAGGAGACAGAAAGCCTGGAGCTTATACTGCCGCCGCTTTACCTCTATGAAGGGATGGAGGCTTCGCCAAAGGTTCACCTGGACTTTGGAGAAGGGGATGAATTATTCCCCGGTGCGGAAATTTTATTCCCCGGCGGAAAGGTAATTATAGAAAAGGCCTGGATGGAAGAGGGCAGGATTTATATGAATTACTCAATGGAGGGTCCCGAAAGGCCGGATACGGTACTGCCCCATTTTGAACTGCTTGACGCGGAAGATAACAAACAGGGCCAGATGCGCTTTGACTGGGAAGACCCGCAATTAGTAGCCTTCTCACTGTTTGACGATGGCGTAAGGCAGTTTACTGTAAGCCTTGACAGCATAGGCCGGCTTCTCCCCCGGGAGAAGTTTATCCTGGACCTTACGGAATAGCAGTTTAGACACGCTATAGATAAGCAGCCCCCTGAGGGTGGGCTGCTTATCTATAGCTACATTTCCAGTTGGCTTCCTATGCCCTTTTCAATAGCTTTTTTGTAAACCCTGTGGGCAGCAACCAAATCCAGCGCCGCCATTCCAACGCATTTAAACAGAGTTATCTCGCTGTCCTTGACCCTTCCGGGTATCTCGCCTATGATAACCTGACCCAGCTCTCCGTTAAAGTCTTCCTCGGAAACTAAGCCCCTTTGCATCGGGATTATTACGTCCCCGGCCTCCTCCAACACGCCTATCCTTGTATCGAAGTATATTCCATCGGCCCTCTTTATTATCGTTTCGTCCAGTTCCCGGGCGTCGGGGGTATAGGAGCCGATACCGTTTACATGGGCGCCCTCCTTCACCATTGACCCGTCAAAGGTTGGCTCTTTGGAAGTTGTGACCGTTGTAATAATGTCTGCCCCGTCAATGGCCTGCCCGGCCCTTTCCACCGGCACTATGTCGGTGTTATAAGCTGCCAGCCGCCTTTGCATGTCCTTCGCGAACCCTTTTGTTTTGTCAAATTTCCTGCCTGCCACCCTCACCTCTTTAAGGTTCCGTGCGCACAGCATTGCCTCAAGCTGGGCCGCCGCCTGGCCGCCGGTCCCAATAAGCGCCGCAACCTTTGCATCCTTCCTTGCCAGAACATCGGTGGCCGCACCCTGCACAGCACCGGTCCTTAATTGGGTCAGATAGGTCCCGTTTATTATTGCGGTTACCTCACCGGTTCTTCCGTCAAGCAGCACCATCTGGGCTGGATCCGAGGGCTTACCCAGCCGGGGGTTATTGGGAAAAATAGAGATAATCTTTACTCCAATGGCTTCCAAGTCCTCTATATAGGCTGGCATAAAAAGGCTCTGCCCCTGCATCTTTGGAATATCCAGGTTAACCCTCAAGGGTACTGCGCTCTTACCTCGGGAATAAATGGTCAGCGCCTCTTTGGCCGCGTCTATTGCATCCTTCATAGTAAAAACCTTCTTAATATCCTCCCTTGTCAGAACAAGCATCAAAATCACCCCTGTATATTTTTTGTGAATATGCAAGACTAGTAAGTAGCTCTAATCCCCAAGAAAACTGTCTTACCCAATATACTGATTATAGGTTTCATGGAAAAGCAGCGCATGTTTAAAATGGTTTTATTAGCTTCCTATTATCCTAAATCCCTCCGGCAGCGGGTCTTCGGGGTCGAGCACCAGTTGGTTAAATCCCATGATATGAGCAGTACCCGAAACCTCAGTGATAACGGCATCATACTCCCCTGCCTTGGTCTCTTCCATTACCCTTCCTTCGAAGGGCGTATCTATTATACTGTAGTTTATTAGCGTATCTTCCTTTTGCATTTCCCCTGCGCTGTAGTGCAGTGCAACCCTTCCGCCGGTCCCGGTACCTGTGGGAGACCTGTCCACCTGACCCTTTGCAAAAATGCATACGTTTTTGGTAAAAATCCTGTTGCCTCTTCTTACCGGTGTCTCGAAAAGGATGGTCCCGTAAAGCCAGTTGACTCCGGAGGTGGGGTGGTTAAACTCCATCCTTGCCATTACTTTGTTCTTTATTTCCATGCCCACCTTTACCAGCCTTTCGGTGTTTTCAGGGATTACCGCAAGACCCACCTTAGCGGCATCAAGGTATACGTAAAAAGCGCCGCAGTAAGCGACATCCGCCAAAATATCCCCTATGCCGTCCACGCTTACGGTAATGTCTTTTTTGTACACAAAACAGGGCACGTTTTGAAACCTGACCCTTTCAACCTTTCCGTTGCTTACATCGGCGTAGGCGGTGACCCTTCCGGCGGGAGTATCTATTTTTACGATGTTTTCCCCTTCCCTTGATACTATCATACCGGTTTCGATTGCCACCTTTGTTACACCGATAATCCCGTGCCCGCACATAGAACTTAAGCCTTCGTTGTGGGTAAACAGCACGCCAAAATCACCGTCATCGGTTACCGCCGAGACAATGATACAGCCGTACATACCGCTGTGACCTCTGGGTTCGAGCATAATCAGCCTTCGCAAGTGGTCATAGTTATTCAGAACGTAATCTCTCTTTTCCAGAATAGTATTGCCATAGATTGGCGGAAAACCTGAAGTTATTATCCGCAGCGGCTCTCCGGCAGTATGGGCATCGATACAGTTTATGTAATGCTTAAAATTCATCATTTTTTTATCTCTCCTTTCACAGTATCCCGCCTTATATTCATTCCTCAGTTTATTATTGTCTCGTATTGACACTGTCATAAGCCAACACAAGCGGCTCTCTGTTTTCTCTATTAAAATTTGACATGCACCAAACACAATCCCGAATAATAACATATATTGCAGACTACTACAGGGGGTGAAATGTACATGATGGATATAGAGAGCTTCTTCAAGGGCAATCAGGGTACTCTGTTCCTGCTTTTGATAATTATCATAATATTCTTTGCTTTTGACATATAGTCACTGCACTTAATATGCTATCAGATTAATGAATTCGGTCGGGCTTAACCCGGCTTTTTTTTGTTTCCCTTCTTTGCTAAAAAACCCATCGGTTAGATGGGTTTTTTAGCTATAGCGCCAGCAGATACATAGCCTTCGCATATATTTTGGTTATCTTCATCAAATCGTCAATGTCAATGTATTCATCCTTTTCATGGGCAAGCTCAGGCTGGCCGGGGAAACGGGGCCCAAATGCCACTGCGTTGTCGATTGCCCTTGCGTAAGTGCCGCCGCCAATGGAAATCAGCTGCGCCTTTTCTCCGGTTATTTCCTCATATACCTTTTTGAGCTTTTGTATCATAAAATTGTCCTCGGGAACATACAGCGGCGGCTGGTCATATACGTCATCGGCTATGGTTATCCCTGTCCCCTCAAGGGCTTTCTTAAGCTGTGCTAATACATAGTCCCCTTTGTACTTGATCGGATACCTTATATTAATAACAACCTTTCCGCAGGTCTTACCCACTTCTATCTGTCCTAGGTTGAATACAAGCTTTCCGGATATTTCATCCTCAAGGTCAATCCCCAGGGACTTTCCGTCGCATTCGGTGCCAATCCTTTGTGCCAGAACCCTTATGTATTCCCTGGCCCCTTCCCCCGAAAGGCTTACGCTGTTAAGGAAGTTAAGCATCTGCGCTATCGCGTTTTGGCCCTTTTCCGGGGTGCTGCCGTGGGCGGAAATCCCGTAGGATTTAATAGTCAACTCACCGGACCTGCTTTCAGATTGCATGTTGTACCCGTTGTCGCCGGCAAACCCGGTAAGCCTTTCCTCAATCGCTTCCAATGCCTTTACATCACTTCCTGCAAGAACAGCCTCGCAGTAATCCGGCACCATATTTGGCCTGTTGCCTCCCCGGATGCTCATAACTTTTATGCCTTCTTCATTATCGGCTGCAAATTCCTTTTCCAAGCTAAATACCAAAATGCCCTTTTCACTGTTAATTATAGGGAATTCGGCATCGGGAGAAAACCCGGCGTTGGGTTTTTCCTCTTTCTCAAAATAATGTTTCATACAGGCCCATCCGCTTTCTTCGTCGAGGCCAGCTATTATCCTTATCCTTTTATTGAGCTTAACCCCTGATTCCTTTATCGCCTTTAGCGCATACAGCGCTGAAATGGCGGGGCCCTTGTCGTCCACCGTCCCGCGACCGTATATCCTGTTATCGGCTATATGTCCCGAATACGGCGGATAGGACCACCCGTCACCCTCGGGTACAACGTCCAGGTGAACCAAAACCCCTATTAACTCTTCCCCTTCACCGTATTCAACATGCCCTGCATATCCATCCACGTTTTTGGTCTTAAAACCCATACTGTCAGCCAGGCCCAGAAAATACAGCAAAGTATCGTTCATGGCCTTCCCGAAGGGCATACCTTCCCCGGGCTTAGCCTTTAGGCTTTTAAACCCGATAATCTCCTGGGTAGACTTTATCATATCCTTCCTTAAGCCCTCCACCCTTTCGTCCAGTTGCATGCTCATCCCTCCCGTATCAACTTTGTCTTATATTCCATTATCATGATATCGGATTTTACCATATAAGTCCATATTAACTTTATCTATACTAAAAAAGGGACGGCATCCCGTCCCTGCTTTATATCTACTGCTGTTTATACTGGGGCTCCTGGCTTTCCACATATTTCTCCCTGCCCTTAAGACTTTGGACTGCGCTGTCCAGTGTTTGGGCCAAATGCTGAAAGGTTTGTTTGGCCTGCGGATCCTCGGTCTCGACGGCAAAGGTTTTCATACTGGCAGAAGCGCTCTGGACACTGGCTATGGCCTGCTGCAGCTGAGTGCCTACTGTCAATTATCCCACCTCCTTTCCGAACAATACTCATCCCTTGGGTTTAAATATGAGCGATGCCATAAATGCAAATATAATAGCAGCGGATATACCGGCGCTGGTAACTTCAAAAATTCCTGTCAGCACTCCCACTATACCGGTCATTTCATACTCGGCCAGGGCGCCCTTAACCAAAGCATTTCCGAAACTGCTTATGGGTACCGAAGCCCCCGCTCCGGCAAATTCTATAAGGGGCTCATACAGACCAATACCCCCCAGCACAGCTCCTAATACCACCAGCGTACTTGTGGTATGGGCGGGGGTCAGTCTGAACACATCCATCATAATCTGTCCTATTACGCATATGGCTCCTCCTACTACAAAGGCCCAGATAAACTTTTCCATAACCGCATCGTCCTCTCTACATTTCTATGGATACTGCGTGGGCTATACATGGTATGCTCTCTTTTTGCTGGTAAGACATTGGTGACATTAAAGCCCCGGTGGCAATGATGAGTATTTTATTAAGGCCGCCGTCTTGCATCCGCCGTAAGAGATGTCCGTAGGTTACCGTTGCGGAGCAGCCGCAGCCGCTTGCCCCGGCCAATACCGGCTGGTCCTCTTTGTATATTATTATCCCGCAGTCAGTAAAAATATCGGACGGGATATTTAAACCGTGTTTTTCAAGCAAATCCCCTGCGATCCCATGCCCTACCATTCCCAAATCTCCGGTGGCGATAATGTCGTAATAGGCAGGATCCCTTTCTAAATCTCTGAAATGGGCCTGTATGGTATCCACCGCGGCCGGAGCCATGGCCGCACCCATATTAAAGGGATCCGAAATGCCCATATCTATTACCCTGCCTAAGGTAGCGGATGTTACCCGGGGTCCTTTTCCTTCCCGTGCAAGCAGCGCCGCCCCGGCACCCGTCACTGTCCACTGTGCCGTGGGGGGTTTTTGTGCACCGTATTCGGTAGGATATCTGAACTGTTTTTCGGCTGCTGCGTTGTGGCTTGAGGTAGCCGCCAGCACATAGTCCGCAGCTTTGCTGTCAACAAGCAGCGACCCGATAGATAATCCCTCCATCGAGCTTGAGCACGCTCCGAACAGACCAATATAGGGCGCCGCTAGGGTACGGGCGGCAAAGCTGCTGGAAATTATCTGGTTTAGCAAATCTCCGCTAAGAAAAAAATTTACATCTTCCTTCTTTATACCGGCTTTCTGCAAAGCTATCTCACAGGCTTCTTCCAGCATCTTCTTTTCAGCCTTTTCAAAGCTGTCCTGACCCAGCCACATGTCTTCATGCAGGATATCGAAATCCTCAGCCAAAGCTCCCTTTGCTTCAAAGGGTCCTCCCACTGCGGAGGCAGCAAGAATTACCGGCCTGTTTTCAAAGATCCAGGATTGGTGTCCCTTAAGCATCTATATACCACCTAACTCTTTCACAATAATTTTAATAAGACTTACCACAAAGGCAAAAAATACCCCGTAGGTTATTACGGGGCCTGACAGTTTAAACATGTTGCCCCCTACCCCGAGAACATAACCTTCGCTGCGGTGCTCTATGGCGGCTGACGCCATGGTATTGGCAAAACCTGTCACCGGCACAACGGTGCCCGCCCCCGCCCACTGGGCCATATGGTCGTAGACACCAAGCCCGGTGAGCAGAACCGCCAGTATTATAAGGACCGCCGAGGTGGGATTGCCCGCCGTAACCTTATCGAAGTTGAAATAGGTCATGAACACCCACTGCAGCCCCTGTCCGAATGTACAAATAAGCCCCCCGGCAACAAATGCCTTGACGCAGTTAATAAAAACCGGGCGCTTGGGCTCTCTTTGCTTGGCATACTGCTGATACTGCTGCTGGGTTGGAGTGAGTTTTTTCTTCTTTTTGTTGGACATCTTTTTCACCCCCCTATCGTAATAGATACGGCTTTAATTTTTCCATAACCGTTTTAAGCCTTCCGGCATTTTTCGAATACATGGCTTTAGCCTGCCCGTTTTCGGTCTCCAGGGAAAAGGCGGTCAAATCCGCCTGGCTTTTCTCAATAGCAGCATACAGCATTTCCTTTGCCTTTGCCTGGGGCAGCTGCACAGCATCATCAAAAAGGTCCAGATACAACTCGCCGGAAGAATCCACCTGCCCTAAAAATACGTTTTCCAGGGCTGCCCCGGACTTTTGAAGTTCGGTCATTACCCAATGTCTGTTCAGACCCAGATCTGCCAGGGGCTCATCTAAAATATTCCCATCGGATATAACTGTATGGGGCTCGCTCCGGGGGACAACCTTCCATTCAAGATGGTGAGGGGATACCGGCTTTTTATCCGATTTAAGCAGCACGTTTATCTCACCGGTGGTCTCCAGTACTGCAAATTCCACATCCGCCAGATCAAAAACATTCTTGGCCCTCAGTTCCCTTAAAAGCTCTTCACCGGTAAGCCTTGACCGGCTTAAATTGTCCTCCATTATCTTACCCTGCTTTATGAGAACAGCCTCCTTGCCATTTATAAAATCGTGGACCATCTTGCTTTTCAGAGCCAGATAGTCAATGGCTATGGCAAGCCCCGTCCACACCCCGAGGGCTATCATACCAAAGACAGCGTTTGTAATTATATTTACAGATATAAGCGAAACTATCAGGGAGATAACGGTATACACAACAAAGAAAAAGGGCGTTATCCTTACCGGATGGCGTTTGCCCATGACCCTTACAAGTACCAGCGCAACAAAAAATAAAGCGGCGGATCTGATCAGGATGTTCAACCAATCCTGCATATTGCTTCACCCCTACTTGCCTTTGTATTGAGGTTCCTGCGATTCCAAAACACGCAGCCTGTCCTCCAAATCCCTGATGACTTCTCCGGTAACGGTCAGAGCCTCGTCAAAGGCTGTCTTTGTCTCTTCATCCCGGGACATGGCCGAATATAGTTTCAGGTTGCCGTGGGCTCCCTTAAGGTCTGCTAATGTTTGCTTTACTTTTGAGCCTACTGTCACACGCTTCAACCTCCCTGTCTTTATTTTTACAAACATCTTTAAGTTTAATGCATTCCCCCGGTTTCAAACGACATGCAAAATTTACCTTTAGCATGTATAGCACGGCCGAAATTCCATAGACTAAGTACAGACAGTCCGAAAGGGAGGTGTTTGTTTGTCAATTATTCTGGTGGTGGTTATACGATCCTTTGTAGCCTTTTTTGTTCTGCTGGTTTTGGTAAGGCTTATGGGTAAACAACAGGTCTCCGAACTCACCTTTTTTGACTATATAGTAGGAATAACCATAGGCTCAATAGCCTCCACCCTTTCGGTCCAGGTCAACCAGAATACCCTCGCCACCCTGACCGGGATGGCCATATGGGCTTTGCTCCCTATAGTACTGGCATTTTTAAGTCTTCATAACATCTGGATACGGAAGGTGGTTGAAGGGGAAGCCACCGTGGTAATCGAAAACGGCAAGATACTCGAGCACAACCTGGCAAAGATACGGCTCACCATAGATGATCTGATTTCCCAGTTGCGGATAAAGGACGTGTATAATATACAGGAGGTTGAATTTGCAATGTTTGAATCAAACGGAAAACTGAGCGTGCTGAAAAAAGCCCCGCAGCAGCCAATAACGCCCGCCGACCTGGGGCTCAAAACCCAATACACGGGACTGCCTACAAATCTTGTCTCGGACGGGATACTGCTTGAAGACGCACTGCGCTCCCTTAACCTTTCAAAAGCGTGGTTGTACCATCAGCTGAACAAACAGAACATCACCGATATATCCGAGATTTCCCTCGCCCAGCTTGACACGGGTGGGAACCTCTACGTGGACCTTAAGGGGGACAAACCCTATACAATAATTCAGATAGACAACCCGAAACAAGGAGATATGTAATCATGAAAAGAAAAGCTTTATTGCCAACCATTTTGCTTATGCTGATAATACAGCTTTGTTGCTGTGCCCCGGTCCGAAGGCCCATTGATACCCGTAGCGGCTTTTCAATGCATCTTAGGGCAACCGAAACCAAAATACGCAGTGAAGACTGGGAAGGTGCGCTAAACAGCCTTATGGATTCAAAAACAACATGGAAACGTATCAAGCCGTATCTCCAGCTTGATATTGACCATGACTACATAAACGATATTGAGGCTAATTTTACCCTCCTTGGAGGCTATATTGAAACCCGGGAAAAATCCCATTCCCTTGCGCTTATCCTGCTCATACAGGACACATGGGGAAATATAGGATCCATGTAAAAATTCTTTTGCCTGGGAAGGATACCAAAGCTTCATAAAGAATAGAATTGTTATAAGGGAGATGTGAGTTGTGAACCGGGAAATTAAGAAGGATGTGAACGGTGAAAAGAGCTATTCGGTTATTGGTGTGTTATGCATTATAATAGCCGTATCCAGCCTGGGCATTGCCGTGCTGATATACAACGACCTGGAGACCGGACTGGTGCTAACCCTGCTGCTCCCTGTCCTTTGCCTTATCAATATAATACTGGCTGTCATAGGCCTGTACCGCAGGGATGCCGGAAAGACGCTGCCTCTAATGGGACTGATTATAACCATATCCATAATAGGTTTTCTTTTATTTCACCTGTATGTAATAATGAGCGAAGTGGAAAGGCTGTTCCCCCATATACAAGGCTGGAATATACTCCTTTAGATTTTCCTTTAACCTGCCAACTGTTGGCAGGGTGGCAAACGATAGGCTCCTCTGCCACCCCGTCCCTTTGCCATATCTTCCTTTCGAAGTTTCAAGATACTATTGCAGAATCTTCTTAATCTCTTCCACCGAAGCTACCTTGCCCATAACCTTAACCTGTTCGTCCACAACAAGGGCCGGTGTTCTCATGACGCCATATCCTATTATATCCTTAATGTCCCGGACCTTTTCCACCGAGGCGTCAATGCCAAGTTCCTGTATCGCCTGTTTTGTGTTTTCGTCAAGCTTTTTGCAGTTGGCGCACCCCGAACCCAATATCTTGATTACCATTAGAATCCCTCCTGAATTTTTTCTTTTTGCTTTGGCTTCTGCCTTTAACAATTACAGCCGCAGCCACATGAACTGCCGGCAATACCTACGTAATCGATAGCTCCCGCCGGACATAAATTCTCACACCATTCTTTTTATAGTCTTTAGCTAACGGGCCGGTATAACGTTCAGCCTCATATGGTGCCGAAAACCATCCCGGATATGGTAGCCATAATTACTACCAGTGTAACGTAAACAACAGTCTTTTTGGTTCCTATTACGCTGCGGATAACCAGCATATTGGGCAGCGACAGCGCCGGTCCGGCAAGCAGAAGCGCCAGAGCGGGGCCCTTTCCCATACCTGCCCCCAAAAGTCCCTGGAGGATGGGCACCTCTGTCAGAGTAGCAAAGTACATAAATGCCCCCGCCACCGATGCAAACAGGTTGGCCCCGAGTGAGTTACCCCCTACCAGCGAATTGACCCATTGAGAAGGAATAATACCTTCATTGCCGGGACGTCCCAGAAGGAAACCCGCCACCAGCACCCCGCCGAATAGCAGCGGCAGTATTTTAAGAGCAAAACCCCATGTGGACGAGTACCATTCCTTGCGTTCTTCCCCATTATACCATCCAAAAACCGAAAGCAGGGCAAGCGCAAGGAATACTCCCACAATAACCCATTTGGCTGCAAATATTGCTGCCCAGACACCCGTGCTTTCCACAGGCCTTGCCCAGTTTGCAAATATGAGAAACCCAACCATTGAAGCGAAAAAGACTATGTCCTTCCAAAGGGGCCGGCTCTGTTCCACATCCCGGTCAAACATGCCTGCATCCTTTTCTGTCCGGGTTCTTTCCTCGTTCAGGAATATAAGGTGCATCAGCAGCCCTATAACAATGCTAAATAAAACCGCCCCGACTGCCCGGGCAATTCCAAGCTCGGGTCCTAATACCCTTGCGGTAATTATAATGGCCAGTATATTTATGGCAGGCCCCGAGTACAGGAAGGCGGTGGCAGGCCCAAGTCCCGCGCCCCTCATATAAATCCCTGAAAAAAGAGGCAGTACTGTACATGAGCATACCGCCAGTATGGAACCGGATACCGAGGCCACCGAATAGGACACCCATTTTTTAGCCAGCGGTCCTAAGTATTTCATCACGGAATCCTGTGAAATAAATACCGAAATGCCCCCGGCTATGAAAAATGCCGGTACCAGGCACAGCAGGACATGCTCTCTGGCATATTCATGCAGCATGGCAAAGGACTCTATAAGGGCTCCCTGTACCCTTCCATCCGTTGCAGGTAAAAAATAGGCGGCTAAAAACACGCCCATTATTAACAGGAACTTTCTCCGTTCGCTCATTTAGAATACCTCCATTACTTTGTTGTTTACATTTTCGATATAACTTTGCTATTCTCCTCATGCCGTTCCCTTATTATATTGTCCACGCAGTTAAAAAAGCCATTTATGCACGGAGTGTTCAGGCTGTAAAAAACCTGCAGCCCGTCTTTCCTTGTTTCCACTATCCCTGCATTTCTCAACGTGGCAAGGTGCCGGGATACGCTTGACTGTTTTTCCCCCAAAAACTCCACTATATCACAGACGCATTTTTCACCGTCCGCTATGAAGTCTACGATTGCAAGCCGTACAGGATGTGAAAGGCTCTTTAATATATCAGCCCTGTACTTATAAAGCTGCATGTTATCTGTATACAATTTGGTCACCCCGCATTCTGATTGACTATATTACTATATTGTAATATATCATACAAAAATTTCCCCGTCAATATCTAATTACTGTAGAATTCTACGGGAGCCTTTCTGCCTGGCATATTTTATCCCCGGGCGTCATCGCTGTGCCTGGCGTATAACTGCTGTTTTTCAGTTTTGGACATAAATTTGCTTATAAGCCACGACATTAGCAATATACCAATAAGGCTTAATAACCACCTGGTTATCGCAAAAACATATCCTAAGGATGCCATTTCAAACAGGAACATAGGTATCTTCATGGTCGACCATGCGCCGAGGAAGATAAGAATATTTGTGAATTTGGCACCTTTTTTGATCATTATTGCCGCAATTGGAAAGGCTGCATAAAGGGGCCCTGCCGCCGCAGCGCCGAGGATGATGCCAAGCAGCACACCGGTAGCACCGGATTCTTCTCCCATGTACTTTATAACCTTTTCCCTGGGCACCCACACATCAAGCAGCCCAATCAGCAGGAATATAGGGGGTATTACCCCCAGCATCTGGGCAAAATTCATGCCGGTGCTTTTGATTACCCTCGTCCCCAGGTCGGGGCTTTTTATAAATACCAAAACGTCCACAACCGCAACAATTATAAGCAATATGTATGGTTTAATTTTTTTCATGATACCACCATCCCTATTACCGCCGCCACTACAAAAGAGTACACGAAACTGAAAGTGTTCCGGAGCAGGGTTTCTTTCCTGCCAAAATACTCGATTTCAAGCGGAGCAGTTACTATTCCCACCATCATGAGCGTAGATATGAATACGGCTATCTGCGCAATTCCGGCACCCTTCTCCAGAAGCGTGGCGGCCAGTGGGAAAGCTAAAAAACCGGGTATAAGGGTTATGGCGCCTATTATTGATGTTATTAACATCCCCCAAAACCCGGTATTGTTTCCGATGAACCGTGAGATTATATCGGGGGACAGGATGGTCAGCACCAGGCCCATAAGGGACAGCACTCCGGCAAAGGCCGGGAAGATATTCAGAAACGACTTCCAAGCTTTTTTGAGCCCTTTCTTTGTCTTATCCTTATCCTTATAATAGGATAATAACAAACCTAAGACAGCGGCAGCGTACAAAGTTTTTTCAAACAAGTCTATTTCCTCCCTCTGCTATTGACCACCCGGTCTGGTTTTATCAAAGCTCTGACGATACCTATCCAGGAAATACCCAAGCCTTTCTATATTGTCCTGGATGTGCGAAGACCAGCTGTGTATCAGGTCTATACCCTCAGGCCTTACCCTGTAAAGCCTCTTTGCGGGTCCTGCTCCTTCTGTTTCCCATTCGGATTCCACGCTGCCTTCTTCTTCCATTTTCCTTAAATTTCTGTAGACAAGCCCAGGATCGGCGCCGTCTTCAAAGCCGAATTCTTTAAGGCTCTCCATCAGTTGATACCCGTGGGCGGGTTTTTCATACAAAAGAAGGAGCATACAGGGCTGTATAAAGCGCTCCATCCTTGGACCATGACATTTGCAGGCATGCTTCCTCTTACCGTGGCTGCACATCCTCTTCACCTCCATATATCGTTAATGAATCTGGATTGCGAGTATGGACATTCTTTCATAGGCAGTGATACTTCTTAACCGGACGGTTGCCTGAATACCCAATTTCATCAGGCATACCGATAACTCTCACTACATAGCTCCTTATATATATGTTTCTAACATATATATGTTTCTGTTAATATTGTAGCATAAAACCTTTTCCGCAACAAGTAAAATATATCAAAAACATTTGAACATGTAATAAATTCTTTATTGATATTTGGCAAATTTTATATTATTATTTTACATATAGACCATTATCTATATGTAAGGTGGTTTAGCCGCGGCATTTGTATCACGGCTAAAGTCTTTAATGGCTAAAACGCCTGAAAGATTCATAAACTATTTGCGAAACCGGAAAGGAGAATTTGTATATGAAGGAACAGAACCAGCAAAATAACGGAGGGGGATTAGGCTTTTTCGAAAGATATCTCACCCTGTGGGTTGCACTATGCATTGTGGCGGGTGTAGCGATAGGCCAGCTATTCCCTGCGTTTCCCCAAACCCTCAGTAGATTTGAATATGCCAACGTGTCCATACCGGTAGCCATCCTTATATGGCTTATGATTTATCCCATGATGCTGAAAATTGACTTTTCCAGCATTATAAGGGCTACAAAGAAACCAAAGGGTTTAACTGTAACCTGCGTTACCAACTGGCTGATAAAGCCCTTCACTATGTACTTAATAGCAGCATTTTTTTTGAAAGTCGTCTTTAAGCCCTGGATAGGCGCAGAGCTTGCAACCGACTACCTTGCGGGGGCAGTACTGCTGGGGGCGGCACCCTGTACCGCAATGGTATTCGTGTGGAGCCACCTGACCGATGGGGATCCTGCTTATACGCTTGTCCAGGTGGCTGTTAACGACCTTATACTGCTGGTTGCATTTACGCCCATCGTCGCCTTTTTACTTGGAGTAAGCAATGTGCCGGTACCCTATGATACGCTGTTTTTGTCGGTGGTTCTATTTGTTGTAATTCCGCTGACAGGCGGATATCTGTCCAGAAAATACATCATCGGGCACAAAGGCATTGAGTATTTTGAAAACGTATTCCTGAGAAAGTTTGACAATACCACCATTGCCGGATTGCTTCTCACTCTGGTCATTATCTTCTCTTTCCAGGGAGAGATTATTCTGGCCAATCCCATCCACATAGGCCTTATTGCGATACCCCTTATTATTCAGACCTTCCTGATATTTTTCATCGCATACTCCTGGTCAAAGGCATGGAAGCTTAAGCATAATATTGCTGCACCTGCGGCAATGATTGGTGCCAGCAACTTTTTTGAGCTGGCCGTTGCCGTTGCGATATCGCTGTTCGGATTGGAATCAGGGGCCACCCTTGCGACTGTGGTGGGTGTACTGGTAGAAGTGCCTGTAATGTTGGGCCTTGTGAGAATTGCAAACAGAACAAGGCACTGGTTCCCACAGCAGTCTGCCCAGAATTAACCCATGACAATACCGGTAAAATAAGGCCGGGCGTACAGTATTTCTGTTGACAACGTGGCCTGTACCGTCTATTATTAAGAAAATCATCAATTTACGGGGTGATAGTATGGATAGGATTATGAACAGACTTAAGGCACTGTGCGATGAAAGCCGTCTGAACATATTAAGACTTCTGGCGGGCAGAGAGCTATGCGCCTGCGACTTTGTGGAAAACCTGAACCTTACGCAGCCTACCGTGTCCCACCACCTGAAGGTACTGGTGGAAAGCGGGCTTGTAATTTGTGAAAAACGGGGCAAATGGAGTTTCTACAGCATAAACCATACGGAAATTAGAAGTTTCCTCGAAAGCTTAGACCACCTGGCCGTCACCCGGCAGGAGAATATTAAGCTTTGCAAGACAGACTGCGACGGCCATAGAAAAAATTAACGGGAACAAGGGCAAGGGACAGTTCTTTGCCCTGCCGTTTATTTTCAACGCAAAAAAGAAGGGGGAATGAAATATGAGAAAAGCCGGCCTCACATCCGAATGGCTGAAAGACTTCATCAAAGGCAAGGGCGATGCCATGACAATAAGGATTGGCTATGTTATAAAGGGGTGATGAAGCGTATTCGAGGGTCCATCGGGTTCGATGGAGAGACCGGAAGATTTAGAAAGCTTCACCGCATTCCAGGCCAACGGTATCACATTTTACGTGGAGAACAGGGTTCTTGAGGAATACCTGAAGGACGGCAAAACAACCTTCCACCTTGATGAGTACGGAAGTTTTGATCTTATAATACCCGGATACGAACCAAAATCTCCTGTGGATTAGCAAAACTTAAATACCATTATAAAATGGCTCAGGCTTCCCAGTATGACGAACATGTGGAATACCTCATGAAAACCAAGCCACTTGGATATGATATTCGGCCGCTTGAGTGCATATATTACTCCGCCTGCCGTGTAAAACAGCCCCCCGGCGAGCAGCCACATAACCGCGGCAAGCCCGGCGGCTTTAAAAAGCGGCACTATTACCACCAGGGCCAGCCAGCCCAGCAGTAAATATACCCCGGTATACAGCCACCTGGGTATATTCATGAAGAACATTTTGAGCACTATCCCAATCACTGCGCAGGACCATATCACCGAGAGCATGGCATATCCTACTGTACCCCTTAAAAGTATCAGGCATACAGGAGTGTAGGTGCCCGCTATCAGAATGAATATCATGCTGTGGTCAAGTTTTCTGAGAATTCTTATTACCCGTTCCGATGCATTTACAAGGTGGTATACAGCGCTTGCCGAGTATAGGAGAACCATGCTACTCCCGAAGATCGAAAAGGCTACTATCTGCCATACGTTCCTGTTGGTTACCGCCACATATAACATTACGGCAAGGGCAGCTGCCGCCAACAAGGCCCCGAACAGGTGGCTAAATCCGCTTACCGGATCCCTGAATCTTTTTCCCATAATAATACCCCCGGTTAACAATTGTACTCTGTATATCTATTGTATTACAAAGCCGCTTCAATAAACAGTAATTATTAGTTTTTCAGGGTTTTATTAACCGATACCCTGACCGGGGATGAATAGTTAAGTATCACAGAGGATTTCAAGTCGGTCGAAAAAGATCACGAAGACTTCCGGATCCGGATGGGTGAATTATATGTATATATACGTTATTTCGCGGTGCATTGCAAAAACGGCGAATACCTGGGTACTATGGAGGTAACCAGAATAAAAAACCCGATTTTCCGTATCATTTTAACCGGCAATAATGCTCCCAAGGGGGCTGTCCCGGCAACCCAAAAGCTTACGGACCGGGACAGCCCATTAACACTCTGTATCCTTTATTGTTGATATACTATTTCACCATCAACCATAGTCATTTTTACTAGTTTTCTGCTTTCCAGACATAATTCAGGGTCTCTATCCAGTTCAAAAATATCTTCAATATCAAGTACGGCAAGGTCAGCAGCCTTACCTGCCTGGATACTTCCCCGCCAGTCTTCGTCATACACATGATATGCTCCAAGGATGGTCATGGTTGCTAATGCATCTGCAATGCCGACTGTTTCATCCTTATACTCGTCATCAGGACCACCGTAAACATTCCCGGTTACCTGACATTTGCGGGTAAGCATTGCATATATATTTATCCATGGATCGGGTATGGCGGATCCGTAATCGGTACCGGCAGTATAGATACACCCTGCTTCAAGGTAAGAGCGTACAGGCTGCGAACGTGCCACCCTTTCAATCCCTACATTGTTTATCCAGGACTGCACTTCCTGATAATTAAAGATAGGCTGCCCTGCTATGATTACACCCAAATCGGCTGCATCATCTAAGAAGTACGTTTCCGGCTCCATTGGACTGTATGCATGAATAAGGCTCCAGCGGATATCCAATTCTTCACCTTCAGGTAAAGCGGCCACACGGCCATCGTAGGGACTAAATTCGCCTGCTTTCATCTCGTCATACAACTTCTTGTAAACATCAATAACAAGACGGGACCCCTGATCCCCTATATAATGGATGTGATTGCTCCATCCATGCTCGGCAGCGATCCTGCACATTTCATACAACTTATCGAATTCGGGTATGGCCGGGTTTCCGTAGTTGGGTTCCCCTTCAATCTCTTCCCAGTTTTCAAAGGGCTCTGACACCCAGGCGCCGCGAGTGGTGTAACCACCATCCAAAGAATACTTTTGACCTATAACATTTAAGTTTTTGTCGCCTATCAGTTCATGGCCCATATAATTTTCCAAATGGCTCCTTAAACCGTCAGGATCATATCCCGTAATGTAATTATCTATCTGATAAACACGCCCCTTAAGCCATCCGCGATCTTTAGCTTCTTGCCATAGCTTGAACCTGCCTGGTCTTCCCGATGGGTCTATAAAACCACCTACCCCCCACTCGTGAAGGCGGTCCATGGTTAGCTTAATACCTTCAACGGTCTCCTCGTAAGAACGGCCGGGAGGGCTTACTGTTACTAATCGGGGTGCGTTTCGGCCTATGAAAGCACCGGTAGGTACTTCGACTGTCTCATCAAGAACCTCTATATACAAAGGAGCCCGCATAACCACATCTTCCAAAGCAAAATAATCGGGGTCTTCCAGCCACCATTCAGGCCAGGTATCCGGGTCCTGGTCGTCAATGCCCATTGCGTTAAAGACATTGGTATTAACCATTCTTCCTAAAAATAGTCTTGACAAAGATACCAACTGCCCATCAGAGGTTACTTCATCAATATCCCAGCGGGTAACCATCTCGGGATATTTGTGTTCGTCCCAGCGGCTGCCCCGTACCCAATCGCCCTCGCCCCAACCATGTTTTGCGACGCTTTCTTTAATTGCCTCAACGATATCCTCCTTGGAAAGGCAATAGCTTAGGTCAATTCCATAGGTCAGGTCCAAACCTAACCCCTGGGCATGAATATGGCTGTCAAATAACGCAGGAATTAAGACCCTGCCCCCTAAGTCAATCACTTCCGTATCCTTACCTTTATATTTATTAACACTTTTGTTTTCGGTAACGGCAATTATTTTACCGTCCTTTATTGCGACAGCACCGTCGTTTATTATAGGATAATTCGCATCTTCCTTCTTGACAACATATTCCTTTGCTTTAACCATATCAATTATACTGTCGTCAACAGTAACAATCTGAGCATTTAGTAAAATAGTATCTGCATCAGGGGTCCACAAACTCTGCAAGTTTTTTGCTAATGCCGCAGGGTTGGCTGGTATAAAAAGCAACCCCAAAACCAGAAACAAAATTAGCAGTTTAGAATTATTGTTTTTTCTCATAGAGTATTCCTCCTTCTCATAAATTATTGTAGCCTTCCGACAATTTTAAGCTTTTTACCGTTGCAAACCTGGATTTTCTTGTTTTCCTTTGATATTAATTCTTTTCAAAGCGACAAGCATAATATCCCCTCCCAACTGTATTTTTTAATAATTTTTACGTCCATACATACATAAGACTTCCGGAAACTGCCAAACCAATGCATTCGTTTTTTACGATCCATATCATAAAATCAAAGTACTGCCTGTCATTCTTACAAGCAAGCAGTACCAAAATGAGTTATTACAATTGGGTTATTATATGAAAATTTGCCGCCGCTAAAAATTTGAACATCTATTAAGATTTAAACGATGTAGCTATTGTACCTTTAAGGTACTGCTACTATAAGTTGCCCGGCGGTCAAAACCCCGAATAACTTATTGTATTAAATTCTCATCCGTAATTTTCTGGAAGCCTTAACAGGTACTTGTATATATTATTCTAATCTGCCGACAGGTATTCATTTTTTTGGGTAAATATCCCAACCTTTTAAATTGAAATAAAAAGCAGCCCCGACTGTTTTCCCCCGGGGGTTTTTTTATGCCTTCCCTCATATCACCAATACCTATTGGCTGAATATAATGGGTATTGTAAACAAATTGTGTTTTAAAGGAGGGAAGATCTTGAAGAGCATATCGAAGGTTTCAATACTCTTACTTATACTTGCCCTGGTCCTTGGCACTCTGTCCGGCTGCAGCAGTGATAAGGAACTGGTAACCATAAAGCTGAACGAAGTTGTACGCTCTATTTTTTATGCCCCCCACTATGTGGCCATCAGCAAAGGTTTCTTTGAGGAGGAAGGCCTGAAAATAGAGCTAACCACCGGACAGGGCGCAGACAAAACCATGACAGCCCTTTTATCGGGGCAGGCGGATATTGGCTTTGCAGGACCTGAGGCCACCATATACGTCTATAACCAGGGTAAAGAGGACCATGCCATAGTATTTGCCCAGCTAACCCAAACCGACGGTTCCTTTCTCGTAGGCAGGCAGCCCGAACCAAATTTCAAATGGGAAAACCTTAAGGGAAAAACAATAATAGGCGGCAGGCCCGGGGGGGTACCCCAGATGACCCTGGAATATGTATTGAGGGAACATGGCATCGATCCCCTTGAGGACGTAGAGTTGATAACCAACCTGCAGTTTACCGCAACCGCCGGGGCCTTTGCCGGAGGGATGGGGGACTATGTTGCCCTGTTTGAACCCACCGGGTCCATGCTGGAAGCCGAAGGGGCGGGCGCCGTCGTTGCATCGCTTGGCCGTGCAGGCGGGTTTATTGCCTACACCGCTTATTGTGCCCTGGGAAGCTATATCGAAGAAAACCCTGAAATTATACAGAAATTTACCAACGCAATCTATAAAGGCCAGATTTGGGTACAGCAGCATTCCTCCGAAGAGATAGCAGCCGCAGTACAGCCCTTTTTCCCCGACACAGACCTTAATCTGCTGACAACGGTGGTTGACAGGTATAAGGAGCAGGATTCCTGGTGTACCAACCCTGTCATAATACCCGAGACCCTTGACCGTCTGCAGGACATAATGGAAACTGCGGGAGAACTGGAAAAAAGAGTGCCCTATGACAGGATTGTAACCAATGAGTTTGCAGAAGAAGCAGTCAGAATTATCAAATAGATTTTGGGGGGATAATGGTGACAGAAGACGTAATAGTCAGTTTAAGGAATGTCTCAAAGAAATATCACAGCCTTGAGGGGGAGACCGATGCGGTAAAGGACCTGACTTTGGAAGTGCGCAGGGGGGAGTTCATTACAATAGTCGGGCCCAGCGGATGTGGCAAAACAACGCTGCTCTCGCTCATATCCGGATTGTTCAAACCCTCGGCCGGTGAGATACTGTTAAACGGCGAAACCCTGAACGGTACCACCGGTCATGTAGGCTATATGCTTCAGGAGGATCACCTGTTCAACTGGAGGACCATTTTGCGAAATGTATTGATAGGGCTTGAAATAAAAGGTACCCTTACTTCCCGGTCAAGGGAAAAGGCGGAAGCCTTACTCCATAAATATGGACTGGGTGATTTCAAAAACCATTATCCCCACCAATTATCCGGAGGCATGCGGCAGAGGGTCGCCCTTATCAGAACCCTGGCCGTTGACCCCGATATTCTGCTTCTGGACGAACCCTTTGCTGCCCTTGACTATCAGACCCGTTTGAAGGTAGCCGATGATATCTGGAAGATAATAAAAAAAGAGGCCAAAACCGCAATCATGGTTACCCATGATATATCAGAAGCCCTTTCAATGGCCGACAGGGTTGTGGTGCTCACCAAAAGACCTGCAGGCATTAAATCCATCCACAACCTGGAGTTTTCCTGCAAAGAGCGGACACCTATAAAATGCCGGGAAGCTCCTGAATTCAGGGTATACTTCAACAGGATATGGAAGGAGCTGGATGTGCATGTGTGAGCATGATAATACAATACAAACAACTGATAACAGCAAAGGTATCGATACAACATCCCGGGAACACAGGGATTTCCTGGATAAAGTAAAGCTTAAAAGGATATACGTAAGAACAACACAGGTCGCAATACTGATTTTAATCTTTGTTTCATGGGAATTGGCTGCCAATACGGGACTTATAGACCCCTTTATAACCAGTCAGCCCTCAAGAATGCTTCAAACCCTGATAAACCTGCACCGGGACGGCAGTCTGTATATCCATATAAGCTATACCCTTATGGAAACCATAGTGGGTTTTGTGGTAGGCACAGTCATTGGTATTCTTCTGGCAATAGCCCTTTGGTGGTCGGATTTCCTCGCCCGGGTCCTTGAACCCTATCTGGTGGTGCTTAACAGCCTGCCCAAAATAGCACTGGGACCGATAATACTTGTTTGGATTGGAGCAGGGCCCCAGGCAATAATTGCGATGGCTCTTATCATTTCGCTGGTGGTTACTACAATAGGAGTATACAACGGTTTCAGGGAGGTAGACCAGGATAAGATTAAGCTTTTAAGAACCTTTGGAGCCACAAAGCTCCAGATTTTGAAAAAGGTAATGCTGCCCGCCAGCATATCTACAATAGTATCCGCTATGAAGATAAATGTCGGCCTAGCCTGGGTAGGCGTTATAGTGGGAGAATTCCTGGTATCCAAAGCCGGCCTCGGCCACCTTATAGTATACGGAGGGCAGGTCTTCAGGCTGGACATTGTAATGACCAGCGTAATAATACTGGCTATCCTCGCAGCTCTCATGTACCAATTTGTATCATGGATTGAAAAGAAACTGATAAATTGGTATTAGGAAAGGCAGCCCGCTTCCAGAGGCGGGCTGTTCCTCTCCCTTCAATAACCCCTTTCCCTCTATCCAAGGTTATCTGCAGTCTCTTCCCGGCTAATACCTACAGCCTTCCTGTCCAAAAAAAGCTCATCGATTTTTGTTCCAAGTATCTCTTCCAGCTGCTTTGCTCTTTGTAAACTGACTCTCCTCTTACCATTCTCTATCATATTGTATGTGCTGGTTGCTATACCTAACATTTGTGCCAGTTGTTTTTGTGTGAGCCTGTTTTTCATTCTATGGATTTTAAGCCTGTTCCTCAAACTACTCACCTCCAAAATTTTACATCCAGCAAATCTCAACCTTTATTATACTTTCACGCACAGCAAATGTCAATGCAAATTTTGTCATTTTGTGAAGTTTATATTCCTAAGTGTTTTTTCTGCTATAATTATGATAAATTCACTAATTGTGAAATGGGGATAATTATGCTTAATAATGTATTAGGTCTGCGTATTAAACAACTTCGGGAAGAAAAAGAACTAAGCCAACTAAAATTGGCTAAACATTTGAATATAAGTAATACTACCCTTTCCCAGTACGAATCCGGAAAGAGAATCCCCGGAGACGGGATTAAGATTAAAATTGCCCAGTTCTTTGATGTTTCGATAGATTACCTTTTTGGCTGCACCGATGTGCGCAACCCCCATGCCTCTAAAGAACCGGTCTCAAGGGTTGCACCCAAAGCCTATGACAACCTGGACAAGACCGGCCTGTCCGAGGAAGATATCAAGAAGGTTGAGGAATATATAGAACTGCTCAAGCAAAAGTATAACCCGGATGGAACGTTAAGGAAGTAAAACATTAGGGACGGTTCTTTTTGTTAGATGATGGTGCTATAGCATTTCAGATACACCCGAAAAGCGAGGTAAGAGCAATCCCATGCTCTTACCCCGCTTATGCTTGTCGTCTCTGTTGTGCTGTTGCAGTGCTTTATTCCTGGATGTAGAATATCCTTGTTTCACGGGTTATTTTCCCGCTGTGATTTGCTCCTTCAAAAGTGACAACATGGAACTTCTCCACCAGGGGTTCGGGTACCTGCAAGGACAGTGTTCCCGTTTCGGCATCATATTCCGGAGTATATACTATACCGTCAACAATGACCCGGAAACCTGCCTCATCGATGTGACTTCCCGTGTCCCTCTCAATCTTGGCCGTCAGCAGTGGAGTAAAACTGTCAAAACCATCTCCCATTTCAAAATCCGGGATAATTGTAATGCCCTGCCCTACATCAGCCGGGCTTTTTTCAGCCAGGTTCTGAACTTCCTTCATTACCCTCAGGGAATTAAGCCCTAGAATTTTTTCTATTTCAGATTTTTTATACCCGCGCTCAATAAGCTCTTCGGTTATCCTATAGTAGTATGAGGCATTTGGAAGATCGACGGGCATTCCGCCGCCATCGAAGTCAGAACCCAGACCTACATGATCTATACCTACCAAATTGATAACATATTCTATGTGATCGACTAGTTTTTTCATGTCACGGTCTCCGGATGGTCCTAAGTAACCCGCATAAAAGTTCTGCTGGACTATACCCCCGGTGTTCGCCAGGGCAATAATCTGCTCATCTGTAAGATTTCTGACGTGGTCATATAATTCTCTGACGTTTGAGTGGGAAGCCATAACAGGAGCTTCGGCCACTTCTATAACATCCCAGAACGTTTCTTCATTCATATGGGATACATCGACAATCATACCTAACCTGTTCATTTCCTTAACAACCTCGGCGCCAAGTTCTGTTAACCCGCCTTCGGAAGGAGTATTGTCAACATATCTTTCGTTTACCCCTTCACCAAGAGAGTTGGAATTGCTCCAGCACAGACCAACCACCCTAATCCCCAGGTCGTAATACTGCCTTAAAAGTTCAATAGCATTATACTCTTCCAGCGAGTACGCTCCCTCTATGGTTGGAACACCAACGGATTTCCCTTCATGCACCAGTCTTTCAATTTCTTTAACAGATGTGGCAAGGCCGAATTGGTCCCTGTTCATGCGCTCCGACCAGTGCAGAGCGTTAATCAGGGCCAATAACCTGCTGTTGGCACGACCGGGCTGAGTATATCCCGATGTATATGACCCGAAGAAAGCTACATCCAGCCCTCCCGCCTGCATTTTAGGTATATCCAATTGGGCATTGCTCAAAAGTTCACCTATATTATTAACAGGCAGCCAGGTTGTTCTGTCAATAACCCTTAGCATAGTATCATTATGCGTATCAACCACTATTGCATCCTCATGAATTTCCAGCGCATTTTCAGGTGTAGCAGGAACAGCCGAGACCAACGAAGAACATGACAAAACAAGCATTGATACTACCAAAAACACGACCATTTTGTTAATCTTTCTTCTCAATTCAAAAACCTCCCCAACTTTTTATTTATCTCTTGCATACAACAACACCTTTGTATCCCTTAAACCAACACCTCCTCCGTTTTGACACTGCAGCTTATTTTTCTTCCGGATCGTGTCTTAATATTCTCCGGGATTGAACTGTAATGAGTACTGCCCATACTATTCCTCAAATAAATATAGCTTGTATTTCCTTAATATTATTATATCTGCACTAAAAATACTGTTGTAATTTGTAGTATATCTTAATTTTTATTTTGACAATATATCTTAATTCTGGGGTATAGTGTCAGCTTATAGGTTTCTATAATATGCAAGGATGCTTGATACAAGTAAAATATTAATATATTATTAATTACCGGATGAATTATTTGATAACAGGAGGAAACAGTATTGAAAACTTTGATAGTCTATGCATCGATACATCATGGCAATACCCAGAAAATAGCAAAGGTAATAGCAGATGTCTTAAATGCCGACATGGCTAAAGTAAATGATGTGGATGTGAACACTATAAATGGTTATGATTTGATAGGTTTTGGTTCCGGAATATACCACGGCAAGCCGCATAAAAAGATTACCGGTTTGGTTGAAGAGTTGCCGTATATGTCATGCAAAAAAGCCTTTGTCTTTTCCACAAGCGGTCTGGGGAAAAACGAATATAACAATCCCGTCAAACAACAATTAAAACAGAAGGGTTTCGATGTTATTGGCAGCTTTACATGCAAGGGTTATGATACTTATGGACCGTTCAAGCTTATTGGAGGCATTGCCAAAGACAGGCCTAATGAGGGGGATTTTCGGAAAGCCCAGGCCTTTGCCCAAGGAGTCTATAAGTTTTTTTAAACCATCCTGATTACTGTTTGCAGCAGGAGTGAGACGATGACCACCGCAAACGAACAGCAAAAACCAAGCAATACAGGCTTTTTCCCGTGTAAAACCAGTTCCTTGAGATTGGTGCTCAAGCCTACTGCTGCCATGGCAATTACAATGCAGAATTTGCCCATGGTGCCCCAAAACTCAGTCATCCCGGCCGGGATAATCCCGCTGGTGTTGAGGATGCATGCCAGCAAAAACGCAGCCGCAAACCAGGGGAAGGCTTTACGAAGGATAAAACTCTCACCTGCGTCCCGTTCTTTTTTAGATTGTCTCAGCGCCAGTATGAAGGTAACGGGAATGATCATTAGAGTACGCGTCAGCTTGACCACAGTGGCGGTATTGCCGGCTGCATCGCTATAGGAATAACCGGCCGCCACTACCGATGAGGTATCATTGATGGCCGCCCCTGCCCACATGCCAAAACGCAAATCGGTCATCTGCAGCAGATGCCCCACCAGCGGAAAGATAAATACCGCCAGCACATTGAACAAAAAAATAGTGGATATTGATCTGGCCACTTCTTTGCCTGATGCATTTATTACCGGCGCAGTGGCGGCAATGGCTGATCCACCGCAAATGGCGGTGCCAACGCCTATCAGTGTTTGTTCATTACTCCCTATTCCTATCAGCCTGCCGGCGAGGGCTGCCATCAAAAATGCAGTAATAATAGTAACGGCAATAAGTAATAGTGCCTGGCTGCCCAGGCTGAGCACATGGTTAAGGTCCATTCTGAAGCCGAACAATACAATGGCTGCCTGCAGAACCCGTTTGGAGGTATCCTTAATACCCGGCCTGAACCTGTCGGGATAATGCCATAAACTGGCCAGCAGCATACCAAAGATTATACCGAACACTGCTCCGCCTGCTACCGGTATCAGTTTACCGAGCAGCCAGGCGGGTACGGCCATTACCAAACACAGAACTGCACCGGGGCTGTTTCTCCTGCTGTAATAGCTAACGGTGACAATTGGCAGCGTAATAATTACTGCAATTATTATGTAAAGAATTTTCATAACTTTATCTCCTCTATTTATCAGTTATCGAAAAACTCCTTTGTATAGGCATAAAGTGCGGGAGAGCCGCCAGTATGCAGTAAAAGGATGTTTTCCGCACTGCCAAAGTAGTTCCTGTGTACCAAATCTATCATTCCTGCCACAGCCTTGCCGGTATAGACCGGGTCCAGCAGGATGGCTTCGGTCCGAGCCAGCAGTTTAACCGCTTCGATCATGTCTTTGGTGGGAAGGGAATACCCTTGGCCTATATAATCGTCAAAAACTATAACATCTTTTTTTTGGGGCGGATTTTCGAGACCCAGCTTGGCTGATATCTTCCCGGCCAGATTATAAACCGCTTCGGCCTGCATGTCTTTTTTACGGTTGATTCCTATACCGGTAACCGGAATACGGGCATTTTGCCCGACGATGCCGGTCAGTATTCCGGCATGGGTGCCGGCACTGCCGCTGGTCACCACTATATGGCCGATATCCAGGCCTAATTCAAACAACTGCTGCAGCATTTCCTGGGCACAGGCCACATAACCAAGCGCACCTATTTCATTTGAACCGCCGCCGGGTATTATGTAAGGCTTTCGTCCTTTTGCCTTCAGCATATCCGCAACTCTTTGCATTTCTTCCATCATATCTGCGCCGCCTTCCACCACATGCACAGCTTCCACTCCCAGCAGGTTAAAGAGAAAGTTGTTGCCGCTGGCATACCTGTCATAACTGTTAGGTACGCGCTGTTCCAGTATCAGCTGGCAGTTCAGGCCCTCCTTTACCGCAGCGGCCAGCGTCAGGCGGCAGTGGTTGGACTGCACCGCTCCGCAGGTAATTATTGTATCCGCTCCCTGGTTCAGGGCATCGGCCATCAGGAATTCCAGTTTGCGCGTTTTGTTTCCACCGCCAGCCAAACCCAGCAAATCATCACGTTTCATGTAAATGGCAGGGCCGCCCAAAACCGCAGAAAAGCGCTCCAGCTTTTCAATTGGAGTTACGTACCCGGTGTAGCGGCGGCGGGGAAATTTGCTTAAATTCATATTTAAACCCTCCTTCTTGATTATTTTTTTGCTCCGTTTGCATTTATTTACATTCTATTCCAATATACGGCTTCCATCAAGCGACAACTTATTTGAATATGTTTCGGCTTGTCTGTCACAATACTTTCTGCGCAGTATTAATCCCGCTTTTCGTTCTGCCAAATGACACAAAAATATTGTTCTGGCGTTACGCGGTTATTTAGGCCTATAAACCGTATAACGCGAATTTTGATGAGGTGGTTTAGCTCGCTAAATCTTTATGAAAGGTTTCTGGCAGCAATTTTCATGGTTAGCCGGTCAAGGAACCTGCCGAATTGTTCGCGGTCGTTAAGCAGCAGTGAGCGGTTGTCCAGCACCATCTGCCGAATTTCCTCAAGAAAGTCCCGATCCAGCCCCTCGTCACCTGCAGCCAGTTCAAGCAGCCGCAGCATTACCGATAACAGTCTCATCGGCGCATAAACCTGCGGGTCTATATACATCTCCCTGGCAGCAGCCGCTATATAAGCCAATATGTCATAAAACTGTTCTTCTCTATCCATTGTGCACCTCACTGTTATGCCGGTACTTCTGCCAGTGCAGTACTTCGTCAAGGGGCCTGCGTTCAGGAGCTTTGACAGGCTGCAGGGGCTTGCCCACAATCACCAGCAGCTCCGGTTTTACCTGCTCGGGCAGGGCCAGTGCCATTTTTATCACGTTTTCGTCAAATCCGCGGACGGCGCAGCTGCCCAGATGCATGGCTTCTGCAACCAGCATAATATTCTGTGCGGCCATTGAAATGTCCATGATGCCCAAAACTTCTCCGCCCGGCTTGCCAGCCCGGGCCAGTTCGCGCCGGTAATCCACGCACATGCAGATCATTGCGGGCGGCGCTTCAAGTATACCGGGCAAAAAAGCGGTCAGGCGCTGCAAAGCATATGCATCATCCACCACAACGAACTGCCAGGCCTGGGCATTGCTTCCGCTGGGTGCCCAGAGGGCCGTTTCCACCAACAGCTCCAGCTGCCGCTGCCCTATTTTCTCTTTTTTGAAACGGCGTATGCTGCGCCTTTTTTTTATTAGTGCAACAACCTGCTCAAATTCCATGCCGGAACTCCTCCTGTCTAATCCCAGATATCACCCAGGCTATAATCCGAGGGAATATTCCACTGCCTAATTTCTTCGGCAGGGGGCGAAGCGAAAGTCAATACCTTACTGGTAAACCAGTTCATCTTCTGCTTTAAGCCCACCAGATATTCCGCATGTTTTAAGCCGGCCAGCATTACATCAATCACCGGCACGCCGGCTTCTTGCTGCAGTTTCTCAAAAAACCCGAACTCCATGGTACATCCAAGCAGTATTACTTCGGCTTTGTCCTCTTTTACAGCCCTTTGTATTTCTTCATGCATCCGCTTGGACGTCAGAGCCGGATCGGCGTGTAGTTCCAGAACGCCCAGCCCCAAGCTGCGGAATGAAGCCAGCCTCTCGGCAAAACCGTATTTGCGTACATTTTCGTGCATCTGCGGGATGCATTTATCACGGCCCACTATAATTGAAAAGCTGCCGCCCAGAGTGGTTGCAAGCTGCATGGAGGATTCTGCCGGACCTATTACAAACATTGTTTCACAGATTTCACGGGCCGGATAAAGAGCCGGGTCGTCGAAACAACCTATTATGCCGGCATCATAGCCGTCCTTTTCCGCCCTTTTCACCGCCTTCAAAATCTCATGGTATGCAGTGCTCTGATAGTATAAGTATTCCAAATGTTTGGGCCCGCGCGGCATGCTGACAACATCCACCACTGTACCGTCTTCCTTGTACTGCTCCAGATACTGCTTTACATCGGCATTCATGGTATCGTAAGCCGATGGCTTAATATAGAGAATTTTTTTTGCCATATTCGTTTCTCCCTCTCATCGTGTTGATGTTTTTGTTAATACCCGGCGACACCAAGCTTCCTGCAATATTCCCTGGCCTTGGCATCCTGATATATACCGTCTTCTTCGAACACCTTACCGTCAAAAATCAAAGTGGGACGCAACACAGTGCCATCGGTATGGGCTGCCGCATTCCAGACTGCTCCCCGCAGCGTGGAAACCTGCGTGCCGAAACCAAACTCTATACCACCGAACACCCGCTCATCTTCTACTATGCGGCCGGTGGGTTTTGTAACGCCGGGGTTAAATCCCATAGAGTAATGCGCCAGACGGTACATATTGGGGTCATTCCAGGAGGCCATCCAGTCTTTGAACACCTGTGCCTGCGGACCGCCCTCAATGGTTACAGCCCTGCCCTCCTTCATGGTCAATATAACCTTTTCCCTCAGCAGGCCAATTTCTGCCGGCGGAAAGAGCGCACCGTCAAACACCAGTGTGCCTTCTATTGTTTCCTCCACCGGGCACCAGCTGACCTGTCCGCTCAGCATGGTGGAATTACCCGGAATTAATGCCTTTTGTCCGGCATGCTTAATGAAACGGCCACGGTTGTAAGCTTTTAAGTCTGTACCGTTCTGGGTACGCACAATTACCTCGTTAGTGCTGCCAAGCACCTGGCATAGGTATTCACCGAACTCGATTACCAAATCGACATCCAGATTAGCCAAGGTATTTACCATCATTTCGGCATCCATGCCGCAAAGGCAGGTATAGCGCGTTCCGTAGGCCATTGCCTCACGGAAACAATCCGAGTGCATGATACAGGAATAGGCAAATTCTATCCATACATCGGCCACAGCCACAGCTGCCGCTACAGGAGCAGAAGGCTGGGTAAAGGGCTGCTTTTGCATAGGGTGTTTAATCAGTACCGGTGAAGCGCCAATCACATAGGCCGCATTGATAACCGCTTCGGCCACGCGCATATCGGTTGCAGTATCCACATTAACCACCACGGTTTCCCCCGGTTTGGTCAACATTATATCGCGCACCAGCTGCATGGCACCTTTGGCAACCTCCATGCTTTTATACTCGTTTCGCATTTCTATCCCAATACTATATTCCATGAGCTACCTCCCGTTTCCATTGTTTTATTCTCTGCGCTGCATGCTGATTTGGCGCAAAGCATCAACATCCCTTCAACTTAATAACCTGCAACGCCCAGCTTTTTACAAAACTCCCGGGCTTTTGCGTCCACGAAAATGCCGTTTTCCTCAAACAGCTTGCCGTCGTAGTATACTGTGGGACTGAGCACAATACCGTCGGTATGGGCAGCCGCGTTCCAGAAAGCGCCGCCTAGGGATTTGCCCTGGGAGCCAATACCAAACTCATAGCAGCCAAACACGCGCTCGTCTTCCACAATACGGCCGGTCGGCTTAGTAACGCCGGGGTTGAAACCGGGCGACCAGTGGGCCAGACGGTACATATTGGGATCATTCCAGGAAGCCAGCCAGTTATTGAAAATCCGGGCCTGCACTCCGCCTTCCACGCTCTTTATCACGCCCTTTTCCACCTGCATAATAACCTTATCACGCAGTATACCAATTTCTGCCGGCGGGAAAAGTGAGCCGTCAAAAACCAATGTTCCCTCTATGGTCTCTTCTATAGGGCAAACGGTTACCTGACCGCACAGCATTACCGGCCAGCCTTTTTTAGTGGCTTTTTGACCCGAATGTTTAACAAAGCGGTTTCCTTTAAGCGCCTTTAGATCTGTACCCCCGGGCGATTTTATAATAATTTCATCAGCTTTTTCAATCACGCTAACCATATACTCGCCAAACTCTATCACCGTATCCACATCTACATTGGCCAGAGTGTTTACCAGCATTTCTACGTCCATGCCGCAAAGACAGGTATAGCGGGTTCCGAAATCCATTGCCTGGCGGAAGCAGTCGCTGTGCATAACACAATTGTAGGCCAGTTCAATCCACACGTCGGCATTGGCTACCGCCGCCGCTACCGGAGCGGTAGGCTGTGTAAATGCTTCTCCTTGCATCGGGTGCTGCAGCAATACCGGTGCGGCACCTACAGTATAGGCGGCATTCACTATGGCTTTGGCCACCCGCATATCCGTTGCCGTATCAGCGCTTATCACCAGGTCCTCACCCGGCTTGACCAGCATAACATCCCGTACCAGCTTCATAGCGCCTCTTGCTGCTTCCATGCTTTTATACTCGTCTCGCATTTCAACGCCAATATTGAATTCCATTACTTCTCAACCTTCCTTTCAAACGATTTGACAATCAAAGTCAGGGGGTTATTTGCCAAGGGTTTTAGCCATCTCTCTGAGCAGAGGATCTGCCACATCGCCTTTGTCGGTAATCTGCCTGCCATCCAGGTAAACGGATGTATTCAGGCAGGTACAATCTATATGCGAAGGAGCGGGAACACCATCCGGCGGGATGAGGTGCATTCCTATACTGCCGAAGCCCCATTGTGAACCGCCCCAGATACGCTCGTCTTCTCCGATTTGCCCGGTCAGTCTGGTATTGGGGTGGAACCCAACACAGGTATGTGCAGGCCGCAGCATTTGCGGGTGGTTGAAGGAACGCAGATACTGTTCAAACTCTGTTGCCTGCCTGCCTCCGGTAATCTTAACGATTGTACCCTTTTCCAGATAAATTGAAACCGGCTCTTCCGCAACTCCGAATTGCGGTACCAGAGAGCCGTCTGCCACAATAATACCGTTAATGCTGTCCAACTCGGGTGCCCAGGCAATCATTCCTGCCAGTTGATGGGTACCGGGAGTATCGGCATAACCATCGCGGCTGTATACCGGATGCCTGGGATTATTGTCGAATTCCACATCGGTACCGGCCGGAGAGGTCATGCGCACGTGCTTTGTTTGCTCAATCATTTCCCGCACCTTATCCAGATATACCCTTAAGGCAGCATGGTTGGTATGTGCAAACAGGCGCACAAACACATCTGTATGCATACAGGGCAGGCAAAGGGCACGCAGCTTCTTGCTGTTGCGCTGCACATACTCAGAAATCTCCGAATACAGAATATACTGTGTGTTGAATTCAACCCAGCAGTCGGCTTTTACTAAAGCAGCTTTTAAGGCTTCGGATGGCAGAAAATCATCAACCATACGGCCCGGCCCCGGCGGCGTAGCCAGCCAGATTACCATAGGCTTGCCGCCCACCGCATATATAGCGCGGGCAGTTGCATTTACCACATCCTCGTCGCTGCCGGTATCGGCTGTAAGCACAAAGGTTTCACCCGGCTGGACTTTCATCAGCTCACGGACAATTTCATCTGCTGCCCGCGCCATTTCAAATTCATACAGTTTAATCATAATTTGCCTCCTTCGATTTTTGGGTAAGGCGCTTATTATTCCTCCTTCACTCCGGAAGCCGATACTCCTGCTGCAGCTTCGCCCACCGAAGCCTCTAATTCAGCTTTATCTTCTGCATAAGCGTTATCGTTAAAAAGGTGGCAGCAAACAAAGTGTCCCGGCGATACTTCTTTCATAACCGGGCGTTCCTTCATGCAAACAGGTATTTTATCGCGGCAGCGCTGGTGGAACGCACAACCTGGCGGCACATTTACCGGGCTGGGGATTTCACCGGTAGATTGAATCCTGGCCGGCTTCATTCCTTCCTCTTCGGCTGTAACAACCGGTATGGAAGAAAGCAGCATTTGCGTATATGGGTGAAGCGGCTTTCTAAAAAAGTCCACAGCCGGAGCCTGCTCGCACAGCCGTCCCAGATACAGTATTGCAACTCTGTCTGCTACATTGCGCATCAGGCTTAAGTCATGGGTAATGAATAAATAGGATAGCTTCAGCTCTTTTTGCAGGTCAATCAGCTTACTAATAACCTTAGCCTGAACCGAAACGTCCAGTGCGGAGGTAGGCTCATCGAGAATCATCAGTGACGGGTTGGTGCCCAGCGCCCGAGCCACCGAAATGAGCTGCCGTTCCCCGCCGCCCAAGGTACGCGGGTATTTGTCCTTAAATTCAGCAGGCAATCCCACCTCTTCCAAAAGCTCCACGACCCGTTTATCCATTTCAGCATTGCTCATCTTATTGTGTATTTTTAACGGTACCATTAAGCTTTTGCCCACAGTCCTTTTTGAGTTGAGCGAGGAACCGGGGTCCTGAAAAACAATCTGTATTTCTCCCTTTTGCTTTAAAGTACGGTAAAGACCGGTTTTGGCTATATTATCACCCTTATAGATGATATCGCCGTCGGTGGCTTCGTACATGCCAACCAGAACATAGGCAATAGTACTTTTGCCCGATCCGGATTCGCCAACCAGTCCCAGCGTTTCGCCTTCGTAAAGCTCAAGGTCTACATCGTCTACAGCTTTTACCACCTGGCCGTTTTTTAGTGCAAAGTATTTCTTTAGATTTTTTATGTCTAATATTTTTTCCGCCATTATATCACCTCATTTGCAAAATAACAGCTCACCCAATGTCCGGGGCTAACCTCCAGATGCGGCGGCTTTTGATTATGGCAAATATCCTGGGCGTAGGGGCAACGCGGACTAAATCTACACCCTTTGGGAGGCATCATGTAATCCGGTACCCGGCCTGGAATACCTTCTGCAATTCCTTTCCCGGTCAGTTTGGGGACACAGGCCATCAAAGCTACTGTATATGGATGCCTGGGGTTATGGAAAACGTCATCGCTCCCGCCGCCTTCCACAACGGTGCCGGCGTACATGATATTGACGTAACTGGTAGATTCACGGATAACGCCCAGTGAGTGTGAAACCATAACAACCGACAAATGATTATCCAAGACCAGTTTATTGATAAGTCGCAGTATTTGGTCCTGAATGGTAACATCCAAAGAAGTACCCGGCTCATCCGCCAGAAGCAACTGACGCCCGGCAGCAATGGTCATAGCAATACAGACGCGCTGCTTCATACCCCCCGAAAGCTGAAAGGGAAAACTCTTCATTATACGTTCAGGATCGGCCATCATTACATCATTTAAAGCGCCCACCGCGATATTATACAGTTCTTTAATCGGAGTATTCTTGGGGTTTGCGTATTTCAAAGCGGTGATGAATTGCTTCTCAACACTAAAAACGGGGTTAAGAGCGCTGGAGGGGTCCTGGAAAATCATCCCTGCACCGGTACGCCTCACTGCCGCCAGCTTGGAGGGCTTCATCCTAAACACATTCTGCCCTTCGAACAACACCTCACCGCTGTTTATTATCGCATTCTTAGGCAATACATTCAGCACCGCTTTTAAGGTTGTGGTTTTGCCGCAGCCGCTTTCACCAACCAGGCCAACTCTTTCTCCTTTTTTCACCTTGAAACTGATACCGTCCAAAACATGGCTTACTTTGCCATAGACATTAAAGGAGACCGAAAGATCCTTCACTTCCAATATTGTACTTTTTTGTGTATTATCCGTATTTTCCATTAGCTCTCCTCCGTTCCCAACATATTACTGATACCGTCACCCAACAGGTTGAACCCAAGCACTATCAGAATGATGGTAATGGCGGGAAAGATGGTAAGCCACCACTGGTCCGGCATATACTTCACCCCTGATGAAATCATGCTCCCAAGTGCCGGTTTTGGTGCCTGCTCACCCAGGCCGGCATAGCTTAAGGTGGCACCCATTATTATCACATAACCCATATCCAAAGTCATTTTGGTAAGCACCGCTGAAAGGCAGTTGGGCAGTATCTCCTTAAAGATTATATGAAACAAATTGGCGCCGGTTAGCTCTGCGTATATTATATAGTTTTCGGTTCTCAGCGAAGAGGCCACCCCGTAAGATAAACGCGCGTACCATGGCCACCACATGACGGTAATAGCCAGCATGGAATTTGTCAAATTGGGCTCCAATACCGAGGCAATAGCCAAGGCCAAAACCAGTGGGGGAATGGCCAGGAATATATCAGTGAAACGCATCAGAACTGTATCTATAAACTTACCCTTGTTATAACCGGCAATTACGCCTACAATAAAACCGACCGGTACCGAGATGCATAATACTATCACGCCCATTAACAGAGTATTACGGAAGGAACCGACTAAACGGCTGAATATATCGCGACCCATCAAATCTGTTCCGCATAGATGCTGACTGCTGGGGGCAAGGCCGGCATTGGCAAAATCGACATAGGAGCCTATATGTTCCGGATAGGGAACCAGGTATTTGCCGAAAAAGGCCAGAAAGATGAAGGCAACAACAATAACCAACCCAACTACGGATATTTTGCTTTCGGAAAACTTAAGCCAATTTTTTTTCAATGCTTCCACTGTTTCATTCCCCCTTTTATTTAGTTCTGGATTGCCGCATCCTTGGATCAAGTATGATTACCGCAATGTCTACCAACAGGTTGGTTATAACGAAGATCACACCCAACAGCAAGACTACGCCGCAAACAGCGTTGATATCCTTCCCAAGAATGGCGTTCAGGGCATAGCGGGAAATACCCGGCCAGTTAAAAATAGTCTCGACCAGAAATGCATTTCCAAAAATCGCTGCTTTATCCATGCCCATAATAGAAACTGTGGGGATAATAGACGGTTTCAGCAAAAACTGACGGTTAACAATATCCCTGGGCACACCCTGCGAGGTTATCATGGTAATATAATCTTTACCGGCATTCTCCAGCATATAGGAGCGGGTTAAACGCGCTTCCTGCATAATATGACTAAGGGAAAGCGCCAACGCCGGCAGTATCAAATGGAGAAATGCATCCCAGGCCGCAGCGGGTTGCCCATCGATTAATGCATCCAGTACCATTAACCCTGTTACCGACGGGACGGAGAAGCCCATGCTTATACGTCCACCGATTGAAGGCAGTATCGGGAACCAATAACCGAAGATCAGCAGGAATAACACAGCCCACACAAAAGCCGGTGTAGCGATTATAATATAACTGCTAAAGCGGATTAAGTAATCGGGCCATTTATTATTATACATGGCCCCCACTACTCCCAGCAGCAGTGCGAAAAATATGGACGGTATACCTGCCCAGATTACCAGCTCCAGCGTAGCGGGCAAGAATTCGGAAAAGTCTCTCGTAACGCTGCGTTGTGTAATAGAAGATGTGCCGAAATCCCCTTTGACCACACCGGTAATCCAATAATAGTACTGTGTCGGCAATGGCTCGTTAAAATGATTTCTTTCCCGGTACTGTTCCACAATTTCCTCCGGAACAGTGGGGCCTAATGCCAAACGCGCCGGGTCACCCGGGATAATGCGCATAAGAGAAAAGATAATCACAGATAAACCGAACAATACCACCAAGGCCCAACCCAGCCGTTTGAGAATCGTCGTATATAATGTGGACACTCTTTCTACCCCCTTGCATATAAATTAATTCAAACATACCCCTATCATAGACACCAAATCATCGCTACCGCTGCAGCAGAAAGAACTGTGCAAATGATCGCCCCTTATAATATTTATACAACGGCTGGGGATAAAGCCAATAGAATGCAAACCAATAACAGCGCCCCGTGAGCGAAACAGCCCTAAACAGGCGTTTCGCTCATATACAAACCCGGGCGCCGGCATTTTCATACGCTTATCTTCTTCGTTCAGGATAAACCTTGATGTCTCTCAGATAGAAAGAGAATCCCTGTAAGCCGATTTTTGGCTCCAGATCCACATAGGAGGATTGATAAACAAGCCGTTCCGGTGTTTCGGCAATCGGTACAAAGGTGAAGTTTTCACCGCAGTATTCCTGTATCTCGGCATAAGCCGCTGCACGCTCATCTAGGTCAACTATAGTCAGCGAATGGTCAATTAGCTTGTCAAGCTGCGGATCATTAACCCAGTTCATGTTTTCCCAGGTACCAACCTTTTTGGTACGCAGCATAGAAACAAACTGGGAACCGGCATCGGATGAAACCGGGGTAATGGAAGTAAGCGTCATCATAGGTGATACATTCACATCGGCTGCATTCGCAACTATTGTGGACCAGGGCAGTTCCACAATGGCAACATTTAAATCAATTTGTGAAGCAGCAGCTTGTATCATCAGCGCAACTTTCTCCCGGTCCGCTGATTCTGAGTTCCAAATCAATTCTATTTTCATGTCCTTAATTGTATCAGCGTATTTGGATTTTGCCAGGGCTGCTTTTGCTTTTTCAAGATTGAATTCATAGTCGAATACCGGGGTAAAGCCCAACAGATTGGATGGTACAACACTATTTTTCTGCAGCGAATCCGGCAAAATCATCTCGCACACGGTTGCATAGTCAATCAAATAACCAAAAGCTTCACGTACATATTTGTCATCCATAGGAGCTCTTTGGTTGTTAATCCACAGATTTATACCACCACCGGTATAGTTATAAGCCAGTTTAAAGGTATCATCCGAAGCAAGCATGGAGGCCACGTTTTCAGTGGTCTGCCACATATCGGTGGATTCAAGCTCCTGACGGCTCATCATGGTTTTCACAGTAACCCCATCGTTAGAAGCGTAAACTATGAACTTTTCGGGGTTGTCTTTGTCCAAGCCTGCCCAGTAGCTGTCAAACTTGCTGCCGCCAACCGAGATATTGGTGCTTACGCTGTCTACTATATAGGGGCCCGACCCCGCATCGTTTTCCAGCAGGAAGCCTTTACCGTAATCGCCCTTGTCACCATAATCACCGTCAGCAGCATATTTGGTTTCCAGCAGTTCCTTGTCCACTATATAGAACCGGACCAGGCTGTTCAAAAGCGGGCCGTAAGCCGTTTTGCAGTTGAAACGCACATTGTAATCGTCGATAACCTCAACCGAATCTATATATTCATAGAACAGGAACGCAAAACCTTCGCCAATCTCCAGAAGGCGTTCCATCGAATAGGCAACATCGTGGGCGGTAAGTTGATTACCGCTGTGGAATTTGATGTCTTCACGGATTTTGAAATCCCAGGTCAGGCCGTCTTCAGAAATGTCCCAGCTTTCGGCAACCCAGGGCTCTACGCCTCCGTCCTCGGTGGGAAATACCAGGCTGTCGAAAGCGTTAATCAGCACAACACATGAAGCATAGTCCGAACCCACTGCCGGGTCCCATTTGGGCATAATGGTCTGGGTTACCCTGAAGATACTGCCCTCTGCATCACCGGTTGAAGGTTCGGTATCGGCAGATGGGTCGGTAGTTGTATCTGTGCCGCCTCCACCACAACCTACCAGCGCAAACGTCAGACACACAACAAATAATAACGCTAAACTTTTTTTCATTTTCCCTATCTCCTTATAATAGAGTTAGCTGGAAACATGGCATCCCAACTACGGTTCGTAAAGCATCCCTCACGCCATGTGGGACAGTACAACTGATATTTAGGTGAACCGCTTGGGGCTTGGCCCCGTATGTCTAACAAAGCAGAATCATTTCAATAGCGAATAAAGCGCCTGGGCATATATTTTGGCACAGAGGATTAAATCGTTTATGCTGATATATTCGTCGCGCTCATGGGCAAGCTCTTTTTGTCCCGGGAAAACCGGACCGTATGCCGCAAAGTTCTTCATGGAACGGCAGTAGGTACCACCGCCTATGGTTATCGGGACTTCCTCTCTGCCTGTGGTTTCCCGGTAAGCCTTAAGCAGACATTGAATCAGGTCGGAATCCCGGGGGATAAGAAGACCGGGCTTATTCTGCAGCAGAGTCAGTTTCAGCGAACGGGCTTCGCAAACATCTGATATTTTATGCCACAGCGTTTCCCGTTCATCCAGGTTGGGGTAGCGCAGGTCGAAGGAAGCGCTGCCGCCTTTGCTGTCCGCATGAAGCACGCCCAGCGACAGTGTCAGCTGACCAAATACTTCGTCGCTGCAGGCAATCCCCAAACCCCTACCTTCATGGCCGTCGGCAAAAAGATCGGCCAGGTTGTATATATACCGTTGGGCTTCAACGGGTGCCAAAGGCAGGCGGCGTAAAAAGTTCAGAAGAGGGTTGTTGGCACTTGCTCCCTGCCAGGGCGTGGATGCATGTGCACTTACTCCCTGCGCCTTGATTACCAGATTTTCACCGTCCTGCTCAAGGTTCAGGCAGTTTCCAGGGTTATATTCTTTGAGCGCCAACTGCGCCAGTGCAAACAGCCGTGCATTACCCCGCAGCACGGCACCGGCTTTCTCCGGCACCACGTTCATGCGGGTACCGCCTGCAATTTGCACAATACCGAAACGGTCTTCGTCCTGTGTTTCTTCCCAGGCCCCGCTGCATTTAAAACGGTAAATACCCTTTTCGCCAAAGATTACCGGGAATTCGCCGTCCGGAGAAAAACCGCCCCATGGCTGTTCTTCCCTGGTTAAATAATGCCTGATACAGCGAAAACCGCTTTCCTCATCACAGCCAATAAGACAGCGCACGTGACTGCTGCAGGGCAGGCCGCTTTCCTTAATTGCCCTCATAGCATAAAGCACGGCCACCAGCGGGCCTTTATCGTCTATCGAGCCCCGACCGTAGAGCTTGCCATCGACAACCTGCCCGGCAAAGGGCGGATAGGTCCAGCCGTCACCTGCGGGTACGATATCGATATGTGTGATCACGCCTATTTTTCTGCCGACGGTACCATAGTCTATTTCACCCATATACCCATCCACATTGCGTGTATTAAATCCCATGTCCGCGGCCATATCCAGCGCGCATTCCAAAGCGGCAGCAATCTTCGGCCCAAAGGGCTGCCCCGGCTTATCGCTTTCTTCATAAACGCTGTTGAAAGCTATCAGTTTTTGTGTATCACTGACAATGTCGTCCTTATAACTGTCGATAATTTCGTTTAACTGCGCTATCATTCTGCACCCCTCTTAACAAAAAGAATTTGCACCAATTGTGCGCTTTTCTGCGCTAATAGCCATCTATGCCCAGTTCGCGACAGATTTCCCTGGCTTTTTTGTCAACATAAACACCGTCTTCTTCCAGCAGTTCTCCGTCAAGCATAATAGTGGGATAAAGCACAATACCGTCGGTATGCGAAGCAGCGTTCCAATGTGCGCCGCCCACCTTCACGCCCTGTGAGCCAATTCCGAATTCCATACAGCCGAAAACACGCTCATCTTCCACGATGCGGCCGGTAATTTTTGTTACACCGGGATTAAAGCCCTGCGAAAAATGAGCCATCCGGTACATATTTGGGTCGTTGAAGCCATCTATCCAGTCTTTGAATATTTTGGCCTCCGGACCATCGCCACTGACATCTACCAGGCGGCCTTCTTTGAATTCGAGTACTATCGCATGCCTCAAAGCACCTATATTTTCCGGCGGAAAGATTGCCCCGTCATACACTAATGTGCCTTCAATAGTTTCTTCGATGGGGCACCAGCTGGTCTGGCCGGGCATCATCACCGGATAACCCTTTTCTTTTGCCTTTATTCCGGAATGACGTACCTTCCGGCCCCCCATGCGGCCGCGTAAATTGGTACCCTGCTTCGAAGTGACCACTATATCTTCCGCACTTTCAATTCTGGATTTGAAGTATTCGCCCAGTTCAATAACCTTATCGATATCAATGTTCGTAATACAGTTCACCAGCATCTCCACATCAAGGCCGGTAGCACATATGTATCGGGCACCATTTACATCTACCGCTTGGCGATAAGCATCACCATGCATAATCGGCGCATAAGCAAGCTCAATCCACACATCAGCGCTGCAAACGGCTGCGGCCAAAGGAGCGGGCGGGTTGCTTCGTGCATAAAAGCCAGTGCCGGTGGGAGTGTATACAACCGAAGGCACGCCGTCAATCGCATATACGGCTTCGGCCAAAGCTTTCACAATACGTTCATCTATGTAGGTATCATAGTTGATTACAACATTTTCACCCGGCTTTACCAACATAAAGTCGCGCACAAACTTCAGAGCACCCTTGGCAACCTCCAAGCGTTTGTATTCATCCCTCATCTCAGTACCGATAGTCATTTCCATAGCATTAACCTCCTACTAATATTCATTGTTGTAATTAATCCGCCTTGAATCAAGCCATTTTTATGTAGAATCCTAGAAACCCGTTCTATGTTTTGTCAGTTAATCACCACCTCATGACATTTTAAATCAACAGATTTATCAAACCAAAAAAATTCGTATTATAAAAACCTTTGAGGCTTTTTCATATCAGCCGTTAAATGTTTCTAAAGACAGCAAAACTACCCCATTAGCAGAACGCATACCGGAAGATAATTGATACAGTTATTATTCGAAATACGATAACCTTCTTCTGTTGTATTAGAATGTATCAGAATAAATGGTGTATCTGATTTTTTGTGATATTTCACCAGCACTTTTTCAAAGTTTTCCTGGAATTATCGAGACGTTAAAATTTTGGAATTGAATATTCAAAACTCTATTACTATATGTTATCTTTCTTTATAATTCTACATATTTCTTCAAAATCCTTCAAATATAATCAGATAGAAACCGAATTTTGTTATATGACGTGGTATTTAGGTGCTGATTATAAATTCAAAAAATCAGTCTGGCGATGTTGCCAATGATAGTGGGAATTTTACCGCGAATACAAAAATTTTGTTTTTTAAACCAATCTAAGATGACAAAATATTGAGGTTATGTAATTGTTTTATTGATAATAACACAATAATGGCATAAAATAAAATTATAAATTGTTATAGGTTCATTATTTCTTCTAATAGATACTTTGATTATATAAAGAATAAAGGTTTATTGTTTCAATTATCAGGGTTTAAATTATAGTTTGGACTATTTCCCTTAGCGTATAATATGAATTACGATTTGTAGATATTACGATACAGATAGCAATTTCTATTTTAAGCAAAAAAGGGGGTCAAAATGCTATGTTGGATTCAAAGATAATCACGTTTCTCGATTTATGTAAGACTAAAAGCTTTACTCAGACAGCAGATAATTTATACATAACACAACCCGCTGTATCTCAGCATATAAAACATCTGGAAGACATTTACGGGGCAAAATTAGTTTATTATAAAGCTCGAAAAGTAAATATAACGAAGCAAGGTAAATTGTTAGAGAAATTTGCCACTTCTACATATATCAATAACAAAAAACTTAAAAACATTATTAAATCCAGCATATTATCACCCAGAGAATTGGTTTTCGCTACTACCAGAGTTATAAGTGAATTTATCCTTCCCGCAGTACTAGTAAAGTATTTAGACAAATATAAATATGAAAAAATAAAAATGGTTGTTGTCGAGAGTAAAGAAGCATTTAATATGTTAAACCTGGGAGAGGTCGATTTTATTATCACAGATGGGAACTTTCGAGTAAGCGACTACAAATCCGCTCATCTTTTCCGAGAAGAAACCATTGCTATCTGCTCGCCATATCATCAGTTTGCCAAATCACCTGTCAATTTTAGTGATTTGATAAAAGAGAGGTTAATCTATCGTTTAGATACATCAGAAGTATATAATAATTTAGAAATGATTTTATCCGAAAAAGGTTATAGTATTGGAGATTTCAAAAAAACAATGGTTATTGGCAGCATTGCCTCTATTAAAGAACTGGTAAAACATAATGCTGGGATAACCTTTTTATATAGGTTCGCTGTAGAGAAAGAACTACAGGAAAAATCATTGGCAAAGATAAATGTTCGCAACTTTAATATTTACCGTGATATCTATTTTGTCTGGCTGAAGGAAAGTTTTTTTGACAATGAGTCTCTTGTCTTACTTGATTACTGCAGACAATATATTGCTAATTATCTGGATTTCACACAAACAGAGCAATTGTAGCAAAAAACAACAGGGACGGTTCTTTTTGTTTGCTTAAAGCAAACAAAAAGAACCGTCCCTAACGTTATACGTATGCAAAACGCCCCCTGTTTTTTAATTTTAAAGACATATAATAGCCCCGTGCATTATAAGATTTAATGTATGAGCTTTCCGTAACTACAATATGTCAGATGGGGGTTTCTCAATGCTTTTTTCAGCCATTCCTTATATACTTTTCGCCCTAGGACTGTTAATGCTGATTAAGGGGGGTGACTGGTTTGTGGACGCAGCGGTATGGACAGCAAGGATAACCGGTCTGCCGGATGTCATCATAGGGGCAACCATTGTTAGCATCGCAACCACCCTGCCGGAACTTTTCGTATCGTCCATAGCCGCCATAGAAGGACACCCCGATATGGCAATAGGTAATGCATTGGGCTCGGTAATATGCAACACCGGCCTGATACTGGGATTAACCACCCTGTTCTCCCCCTCAAGGATAATAAACCCGCGCATCTTCTGTCTGAATGGTTTTATGCTGGCTTTCAATGGGCTGATAATATATTTACTGTCCAGGGACGGCATGATACGGGGACTGGATTCAACCCTTCTATTACTGCTTTTTGCCACCTATATTGTTACCAATATTGCAGTAATACGGTACAAAAAATCCGACAGACGAACGCGTCATAAAGACCGCATCGCCTTTAATCACCGGGATACCACAATAAACATCTTAAAATTTATAGCCGGCATAACCCTTATAGTTGCGGGTGCAGATATGCTGGTGGAATATGGCTCAACAATTGCCGTTCTGATAGGGGTGCCTGCAGGGGTCATTAGCCTTACCATAATTGCCTTTGGCACTTCCCTGCCGGAATTGACAACCTCCCTGTCCGCCCTTTTGAAGGGACACAAATTCATATCCATGGGCAATATTATCGGAGCCAACATACTAAATTTCTGTATGGTGATGGGGATATCTTCGCACTTTGCCGACATCCCGATTAAACCGACTACTCTGTATCTGAATTTACCTGTATCCATGCTGCTGATAGCCGTTTTGCTGGTACCCTGCATAATAAAAAAGGAAACCTCAAGGCCGCAGTCTGCCGTATTGGTCGCAATATATACTGCGTATATACTTCTGCTTGGACATCTTTACCTGTAAAATGCAATATTTGCATACCGTCCCCTGTCGCATCACAGCAGCTTTAGTATTCCGAATATCATCAATATCACCCCTGGTAAAAGGCTCACCCTTTCCCGTATATGATGATATGAATACAGCCTGCCAAGCTTTAGACCCGTTATTATGCACAACAGGTTCAGAATGAAGCAGCAGGCAAGCGTAACGGGAATATTAATCCCGGACATTGAAGATATAAACCCTACCGCTCCACCGTCAAGCGAAATGGCGGTTCCCAGGAAAAGCGCCTCCCTGGCATCTATGGTATTTGACTTGTCAAAGTCGGCTTTTTCAGGCTGTCTTAAAATCTCAATTATTATCCCGAGAAATTCAATTTTGACCCTTCCGATAAACCTCTTATCCTCTCTGTCGGCAGGAAACTTGTATTTAATAAAAGCCTGTGTGAAAAACACAAGCCCCATAAAAAAAATAATCCCCGAACTGATAAGTCTGGCCCAAAAGTCAGACACAAAATACAAAACTCCATGGCCCAACAGCATTGTAATACCGATAACCGCAGCCGATATCAGGTTTATCTGCAGGATTATATGCTTTTGTATATCTATCTTCCTTATCCCATAGCTTACGCCTATAATAAAACTGTCAATGCTGGTTGCCAATGCAACCAGAAATTCGTAAACCACCAAGGCCACTCCCCCACCGCAATAATCACACTATATAATGTATGCTGCCAAAAGTATTCCGTTACAGGTCTTTCTATCCTAACCCCGGCACTATGAAAACAAGTTTATATGATACGGACACATTTTAAGTCCGGTTTTCGAATTATTATTACAAAATATATCAGAAAAAGGCAAACCTTTCGAAAGTCAGGGGCGCAAAACCACGGGCCTAAGGCAAAAGACACTGCTACGGCAGCCGGGTTGCCTGAGTAAGCGTATTGATTTGGGATCTATTCCGCTTATTGTTCAGGCTGAATAGGTCTTTTTTTATTCACTTAATGTGAATAAAAGCCTTTTGAACAAAAAAGAGATGGGAGGATGTATACATGAAAAATTCAAAACGGTTTTTGGCTTTGCTGCTCATCATGGTAATGGCTTTGGCAATCCCGTTGCATGCTTTGGCCGATGACACAGGCGGGGATGACACAGACAGTATTGAGCACATATCAAAGGGTAAGGGGAAGACGAAAACAAAACCGGCTAAGGATCTGAAAAACCTTGTTAAGGCACAAAAAAACGAGGTTGAGGCTGCAAAGGACCAATTGGAACAGGAGATTGACCAACTTGAGGCACTATGCGAAGCGGCAGATGAAAGCGGAGATACAGAGCTTGCCGCACAGTTAAGACTGCAATTGCAGGAAATGAAACTTACACAACAAAGCTATAAGGATCAGATGAAGGACCTGATAGGCCAGATGAAGCTGACAATGAGAAACAGATATACCGAGGAGGAACTGGAACAGTTAAAAAAGGTTGCCGTGGAACTCGGTCAGGACCCGGATCTGTTTGTTCTTCCTGTAGAGAACATTATTTCGGACAAGGTAAATTTCAAGTTCGATACACCGCCCGTAATAAAGGGCAGCAGGACGCTAATTCCAGTCAGGGCAATAGTACAGGGGTTTGGTGCGGAAGTCTCCTGGGATGAGGAAACCCAGACAGTAACAATAGTCAAGGATGACAGGGAGATAGTACTTACCCTTGGAAACAGTACTATTTATGTGAACGGCGAAGAGCATGAAATAGATACTCCGGCAGAATTAATAAATAACAGGACATTTGTTCCCTTAAGGTTTTTAATACATAATTTCGGGCTTAATGCAAAATGGGATGAAAACACCCAGACAGTTGAGATAGACGATGATGACATGGATGGCGATGACATGGACGACGATGACATGGACGACGATGACATGGACGATGATAACGAGGGTATTGAGTAAAAATATTCTACAATTAAGGCGTCCCCCATGGGGCGCCATTTGATTTCTAGTCTGCGCCGCCATTTAGCTTTGACTATGTAAACTTATCTCGAGTTTTGACGGCATCATAAGCTATCATTATTTGGGCTCTCCGGAAATCCCGTGATAGCCAAGCATCTCATAGTAAAGTTCATCGCCTTTCACTTAAGTTTTCATCCTAGCTATACAGCCTCATATGCCTTGCTTCCTCAATGTTAATATCCGCATAGAGTATTTCCTGGCTGTCCTTATCGGCGGGATCTGGAAGAGGCCACCCGTCAGGCCCGGTAATAATGCTGCATCCTGAAAACAACAGCCCTCGCTCCTGACCTATCCTGTTTGCACAGGCTATAAAAAACTTATTGGTATAGGAGTATGCCACAGCCCTGTAATTGCCCATGTAGCAACCCCTGTCATACCATGTGGTTTCCGGGTTTCCTGCCGGCCAGTTGGTAGATACTGATACATTATCCGCTCCCTTTAAGGCCAGAATCCTGGTCCCCTCAATAAAGAAAAAATCATAGCATATCTGTATGCCTATCCTGGCAAAGGGAAGATGGAATACCGGAAAGCCCAAATTCCCCGGCTGGAATATAAGTTTCTCCTAATTCCAGAGGTGGATTTTACGGTAGCTCTCGATATACCCTCGGGGTCCCATAAACACGGCAGAATTGTATAGTCTGTCGCCTTCTATCCCAACAGCCCCTGCCACCATATATACATTGTTTTCCTTTGCTTTGGCTGCCCAATAGTTTTATGTAATGGCATAATATGCCTCAATACTTTTTTAGCATTAGTGGTCTATCCCCTGAAGTCCGGGTGGGTACTTATTCGGATAACCATTAAGCCTGCATGGATCAGTTCCTTGGCTATCAACTCAGTAAATGCAGCGACAGAGGACGGCTCGCCCCTATCACTGCATTTACTGTCGCTATAGTCCCATGACCGCTCAATACCGCCGGACAGTTCCCTGTCCCCTCGTCTGTTAGTTAAATTGTTCTATGGGCTTATTTTCTGAATTAGTACTGAAGCGTTTGAATTTATCTGAGTCCCTCCTGCTAACGTCTGTAGCGTAACCGCAGCGGCGCTCGTATGGTTTCTCACAGTTAGCGTGTCGCCAGCAGCGGCAGTTATAATTACCATCCCCATATTCATTTGCGTTCCGGCACCTGAGCCATACACGCTGCCGGCAACCGGAGCGCCATTTTGAAATAGGGTAAATTGATTTGGCTCTACGCCTGCTGCATAAAACCAGATCGCATAGTCACCAGCACTACCAAACTGTATTGTGGATGTCCCTGGTGCATGGGTAATGGTACCAACAATAATACCATTGTTACTGAACAATATATCAGCTTCTAAAGCTACAACCTGCGCAGCCAAATTATAAATGTATGCATATTCCGCTAATCCGTTAGTGCCGGCGGGTCCGGGAGGTCCTACAGGGCCAGCAGGTCCCTCAGCTCCGGCAGGCCCGGGAGGTCCCTCAGCTCCGGCGGCTCCGGGAGGACCGGCAGGTCCGGCAGGTCCCGCAGCTCCGACAGGACCGGGAGGTCCGGCAGGTCCTCTTCTACAGGTAGAATAAGGTATGCAATCACTGACCGGCTTGGTTGGACAGCAAGGATTTTTAGGCGGATATGCCGGTTTGACTGGCACTTTGTTACATTTATTTTGATAATCACTACTATCCATTATAATTAGTTCACCTCCTTTCGATATGGTGTGTGATGGTATTATAGATTTCTTCTGGTATACCGCAAATGTCAATGTCTTTTTTATCTCAAATATTCAATAAAAAAATCCCCTCGGTTATTAATTCTAATGTGTGAATAGCAGGGAACAATAATGTCTGCTATGATTACTTATTACGGTATATATTCTTCTTTATATCAAAAAACATATTATTGGTATTCATTGCAGAATGACACTCTTGATATCTTATTTATAGGTTCATTTTCACCAAATTCCGTTATCGCACAAATAGCAAACTTGGGTTTTATTATAATATGGTATAATTTCCTATTTGCATATATGAAGTTGCAAAAACTATGAATTGGCATATAGTAAACTAGAAATTCGGGCTCCAGCGTTATACATAGTGCTTAAGAGCAAGCTTAACCCAAGCACTGGACAGGAGGCCTATGATGTTTGACGGAAAAACGCTGCTTATAACCGGAGGAACGGGTTCCTTTGGTAATGCAATGCTAAGTAGGTTTATAAACTCTCCTATTAAAGAAATTAGAATATTCAGCAGAGATGAAAAGAAACAGAACGATATGAGGCATACATTCAGAGACCCCAGGGTAACGTTCTATATAGGAGATGTGCGGGATTACAGCAGTATTAACCATGCAATGAATGGCGTTGACTATGTCTTTCATGCCGCTGCGCTTAAACAGGTGCCGTCCTGTGAGTTCTATCCCATGGAAGCGGTAAAAACAAATATACTTGGGGCAGAGAATGTTATGAACGCTGCTGTTGTTAATGGAGTAAAAAAGCTTATTGCACTTAGCACCGATAAGGCAGTATACCCAATAAATGCTATGGGCATTTCCAAAGCTATGATGGAAAAGCTTATCGTAGCAAAATCAAGAACACTGTCCGACAGCGAAACTGTATTATGCTGCACCCGGTATGGCAACGTAATGGCGTCAAGGGGTTCGGTAATTCCGCTTTTTATAGACCAGATAAAGGGCGGAGGCCCCATAACAATGACCGACCCAATGATGACCAGATTTCTGATGTCCCTTGATGAGGCGGTGGACCTTGTATTGCATGCATTTAAGTACGGAAAACAGGGAGATATTTGGGTCCACAAAGCGCCTGCTTCTACAATCCAGGAACTATCAACGGCTCTAATGGACATATTTGATACAAAGGTGAATGTAAGGGTCATCGGAACAAGGCATGGGGAAAAATTATACGAAACCCTTGTAACCAGAGAGGAGATGTTAAAAGCTGAGGACCGGAACAAATACTTTAGAATCAGGGCGGATAACAGGGATTTAAACTATAATAAGTACCTTGCCTCAGGCGAAACAAAGATATCAGGTCTGTCCGACTTCAATTCACATAATACCCAAAGGCTTGCGGTAGAGGAAATAAAGCAAAAGCTCATAGCCATAAAATACATTAAAAATGAACTGTCTTCAGCCTCAGACTCTGGAAAGGGCTACAGGGAATAATCATGTTTTTCGTGAGGGGTGGAAGTAATGAAAAGGATCCTGGTCTTGGGGTCAACCGGCATGGCCGGACACGTGATAACAATGTGGCTTGGTAAAAACCCGGATTATGAGGTGTTCAACGTTTCGCGAAGGAGCTGCCTCAATCAGCATACCGCCTTAATCGATGCCATGGATATCGACAGGCTGGATGATTGTCTAGAGAAAGTATCGCCCGATGTAATAGTAAACTGTATAGGCATACTGAACCAATATGCATCTGCCCGGAAGGATAAGGCTGTATTTTTAAACTCCTATCTGCCGCATTATCTGGAAAGCAAGTATAGAGGGTCATGCACCCGGATTATACACTTAAGTACCGATTGTGTGTTCTCAGGAAAAGACGGTGACTATCCTGAAAACGCCTTTAGGGATGGAGATGACTTTTACGCCAGAACAAAGGCCATTGGGGAGATAGTCAATAATAAGGATATAACCATCCGAACATCTATTATTGGCCCTGATATGCGGCCGGAGGGCACTGGATTGTTTAACTGGTTCATGAAAAGCAAGGGAGCCATTTACGGCTATACACGGGTGTTCTGGAACGGCGTTACTACAATAGAGCTGGCAAAGCTGGTGGAGGTATTGCTGGACAGTAATATTTGTGGTTTGGTTCATTTCGTTAACAAAAACAAGATATCAAAACACCGGCTGCTTACCATCATTAAACAAAGATTTAACCGTAACGATATTATAATCGAAGAATTTGAGAACATGGTTTCAGATAAAAGCCTTCTTAACACCCGTGGAGACTTCGTTTATCCGGTCCCTGCCTATGCAGAAATGATTAGTGAAATGAAAGAATGGGTAGACAATAACAAGCTTCTATACCCCCATTATTTTACACATTTTTGATAAGCCGCAGCTGAAAACTATTTGGAATGGAGGTTTCAGTATGAAAAAAACAAAAAGAATTATAGTGGATATTTTGTTTAATGCCTGGAAAAGGAGCTCCCAGATTTATGATAAAGACTGGATAGAAAATAGAATGAAAATATTTATGAATTATACACTTAAGAGTTTATTGGGCCAGAGCAATCAAAGCTTTATTGCACTGGTGCGTTATGACCGCAGTACCGTAAAACTGATAAAGCAAGCGCTTTCGAAATATCCACCTTTGCCGCCTAATATCAAGTTCATTGATTCAAATTCATATAACAGCGAGATCATAAAAAGTGCAAGGGGTTACGACCATCTTTATATAGTAAGGCTTGACAGTGACGATTTATATAATAAATCATTTATTCAAAAACTGCACGATTATAATCCTAAACCTGAAACCCAGGTGCTTATCTCACGCAATGGATATATATACGATTCTGTCAACCACAGGATAGCCAAATACTTTCACAAGTCCCCTCCCTATCATGCGCTTGTTTACAGGGTTGAAGACTTCATAAGCGGCAAAAGGCACAGGCTTCTTAAGGGGCATTGGAGCGCATTGGAGCTTAATTATGAACTGCTGGGCGGTGCGAATTTCATTAGCCATGTACATTCGCTAAATACACTTTTCACCTTTAACAAGAATTATACCGTCGGACCCATAATAACCGACCGGGAAGAAATCCGGAGCATCCTTGGAGGCTATATGTAGTTGGGGGTTAAATCCCCAACTACATATATAAAAACATACTTTAAGTGTCATTCTCCAATCAATATCAATACTATGTAATGCGAACAAAAACTACTCAAAACAAGCATTGTTATCTCCCTTCCATCTCCATATTAAAGCTAATGACTGAAGCATAGGTTTTAATTACATACCAAATAGAAAGGAGGAGAAAAAAATAAAAATGGGTAACAATGATAACCAAAACCAAGTCAATAAAGTACCAATCAAACCCGGTTTTCCCCATAAGAATCCCTGCTGTCCAACCAAGCCGGTCAGTTGGTGCATACCTTATTCTACCTGTAGAAGAGGACCTGCCGGTCTTCCCGGCCCCGCCGGCCCTGCGGGACCTGCCGGAGCTGCCGGACCTCCCGGTGCCGCCGGAGCTGCGGGGCCCCCCGGACCTGAAGGCCCCCCCGGACCTCCCGGACTTAATACAACTGAAACCTCCGGGTTTGCTGCCAACGCAGAAGGTGAGGCCATTGTACTAGCAATTGGCGGTACCCCAATACCCCTTCCTAATGAACAAAATCTATCGGCCGATATTACTCCAAATGGAGACAGTACGGTATTCACCGTAGAGCCGGCCGGTAGGTACTATATTTCGTACAATGTGAATACAACTGTTGGCTTATTACTGGGTTCACAGCTGCTAATCAATGGCGTTCCAAATCCGGCATCTATAATTAACCCAGTCTTGGCATCAAATAACTATAGTGCGGAAATAATTGTGGACCTGCCGGCTAATTCAACCATTACCCTTGAGCTGTTTGGCTTCCTCGGCGGAATCATCCTGCAAAGCGGTGCCGGTGCCAGCCTGACCATTATACGCCTGGCATAAAGTCTTCCGGCAAAAATATGGTTTAGGCCTATGTTAATCTCAGTATTGACATAGGCCTTACTTTTTTAGTTTTTCTCCCGTTTAAGTCTATACCCAACCTCAATTTGGCTATCTTCCTGATTCTATTTGATGAAAATTCCAAGCAATATATAAAGTGAAGGCATTCGAAAAGTAGCTGGTAATATTGTCAAAAGGAATATTTAGCTATAAAACAGGTATTATCTGGGCATGAAGCCCGTGAACTTTGAAAACCGCATATTGTTACGAGAGGGAAAAGGAAAA
>Ga0334901_1000458_pt1 | contig 56202 bp, 47 predicted proteins | sample GraSluR3_MG_3_FD_207216 | JGI IMG/M metagenome (GOLD analysis project Ga0334901, IMG submission 207216) | Sludge microbial communities from methane-producing bioreactor in Wageningen University, Netherlands - Granular Sludge_15_08-R3 | ecosystem: Engineered > Bioreactor > Anaerobic >...
GTGGGCATCGTCAACCAGCAAGCGGAACTTAAACTCCTTTTTAAAATCAGCAATAGCTTTCAGATTGCCCAAGTCGCCAGCCATACCGAATACACCCTCAGTAATAACAAGGATACCACCACCCGTTCTCTCGGCAAGGTTGGTCGCATGGGTTAGCTGCTTGCGCAGGCTATCCATATCGTTATGTGCAAACACGAATCGTTTGGCAGGGGTTAACCTTAATCCATCGATAATGCATGCATGCGACTCCGAATCGTACACCACCACATCGTTGCGCGAAACCAAAGCATCAATAATGGAAACCATACCCTGATATCCGTAGTTCAGCAGGTATGCTGCAGGTTTCTTAACAAAAGCGGCAAGTTTTGCCTCCAGCTCTTCATGAAAGCGAGTTTGACCACTCATCATCCTAGCACCCATGGGGTATGCCATACCGTACTGAGCAGCCGCCTCGGCGTCGGCCTTACGTACCTCAGGGTGATTTGCCAACCCAAGATAATTATTGAGACTCCAGGTTAAAACCTTTTTGCCTCTAAATGTCATCCAAGGCTTAATCTCGCCCTCGAGCTTGGGAAATGCGAAATATCCATGGCCCTCTTTATGGTACTGGCCAATGGGGCCCATACTTTTTCTAACCTTATCAAATATATCCACAGCTATAAAATATTGGTTAAACGATTTTTTAAACTCCCACAAAATTACACCTTATTTATGAAATATTAATACTCAATGTTAAACCAATTTTGACATATAGCCTACAGATCTAGTAATAAATCCGTTGTTTACTCGAAATCTTACATAACGATCTACTATATAGCCAATTGTGATCATTTTAGGCAACAATTGAGTTTCCATATTATGAAAAATGATAATCATCCCACAATTGTGGTAGCAAAATAACAAATACGCAGTGGACTTAAAACTTTTTAACTCGCAAATCGAATTTTACCATTGCTATAACATAGCTTTTCCCGATATTGTTGCTAACTTTGCTCGCTTAAATAATGGGGCACAATATTCGGATAAAAATTGTGTTTCTTCATTGTAAACGCCTTATAATTAGCTATGAAAAGAGTTAGCCTTTTAGTTTTAATTGTCATCGCCATTATAGCAGCCTCCTGCAGCGGATTCGACAAACTCCTAAAGAGCAAAGACTATCCGTTGATGTACAAGGAGGGCCTGAAGTACTACGAAAATGGTGAGCATTACAGGTACACCACAATTTTTGAACAGCTAACCCCAGTATACCGTGGCACTGCCCAAGCCGACACCATCGAATTCTACCTGTCGCAGGGTTATTACAATCAGGGCGATTACCTTTTGGCGGCGCATTACTTCGATAGGTTTAGGCAGAACTACCCACGAAGCCCATTTGTTGAGCAGGCAGAATACATGTATGCCTACTGCTTTTACAAATCGTCGCCCCGACCACTGCTCGACCAGGAAACAACCAAGAAAGCTATAGCTGCCTTCTCCGAGTTTATTACCAAGTACCCTAACTCGTCAAAAAAGGCAGAGGTAAATCGGATCCTCACCGATCTTCGTTCTAAGCTTGTAGAAAAATCATACCTAAGCGCCAAGCTGTACTACGATATGGGAGACTATAAGGCTGCCATAACAGCGCTAAAGAATAGCTCCTACGAATTTCCCGACAGCGAATACCGTGAGGACATACTTTTTATGATACTTCAATCGTCGTATATCCTAGCCGAGAATAGTGTGCCAGAGAAACGCCGTGAGCGCTTCCAAAACACCCTCGATGAATACTTCAATCTTTTGGGAGAATTCCCCGAAACGAAATACAAGCGTGAAGCCGAAAGGATTTATGCCAACAGCATTAAAGTAATTGAAAACTAGATAAAAATTCTCAACCATGGACTTCAAAAAGGTTTCAGCTCCACTAACCACAACAACTCAAGACTTCAGCCAGCTCGACAAAGAAACGGGCAATATCTACGAGTCGGTACGTGTAATTGCTAAGCGTGCCAACAGAATAAGCCAAGACATGAAGCAAGAGTTAAACCGAAAGCTTGAAGAGTTTGCCTACTACACCGATAACCTTGAGGAGGTTTTCGAAAATCGTGAGCAAATTGAGATTAGCAAGTTTTACGAGCGTCTTCCAAAACCCACCCTAATTGCGCTGCAAGAGTTTCTCGATGGAAAACTTTACCATCGCAAGGGGTTAGAAAATCAGGAAACCGAGAACTAGATGCTTAAAGGGAAGAATATACTTGTTGGTATTACAGGTAGCATTGCGGCATACAAAGCAGCAACGCTTGTACGTCTCCTGGTTAAGGAGGGTGCAAGCGTTAAAGTAGTAATGACACCACTGGCCAAGGAGTTTATCACCCCACTAACGCTGGCAACCCTCTCAAGAAACCCAATTCTTATAGATTTTTTTAACCCCGAGAATGGGGATTGGAATAGCCATGTTGATTTGGGCATATGGGCCGACTTATATCTAATTGCCCCAGCCTCAGCCAACACCATGGGAAAGATGGCGCACGGCGTGGCCGACAATCTTTTGCTCACATCATATCTTTCGGCCAAGTGCCCTGTAATGGTTGCACCTGCCATGGACTTGGATATGTATCAGCATCCAACAACCCAAAGCAATATAAACATTCTGAAGGGGTTTGGTAACATTATTATTGAGGCGGCAACTGGCGAGCTTGCAAGCGGCCTCTCTGGGAAGGGACGGATGGAAGAGCCTGAGAGAATTCTTGAAGCCGTCAAATCGTTCTTTGGGTATGGGCAACAGCTACTTGGCAAAACAGTGCTGGTAACATCGGGGCCAACCTACGAACCCATTGACCCGGTTCGTTTCATAGGCAATAGATCATCGGGAAAAATGGGCTATGCAATTGCACAGGAGCTAGCTTTACGGGGAGCACAAGTTAACTTTGTTACAGGCCCCACCAAGCACTTGCCCAACCACCCCAACATCACAATCAATAAGGTTACCACAGCTTCAGAGATGTATGAGTCCTCAACCTCTTGCTTTAGCAGTTGCGATGCGGCCATACTTGCCGCCGCAGTAAGCGATTTCAGCCCCAAACAGGTGGCCGATGAGAAGTTGAAAAGGGAAGAAAACTCGCTGCAACTTGTGCTCGAGCCAACCCAAGACATTGCAAAAGCACTTGGAAAGAGTAAGAGCAAAAAGCAAATACTTGTTGGTTTTGCCCTTGAAACCCATGACGAGCTATCCAACGCCAAGAAAAAAATTGAATCAAAGAACCTCGACTTTATCATACTCAATTCGGCAAACGAAAAAGGTGCTGGTTTCGATGTTGATACAAACAGAATAACGGTAATACACCGCAATGGAAATTCCGTTGCTTTTGACCTAAAATCGAAGCAAGAGGTTGCCAAGGATATAGTAAATGAGCTGGTTAAAACAATGGGCATTGCCTAAAAGAGCAAGCTAACCCATAACATAATCCGTTTGGCTATGAGACTTCAAAAATGGATACTAACTGGAATACTTCTAATAACCCTTCCCACACTGGCTTACCAGCAGGAGCTAAGGTGTAATGTCCAAATCAACTCACAAAAAATACAGGGAACCAACAGGCAGCTGTTTCAAACACTACAAACAGCAGTTTACGAGTTCATGAACAACACCACCTGGACCAACCATATCTATGGCCAGGACGAGCGCATTGAGTGCAACGTGATGCTTACCCTTAACGAGCAGATTGGCTCCGACGAGTTTCGTGGCACCATTCAAATACAATCGCGACGACCGATATTCGGCACTTCGTACAATACCACAATGCTTAATATTGTGGACAACAACCTACAGTTTCGCTACATCGAGTTCGATCAGCTGGAGTTTTCCGATACCCGCCATAGCAATAATCTTACCTCAATACTAGCCTACTACGCATACATCATCCTTGGGTTCGACTACGACTCCTTCTCGTACCTTGGTGGCACCGAGTATTTTCAAAAAGCCGAGCGTATAGTGAATAACGCCCAGAACGCTACCGATGGTGAGCGTGGCTGGAAGGCATACGAAGGGAACAGAAAGAATAGGTACTGGCTAATTGAGAATATTCTCAACGCCAAGTATAGGCCGCTGCGCGAGGTGAACTACAAGTACCACAGGCTAGGCCTCGACCGTATGAGCGATAAGCTGGTTGAAGGGCGCACCGAGATTGCCGAAGCGCTCACCAGTATCCAAAGGGTATTCAGAGAGAAACCTGATCCTTACATGTACTACCTACAGGTATTTTTTGATGCTAAAAGCGATGAGCTGGTAAACCTATTCTCCGAATCGTTCCCTGCCGAGAAAACCCGAGTGGTAAACATCCTCACCGAGGTTGATAATGCCAACGTTTCGAAATACAACCGCATTATGAGCAGCGATTCAGGGGGATTTTAATGTTGGCTCATTCGTTCGTAATGTAACAATATAGCCCATGCTGAAAACACTCCTTGTTCAAAACTACGCCCTAATCGATACTCTGGAAATCGAGTTTCATCAGGGATTAAATATTATTACTGGCGAAACAGGTGCAGGAAAATCTATACTGCTTGGAGCGCTGGGCCTGATCCTCGGAAATAGAGCAGAAACAACCGTGCTAAAGGACAAATCGAAACCCTGTGTGGTGGAGGGAACCTTTAACCTTACGGGCTACAGCTTACAAGATTTCTTTGCCGAGAACGATATTGAGTACTCCGACCTAACAACCATAAGACGTCACATAAATCCTGCAGGAAAATCACGGGCATTTGTTAACGAACTACCGGTTACCCTTAACAACCTAAAGGATTTGGTTGGGCAAATTATTGATAACCACTCGCAGCACCAAAACCTACTTCTTGCCGATGGCAAGTTTCAGCTATCAGTACTCGATTCGTTTACCGATAATAATCAGCCCCTTGCCCGCTACAAGGAAACCTATTTAAGGTACAGAAACCTAACCGCTGAGCTAGAAAGTTTGAAGGGAAAGGCCTCGCAGGCCAAAGCCAACCTCGATTACTTGCAATTCCAGCTGAAGCAGCTTAACGAGGCTAAGCTTAAATCGGGCGAAGAGATTGAGCTGGAAGCACTGCAACAGCAGCTATCGCACGCCGAGGAGATAAAAACAAACCTACAAGGTGCATACACCCTGCTTAATGCCGATGAGTCATCCATTCTGGTTTGGTTAAAGGAGGCGGAATCATCTCTTAGTAAAATATCCCACTTCTTCTCCCCAGCAGAGGAACTTCAGGCCCGAATAGAGAGCTGCCGTGTTGAGCTAAAAGATATTGCCCAAGAAATTGAGCTGCAAAACGAGAAGGTACTGCTCGATCCGGCAGAGCTGGAAGCGGTAACCCAACGTCTCGATATGATACTATCGCTACAGCAAAAGCATAGGGTATCATCCGTTGATGAGCTAATCGAGTTAAGAAAAAGGTTAGATGTACAGGTTGACGAGATAACGAACTACGATCAGGTACTACTGCAAAATGAAGTTGAACTTGATGAGATTACTAAGCTTGCCCTTAAGCAGGCGCAAGAAATAAGCGATACCCGGAAGGCAGGTAGTAATAAATTTGAGGAAAGCATCAAAACATTGCTAGCTCAGCTTGGGATGCCACACGCAAACTTCAAGGTAAATATAGAACCTGTTAACGACCTTCGACCCCAAGGAATAGATAAGGTTACCTTCCTTTTTTCGGCTAATAAACAGATGCCCCTTAACGACCTGTCAAAAGTTGCCTCGGGAGGAGAGCTCTCTAGGCTAATGCTTAGCCTAAAATCGCTAATGGTGAAAACCAAGGGGCTACCCACCATCATCCTCGACGAAATAGACACAGGAGTTTCAGGCGAAGTTGCCGATAAGGTTGGTAATATAATTAGCAACATGGCCCGAAGTATGCAAGTTGTAAATATTACCCACCTGCCCCAAATTGCCAGCAAGGGTAGCCACCATTTCTTGGTATACAAAGACCAAGATAATGAAGGTGCCGAGACCCGGATAAGACTACTCTCGGCAAAGGAACGCATCACCGAGATCGCCAAAATGCTTAGCGGCGAAAAAATTTCTGAGGCTGCCATAACAAACGCCAAACACCTACTAGGCAACGAGTTAAATTAAACAAGCAGATTGCATTAATCGAATAATGTTCGCCTGCAGCGAACATCACAGCTATACGTTTGTTTACAATTCCATCTGAACAGTAATTTTGTATCTTTGCACCGACAAACGTGTGGTATTAATCAACCTAAATATTCTTATGGCTAACAACTTACTAAAGGGAAAAAAAGGGATTATTTTTGGAGCGCTCAACGAAAGTTCCATTGCTTGGCATGTTGCCGAGAAGGCTCACGCCGAGGGTGCTGAGCTGGTGCTAACCAACACCCCAGTTGCTATGCGCATGGGTTCGGTAAACGAACTAGCCAAGAAGTGTAACGCCCTTCTTATAGCTGCCGATGCGACCAATGTGGATGATCTTAACAACCTGTTCCAGGAATCGATGGAGCATTTTGGTGGAAAAATCGACTTTGTGCTCCATTCCATCGGCATGTCACCCAACGTTAGAAAAGGAAGAACGTACGACGACCTAGACTACAACAACTTCCATAAAACGCTCGATATCTCGGCAATATCATTCCACAAAATGCTTCAGGTTATATGGAAGCTAGATGCCATTAATGAGTGGGGATCAGTTCTGGCCCTTTCGTACATTGCTGCACAACGCACGCTTTATGGATACAACGATATGGCCGATGCCAAAGCGCTTCTTGAGTCAATTGCTCGTAGCTTTGGCTACATCTTTGGCCGCGAGCGCAAGGTGCGAATCAATACCATCTCACAATCGCCCACGCTAACCACAGCAGGGAGTGGAATTATGGGCTTTGAGGGACTGCTAGACTTTACCGACCGCATGTCGCCCCTTGGCAATGCTGATGCACAGGAGTGTGCAGGTTTCTGCATCACCCTTTTCAGCGACTTAACCCGTAAAATAACCATGCAGAACATCTATCATGATGGTGGTTTCTCCAGCATGGGTATGAGCCAGCGCGCTATGGCTGTTTACAATAAAAATTTAGATGAGTGTAGGGATTGCCAATAGGTCAAGCACAAGTGTTGAATTGAAAAAAGCCCCAGTGGGGCTTTTTGTTTTATCCTAGATAAGCTTTAAGCAGCTTGCTACGTGAAGTATGACGAAGCCTTCGGATGGCTTTCTCCTTTATCTGTCGTACCCTTTCACGGGTTAACCCAAACCTCTCACCAATCTCCTCGAGCGTCATCTCTTGACAGCTGATTCCAAAGAACAGCTTAATGATATCGCGCTCGCGCTCGGTTAGGGTAGCCAACGACCTATCGATCTCTCTGCAAAGCGACTCATTTAGCAGCGATTTATCGGCATTGGGCGAATCGTTGTTTACCAGAACATCCAACAGGCTGTTCTCTTCCCCGTCGACAAAAGGAGCATCAACCGATACGTGGCGACCTGATACCCTGAGGGTATCAGCCACCTTTTCCTTGGGGAGTTCGAGCAAATCGGCTAGCTCTTCGGGCGAAGGGGTTCTTTCGAATTGCTGTTCAAACTTTGAAAACGCCTTGTTGATCTTATTGAGTGAGCCAACCTGGTTCAGGGGTAGCCTAACAATACGCGATTGCTCAGCAAGGGCCTGAAGAATAGATTGCCTAATCCACCATACCGCATAGGAGATAAACTTAAAACCACGGGTCTCATCGAATTTTTCAGCGGCTTTAATAAGCCCTAGGTTACCCTCGTTAATAAGGTCGGGAAGACTTAACCCTTGATTCTGATACTGCTTTGCCACTGACACCACGAAACGAAGGTTTGCACGAGTTAGCTTTTCAAGTGCCTCCTGATCGCCTTTCTTAATTCGTTGCGCCAGCTCTACCTCTTCTTCCACAGTGATTAGCTCTTCCTTACCAATCTCTTGCAAATATTTATCAAGGGATGCACTCTCCCTGTTAGTAATTGATTTTGTGATCTTTAGTTGTCTCATCTCAAACCTTTAAATTTTCATAAAGTTATGGCAATTTGCATATAAAGTCAAGTGTAAAACGCTGGTAACGAACAAATGTTGACCCCAGTAGAAAATTAATCTTACGAAGCTTTGTTTCAATCTAACAAAAAGTCTGCAAAGGTAACAAATATTGCGGTTAGATAAAATCTAACCGCAATATTTAAAACACGTTATGTTAGATTGCCCTTTTTACAAACCAATGGCATAATAAGCGACCAAACCATTGGGGTACACACCCTCTACAAGAACACCGCCCGATAGTGTGGATAGCATCTGATAGAGCTCCTCAGCTGTGGATACATTGGTTCTATTTACTCTTGTTATAATAAACCCTTCCTTAACACCTTGCTCCTTTAGCTTTCCATCTTTTAGCTTAACCACTTGAAGCCCACTCCTAATCCCTAGTCTTCGTTGTAGGTTTGCATCCACCTCTTTCAACTCGGCGCCAAGTATATCTACTATCTCATTGGGCCTAACAACATCGAATCCACCTCTCATATTACGCAACACCACCTCATATTGTTTCTTTTTATTGTTCCTATTTACCAAGATTTCTACCTTATCCTTAGGGCGATACTTGCTAATCTGCTCTTGAAGCTGATTTGGAGAGTTCACAGGCACACCGTTTACCTCCAATATTACATCACCTTCTTTAAGCCCTATCTCCTCGGCAGCACCTCCCTCAGTAACACCCATCACAAGAACACCGTTCAGCTCATTTATCTTATACTTTTCGGCAAGGTCCGGGGTAAGATTGCTTATTGAAACACCTAGTATTGCCCTTTGCACCTCCCCAAACTCGATGATATCCATGGCCACTTTTTGGGCAATGGAGCTTGGAACGGCAAATGAGTACCCTGTAAAGTTGCCCGTTTGCGACGCAATGGCCGTATTAATCCCAACCAACTCGCCCTTTAGGTTAACAAGCGCACCACCACTATTCCCAGGGTTTACAGCCGCATCGGTTTGAATAAACGACTCGATGGCGTACTGGGATGAAAGGATGTTAATGTTTCGAGCTTTAGCGCTAACGATGCCAGCCGTTACGGTTGAGTTCAGGTTGAAAGGATTGCCAATGGCAAGAACCCACTCTCCCACCTTTAGCATTTCGGAGTTCCCAAAAGGAATAAATGGGAGATTCTCCGCTTCAATTTTAATAACGGCCAAATCGGTACTTGGATCCCGACCAACCACCTTAGCATCAAAAGTTCGCCTATCGTTTAGCACCACCTCTATATTATCAGCCCTATCAATCACATGGTTATTAGTTACTATGTAACCATCCTTGCTGATAATAACACCCGACCCAGAACCAGATATCTGTTGGGGTTCGCGCTGACGGGGGCCAAAGAAAAAATCGTAGAAGGGATTTCCAAAGGAATAGTCGGGTTGCGAACGTGTGGCCTTTGTCTTTACGTGAACCACTCCATGCACGGTACGTTCGGCGGCATATGTAAAATCAGTAATTTCTCCAGTACTAGTAGTAAACGATGCTAGACTAAAGGGCACCGAATCGTACTTCGGGAACGTTGGAGTGTGGGCTTGCGGTTGCTCCTTCGCCATAAAATGGGTGAACGCAAAAACCACCAATCCACCAATTACTGAGTAAAACACGGGCGCTAGAATTCTATTTGTTTTCATATCATATAGTGTTATTGTTTGCTGTTAGAACAATCAAACGTTGTGCCGTATAACATTAACAACCTGATTGTTAACACACCTTAACAGACCTGACAAAATTTCTGACACATTTGTTAAATAGCAGTGAAAAAAATTCAGTTGGTAGGTTCGTCCGAATTACTTAGAATGGCATAATCTTAAATGGAATGGAAACAAGCTCGGAGAAAGTTTCGCCAGTTTCATACATATCTTCATCACCTGTTCTGTAGTACCAGTGTACTATAACAGACTTTTTTTGGCGATGAATCTCTTTTAGTAGATTTAAAATCTCTAAAAATTTTTTTGATGTAGAGGTATTAAAGTAGTCGAGCTTGAACACCAAAACAGTTTCACGATTTGGTATCAGCACGTAGCTGCGAAACCAATCAATTATTGGCTCGAAAAATTCGTTGCAATCCTCGGGGAGTGACTTCCCATAAAACTCAAATCGGCTCCTATCCACATCGAGGTTAACCTCTGGGGTGAACTGCGTTTCGTTTAATCTTATGGGAGTTAAAGAATTCATACTAAATTTATAGGTTATGTAAAGTTATAAAAATTATCATACTGATTGACTAATTTTTAAAGATTACTTTTGGTGAGCTCGCAAGCTCGGTTCTTCGCTTCCTGCGTGACCAAGTCATTTTCATATATGGAGGCGCCTCTTAATGACGTGTACTTATGTTGTATTTGGGGCCAAGGAGCTCATTGAACTTAGCGCAGCGATCTCACGAGCATTGCGAGCAACAAAAGCATTCTTTAGCTAATGTGGAGCAATATGATTAGAAGTTTAAACTTTTTTGTGGTCACCAGTTAGTTAATTAGATATACCAACAAAAGGTTTCAAGTGATGCTAAAAATCAAATGTAAGTGCTAAGTATAAAAAAGGGAGGTTGCTGCGAAGCCTCCTCCCTATATATGTTCAAAAATATGGACTACCTAAGCGAATCAACAACAGCTTTGAAGGCTTCTGGATGATTCATAGCCATATCGGCTAGCACCTTACGGTTAAGAGCAATTCCCTTCTCGTTTACTTTACCCATAAACTCAGAGTATGACATTCCGTGAGTACGAGCGGCGGCGTTGATACGCTGAATCCAAAGCGCTCTAAATTCTCCTTTTTTCTTTTTGCGGTCGCGATAAGCGTACTGCAACCCTTTCTCCAGGGTGTTTTTTGCAACGGTGTAAACGTTACGACGGGCGAGGAAATTACCTTTAGTTTGCTTTAAAATCTTTTTCCTTCTAGCCCTTGATGCTACTGCATTGACTGAACGTGGCATAGTTTAAATCTGTTTTCGAATGATTAGCGTTTCGTCGATACGAAATCTTTTCGGCTAAGGCATTCTGTTAATAAAAAATAACTTCTACGATAAGCGATTGCTCACTACTTAAGCGCCAGTAACTGCTTAATGTTATTAGTGTCAGCCTTGCTAACTAAACCCGATTGCGTTAGGTTACGCTTTTGCTTAGTGGTTTTTTTAGTAAGGATATGGCTCTTGTAAGCGTGCTTGCGCTTAATCTTCCCAGTTCCGGTTAAAACGAAACGTTTCTTTGCACCGGAGTTTGTTTTTACTTTAGGCATTCTCCTTTGTTTATATTTGGTTAAAAATTAATTCTTCTTTTTAACAACCTTGGGAGAGATAAACATAATCATCCGTTTTCCCTCAAGCTTTGGAAGTTGCTCAACTTTACCAACCTCCTCAAGATCCTGAGCGAATCTTAGCAGTAAAATTTCGCCCTTCTCTTTAAATAAAATGGTACGGCCCTTGAAAAATACGAAGGCTTTCACCTTGGCTCCATCTTTAAGGAAGTTCTCGGCATGCTTTAGCTTAAAACCATAATCATGCTCATCGGTGTTTGGCCCGAACCTAATTTCCTTCACCACCACTTTCTGGGCGTTAGCTTTAATCTCCTTCTGTTTCTTCTTCTGCTGATAAAGGAACTTTTGGAAATCGATAACTCGACATACAGGGGGATCGGCTTTATCGGATATAAGGACCAAATCTAACTCCATATCATTAGCTATCTTTCTAGCCTCCTCAATGGACATTACTCCCTCATTGTCAACATTATCGCCAACTACGCGAACTACCCTAGCGCGAATCTGTTCATTTTTAAGGTATTTGCTATCCTGCTCTCTACCTTTTCTGATTCTTGGTGCTGCTATACTAAAACCCTCCTTTGATTAGTTAATACTAACTTATAATTTATGCTTCAATCTGTTTTTTCACTTCAGCCTCAATATGAGCAACAAATTCGTCAAGGTTCATCTGCCCCTTATCACCCTCACCTTGAACCCTAACAGAAATTTTTTCGTCAACTGCTTCCTTCTCGCCAACTATCAGTAGGTATGGAATTCGTTTTAACTCGTTATCCCTGATCTTCTTACCAATCTTCTCGTTGCGGTCGTCAATCAGGGTGCGAATATCGCAATTATTTAAGAAATCAACAACTTTTTTTGCGTAATCGTTGAACTTTTCGCTGATAGGAAGGACAACTGCCTGGTCGGGGGCTAACCATAGGGGGAAACGCCCTCCGGAATGCTCAATTAGTACGGCCACAAATCGTTCCATTGAGCCAAAGGGCGCACGATGAATCATGATGGGGCGGTGACGCTTATCGTCGGCTCCAATATACTCAAGTTCAAATCGTTCGGGCAGGTTGTAATCGACCTGAATGGTGCCTAGCTGCCACTTACGTCCAATGGCATCCTTTACCATAAAGTCGAGCTTTGGCCCATAGAACGCAGCTTCTCCGAGTTCGGTGGTTGTTTCTAACCCCTTCTCTTTAACTGCCTCCATGATGGCTTGCTCTGCTTTATCCCAATTCTCGTCGCTACCAATATATTTATCCTTATCGTTAGGATCGCGCAACGAGATCTGTGCTGTGAACTCCTTAAAATCTAAAGTTTTAAATATGTATAGAACGATATCGATAACCTTAACAAATTCATCCTTGAGCTGATCGGGACGGCAAAATATATGGGCATCGTCCTGAGTAAAACCACGAACCCTAGTTAATCCATGAAGCTCGCCACTCTGCTCGTAGCGATAAACCGTTCCAAACTCGGCCATGCGCACAGGTAAATCCTTGTACGAACGGGGTTTATGCTTGTAAATTTCGCAATGATGGGGACAGTTCATGGGCTTGAGAAGAAACTCTTCACCCTCGGCAGGAGTATGAATTGGCTGAAATGAATCCTTTCCGTACTTGGCATAATGACCAGATGTAACGTATAGCTCCTTTTGCCCGATATGGGGAGTGATAACCTGCTCGTAGCCGTAATTCTTCTGAACTCGCTTCAAAAAATTCTCGAGGCGCTCGCGAAGCTGTGCGCCTTTGGGTAGCCATAAGGGCAAACCTTGTCCAACCTTTTGAGAAAAGGTGAATAGTTCTAACTCCTTACCGATTTTTCGATGATCACGTTTTTTCGCCTCCTCAAGCATAGCCAAGTACTCATCGAGTAACGTCTTCTTGGGAAACGAAATACCATATATACGTGTAAGCTGCTTATTCTTCTCGTTTCCTCGCCAGTATGCACCAGCTATAGAAAGTAGTTTAAAAGACTTGATGTAGCTAGTATCCGGTAGGTGGGGTCCACGGCATAGGTCGGTGAAATTTCCCTGCGAGTAGAATGTAATTGTTCCATCCTCCAGGTCGCTAATAAGTTCAACCTTGTAGGGATCACCTTTCTTGGTGTAGGTGGCAAGAGCTTCGGCTTTGGTAACTTCTTTACGGATAATCACCTCCTTGGCCTGTACAATCTCCATCATCTTGGCCTCAATCCTGGGGAGATCGCTATCGGATATGGTGTAATCACCAAAATCGATATCGTAATAGAATCCATTCTCAATGCTTGGCCCAATACCTAGCTTAACCCCAGGGTACAGCATTTCAACAGCCTCGGCCATAAGGTGCGCCGATGAATGCCAGTAGGCGTGCTTGGCCTCCTCCTCGTCCCACTTATGCAATTTGATTGAAGCATCGGTATTGATAGACCGCGTGAGATCCCACACCTCACCATTAACGGTTATAGAAAGTACCTCCTTGGCTAGGCGGTCGGAAATATTCTTGGCAATCTCAAGCCCAGTAACGCCCTTAGCAAACTCACGAACATTACCATCGGGAAAAGTTATCTTAATCATATCTGTATTTTAATATAAAACGGCTGCAAAATTAATCATAAATATTTAATTAACAGGAAATGGACTGCAAAGTTCAGGTTTTATCGAACGAATAGCAATAGAATTATCCTATCCTTTCCGAACTGCATGTACAGCGTAGAAACGTGGGTAGAAAAACCTCAGTATGGGTCTAATACCTAGCTGATAAGTTGGAGCAGTCCACTTCTCGCGATATGTGATGTCCCATCCTGCCCTACTTAATAGCATATCAAATTGCCAGTCGACAAACTCATGGTAGTGCCAGTCATATCGATCGTTTATGTTTCTGTATGGCTTAGTAAACCATAAACTAAGAGGCACAGTAGCCACTAACCGGTTAGCGGGAAGATTCTTTAGCAAAACGAATGGGGAAACAAGATGTTCAAGTATTTCGAAGGCAGTAACCACCTCTGCCCCGGTGTAACGCTGAAGTTTTTCTGGTTCCAGATCAAGATCCTCACCCTGCGTGTTCTGAACATTGTAGCCCTGCAGGGTTAACTCCTCTGATAATCTATTTTTAACACCCAGATCAAAAATGTTTTTGCAATCGGGCTCGACTCTTTTAAGAAAATTAATCGTTTTCTGAAAACGTTCTAACTTGATTTTATCTGTTCTCATTGTAATAAGGTAGCATTTTCAGTCAAAAGTATTTATAATATTCCTTTTTGCAAATAATTGCTAGTTTTGCTGAGCGTGGGTTAATCCATTTTAAATATTCACTATCAAAATTATCGACTTAAAACTAAAACTACATTGAGATGAAACGTATATTCCTATTCAACTTGCTGGTTGTATATACCTTTTTAGGCTTTGGCCAAAATCAGAAAATCACGCTGGAGGATATTCATAGGGACGGTACTTTTGCCGCTCGATCGGTACGAGGCATCGTGTCGATGAACGATGGCGAACACTACACCGTGATGGAGCGGGGCGGAAAAATTGCGCGCTACAGCTACGCCAAGGGGGAGCTGGTTGATGTGCTTTTCGACGCGTCGGATTTCGACATCGAATCGCTCAAGCAGTTCAGAAGCTACCAGCTAAGCTCCGACGAGAAAAAGATTCTGCTTACCACCGATGTTAACCCAATATACCGGCATTCGTTTACAGCCAGCTACTATGTTTACGATACCCAGACCAAAGAGGTTAAACCCCTTTCGGTGACTGGTGCCCAAATGCTGGCCACCTTTTCGCCCGATGGGCAAAAGGTTGCCTTTGTGCGCGACAACAATATCTTTATAACTGATTTGAACTCGGGCGATGAGCTGCAAATAACATCCGATGGTGAGTTTAACCATATCATCAATGGAGCAGCCGACTGGGTTTACGAAGAGGAATTCGCCCTAAAAACTGCTATGCAGTGGAGCCCCGATAGCCAACGATTAGCCTTTTACAAATTTGACGAGAGCAACGTTAAGGTTTTCCATATGCCTATGTTCCAAAATCAGCTATACCCTCCCACCTACTCGTTTAAGTACCCCAAGGCTGGCGAAGAGAACTCCAAGGTTAGTATTCACGTGTACAACCTGAATAGTCAAGAAACTAAGGCTATGGATATTGGTCCAGAAGTTGACCAGTACATTGCACGCATTAAGTGGACGGCCAACCCTGAACAGCTAAGCATGGTAAGGCTTAACAGGCTACAAAACAAGCTAGAAATCCTTTTAGCTAATGCAAACACTGGAGTCTCCAAGGTGCTTTATACCGAGGAGAACAGGCACTATATTGAGGAGCCTAACGATGACTACCCAATATACACAGCCGATGGCAAACATTTTATCATTACAAGCGAAATGGATGGCTACAACCATATCTACCTGTACTCTATGGATGGGAATTTAGTGCGCCAGCTAACCAAAGGGAAAGATGAGGTGCGCTCCGTTTACGGTTACGATGCAAAAGGAAAACGGATTTATTACAGCGCTTTCGATGGGTCGCCATTGCGAACCGCAGTGAGCTGGGTTTCGTTCGATGGTAAGCGACAGGGGAAGGTATCGACCCAACCCGGAACCAACTCAGCCGATTTTAGCAAGGGGTTTAAGTACTACATCCATTTTCACTCATCGATTAGCACGCCCACGCTTGTTACCCTGCACAATGCCAAAGGCAAAGAACTTAGGGTTTTGGAAGATAACGCCAAGCTGAAAGAAACGCTGGCCAAGTACGATATCCCCGAGAAGGAGTTCTTCACCTTTACTACATCGGACGGGATTGAGCTGAACGGCTACATGGTAAAACCATTAAATTTTGATGATACAAAAAAGTACCCCGTGCTTATGTACCAATATAGTGGTCCAGGCTCACTGGCGGTAGTTGACAGGTTTGGTATTGGCTGGGATCAGCAGCTTGCCACCGAGGGTTACCTAATTGTTGCTGTTGATGGACGCGGTACTGGTGGCCGAGGCGAGGAGTTTAAAAAGATTACCTACGGGCAGCTTGGTTACTATGAGAGTATAGACCAGATTGAGGCGGGTAGATATCTGCAAACCCTCCCCTACGTTGATGCAAACCGAATTGGCATTTGGGGCTGGAGCTACGGGGGGTACATGTCATCGCTATGTCTTTTTAAAGCTCCAGAGGTTTTCAGCATGGCCATTGCTGTGGCGCCTGTTACCAACTGGCGATACTACGATACCATTTACACCGAGCGCTACATGGGGCTACCCCAGGATAATCCAAGCGGATACGACGACAACTCGCCCATTAATCACGTGGATGGACTTGAGGGCAAATTTTTACTTATCCACGGTACTGCCGATGACAATGTGCATGTTCAAAATGCCATTGAGCTAGCCGAAAGGCTTATACAGGCCAACAAGCAGTTCGATATGATGTTGTACCCCGACAAGAATCACAGCATTTATGGCGGTAACACCAGGGTGCATCTTTACACGTTAATGACCAACTACGTGAAGGATAATTTATAGCGAGTTGGCTTAACTAACAATGGGGCGATAGGATTCAAATCCTATCGCCCCATTGTTACAGATCCGCAGTGAACTAATACCGCTACCTAAAGATGCGCTGCTGGTTAAGTGCTCGCTGATACTCGCGCGCATTCCTGTTGTGCTCGTCCAGCGTTTTGGCAAATACATGATATCCCGAGAAATCGGGATTGGCCGAGAAGAAGTAGTAGCCATGCTTCTCGTAGTTGAGCACAGCATCAACTGACGATATGCTTGGCGCATTAATAGGGCCAGGGGGCAGCCCTTTATGCTTATAAGTATTGTAGGGCGATTCCACGCTTAGGTGATGGGTTAACACTCGCCTAATGGTGAAATCGTTGAGAGCAAACTTAACAGTTGGGCAAGCCTGCAAAGGGGTGCCTCTATTCAGTCGGTTAATAAAAACACCTGCAATCTTCGGACGCTCATCAACCCTTACGGTTTCCTCCTCAACAATTGAGGCAATGGTTACAACGCCAATCCTACCCAAACCGCTCTCCTGTGCCTTCCTATCGCGTTCGGGAGTCCAAAAGGCTTCATACTCCCTTTTCATCCTCTCGAAGAAACCGTTAACGCTGGTATTCCAAAAAAACTGGTAGGTGTTGGGCACAAACATCGCGATGAAGGTTTCGGGGGTAAACCCATACTGCTGAGCTACCTCCTCGGAGCGAAAGGCATTAACCAGATCAGCAGAATCGAGTTCAAGCTGACGCGAAATACGCTGTGCTAGCTGCTCGGGGGTTCTAAACCCGGTAAATGTAACCCGCACAGGAGTTTGTAATCCTGCGCGAAGCATATTTACCAACTCCCTATTTGTCATTCCAGTCCTCAGCCTGTACCTTCCTGCCTTCACGCTATGGGGGTACCCCATTCGGGAGCAAGCCCACTTAAAGGTTTCTATATCAACAATACTCTCAGAATTAATCATTACCTCAATCACATCGCGATAGGTGGAACCAGAGGGGATATATACATAAACATGCTCCCTGTCGGCTGTATCAACGTTTGATACCATCATCCTACTATACATACGGTAGGCATAGTATCCTCCGCCCATTAGAGCGAGAAGAATTACAACCGATAAGGAGATCAAGACTCGTCGAATAGTGCTATTTGCCATTGTGATAAATCAAAAATGAGCTACAAAGATAAAAAACCCACAGTAAGTTTGCTGTGGGTTTTTTGTTAACAATTGTAAAACCAATAAGTTTACTTCAACGCTTGAACCGCCTTATCAATTCTATTCAGGGCCTCCATGAGCTCCTCCTCCGATGCGGCATAGGAGAATCGGATGTACTCTGCGGCGCCAAAAGCACTACCGGGAACAGTGGCCACATGGGCTTGGTTTATTAAGTACATGCACAAATCGGCAGTATTGCTAATAACCTCATCGCCAAACTTTTTCCCTAGCAATCCCGAAACCTCAGCAAAGATATAGAATGCTCCCTGTGGCACGTTGGTTTTAAAGCCTGGTATTTTCCTTAGCCTTTCAATAACCTTATCGCGACGCTGTTCAAAGGCCTTGCACATCATTCTGGGGTACGAAGCATCGGAAGCAATGGCAGCTGCTGCTGCCTTTTGGGCTATTGAGCATGTACCTGATGTCATTTGACCTTGGAGCTTTTGGCAAGCCTTGGCAATCCATTTGGGTGCAGCGCAGTAACCAATTCGCCAACCGGTCATGGCATACCCTTTCGAAACTCCGTTCACAACAATTACCCTGTCGAATATCTCGGGGAACTGGGCTATGCTCTCATGCTTGCCCACGTAGTTGATGTGCTCGTATATCTCATCGGATAGCACCAAAATATTTGGGTGCCTAACAAGCACCTTGACTAAACCGGCCAGCTCGTCGCGAGTATATATGCTACCCGTTGGGTTCGACGGCGAGCAAAGCATAAGCACCCTCGTTTGGGGAGTTATGGCCTCCTCGAGTTGCGTTGGTGTAATCTTAAAATCGCTCTCGATGGTTGTTGGAATCACCACGCTTTTGCCCTCGGCCAGCTTAATCAGCTCCACGTAGCTTACCCAGTAGGGTGCGGGTACAATCACCTCGTCGCCAGCATTAACTGTAGCCATTAGCACGTTGGCCAGGGTGTGCTTTGCACCGCCCGACACCACAATCTGATCGGTTCCATAGGTAAGGCCATTCTCGCGCTTTAGCTTATCTGCGATTGCCTGAAGCAAATCGGGGAATCCAGGAACGGGTGAGTAAAAGGTGATATTCTCATCGAGGGCCTTTTTGGCGGCATCCTTAACAAAATCGGGGGTGTGAAAATCGGGCTCGCCCACGCTCAGGTTAATTACATTGAAACCCTGGGCTTTTAGCTCCCTACTTTTTTGCGACATGGCTAAAGTTTCCGAAACGGCCAGCTGTGCAACTCTATTTGAAACATTTTCCATAGCTACGGAGATATTAGATTTTTATACACTTAGGTTAAAAGATTTTGCTAATTTTAAAGCTTTAAAGGTAGAATTATTATCATCTGAAAACAACTTGTTTCCCAACATAAAAAGCTATGGTACTTGATTTACTTAAGATTGTCATCCCCTCGCTGCTGGTTTTTCTGGCAGGATATTTGGCCGTTGAGCGATTGCTCAGAGAGGAGACGAACCGCCGGCGTGCAGAGCTTAACGCAAGCAATAAGAAGATTACTATGCCCATTAGGCTGCAAGCCTACGAGCGGATAGTGCTCTTCCTTGAGCGCATATCGCCCGAGTCGCTACTGGTTAGGGTAAATCAGCCCAATATATCTTCGCAAAAATTCCATGGTATACTCCTTAGCACTATTCGAACCGAATGGGAGCACAACCTGTCGCAGCAGCTATACCTTAGCGCCAAGGCGTGGGGCTTGGTGAAAAATGCCAAGGATGGTGTTATCAAGCTAATCAATACTAGTGCCGATAAGGTGGATGCCAAAGCGCCATCGTTGTTGCTAAGCAAGGAGATTTTAGATGGAGTGGTTGAGCTGGAGTTTCACCCCACCGCCAGAGCTATCGATCATCTTAAGAAAGAGGTAAACGAGTTTTTGTAGAATACTGCAACACAGTAAAAAAGGCGTGAGGGTAAGCCCTCCCGCCTTTTTTGGTCTATCGGGTTGCCTCGTTAGGGCTTTATTAGCTCAACGCTACGCTTAACAAACTTGCTTAGCTCCTCGCCCTTGAGCATATTGTTGGCTAGCAAGGCTAAATCGATAAGCTGCTTAACCAGCTTATTGTCCTTACCAAACGACTTAAGCACCTCGGCCTTTGAACCTTCAATCTCCTCAACCTTCTTGGTCAAATCCTCCATCTCATCCTTCTCTGCTTGCGAGATATCTTCGTCCTTCTTCTTCTCGGTGGCCTTCTTCAGCTCTTCGAGCTTAGTTTTTAGAGGCTCGAGCTGTGATTTGAACTCCGCGATCTTATCGTTTAGCGACTTATCCTTCTGATCAATCACCGTTTTAACCAACGGGTGCGACACGTTAACCACCAGGTTCACGGTTTCGGGCATATCGCCATAAAAACCTGCGGTTCCGCTCATGGCGGCCATATCCTTCATACGACGGATAAACTCGCTGCGGGTAATCACTACGGGTGCAGCTGTTTCGCCCATATCCTCGAACTGAACCCAGTACTGCGATGATCCGTTTGTTGCACCCTCAAAAACATTGCGTAGCTCGGTTTGCGCCTCGTAGGGTAGGTCAATCTCCTTTTTATCCTCCTTCACAATGAGCTTGTCAATCACATCGCTATCGACACGGACAAAGCGAGAGTCTTTAAACTTCGACTCGAGACTATTGATAAGGTGTGGATCGAGCTGGCCATTCATCACCAGAACATCGTAACCTTTATTTTTTGCCTGATCGATGTATGAGTATTGCTCCTCGACATCGGTTGTGTATAGGTAGAAGAGCGTTTTGTTCTTATCGGTTTGGTTGTCCTTAATGAGCTTTTCGTACTCCTCGAAGGTGAAGTACTTGCCATCGGTATTTTTGAACAGGGCAAACTTTTCGGCCCGCTCGTAGAACTTGTCATCGGTGATCATACCAAAGGTGATGAAGAGCTTAAGGTCGTCCCACTTCTTCTCGAACTGCTCACGGTTCTCCTTAAATATCTCATGTAGCCTATCGGCCACCTTCTTGGTGATGTGCGATGATATCTTCTTAACGTTCGAGTCGCTCTGGAGGTAGCTGCGCGAAACGTTTAGGGGAATGTCGGGCGAATCGATAACACCATGTAGCAGGGTTAAAAACTCGGGTACTATGCCTTCAACCGAATCGGTAACGTATACCTGATTGGAGTAAAGCTGAATCTTATTCTTTTGTATATCGAAGTTAGACTTAATCTTAGGGAAGTAGAGTATACCTGTTAGGTTGAATGGATAATCGACATTGAGGTGAATGTTAAAAAGCGGATCCTGCGAAGCGGGATAAAGATCGCGATAGAACTTCTCGTAATCCTCATCTTTCAAGTCGGCTGGCTTACGGGTCCACAAAGGGTTGGTATCGTTCACAATCTTATCCTTACCAGTATCAACCTCCTTGCCATCCTTCCACTCTTTCACGGTACCAAAGGCAATGGGAATGGGTAGAAAGCGACAGTACTTTTTGAGCATCTCATTAATTCTGTGCTCATCGAGAAACTCCTCGCTATCCTTGTTGATGTGAAGAACGACATCGGTTCCCCTACCCTCGCGCTTAGCGTCCTCAATGGAGAACTCGGGCGAACCATCGCACGACCACCTAACCGGTTTGGCATCCTCCTTGTACGAACGGGTAATTATCTCAACCTTATCGCTCACCATGAACGACGAGTAAAAGCCCAAGCCAAAATGACCGATTATTGCTTCGGTTTTATCCTTGTACTTGGCCAAAAAATCCTCAGCACCCGAGAAAGCAATCTGGTTGATATACTTCTCAATCTCCTCCTCGGTCATACCCACACCACTATCGCTGATGGTTAGGGTTTTCTTCTTCTTGTCGAGCCGAATCCTAATGGTTAGATCGCCCAATTCGCCCATAAACTCACCAACCGAAGCAAGTGTTTTTAGCTTCTGAGTAGCATCAACAGCGTTTGAGATGATTTCGCGAAGAAAGATTTCGTGATCGGAGTATAAAAACTTTTTAATAATAGGAAAGATGTTCTCGCTAGTAACATTAATCTTACCCTTCTGCATGGCTTATATCTTTTAGTTAAACATTCGTTTTTTCAGAGCTAGGTTGTCAAAAGTAATGCCATAGGGTTAGGCCTGCCATTTAGTCAGCAGGAAGCTCCGTGGCTTGGAAAATTACAAAGCTACGAGTACAGAAGGGAAAAAATAACAATGGCCAGCAGAAGCACCAGAAGATAGGCTACAAAGATTTTGGCGGATATAAGAAACGACTTTCGCTTTTGCTCCAGCACCTTTTGGCTAATGATCCGCATCACAATATTATTTATTCTTAGAAATATGGTATCGTTCTTTGGAACAAACGAATAGGCCCCGCTATTGCGAGCATATGCGCCAAAGGTTGCCTCGTTAGGCGTGTACAGCATAACAACCTCAATGTTAGGATTTATAACCTTGGTGGCTTCTAAAATTTCAAGCCCATTCATTAGGGTTTGCTCCCGATCGTCGACAAAATGATAGCCTAAAAATACGATATGGATGTCGTTTTTTCGAAAGGTATGGGAGGCAATATGTGCAATAAACCTCTCGCCAGTTACAAATGTTTGAATAGTATACTTGGATGGCTTTTCAATGGCCTTCTTCAGAGATGTTGTGTACACAAAATCATGATCGACAATGTATATGTGTGCTATGGTCTTACTCTTTTTACTCATCCTTCGATGGCCTGTTAAGTTTGCTCCTAAATTATAAAAAATGTTTAGTAATACCCAATTCATTTACATGGTCACACTATCTTTTTGTATATTTGAGGGTTTAGCACAGAAAGGGCAACCTTGAGCATATTATCAATGATGACTATGGCTCATTAGGAAGAGCGAGAATGGCTTAACCTTTTTATTTGCTTAAACTATTTTTGGGTTTCGCACTCAAATAAGCTGGAAACCATTTTAACAATCGAACCAAATTTTGATACCCACAACAAATAATTCTAACCAAAACACAATGCAGTATGAAGAAACTATTTTTCTTATTAATTCCGGTTGGCATGATGCTTAGCTGCACGCAAAGCGAAAAGCCAAATCCATTTTTTGTGGAGTGGGATACCCCATTTGGCACCCCACCATTCCATTTAATTGAGGATGATCATTACATCCCTGCCTACGAAGAGGCAATTAAACAGCATAATGCCGAAATAGAAGCCATAGTTAGCAACACAGAGGAGCCAAACTTTGAGAACACCATCTTGGCATACGATAAGGCTGGTGAGCTAATGGGTAAGGTGGGCGCAGTATTTGGCGGCCTGAATGGTGCCAACACCAGTCCACGTATGCAGGAGATTGCTCGCGAAACCACCCCTATGCTTTCGGCACACCGCAACGCCATTAGGTTCAATCAAGATCTATTTGAGCGCATAAAAAACGTTTACGATAAGCGTGAAAGCCTTGATCTTGACCATGAGCAGATGAGGGTAGTTGAGAAGATATACGACGATTTTGCTCGCAACGGTGCTGCCCTACCCGAGGAGCAGCGCGAGCAGCTTAAGAAGCTTAACGAGCGCATGTCGATGGTATCACTTCAGCTCAACCAAAACCTCCTGGCCGAGAATAATGGGTTTACCCTATTACTCGAAAACGAAGAGGATCTTGTGGGGCTACCCGAGGATGTAAGGACTGGTGCTGCCGAAATGGCCGAGAAGGCTGGCCATCCTGGCAAGTGGATGTTCAACCTATCGAAGCCCAGCTGGGTTCCTTTCCTTCAGTTCTCAGAGCGTCGCGATTTGCGTGAAAAGCTTTACACCGCCTACTTTATGCGTGGCGACAACAATAATGAGAACGACAACAAGGAGCTTTTCATTGAGCTAATGACGCTTCGCCAAGAGATGTCGCAGATTCTTGGATACGAAAACTACGGCCAGTTCTTCACCTCGGAGCAGATGGCCGAAAATCCTGAGAATGTGTTTAACTTCCTTAATGAGGTGTGGGATCCTGCCCTTACGCGTGCCAAGGAAGAGCGTGCCGATATGCAAAAAATTATTGACCGTGAAGGGGGCAACTTTAAGCTACAGTCATGGGACTGGTGGTACTACTCGGAGAAAGTACGTAAGGAGAAATACGACCTTGACGAGGACGAAATTAAGCCATACCTTACCTACGATAATGTACGCGATGGTATTTTCTACGTTTCAAACAGGCTTTACGGCTTAACCTTCAAGAAAAGACCCGATATCCCTGTATACCACGAAGAGGTAGAGGCATTTGAGGTAATTGACAACGATGGCTCACACCTATCGGTGCTATTTATCGACCCACATCCAAGGGCAAGCAAGCGTGGAGGTGCATGGTGCGGAACATACCGTAGCGGCAGCTATAGAGATGGACAAAAAATTACTCCCGTTGTAACCATCGTTATGAACTTCTCACGCCCTGTGGGCAACAGACCCGCTATGCTTAGCTGGGACGAAACAGAGACCTTCTTTCACGAGTTTGGCCATGCGCTACATAACTTTTTTGCCGATGGGCGTTACAATCGTACTAGCCGTAGCGTACCCCGCGACTTCGTTGAGCTACCATCGCAAATTATGGAGAACTGGGCAGGTGAGCCTGAGGTGCTTAAAGTATACGCCAAGCATTACGAAACTGGCGAGCCTATTCCCGATGAGCTCATTAAAAAGATGCAGAATAGCAGCAAGTTCAATCAAGGTTTTGCTACCACCGAGTATGTTGCAGCAGCACTACTCGATATGCATTGGCATACCTCAAATATCACCAAAGACACTGATGTTAATGAGTTTGAGAATAAAGTGCTAAAAGAGATTGGTCTGATTGATGAGATTGTACCTCGCTACCGCACAACCAACTTTGGTCACATCTTCGGTGGAGGCTACGCTGCAGGTTACTACGTATACCTTTGGGCCGGTCAGCTTGATGCTGATGCCTTCGAGGCATTCGTTGAAACAGGCGATCTGTTTAACCAGGAGCTTGCTGCCAAGTTCCGTAAGCATTGCCTTGCCGAGAATGCTATGGGCGAAGGTATGGAGCAGTACATTAAGTTCCGTGGCAAAGCACCATCAATTGACCCATTGCTACGCCAAAGGGGGTTGAAATAATAGTTAAAACATCCTCTGCAAAATAGAAAAGGGGCGTTAAGCCCCTTTTCTATTGTAGCAAAGTACCTCTCTCTATAATTGAGGGCCAGCAGCAACCAACTTCTTACCGGCTTCATTATCGGTAAAGTTTTCGAAGTTTTCAATAAACTTTTGGGCTAGCTCCTTGGCAGCAATATCCCAATCGGCTGGGTTTGGCCAGCTATTGCGAGGGTTTAAAAACTTACTCTCAACTCCCTTTAGCACTTTTGGAATTTGCAAGTTGAATATGGGCATAATCTCAAAATCGGCCTCCTCGATACTACCATCTAGAATAGAGTTGATTATAGCGCGCGTAGCGGGCAAATCGATACGCTTACCCACTCCGTAAGGGCCACCTATCCACCCCGTATTAACCAGGTAAGCCGTTGATCCGTGCTTGACCATCTTTTTAACCAGCTCGCGCGAATATACCGTTGGGTGAAGCAAAAGGAATGCCTGTCCAAAACAGCTGCTAAAAGTTGGCTGGGGCTCTTTTACACCCAGCTCGGTACCAGCCAGCTTGGCTGTAAATCCGCTTAAAAAATGGTACTGCGTTTGGTTTGGAGTAAGCTTGGCAACGGGAGGTAGCACGCCAAAAGAATCGGCGGTTAGAAAGATTACTTTTTGTGCATGGCCCGCCTTCGATACTGGCTTTACAATATTTTTGATATGATAAATGGGATACGATACCCGAGTGTTCTCAGTTTTCTCCTTAGAGCTAAAATCAATATTACCCTCGTTGTCTACCACCAAGTTCTCGAGCAGGGCATCGCGCCTGATGGCTGCATAAATATCAGGTTCTTTCTTGGGATCAAGATCGATACACTTGGCGTAGCACCCCCCCTCGAAGTTGAAAACACCATCGTCGTCCCAGCCATGCTCATCATCGCCAATCAGGGCGCGATTGGGATCGGCCGAAAGGGTAGTTTTACCAGTACCCGAAAGGCCGAAGAAAATGGCCACATCTCCCTCCTTACCAACATTTGCACTGCAGTGCATTGCGGCTATCCCTTTAAGCGGAAGGTAGTAGTTCATCACCGAGAAAATTCCCTTCTTCATCTCGCCACCGTACCAGCTACCACCGATTACCGCCATCCGTTCGGTAAGATGGAAGGCAACGTACACCTCGCTATTTAAATTCTGCTCTTTCCAGTTGGGGTTTGATGTTTTTGAGGCAACAAGCACAACAAAATCTGGCTCAAAATCCTTTAGATCCTCGTCGCTTGGCCGAATAAACATATTCTTTACAAAATGGGCTTGCCAGGCCACCTCCATTACAAAGCGAACCTTTAAACGGGTATCCTCGTTGGCTCCACAGTACGAGTCGACTACATAAAGTTTTTTGCCTGTGAGCTGCTTTGCGCTAATGCTTTTAAGGTGTTCCCATACTTCGGGGGTAATTGGCTTGTTGTCGGAGCTTTTTTTACCCTTCTCGGCCCACCAAACGTTACCCTCGGAGTTGGGCTCACGAACTACGTATTTATCTTTTGGCGAACGACCAGTAAAAATACCAGTATCAACATTAATAGCACCAAGGCTAGTTAGTGTGCCCCTTTCAAATCCTGTCAGATTAGGGTTGGTTTCATGCGTGAAAAGCAAATCGTAGCTGGGGTTATAAAATATCTCCTCAGCCTCACCGATTCCGTAGCGAGATAGGTCTATTTTTTTCATTACAAGATTAGGGTTTACAATAAATGAGCGGATCGAACTTACTCGAACCGCCAAAACACAAATTTAAACGGAAAATGCGTACATACCGCAAGCGTAATCTATGTTTAATATCAGTTTATATTAATCCCAAATTTGTCATTAGCGTTTTTTTTCTAATGACTGCCATTAGAAAACGATACTGTTAATACACAGATTAATTGAATGTTATGATAACATATCGATGAAGAAAAACTAATAATTTGCAATCATAAATGCTTATAAATTTAGTTTTTCTAAATCAGCTTGTCCCGATTCATCGGGAGGGTTAAACCCAGCTAAGCCATTAGTTCGCAGAACTCCTAATGTCTAATCTGGGTTAATTAAGGGTATGGGTTAAAATTTGACTACAACCTGCCATCTCAAAAATTTTTATCATTTCATTTGTAACAATAAAATAATGGGTGTAGTCAAACGAACACAAACAAATTTTAAATAACAAAAGCTATGAGCACAGTTGAACTACTTATCCCCATTGTTGCCATTGTATTTAGCCACTCGCTAGCATTTGGCATAATTTACATTTACTTACGAAACAGAAACCGCGAGCGTATGCAAATGCTTGAAAAGGGAATTGACCCATCAATATTTTTATCGAAAAGCAAAAGTTCGCACTCCATTGCACTAAAATACGGACTTTTCCTAGTTGGAATTGCTTTGGGCACTATTTCGGGAGCCTTGCTATACCAGAATAAGGCAATGGAAGCAGGCCCAGCATACTTTAGTATGATTCTTCTTTTTGGCGGCATGGGGCTTATGGCTTACTACCTAATTGAGAGAAAAAAGGATGATAGAACCAACGGATAAACTATCCGACAAAGCGCTTGTTCGCCTGGTAATGCAGAATCATCGCGGGGCAACCGCAGAATTCATTCACAGGTACGAGCGTATGGTCTTTAACCTAGCGCTAAACCTTCTGGGCGACTACCATGACGCCCAGGAGGTTGCGCAGGATACATTCATCAAGGCCATCCATTCAATTAATTCATTTAGAGCCGATAGCCAACTATCGACTTGGGTTTACCGCATCTGCTACAACACCTGCATTACGCATAAACGCAAGAAAAGGTTAATCACAACTGAGATTGATTACAATAAGCATAATGCTATGCAAACCACCGAAGAAAACGAGCATAGCCAAGATCTGCAAAAAGCAATGGAAAGCCTTAGCAAAAAAGATAGAACAATTATATCACTTTTTTATGTTGATGAGATGCCCACCAGCGAGATTGCCCAAGTGGTAGCACTATCGGAAAGTAATGTAAGAGTAAAACTCCATAGAGCCCGCAAGAAACTTAAAGAGATGCTACATCACTACTCAAAAAATAATGAGATAAACCATTCCGGATAACTGCTATGAAAGAAGATTTGAACCAATTGCTTGAGGAACCAAACAGCGAATTTGACCAATGGTTAAAAGCGGAACTAATAAGCGAGCAGGTTGAGGCACCCTGCAACCTCAGTAGCATTGTAATGGAGCAATTGATGGAGGAAACCCCACGAAAACAGATTGACCCCTACCTTATAATTAGCCTACTTGCAATTGTTGTTGGGGGTTCGTTGGTGATAGTTGCAAGCTACCTGCCCAACACTTCGTCATTAGAATTCACTCAGTTTTTACTTACAGTAGCAAGTAAAATAAACACTCAAGCAACTGTGTATGGTGTTTTGGGTGCTACTATTTTGTGCAGTATCTTTTTTGGATTAGACTACCTAATGAGCCGCAAAATTGGCGAGAGAAACCTTTCAGTAAGATAAAAAGCCCAGCCGATCAACAGCTGGGCTTGCAATTTTTTATATCAAGAAAAAATCTACTTAGGGCTCAATGCATTTTTATAGTTTTTTTCAACGGCATCCCAACTCACTACTTTCCAGAAGTTACCTGCATAGGTTCCGCGCATATTTTGGTAGTGCAGATAGTATGCATGCTCCCACACATCGAGGCCTAGAATTGGAGTACCTCGCTCGGTGGCCACATCCATCAGGGGATTATCCTGATTGGGGGTAGATGAAACGAATAATTTCCCGTTTCCATCAACCGAGAGCCAAGCCCAGCCGCTACCAAATTGGCCCGCTGCCGCAGCTTCAAACTTCTTTTTAAAGGCATCGAAACTGCCAAACGTTTCGTCAATAGCCTTCAGGAGAGCACCAGCTGGTTTTCCTCCCCCATCGGGCGACATAACCTCCCAGAAAAGGTTGTGGTTATAATACCCGCCACCGTTATTACGGATGGTTGCCGGATACTTGCTCATTTGGGCAAAAATCTCTTCCAGGGTCATCGCATTTAGATTATGCTCATCGGCTGCCTTAACAAAATTGTTGTAGTACGCCCTGTGATGCCTATTGTAATGGATATCCATTGTGGTTTTATCCACAAAAACTTCCAGCGCATCGTAGCTATAGGGTAACTCGGGAAACTCAAATTTCGACTGGGCATTACTACTTATGCTTAGCCCAATAAGCATTAAAATTATTAGTGTTTTCATATTGCAAACAATTTAGTTTCAAGTTGATATTTACACCACACTAACAGCTAGCAACAATTTTTGTTTACCTTTTAGCTATAGCTATATAAGAAATAGTTTGCAAAGAGCATCCCCCACAATCAATTCTATGCAAAAGTATATTTAACCTTTTTTCAGACACAAAGGCTAGCTATCTGGTAATCAAATGGAAATTATGATATATTTGAACCAAATACAAGCCTATCGGTTATTGGAACGAATACTTCCATTTGCTAATCTTCTTAATTTTCAATACCTTGGCAAATCAAAAAGCAATTTATGACGCTAGATAGCAATACCGTAACAAAACTTATCGACTTTCGAAAGCACCTACACCAAAACCCTGAGCTATCGGGGGCAGAGGAGAAAACAAGTAAAACTATTGTAGATTTTCTGAAGAATACCAATCCCTCGAGCATTGTTACAGGACTCGGTGGTCATGGGCTAGCCGTAGTTTACCACTCGGGTAAACCGGGCCCATCGATACTGCTACGAGCCGATATGGATGCTTTGCCCATTCAGGAATCGAATGACTTTGGCTACCGCTCGCAATACGATGGCGTGGCACACCTATGCGGCCATGATGGGCACTCCACCATACTAGCAGGTGTAGGGGTTGGCTTGCTTAAAAGCCCTCTTAAAAAGGGTAAAGTTACTTTACTATTCCAACCCGCCGAGGAAACGGGCCAAGGGGCTGCAGCCGTTATTGCTGATGAAAAGTTTAAACCCCTTACCCCCGATTACGCCTTTGCATTGCATAATCTGCCCGGCTTTAAGCGTGGCCAAATATTCCTACGCGAAGGAACTTTCGCATCTGCATCCACAGGGCTAATTGCCAAGCTTAAGGGGCTATCGTCGCATGCAGCACACCCCGAGGATGGGAATAACCCCGATTTGGCCTTGGCCAAAATGATTCTGGAGCTTAATAATCTTGTAAGCCAAAGGGAACGGTTTGACGACTTTACGCTGCTAACAGTAATACATGCCAAGCTGGGCGAGGTTGCCTTTGGTACTACCCCTGGCAACGCCGCTCTAATGGCCACACTGCGAACCTACCTCAACTCGGATATGGAGATACTCAAAGCTCAATCGGAGTCAATAATTAAACGCATAGGCCATGAGCATAGCGTTAACGTTGACATAGCCTACACCGAAGAGTTTCCCGCAACTATCAATAGCTCTGAATGCACAGCGTTGGTTCAGCAAGCATCGTCAAAGCTTAACCTGCAAACCCATCGGCTTGAAACCCCCTTCCGCTGGAGCGAGGACTTTGGGCATTTTACTCAGCTTTGCAAAGCAACCCTCTTTGGGGTTGGGTCGGGCGAGGGTCATCCACAGCTCCACAACGAGGATTACGATTTTCCCGATGATATCATTGAGCCATCGGTCAACCTATTCAGAGAAATTGTTGAACAAACTCTGAATGATTAACACCTTAAAAACAAGCATCTACAATGGATCACACCTCATACATCGAGATAAGCAAGTCAGCATACAGGCATAACATAAAGTACCTAAGGAATATTATTGGAAAAGATGTACGGTTTACATCGGTTGTAAAGGGGAATGCCTACGGGCATGGCGTTGAGCACATTGTACCCCTAGCCGAAAAGGCCAAGGTAAAGCATTTTGCCGTTTTCTCTGCCAGCGAGGCGCTTGATGTTTTCAATGTGGCCAGCCCCAAATCGGATATTATGATCATGGGCTACTGCAACGACGACCAGCTTGCATGGGCAATTGAGAATGGGATAGAATTCTATGTTTTCGATTTAAACAGACTGAATATGGCTATTGAGCTAGCCAAAAAGATAAAGAAACCAGCCCGACTTCATATTGAAGCCGAAACAGGATTTAACCGTACTGGGTTCGACTACAATATGCTTCCTGATATTGTTGGGCTAATGAAAGATAACTGCGACCATATTGTTTTTGAAGGGCTATGCACCCACTATGCCGGTGCCGAAAGCGTAAGCAACTACTACCGGGTTATGAACCAGATTAGGGAGTACCGAAGATTTGTAAGGTATTTCAATAGGCACGGCCTTAAACCCAACTACCGGCATACGGCCGGTTCGGCGGCAACACTAACCTACAACCAAACCATAATGGACATGGTAAGGGTGGGAATAGCCCAGTATGGATTTTGGCCAACGCAAGAAACGTTTATCTACCAGTTCAAACGGAATCATGCCAAGGATTCTGATCTAAAGCGGGTTATTACCTGGAAGTCGCGCGTAATGACAGTTAAGGAGGTCGAATCAGGAGAGTTTGTAGGCTATGGAACATCATATATGGCCAGCAAGAAAATAAAGATTGCCATTATACCCGTAGGCTACGCCAATGGATTTAGCCGTTCGCTAAGCAATATGGGGCGAGTGCTTATTCGCGGGAAAAGGGTCTCGGTTGTGGGTACCGTAACCATGAACACCATGAGCGTTAACGTTACCGATATCCCCAACGTACAGCCCGGCGATGAGGTTGTAATTGTGGGTAAGCAAAACAGGCTCGATATTAGTTTAGCGAGATGAGTAATCAGCTCAACTACCAAACCCTTGCTCGTCTTCCTGGTAACATCCCCCGTTACGTCGTGAAGTAAACCTTGGCATAATTTTAGCTAAAACTAACACCACAAACTAAACAATTGAATATTTTTGCCGTAACAAAACCATAAAATCACAGATTTATGAAAACTATACTGTATTCAATCATCGGTCTACTTATTACTGCAAGCACTTTTGCCCAGCAACCCGGCGACGAGGAGATAAAAAAGAGCAACGCCTTTTTACGCTTTAACCCCTCGGAGGTTAATATGGGCACCATCCTAGTTGATGATGTGAATGAGAATACCGGGAATATTGAGATTGAGGTACATAACGATGGCGCAGTTCCACTAATTCTTAATCAGGTTACTGCATGCTGCGGCACAAGGGTAACCGACTGGCCCCGCCAACCCATAGCGCCCAAGCAAAAAGGAACCATTAAGGTACACTTTAGGGTGAGCCCAACCCCTCACCGGATTAGCCGAACAGTTACGGTTCAGTCGAACGCAGGCAATGGGAATGTTCAAAAAGTTGCCATCCTTGGTGAGGTAGCATTACCTAAAGCACAAAACGAAATTCGATTACCATAAAGTTTTTTTTGAATAAATCCCCTAGCCCGTTAGCCAGCGCTAACGGGCTTTTTTTTGTTGATACTACCTCCAATTTCGTGAATGAAAAAACCTTTACCCAAAATATCAGGCTTATGATCTGATGTTTACACAAAAAAATGAGGTTTCACAAATGAACCTCTCCTAATATTTTGATTTTATGAATGTTACTGACATTCAAATCTAATCTTTCCGCTGAAATCGCAGTTGAACCAATATTATTTCGAGGTGCTGTAGAAGAGTTAGTACCTTTGGGTATGGAAACACAAGAATCCCTTTGGTGAAGGCAAATATCTCTGGCCTTGGTAGCGTGAAGAGATACTAGCCTAAGGCAAAATGCTTCCTATTGAGCTGTTAATATCCTCCCAAAAAACGAGCAACAACAAAGCGTAATCCAAGCCTAGTGGTCACTCCAAGGTTATTAACAATTGTTAATTAACGATGTTGATACAGAGTTAATTAAAACGATGCAAAAAACTTGCATCTGAGTACTTTCCAGCTGTATATTTGTTCTACCAGACGAGAGATAAAAGGCTGCTCAGAAAGGTAAGGAAATGATAATAGCTGCTTAGGTGTAGCATTAAAATTTCTTCCAGATTGCAAAATCTGCTTACCCCAGAGCCGAGGTCCAAACCCAGAGGGTTCGCCCAGCGGGCAAGGTCAATCAAGCCAAGATCGCCTAGCGTTCTTCAAATGGTTGAGTCGAAAGCAGCAAGCACAGTTGAACTTACGTTCAGCTATGCAAATGCTGAACCCCAAAAAATGTTCGTATGAACAGGCTAGGGGTTGCCTAACGAGTAAAGGCATTGCCACCAAAAATGGATAGCCCGGAATGTAAGTGGCTCCGCAAGGAAAAGCACAAGAAGAGCTAACCACAGGCAAAGCCCAAGGAAGTAGGTCTTTACCAAACGACACTTCGTCCCGGAAGGAAACTCCTCGGAGAAACCGAAAGGACAGCTCGAAAATCCTACTCTAAACGGTAGGGTTGGGAAAGCCAAGGGCTACTAGGGAGTATCGCCAGATACTCGCTGTATGCCAGTCGGAATAACCGTAGTCTGGCACTAAATGAAACCCCGGTTTCGGCTAGTGAATGGGAACTGTTCGCGCTGAATGGTTCCCATTACTGTTTTTATGCTGCTCGCCTTGCAACCAAACTCCATGCAAATCGTAAACTCGGATGTATCAATCTGATTGGTTTTACCATCCTTAGAAATGATTTATAATTATTTATAACTTTGGTGGTTGATAAAAAGGGGTGAAGGTTTATTATGAGTTCGGGAAACGACCATACAGACAGACAAGCAATTATCAACTCATATCTTGAGTATTTCGATGCCTATACTCAGCGGAATTGGGACAAGATGATATCGCTTTTCGCGAATAATTTCACCATGTTTGGCACGGGCATCGATGAGCACAGCAGGTCAACCGCAGAAACCCTAACATTTTTCAAAAGAGAATTTTCCCAATTGCCCACTACAGTTAGCTATAATATCAACGGGATGGAGGTTTTTAAAACCAGCCCAACGACAGCCTACATCACCGTTTTGATGGATATGAAAATATCTGCAGGCGATGAGATTATCAACTGTAAGAACAATCGTTCAACCGTGATTATGGTGAAAGAGGATGAGCGCTGGAAAATTGCTCACGGCCACTGGTCGCAACCTGCCGAAGGGCAAGACGTTGGCGATAGCGTTCCATACAAATTGCTTAAAGAGCACAATAAGGCGCTGGAGGAGAAGGTTGCCGACAGAACCAAAGAAATAGAAAAGCAGAATGTTGAGCTGCGAAACCTAAACGACACCAAAACAAAACTCCTGTCGATTATTGCCCATGATCTCAGAAGCCCTTTTAACGCGTTCATGGGATTAACCGAGGTGATGCTGCACAACTTCAATGAGAATCTTAACAACCCCGACTACTTCAAGCTTAGGCTACAACAAATCAACGAAAGAGCTCAGCACCTGTACAACGTAGCCGACAACCTGCTGAACTGGGCATGGGCACAAACCGAAGAGATAAACATTAGCTGGAGAATGGCTGATATTCAAAGCATTGTAAGCAAGCAGGTTGTGGCCCTTGAGGACATTGCTAAAGGCAAGGAGATACAAATTGAGATGAAAACTGATAAATACTCACAGATTTGTACCGATCCCGAAATACTGGCAATAATAATTCGCAATTTCCTTTCCAACGCTCTTAAATATTCGCATAGAGGAAGTGTGGTAACAATTACCATACTACCCAACGAGCACCATACCCTAATTACCATTGACGACCAAGGCGTTGGGATGGATGCTGAAAAAATTGATTCGATACTAAACTCGAATGATTTGGAAAGTCAACCAGGAACCGAAAAGGAAAAGGGCACTGGGCTTGGCCTTCAGATTAGTCGTGAGCTAATTAACAAGCTAAACGGCACCCTATGCATCGATAGCACCCCGAACATGGGGACAAAGGTTTCGATATCATTACCAAACATCAGGAGCTAAAAAGTCTACTTTCCACCTCTTACTCCCGCCAACCGTTTTATATCGTTTAGCTTGTTTAGCGCCTCAACAGGCGTAAGGTTGTTGATATCTAGCGAAAGAAGTTGGTCTCGTATCTGCTTAAGCACAGGATCGTCGAGTTGGAAAATACTTAGCTGGTAGCCCTCGCGACTCTTCCCAAGCTCCGCGCTCGGTTTGTTCAACCTCTGATCCTGCGGACTTTTTTCCAGATCGGAAAGAATTTCTGTGGCTCGTTTCACCACGCTGGGGGGCATTCCCGCCATACGCGCCACGTGAATACCAAAGCTATGCGCACTACCTCCCGGAACAAGCTTACGCAGAAATATCACCTTATTGTCCAACTCCTTGATGGATACGTTGTAGTTCTTAATGCGAGGGAAAGCACCCTCCATCTCGATTAGCTCGTGGTAATGGGTGGCAAAAAGGGTTTTAGCTTTTCCGTTGGGGTTATCATGAATGTACTCCGTCATGGCCCAAGCAATGGAAATTCCATCGTAGGTAGATGTTCCACGGCCAATCTCATCGAGCAGCACCAAGCTACGATCTGAAATGTTATTGAGGATGCTAGCCGCCTCATGCATCTCCACCATGAAGGTCGACTCGCCCAGCGAGATATTGTCCGAAGCACCCACGCGGGTAAAGATCTTATCAACCAAACCAATCCTTGCGGCCTTTGCTGGCACGTACGACCCCATTTGTGCCATAAGCACAATGAGTGCCGTTTGCCTAAGCAAGGCTGACTTACCCGACATGTTGGGCCCAGTTATAATGATGATTTGCTGCGCATCGCCATTCAGCAGCACATCGTTCGATACGTATTCCTCTCCAGCCGGCAGCATCCGTTCAATGACCGGGTGACGTCCCTCGTTGATATCAATGGCATCGCCCATATCAACCTTAGGCTTACAGTAGCTATACTCGACCGCCGATGCGGCAAACGACAATAAGCAATCGAGCTGCGCCACCAGATGTGCGTTGAGCTGTATTGAGGCGATATACTCAGTAAGGCTAAAAACCAGCTGCTCGAAAATTTGCTGCTCTATGGCCATCACCCTTTCTTCTGCTCCTAATATTTTTGCCTCATACTCCTTAAGCTCCTCGGTGATGTATCGCTCGGCCGAAACGAGGGTTTGCTTGCGAATCCACTCAGGCGGCACCTTGTCCTTGTGCGTATTGCGCACCTCGATGTAGTATCCAAAAACATTATTGAAGCTAACCTTAAGCGATGATATCCCTGTACGTTCCGACTCGCGCTGCTGCAGGTTCAAAAGGTACTCCTTACCCGAGTGCATAATGTCCCTTAGCTCATCAAGATCAGAATTCACCCCACGGGCAATCACATTGCCCTTGTTTAGCTGCGCAGGCGGATCGTCAACAATCTCTCGCTCAATCCGGTCGCGAATGCGAGTGCAAAGGTTAATCTGCTCACCCAACCGCAAAAGCGTGGGTTCATCGGACTGCTCACAGGTTTGCTTTGTCGAAATCAAAGCTGTTAGGGCACTCTTAAGGGTTACCAGCTCGCGGGGCGAGATACGACCTACTGCTGCTTTGGATATAACCCGCTCCAGATCACCCATTACACGAATATTCTCCCTAAGTAAATCTGCGCTATCAGCATGGTTGATGAAGTACTCCACCACATTCAGCCTTTCGGTAATGGGCTTTTCATCCTTTAGGGGTAGCGATATCCACTTCTTGAGCAAACGGCTACCCATGGGCGAAACAGTTTTGTCAATAATATCGACCAGGGTTTTGGCGCCCTCATTCACCGAGTTGAATAGCTCAAGGTTACGAATGGTAAACTTATCGAGCCACACGTTCTTCTCCTCCTCAATGCGCGAAATGGTGGCAAGATGCTTTGCCTGGCTATGCTGTGTGATATCGAGGTAGTAAAGGGCTGCACCAGCGGCAATTATCCCAAGGCTCATTCCATCAATGCCAAACCCCTTAAGGCTAGCGGTTTGAAAATGGTTTACCAGCTTCTCCCTTGCCCCCTCCTCATGGTAAGCCCACTCATCGAACTTGTAAACATAGTATCGGGTTCCAAAAAAATCAATAAAATCGCGGTACTTCGAGCGTTCAACCAGAACCTCCTTGGGGTTAAAATTGGTGATCAGCTTATCGATGTACTCGAAGGAGCCCTCGGCTAGGTAAAACTCGCCTGTTGAAATATCGAGGAATGCCACTCCAGCGGCCCTTTTATCGAGATGAACACAGGCCAAGAAGTTGTTCTCCTTGCGCTCTAGCACGTGATCGTTGAACGATACGCCAGGGGTTACCATTTCGGTAACTCCACGCTTCACAATGGTTTTGGTCATCTTGGGATCCTCGAGCTGCTCACAAATGGCAACTCGCTGCCCTGCCCTTACCAGCTTGGGTAGGTAGGTGTCGAGAGCATGATGCGGAAACCCGGCCAGTTCCACAAACGAAGCTGCCCCATTGGCCCTACGGGTAAGGGTGATGCCTAAAATTTCGGCCGCTTTAATGGCATCCTCGCTGAACGTTTCGTAAAAATCGCCCACCCTAAAAAGCAAAATTGCATCGGGATGCTTCCGCTTAATGGAGTTATACTGCTTCATTAGGGGCGTTTCAACGGGGCTGCTGGACGAACTCAAAGCTATAGAGTTTTAAAAAGAATTCCCAAATAATTGAACAACTACAAAAGTAACAAAACGATTCGGAGTTTTAGTACCATAGGGCTTAACTAGCAGGTAACTAAACGGTATGCTCTAAATATCAAACGAATAATTTATCAACAGGTAATGTAGCAGAATGTTTGATATTAAAAAGTGACCCCAAAGGCAAAATTACCGAATGGACGCTACCTTTTTACAAAACCAGAATTTTACTCTACAGAGTAACCTACCGACTGGCATAGCACCACATGCATATGCTCAGGCAGCTTCATAACCTTTTTCAACTCCTCCTTATCGACCGCACCACGAACTACGGTAGCAAGCCCCTCGGAGGCACTGAACAGGTATACATTTTGCGCAATAAAGGCTGCATCGGCTGCTGAGTACCAATGCTTCACATCCTCGGCACGATCGCCCATACGGGTAAAATCGGCAACATAGATAAGGTTTACAGGCACATCCTTCACAAAGGGTTGACGCCCTGTGGCCTCCCTTATATCGCCCTTCATATAAAGTTCCAACCTATTCTCGAAAGCATTGTAGTAGTAAACTCCGTTGGAAAAACTTACATAGATATCAATCTCCTGCCAATTCACAGCGCTAGGAGCAGTACGTAAACCATCATCTGACCTATTTATACCGTTGGCAGCCCAAAGCAGGTTCGATAGCGTTTGTAGCTCAAGAGCATTGGGGGAGAACTCTCGCGAGGTTTTCCTATTCGACAAGGCATCCATCAGAGGCATTCCGCCTGTTTTCTGTGGCTCAGGAAGTAGTATTACCCGCTCCTGGGTACAGCCCGTAAGTTGGAAAAGTAACATAAAGCAAAGGATTTGAGGAATTAGCTTTTTCATAATCGTTGTGCTATTTTGGTTTGATTTTGTTCTTACACGCTTACTACGCTTTTCAAAGCCGATAAAAATAGTAAACTTTCTTTTTCCCAGCAAAGCTCTTTGGCTGCTTTGGCGGCCATCTCTCTGTAATAATTTTGCTTGATATTATCGTGCAGCAGCTGGTTTAGCGAGTATGCCAAATGCTCAACCGAACAATTCCATGCTATTGTTTGCCCAACATCATAATTGTGTACAAGGTTAGCCATCTCAGGCAGATTGGACACAAGCACAGGTATTCCTGCTTGGATGTAATCGAACAGCTTATTGGGCAAGGCAAAGCGATAGTTAAGCCCCAGATCCTCCTCAAGCGAAACGCCAAGGGTAGCTTTGGATGTTTCGACAAACAGATCGTTGGAGGATAGCCTACCCGTGAAACGTATCTTGCTGGTTAACCCAAGCTCCCTGGCTAAACCTATTAGCATATCCTCAATATCGCCAGTACCAGCTATCACCAGGTTGGCATTATCTACGTACTGCATTGCAGCAACCAACTTTTCCAAGCCACGGCCAACGTTAAGCGCCCCCTGATAAATGATGGTATTAACACCCGTAGGGGCGATCATAACACTTCCCCTGGCCATGGGAACATTCCTAACCACACTAAACTCCTTGCCGTATCTCGACCTTAGCTCATGGGCAATGCTTGCAGATACTGTTATACCTATACTTACTCTTCGTATCATCATTCGCTCAAGCAGCTGCCACAGCCACCGTTTAACCCTGCGGTGAACCAGCTCGGGGAGCTCGGTGAAAAGCTCATGGCTATCGTACACAAGATTTTTTCTCCGGACAAATGAGATTACTCCCGCACCCAGGAGGGTATCCAGGTCGTTGGCGTAGATCAAGTCAACTCGTCGTAATAAGAGGTAAGCGATAACCCTCAGATTGTATGTAAGGTAAAAGAGTATTCCCCTAGCAAATGGGATGTAAAACAATTGGACCCCGTATGCCCTAGTAAACTGGGGAGGTGTGGACTTAAGCCTACGCCCAACCACGTACACATTGTGCCCCGCCTCAACCAGGGTTAGGGCAGATCGATGAACCCGCTGATCGGTAACTATATCGGATGTGGCAAGTAGATAGACAGTGGCCAAGGTTTTTTTGGCTAAGTTAAAAAAAACCTGTTAGCCCAATACATTTTTTTATCTTTGCAAAAACATCCACAATGATTACACCACACAAAAACTATAACCTTAAAAGTTATAACACCTTTGGTATTGACGTAGTATCCAAACTGTTTTATGATGCCAACTCAACCGACAAGCTGAAGGAAGCCATCCGTCAGGTAAAGGCTGAAAACATTAAGCACCTAATACTTGGTGGGGGCTCGAATTTACTCTTCACCTCAAATTTCGATGGGGCTATAATTCATCCTACCCTTGATGGTATTGAGGTAATAACAAGTGGTGATGACTATACAGACCTGAAAGCTGGAGCGGGTGTGGATTGGGACTCGCTTGTGGAGCATACCGTATCGCTAGGCCTTTGCGGAATTGAGAATCTATCATTAATTCCGGGTACGGTTGGCGCCTCGCCCATACAAAATATTGGAGCATATGGTGTTGAGGCTAAGGATACCATCGAAAGAGTGGATGGGATTTATATTGATACGTTAGAGCCATTCAGCTTAAGTAAGGAGGAGTGTAAATTCGGATATCGCGATAGCATATTCAAAAATAAGCTTAAGGGGAAGGTTGTGGTTACTCACGTTACTTTTAGGCTGAGCAAGAATTGCAATTTGATTACACACTACGGCAATCTAGAGGCAGAAGTGGAGAAGATAGGTGAGCGATCCGTGCAAAACGTAAGGCAAGCCGTAATTAACATAAGAGAAGCTAAGCTTCCCGACCCAAAGGAGCTGGGTAATGCTGGCAGTTTCTTCAAAAATCCAGTGGTAGAAATTACATTGGTTGAAGAGCTTCATAAAAAGTACGAACAGGTTCCGTTTTACCCCATAAACGATAAATTTGTAAAATTACCTGCTGGTTGGCTAATTGAGAAAAGCGGATGGAAAGGCAAACGGATTGGTAATGTTGGAGTACATAAAAACCAGGCACTAGTGATAGTAAACTTTGGCAATGCCTCTGGCCAGGAGGTTGTTGAGCTGGCTCACCAGGTTCGCCAATCGGTGATGGAAATGTTTAACGTTAGCCTTGAGATGGAGGTGAATGTGGTGTGAGGTTTAACTCCTCCTAGCTTTTCTGTCTTCGCCATCGTTTTTCGGCATCGGCCATACGAACAATTTGGGGTTGAAAAACCGCAAGCACCTCCACCAAATCGCGTTGGTACTTCATAACGGTTTCAATGTTTTTGTAGGCTCAAAGGATTTCCTTTGCCCCTAACAATAAAGCCAGAATGAGTCATTGACCCTGGAATAACTCCAATTTCACCATCCCCTACAGGGGTTCCTTTGCGGAGCACCACCACAGGTTTCCCATCGCTTAACCTCTCTTTCCTAGTAAATTATGGGGGTTTTCTATTTTAACCAACGGATCTACACCTAGCCCTCGGGCAATTTTACTGTGGATTTCATGGTGATTTGCCGAAGCGTAGTGCCCAGCTAGGCTCATGACAATCCAATACTCGTGGCCCTCCTGTGAGGAAAGATTGAGCTATGCCAAGCGCTTTGCCTCACTGGGCAAGTTTACCCTTTCCATGGCCAACCGTGAATAGTAATTCGCCACTTCGCTGCCAAAGCCCCTTGAGCCCGAGTGCGAAAGTAGAGCAAAGTGCTCACCCTTATCCACATGGAGTTCTGGGCAAGCTTGCCCCACCCTCAGTATGCCCCACTCAACGAAAAGGTTACCTGCCCCTGAGGTGCCCAGCTGGCTATAGGCCAAATCGCGATGTTGACGAATAAACTTTGTGTCGTTCCACTCGGGCCGATCAAAAACCATTGTGTTCAGATGATTTTTATTCTTCGCCCCAAATCCAAACACGGTATTAACCATAAGGAGTTGACTTAGGCTTTGGCCATTTCCTTGCAGGTAGTCTGCCCCCATCGGAAAAACGAACACACACATCCTACAGGCTATATCAACCCCAACGGCATAGGGAATAACCACATCATGCGATGTTGCTAGCACACCTCCTATCGGTAAACCGAAGCCCTCATGCGCATCGGGCATTAACGCACCCTGCTGGGCAACCAGCCTCAATACAATCATCACCATAAACCTGAAAGGTTTGGAGATAAGGCAACAAGTTTATACAACGACATTCATCCTGCTCGAAGTCTGATTTTCCGACAGCTACGGCATCCACAGGTTTGAGGGGAGTTTTGTTTCAGCGAGCAGAATTTGGCTTTTCAACTATTCTGCTGATTATTTCTAGCATTTGCAATTTAGAGTAGCGTTGTTCCTTGGCAATCCTCATTGCTACTTGCCTATGGCAAGAATCGTCCGAGGATCAGGATCGGTAATCCCCATACCCTTTATCTCCTTCGCAAAAATCTTAAACTTCTTCATCAAAAAAAACTACTCTTTAGGCTAATAGCAACTCAAATCTACGCATAAAATGCAACAAACAGCATGCAACAATCTTTACTCAACCACAGCTCAAGCAGACCTTAAAAAAAGGATGATTCGTCAAAAACATTCCAAAAATAGAAGATAATATGTATCTTAGTATGCCAAACTTAGTAGAAAGTATTGTTAAACTGGCAAACAACACGTAAATATGAGCAAACTATTGATACTCGCAACCGACGAATCGCCACAAATACATTTTGACCCAAGCCGAGGGATTTTGGATATTTCTGGGAAAAGTTTGCCCGAAGACATCGAACAATTCTACAAGCCCCTGGAGGAATTGGTTAAGCATTATGTAACAAAGCCACAAAAGGTTACAATCGTCAACTTCGATATGCAGTACCTAAATTCGGCCTCTACAAAAAAAGTGCTAGAGATAGTGACACATCTTGAGCCGCTCTATCGCAACGGGCTAGAGGTAAGCATTAACTGGTATTTCGATGAGTATGATGAGGATATGAAGGAGGAGGGTTATGAATTTGCAAGATTAACCGAAATACCCCTATCCCTAATTCCTAAGAAAGAAGATTAAGTTTTCGATGGCAGGATCATTTGTACATAATAGCAATTTTATGCGCTCTGCAATTGTTTTGGCAATTGCAATTGCGTTAATACTTATTCCCTCAACCGCCCAAGCACAAGCAGAAAAAACAGCACAGGCTCAAGAGGATGCAAGACTTGGCGCTGAGAGTGAGGAGCGCTCAGACATAAATCAGGCCTCATACTTTTACAACAAGGCCGCCAATACCTACTGGGCTTTAAATGATTTGGAGAACGCCAAGGCGCTATTTAAAAAAGCGCTACAAATGGCTGAGAAAATTGGCAACCACAATGCTATCTACATACTCAACACCAACTTAGGCCTTATCAACACCGAGACTATAACCTTTCAGGAAGCCTTAGAACATTTTGTAAAGGCTGGTGAATCGGCACAGCAGCTCAACCGAAAGCAAGATTATGCCACCTCTTTGCTGAATCAGGCTAACGTGCTTTACGAAATGGAAAAGTTCAACGATGTAATTGAGTTGCTAGAAAATGCTGAGAGCATAGCTAAGGAGGCAAATGACTCTAGGATGTTAAGAAACACTTACTCAATATTCGCTAAGGTATATGATAAGCTGAATATGCGAGAAGAGTCGACAAAATACTTTAATCTGTTTGCAGCCCTAACCCGAAAGATTCAGCAAGAGGAGATTCAGCGAAAGGAGGATGAGGCCAAGCAAATGGTGAGCCAAGCCACCACTAGGGTACGAGAAGTTGAGGCCGAGAAACAGGCAACGGAACGCGAGCTGGTTGAGCGTGATATGGAGTTGGTTCAAAAGCAGAGAATGCTTGAGGAAACCGAGCAGATTACGCGCGAGCAGCTCATGCAGATAGACCTGCTGAACAAAGAGCGAGAGCTACAGCAAGCCATCATTTCACATCAAAACCAGATGCGAAACATCTACCTTGGGGCAATTGTTCTTATCCTTATTTTCTCGGCATACATCATGTATAGCTACAACGAGAAAAAGAAGGCTAACCACTTGCTCCAACAAAAAAACACTGAGATTAGCCGTCAGAATATAGAAATACAAGAGCAAGCGCAACAGCTAAGGGAACTAAACAACCTGAAGGATAAGCTGTTCTCAATCATATCGCATGACCTACGAAGCCCTTTGGGTTCGCTTATTACCCTACTAAACCTAACCCAGGAGGGATACTTCACCGAGGAGGGGTTCAGGGATGTAATTGACGAGCTATCTAAAAACGTGGGCTACACCTCAGAACTACTTGAAAATCTTCTGAGATGGGCACAAAGTCAGATGCAGGGTTTAAAGGTAATCCCCTCTACCTTTAACATCCGCGATGTTGCCGAGGACAAGCTAAGGCTATACGAAGAGCAGGCCCAGAACAAGGGAATTACGCTTAAGAACCAAATCGACCCGCAAATGGCAGTATACGCCGATAGCGCCATGATTGAGCTGGTTTTTCGGAATCTTATAGCAAACGCCATCAAGTTCTGCGATAAAGGAAGTGTGGTAACAACAACAGCATCGCACTCAAATGGAATGGTTATGGTTTCAGTCTCTGATACCGGGAAGGGCATAAGTAGCGAGAACCTCAAGAAACTATTCGGGCGAGAAATTTTCTCGACCCGAGGAACCTCAAACGAGAAAGGGACAGGCCTGGGATTACTTCTATGTAAAGATTTTATTACCCTAAATGGAGGTGAGATTTGGGCAAAAAGCGTTGAGGGCGTTGGTAGCGAATTCTTCTTCACGTTGCCCCTTGAGGCACCAAATATCTAGGTGATTATAGCCTAACAAGAAAGGTTATAAGATGCTTCTTATCCTTAGGGGTAATGGCGTATTTTACTTCGCTTGATTTTCTGAAAAGATAAATCAGACCAATACCTACTCCCGAAACACCCTCATCTACCAATAATTGAAGTTTCTCGCGATACAGATCGTTTAATTCAGATCTGGAAAGCTGATACAGCTCATTGAGCGATTCCCGAAGATGTTCAACCTTTGCCTCATCGATATAGTTGCTGGTGCCAACGATAAATCCTTCCTCACTCTTTTTAAGGGTGAACAATGCCTCGTTTACTCCATCAACTCTGGCAGCATGCAAAGAGATGTTCTGTAGTAGTTCGACCGATATATTGTACAACTTCTGCTTATTATGCTTCACCTCGTTGAGCCTAAGTATGTTCTTTTCTATCATATGAATTATGGGCAGGACTGAGTTCTCAGAGAAATCACCCTTGTGAATGACCAGCAGGTTATTCTCCTGCATCTTTCGGTAGAGCTGTTTCATGTACTCCAACGAGTTGTCATCAACACCTAAGGTTGGATCATCGGAATTAACGATATTGAGTTGCAGAAAGAATAATGCCAGGTTGTCACCAATTGGTTCAAATTCGTATAGAATTTTTTGACCCGTACGACGAGCCATCTCAATAATTCCAAGGCCTGCCCCGCCCCTCTCAGAGAGTTTTCCCTGTGCTAAAACTTGTTTTTGTAGTAGTCGAAGCTCATCGGGTGATAAGCTGTTCACCTTATCAAGCTTTTCCTTTATGGTATCTATAAACTCTACGCTTACTGCATTTGCCGACGCAATATGAAACCGATCGCCAAAGCTTCGAACGTAGAATGCCCCCCTTAGCTCTGAATTTAAGCCCATATCAACAGAGTACCTGCTATGGCGTGCCACATTCTGGTAGCATTCGGCCATTAAAAAGCTAATCTTATTCTTGAATCTCACAAAGTTACCTGCCGAATCGATATTCGATTGGGTTAGTTCGATTATTTTATGCGTAATGGTATCGGATATTACACCCGAGTAGGCAAAAACGAGGTCATCGCTTTCAAGGCTTTTTAGTAAATCGGTGGTAAAGTCAACATTCATTGAGTGAGGCACCTATTGGGGTTTAGTAATTTGCAAGTTATATGTTTTTTTTGGTTTATTATCAACCACAGCCTATATCTTACAAAATTCTTTTATCCATTAAGAGGTATGCCTTTAAATTGATTAAATAATTTAGAATTAAAATATATTTTAGTTATTCATATAAACATATTAATATACATATTGCTGTTCTATTTATGCATTTAATTTTTTTATAAAAATTGAGCTTTGAAAATTAATCCAAAGCTCAACTAAAATATTTTATACTTTAAAGCATTATCAGCCTATGCTTACTAAAAAATTCTTGTGCCTAAATATCTCTCCGCATCAAGTGCCGCCATACACCCAGAACCTGCAGCAGTAATTGCTTGTCTGTAGTGTTTGTCTTGCACATCTCCACAAGCAAAAACTCCCTCCACATTCGTTTTAGCAGAACCTGGAATAGTTTTAATATAACCAACCTCATCCATATCGAGGTACTCCTTAAAGATATCGGAGTTGGGTTGATGCCCAATAGCAACGAAGAACCCAGTGATATCAATTTTCACCTCCTCGCCTTTGCTATTAGTAAGAATTGCGCCATTCACACCGCTCATATCGCCAACAATCTCCTTTGTAGTATGCTCGTAAAGCACCTCAATATTCTTGGTGGTGGCAACCCGGTCCTGCATTGCCTTCGACGCCCGAAGATATGGCTTGCGAACAATCATATACACCTTACTGCAAATACCCGATAGGTAGGTGGCCTCTTCGCAAGCAGTATCACCACCTCCAACAACAGCAACATCTTGGCCTTTATAGAAGAAACCATCGCACGTAGCACACGCCGACACGCCTTGCCCCTTGAACTTCTCCTCCGACTCCAAACCCAGGTACTTAGCTGTTGCCCCGGTTGCTATGATAAGGGCATCGGCAGTTATTACCTTGTCATTATCAATGGTAACCGCATAGGGCTGCTTTGAGAGGTCTGCTGCTGTAGCCATACCAAACCGAACCTGCGTTCCAAACCTTTCTGCTTGCTTCTTTAAATCCTCCATCATCTCTGGCCCTGTAACACCCTGTGGGTACCCTGGGAAGTTATCCACTTCGGTTGTTGTTGTTAGCTGCCCACCGGGTTGCAACCCTTCGTAAAGCACAGGATTTAGGTTTGCCCGTGCTGCATAAATGGCAGCGGTATAGCCAGCTGGCCCAGAGCCAATAATCAAAACCTTAACGTGCTCGGCGGGTGATGCACTCACGCCCTTCTTACTTTCGTCTCCTTTCGATTCAAGAGGTTTGAATAAATCCATATCGATATATTTAGATTAGATAATATGTTTTGACAACAAAGATGGAGAAAAATAGTTCAAAGTTGGCACTTGCACAAAGTTAAGATGAAGTTTTTAAAATTAGCATATGCAATGAGTTTAAAATTGCTTGCATAGTGCTTGTGATTTAAAAATTATTCTTTACATTTGCAACCGCAAAATGGTTCGGGATTTGGTCTCGTCATGGCTGACGAGATACTTGCATGGGAAAGCATAGGTTCTTTACAATCAATATATTTTTTTAGTTCGGGGTGTGGTCTCGTCATGGCTGACGAGATACTTGCATGGGAAAGCATTAGTTCTTTACAGTCAATATATTTTTTTAGTTCGGGGTGTGGTCTCGTCATGGCTGACGAGATACTTGCATGGGAAAGCATAGGTTCTTTACAATCAATATATTTTTTTAGTTCGGGGTGTGGCGCAGTTGGCTAGCGTACTTGCATGGGGTGCAAGGGGTCGGAAGTTCGAGTCTTCTCACCCCGACTAATTTAAACCAAAGGCTTGCAGCAATGCAGGCCTTTGCTGTTTATACTAACTATTGTAATTAATCAAAAGAGACAAATAAAGAGAGTACTTGTTGAACTTAAAAAATTTGTTGAGAATAAGTTTAACCTTTAACTTTATTGCGGTGATTTAATAGGCCTTGCCCTAATATAAATAGTGTCCTTTCTGTACCTTGACATTATAATTGCCTCACAAAACTTTGTTGGATGATTGTCCGCTATGGTACCTAAATCCTTAGCGTCATTGTGAACCACGAAGTGCTCGACGAGGTCAAAGCCTCGTACTTTAAGGATTGAAGCAATCTATAAAATCCTGTTAATTAAAAGATTGCTTCACAAAGGACGTTCGCAACGACGTGTCATTGTAATCAACTCATTTGTCATAGGCATTATAGCGGATAATCATATTGAGTTATATGATTATCCGTTAACTTACCTAAAACACTAAAAAATTATCTTACGTTATTGATTGCCTGCATTTGCCCTGCCTTTACAGGCAGGCGGTAAGCAGGGAGTGTTTTTACGATGAGGAAACTTATTGTTTTTCAGAGCATAAAGATTACTTCATCCGCCGGCTGGCGGATTCGTAATGACGATTGAACGGTTTGGTATGGATGCGGATAATCATATTGAGTTATTATGAAATTAGAGGATTTTGGGTGTAACGCTGCTCTTGATAAGCAAAGGATTGAGAATAATCTTGAAAACATTGACATTGGACGAGTAAAGGCCGAACATAAGGAAAGATACATTGTTAAAACCGAAACAGCTGAGCTACAAGCATAAGTAACTGGTAACCTTAGGTATACAGCATAAAATAGTGAGGACTTTCCTGCAATTGGAGATTGGGTAACCCTAATAACTTATGATTCTGGTTATGCAATAATCAAAGCATTTTACCATGAAAATCTGTAGTGGCAAGGCATGCTGTGGACAAGTTTGCCGAGAGACAAATAATAGCTGCAAACATCGACTATGCATTTATAGTTCAGGCTGTCGATAGAGACCTCTATCTGAATAGGCTTGAGCAATATTTGACAATATGTTACTCTTCAAAGGTTAGCCCAGTAGTTATACTTTCAAAAATTGATTCGAAAGAATCTCAAGATTTAAATGAGAAAATTGAGAACATCAGGAAGCGAATAAGTAAAGTCCCAATTTTTGGCATAAGTAACCAAACAAAAGAAGGTGTAACTCAATAGAATGCACAATAGAAAATGGGAATACCTACTGTTTGCTGGGCTTGTGGGGAGTTGGAAAATATACGCTAGCAAACAGCCTTTTAGGGGTGAATCAAATGAAAACTGCTTCAGTAAGCGGGAGCACAGGTAAGGGGCAGCACATTACCAGTCATCAAAAGCTTGTATTATTGGACTATGGCAGAATATTTAATAGATAATCCAGGAATGCGCGAAGTAGGAATTACGGACAATGCCCCTGCAATCGAGCAGGTATTCGACCAAATTTTAAACTTTTCGATGAAACCCTCATGCCAGCCAGCTAACCCAAAGGATGATGAACCGGACAGCCTAAGGCTGAGAGGTTCGGCTAAGCCAATATAATTTGAGGATTCCACAGGCGAAAGAACGGTATCTTTACCATTGCAGCATACATTACTATTAATCAAACATATAGTTAACTTTTATTCTTGTGAAATGTAAGTTTGATAATTGTACGTACACAAGTGAGGTTGGCTACGCAGTTCTATAGGCCTTAGCAAATGGAAGCATTACCCAAGATACACACAAAAACTATTTAACACTATTTAACAATTGAAAAAGTGAAAGCTTTTTTTGAAACCTCAATCGAGAAGAGAAAAAAGCACGAAAAAAGGTTTGGCAAAATAATTAAAGACTACCAGAATAAAGATGTAAGGGCAAAGGGCACTAGAACACATCGTTAAACCGATGCAGCATCCTCAATTTAACCATAACAATACATTTGCATTTAATGTCTTACCAAATCAAAAAGGCAGCTGAATAACAGCACATATGAAGCTATTCGGCATAGCTGAATGGAAATTTATCTCACTAGCTAACATTCCTACCTTTTCTGCTTTTAGTCATATAACGGATGAGCCATAACAGCTATATTTGGCCATTAAATACGAATAAACCTAACATTTAAAGATATGAACAGAACCACTACAACCCTGCTGGTGATAATCGCATCGCTAGTGTTTTGCGCCTGTGGAAGCAGAACCGAAAAAACTGGTCAGCCAGCTGAGCCCGACGACCGTGGCTACATCGTTAAGGTGGGGCAACAGGCTCCCGATTTCACTACCTTGCTTCAGGATAGCTCTGAGTTTACCCTATCGGATCATCGTGGCCAGGTGGTTATGCTACAGTTCACAGCCAGCTGGTGCGGGGTGTGCCGTAAGGAGATGCCGCATATAGAGCAGGATATTTGGCAGCCGCTAAAAGACAAGGGCCTTGTGCTTGTTGGCGTGGACAGGGGTGAGCCTATGGAAAAAATTATAGAATTTGCCGAGAAGATGGAGATAACCTACCCCTTGGCCTTAGATGAGGACTCAGAAATATTTGAACTCTTTGCGCATAAAAGTGCAGGTGTAACCCGCAACGTTATCATTGATCGCGATGGGAAAATTGCATTCCTCACCCGGCTGTTCGACGAGGAGGAATTTAGGCAGATGATTAAAGTTATAGAGGAACTTTTAGAACAAGAATAAACGTTATAACCCAATCACAACAAAAGCCCCTAGGAATATTGCATTTTGCAACCTCAGGGGCTTTTAACTATACGGGATAGAATGTCTATTTCTGTCTCATCCTAAGGTATATATTGGTTAGCACCTTCTTGGTATAAAGAGGGAAATCGCCATTCATCATCCATGAGTAGTAGCTTGGCTCCATGGTAAATACATCCTCAACGGGCTTCCCCTTATGCTTTCCGAAGTTAAACACCTCCACCCCATTCTCGTCGTATACTATGCGGCCGGCAAAATCGACATTCTGCTTGTGGGTACTAAATTCCGCAAGGAAATCAATGTCATTCTGTAGGTCGGGATACCTATCGAGCTGCGCTTTAAGCACCTCGAAGGTTGCAATGGTATCGGCTTCGGCGCTGTGCGCACCCACGAGGTCTTTATTGCAGTAGAACTTGTATGCCGCTTCCAGCGTACGTTTCTCCATCTTATGAAAAATGGTTTGCACATCAATAAATTTGCGCTTACGGAAATCAAAATCAACATCAGCCCTAAGAAACTCTTCGGCTAGCAAGGGAAAGTCGAACTTGTTGGAGTTAAATCCTGCCAAGTCGCACCCTTCGAGGAACTGAGCCAACGATTTGGCGATCTCCTTGAATGTGGGCTCGTCCTTCACATCGTCGTTTGATATGCCATGCACAGCGGTTGCCTCGGCGGGGATCGGAATGGTGGGATTAACCCTTCGGGTTTTGATCTCCTGCTTGCCAGTTGGCATAATCTTTAGGGCCGAGATCTCCACAATGCGATCGTTCACCACATCGATGCCGGTTGTCTCCAAATCGATAAAAACCAATGGGTTTTTAATGCTAATTTCCATAATACAACTTGTTGATGTAATAAGTATAAAAAAGAGCGAAGCTGTTGCCCTATGAGTGGAACAGCTTCGCCATATAATTCTAATTGAATACGCTAAGCGCCAACCATCATTGGCATAAGTAGCATCAGCACATCTTCCTCCGTGTTGTCATTAACGGCAGGGAAAATTAATCCTGCCCTCGAAGGATCGGATAGCGAAAGGACTACATCGGTGGCCGAAATGTTAGCCAAGATCTCGATAAGAAATACAGACTTGAAGCCAATCTCCATATCATCACCATCGTACTGGCACTGCAGGTTTTCGTGGGCTGAGATGGAAAAGTCCAAATCCTGAGCCGAAACAACTATCTGGTTTCCTTTAAGAGATAGCTTTACAAGATTGCTAGCCTGATTGGTAAATGGAGCAACACGCCTTAGCGAGTTATAAAAATCGAGCCTATCGACGGTAACCTTGTTGGGGTTATTATCGGGGATTACCGAGTTGTAATTGGGGTATACCCCCTCAACCAAGCGGCACACCAAGGTGTACTGATTGAGCGTGAACTGCGCGTTTTTAGAGTCAAACTCAACCAATACCTCTTCATTCCCCTTGCCCAAAATATTTTTAAGAAGCCCTGCTGGCTTTTTGGGTAGAATGAATGATTTTTCCTGATCGGCTTGCACATCGAGCCTCTTGTAGCGAACCAGCTTATGAGCATCCGATGCAACAAAGGTGAGCGCCTCGGCAGAGAATTCGAGTAGGATACCGTTCATCACAGGGCGCATCTCATCATCGGCAGTGGCAAAGATGGTCTTGGTTATGCCATTTAGCAATGCAGCGGCAGGTACCTTAACCGACATCTTTTCATCCTCTACAACCGATGCTTTAGCAGGAAAATCCTCGGCAGGTTGCCCAACAATATTAAACTCACCCGTATCGGACACCAGCTTAATGGCAAGCGTGTTGGGGTTAACATCGAAAGTAAGGGGTTGCTCGGGAAATTCCTTAAGGGTATCAACAAGTATTCGGTATGGAATGGCTACCTGACCATCGTTGGTTACATTCTCTAGCTTGATGCTGGTAGTTAGGGTGGTCTCAAGATCCGATGCCGTTATCTCGAGATCGTTTCCGTTGAGGTTGAAAAGAAAATTATCAAGAATGGGTAGGGTATTCTTTGAACTGATAACCCTACTAACCACCAGTAGGTGGCTTAGAAGCTCAGTGCTGGAAACTACAAATTTCATCAGTATTGAATTTTAAAATTGTTAGCAAATGTAATACTTATGTCGAAATATCCTCAAATCGTCCCTGCAATTGATCGAGCTTGTGAAGCAAAACCGATTTTTTGAACCGATTATCAGGCTTGATTTCACCCTGATTTTCAACGATATTTCATCCTAAAAAATTGGAATCAATATTACAATTTTTTATGCAAACAGGCAAAGATATAATCAGATTTTATGGTACTACTTCAATATTTGTGGGAGATTTGCCCAGCTTGATATCTATAGGCTTGAAGTTCGAAGACGGAAGTAAGGACAAATCAGCCTTACTGCTTCCTACTTCTGTCATCTAACATCAAACTCCTGACCTCATCATTACTGAATTACAATATATTTCCAAGGAATTGTGGTTGAGCCGATTTTATGGTATGAACCATGATAACCCCTGCAATACGCTATGTATATCGATATAGTTAACAACGAATACCTGACTGCTTCCCGAAACGGTTACATAAAGCCTATTCAAATCAACATTCACGGGCCTCCCCAGCTCATCGATATACTCATCTACTGGGATAGGATATACTTTCAGCTCGAACTTACTGTCATCTGGGCTAAAGATTGTATAGATGAAATCCGGCTCGGAGTATATCACTTCGGCTCTCTCCTGCTGCGACATTGAGACCATGCTGGTATAGGTTATTTGGGTTAAGTTGCTCACAAGCCGTTTAACCCGTTCAAGGTCGAAGCTACTAACCTCTGTTCCGCTAAAGATATGGTACAGGCTAAACTCACCAGAATCTGCTATGTGAATACGGTACGATTGCTCAAGATCAGCTGGAATCTCAACCTGAACAGCATTAATGGACTCAAGGCTAGGTGTTGGGATCTGATTTCCAACCCAATACTCTGGAACAGTTTTAAAAAGGTCGGCAATTGGGCCATCGTAGCGTGGCAACGATATGCGATAAACCCTTTCGGCATTCTCCATATGGGCAATGTTGCCCATGCTTTGGCTTAGCACAGTAGCCGCGAAAAAGCTTCTAAGCTTTCGCCGATTAGAGAATAGCTCAACCTTTACTCCTCGCTCACTAACATATTGTAAAAGTGTATCGTTGGCGGTAATGGGTACAGGGCCTGCCGACTGTAACCGAGCAAGCACTCGCAGCAGGGCATTTACAGCATCGCTACTCGCAGGAGCCTCATCGTTAATTAGCCAAGCATTGGAGCTGGTGCGTTGCAAAAGAATATGTTCACTGCCTTGGGTTAGGGATATTCTAGTAATGCGATCAACATTATCAATAGCAAAACCTGTTTCATGCTCACTCCTCCTGGCCTCCAAAACATTAGATACCAGAAAGTAACCGGCAACAACCAGGAGTACGAGAAACCACCAAAACCTAATGACTAATCTTGAAACCTTCATAAAGCCTACCTTGTATATCGTTTCCGCCTAATGTATAGCCATATTCCTACAAAAAGTAAGAGGGCAATTGAGGGCAAGGTAAGATTTATAAGCTGCCACCTCACCCTGTGCTCCAGCACCTTACTTTTGTCGAGTAGCCGCAGCTTGAACTCACGGGAACGAAGGTTCATTAAGCCCTTATCATCGTTAAGATAGTTTATAGCATTTACAATAAACTCTTTATTTCCGTAGGTTTGGCGCGAGTACCTATCGTACCCCAAAGGGGTAACATAAGCTCCATCGGGGCGACGGCTCACCTCGTTGCGGATGATATCGGCATCGGAAATTACCACCATCTTGGTAGGTACGCTTTGCTCATGGAAACTAAATGGTCGTCTGTTGTTAAAAGACGACAACGGCCTATTTGTGAACACTGATGGGAAAACGCCTTCCAGTAGAACCGCTACGGGAAGATTCGACATGTTGAACTCGCTCTCCAGTGGGCTTCGCTCAATCTGCCTAAGATTAATAAATAGCGGCACGTTAAGGGTTCGGCTGTAGGGAGATGTTCGCAGAAGAATTTGCTTATCGATATTTGGATCCATACCCACTGTATCCAGTGGGCTAACAAACCTGCCTAAGATTAGGTTAAGATTACGCGTTATGGGATGTGAACTTGGCGCATTAAGCAATGGGTAGTATACCCAAGGTGCGGGCACAAATCTTGAGTCCTGCCCCTCAAGGGCAACGTTTACTGGTATAACAGCCGATTGCATATCCTGCACAAGGGTAGGATTAATTCTCACTCCATACCTAAAGAGCATATCATCCAGGTTATGATTGTTGGGGAATGCTAGCGTTGTTGAACCTTGCGATAGGCTATCAATGCTCACATTCACACCGTCTACAACCCAAAGCACTTTTCCTCCACCCATGATGTACTGGTCGAGCACCAGCTTATCCTCCTCGGGTATTCGCTCAGTTGGACCAGCTACCACCACCACAGAGTACGGATTTAATCCCCCAACCTCGCCACCTAGTATTACCCGATGCACCTCGAACTGCTTTACCAACTCCTGCGCAATATCACCAGTTTCAAGCTCATCGAGCTGACCATGGCCATGCACAAACGCCAGCTTGGGCAGCTCGTCTGGCTTGAGGGCCAGGATGGTGCTCACCAACGAGTACTCAAAACCCTGTACCGATATATTGATATTCTCCTCACCGCTCAATGCGGGGTTATTACGGAGCAGATTCACCACCTGTTCCTTACCCTTGTAGCTAACAATGGCGCCGGGAAATACAGCCCGCTGCGTGGTTCCTCCCCGGGGGTCACGCTCCTGAATATTTGTTGGCTCCAGCCCCCTATCGTACAAATCGCGAACGAAGGCATCGCGTTCAGCCTTATCTACAGAGGCCAATGGATCAATAAACTCATACTCAATCATCCTCCCTCCATACACAGTGAACTCATCGAGCAGCTCCTTTAGCTCACGGCGCATCCGCCTAAAACCTATGGGTAAATTGCCATCGAGATATACACGGATAAACACAACATCATCCAAATCGGAGAGAACCTCCTTAGTTGCGCTATCTAATGTGTAGCGCTTTTCGGATGTTAAATCGAGCCTAAAATTTACAAAGCTGGAGATATACACAAGCAAAGCAATGGCCACAATGCCTATGGAAAATTCGGTTAAACTCCTATTCCTTGCTGATAAAGCACTCATACATAGAGATCGTTAAATGGTTCGAAACTTAAATAGATTACCACTTCCGGGTTTGTAAAACCAGCCGCGTAAGCAGAATGAAAAAGGCCGATAGCCCTACAAAATATATAATATCACGCGAATCGATTACGCCACGGCTAAGCGACTGGTAGTGCTCATTAATACCGAGCGATACCAATATGTGCTCCACATCCTTAAGCAGGTACACAGAAGCTATTGACTCTAACCCTATGTATAAAAAAAAGCTTATGAGAATGCCAACTATAAACGATACGATATGGTTTTGGGTAAGGCTAGAGGCAAAAACGCCAATGGCTGCATAACCAGCCGCCAGAAAGAACAGGCCTATGTAGGATCCCCAGGTTCCGCCGGTATCGATATTCCCCACCGGGCTTCCCAAAAGGTAAACCGAGAGGAAGAAGATTAGCGATGGGAGCAAAATGATGATCACCAACGTAACTACGGCAAAATACTTTCCGAGTATTAAATGGACATCGGTGATGGGGCGCGTTAGCAGTAGCTCGATGGTTCCCGTTCGTTTCTCCTCCGAGAATGTGCGCATGGCGATGGCGGGCACAAGGAATAGGAATATCCATGGCGCCATAATGAATAGCGTATCCAACGTGGAGTATCCACCATCTAACACATTGAGCTCACCCGGAAAAACCCAAATGAACAAACCATTTACCACCAGAAATACGATGGCGGCAATTAGGCCCGTTAACGAGGAGAAGAAGCTGTTAAGCTCCTTGATGAAGATTGCATACATACTAGAAAAGTTTGATACAAAAATAGTTGATTTTACGGAACGGGGATGTATTAATGTATGTTAAACGTTTTTAAATGGGGAGAAGGCGGATTGGATGATTGGGTAAGCGTTCAACGTTTAATGTTTAGAGTTCAATGTTTAAGGTTTAGAGTTTAATGTTTAGGGTTTAGGGTTTAGGGCTTGCCTGCCTATGGCAGGTTTAGGGTTTAGGGTTTAGGGTTTAGGGTTTAGGGTTTAGGGTTTAGGGTTTAGAGCTTGCCTGCCTATGGCCATAGCCGTCAAGCTAAGGACACAAAACAAATAAATAAAAACAATTCTTTTGATTGGTTTATACAGAATATTAATACTATAGCCCTCGTAGAGCCTGCCTGGCTGGCAGACAGGGGCATATAGCGATTGAAGAGATTAATACAAATGATTTTAAGCGCTTCGTAGACCTGCCTG
>Ga0334901_1000459_pt1 | contig 56111 bp, 64 predicted proteins | sample GraSluR3_MG_3_FD_207216 | JGI IMG/M metagenome (GOLD analysis project Ga0334901, IMG submission 207216) | Sludge microbial communities from methane-producing bioreactor in Wageningen University, Netherlands - Granular Sludge_15_08-R3 | ecosystem: Engineered > Bioreactor > Anaerobic >...
CGGTGGTCGCCGTATCATTATTCCACTTTGTTTATAGACAGTAAGATCTGGGGCCATAGCGTTTAACATAGCATTAGCCTGGTTGGTCCCGTTGGTTCCCTCTTCTGCGTACCCACTCTCATATAGGTAAATATAAAACTGTATAGCCTCGTCCAAACTTACACCAAAATTTAGATCTATTCCCTCGAGAGAATTTGGTCTCTTTTTAGCGTAGTCTATATAGTTAATATCTCTGGATATTTTAGAATAGGCTTCTATACCCTTATTATTTCCAGTTAATGCCATCAATCCTTTGGGGGTGGATATTTTACTAGGTAGATTAAAATCTGTCATTGGTAAAAAATTTGTTGCATTAACCTGGGCTTCTACGTTGATCTCCTTTTTAGGTGCCTTATTAAAAGGGACAATAGTAGCCAGTGCTCCTTCTACTGTTTTGTACCCATTTTGTAATAAATTTTTTGTATACATATTTTTTTATTATTCTTCACCAGCTAAACGATTTTTAGTTACTTTTCGATATGCTGTCTTTTTGTTCTCAAGGCTTGTATTCTCTGGTTCCTTAGCAATCTCAAAAGGTTTTATAGTGTTCTGTGAGGCTTGGGCTGCATTAGCATTAGCGGCCCAAGGATTAGTTGGAGTTTCTGGGGTCGTTGGAGTTTCCTCAACTTCCTTATCTTTATCTTTATAAACAATTTCCTCAGAAACATTATAATCAACTTCCTCTCCCATATTATTTATTATTTTAAGTTCCTTTAAACTCTCCTCAACTTTTTTATTTTGCTCTTCTGGTGTTAACTTGTCCCAATCAGCTCCAACTAAAGATCTAGCTTTTTCCAAAGCATCTTTTTTCATTTTTTCTTCGGTAGCATTAAGTCTAGCTGCATATTCACCAGCTCTATAAGTTTCATCTCCAGAGGCTTCTTTACTCACAGTATCTAAAGCAGCTTGGTATTCTTGACTTCCAGCCCACTCTTCTTCGGTTCCTCCAGTAGAAATAAATGCCTGTTTAACTTTTTCTAGAACTGCATCTTTATCTTCCTGACTCATAGCTTCGAGTTCTTCTTTTGTATATACTGGTAAGTAGTAGTCTTCACTTACTGGCTTACCATTATCGTCTGTCTTTATAGAACCATCTTCGTTCCTAACTATTTTAGTAAATTTTCTTTTTGGTTTATCGCTATTTAAAATTTCTTGTTCTCCTGTGTCTTTCATAGCTTCAGAGTAAATTTGGCCTGCTGTCTTGTCTGGAGATTGAGCTTGTCTTTCTTTCAAAATTTCAATGTCGCCCTCTCTAAAATATTCTTGGTCATCAGCCTTGGTGCCCTTAGGAGCGTAATCTTCTATCTTTTGTGGAGTTTCAGGCTTTTCTACCTCGATAGCTCCTTTATATTCAGAACCCAAGATAGATGGATCTAGAATTTGGTCTCCTGTTTTGGCATCAAAAATCTTCTCACCATCACGATATATCTGTTTAACGCTGTCTGGAGCGTCAACTTCTACGGCACCTTTAGCTTGATAATCCGCCCTGAATCTGTCAATACTTTCTATTTTCTCTCCAGTCTTAGCATCGTAGATAGAATCAACCTCGGAACCAGCCTCTCTGATCCTATATATCTGTGGTGTTTCTGGGCTTATTTTTGCCCCTGGAGACGCTTTAGGCACTTCTGTGGTAGATTGTTTAGGTATTGGAGAAACTCCTGCTACAGAGGATTCTGGAGCTTTTTCTGGGGTGGTTTGTGTTTCTTCAATCTTTTCTTCTGTGGCACTTGGAGCTTGAGAAAGAATTGGTTGATCTCCAGCTAGCGGTGATATTACTCCCTCTTCAAATTTAGAAAACTGGTTATCCAATATCGAAGGTAAAATTTCTTTTATACTTGCATCTTTTAATTCCATGATAGACCCATCGGGTGCTACTGATGGAATTAAAGAACTTTTCTTTTTCGATAGTTTTTGAGACTCTACTTGATAACTATTTAGAAATTTCTTTCTTGCTGATGGATCACTGGCAGTGGAGGTATAATTTATAATATTGGTTTGAGCTATTTCATTATTTTTATAACCTGGTACAGCTGCGTCCAAGATTATAGAGTTGGTGTATTTTTCTAACTCCTTTTTCATCTCCTTTTCAATCTCTAGAGCGGACTTATCTTTCTTCTTGAGATCATTCTCTATATCTTCAAACCTTTTCTTGGTTTCTTTTTTATACTTCTCGATGTCATTTCTAGATCTCGCTATAGTAGAATACATACTATTTAGAAAATTAGTTTCCTCTTTTAGTAGAGTAAAACTTGTTGAGTTTGTGCCAGCACTTCTCAGTTGGTCTGTTAGGACTTCAACGTCTGGGACTTTCATCGTCGGTACTTCCGTGTTCAAAGAGTTAATTCCCTCTAACGTAGCGACGTAGTCCCTGGCCAAAGACTCTATTTTGAAAGCCTCCTGGACTGAGGGGATGTCTTGGTACTTGTTGTTTAACAATTTTGTAAAATTATTCATATAAAGATTTTATTAATTTTATTGTATCATTTGTTTGTTTTGGAATCTCTGAGTCGAACATGCTAGCCCAATAAGCCTTTTCTATATTCAGAGATTCTTTAGCCTGGTTCACAGTCATCCCATTGTTTAGAGCCATGAAAAGGGATTTTTCCTTGTTGGTCATTTGGCTCCATTTAAGGTCAGTACTATCTAAGAATTTCACTCTATCTGTAGCAATCTGATTATACCATTGGTTAAGATCTGTTCTCCTCTGAGCAGCATACCCCTGTATAGGCTCCGTCATATAGACTGTGTTGCCATTATTGTCCTTAGCTTTTAAGAGCTTCTTATTTTTCAGAGCAAATATTTCTGCATCTAAGGTATGGTTTTCTTTCAAATCTTTGAAAGCTTTTATAGAGGCGTCCTTCTCTTTTTGATAATTCTTCCAAGCATAACTCTTTGTAACTTGGTCTTTTTTCTGATCGGCATCCCAATACATCTTTAAGTATAGTGTAGATAAATCTTTATGTAAAACATTTTTGGCTATTGCATCCTCATAACTGCTAACATAGAAACCTTTGAATTCTATTTCAGACATTCTTTCTTTTGTCATCATTGGAGCGTCATCCCCTTCGTTGAATAGGAAGCTAACTTCTCCCTCTAAAAGAGCTTTAACTTTGCCGTCGAAGGTTGAAAAATCTCCGACTAACTCATAGTCAAGAGCCATCAACATTGCTTGAGCTTTTAGTTGATCTTCATCAGAGCTTCCTTCTCCGTATAGCATATCTTTAGCTTCTGACTTTTTAGAATAATAATCTATATTATCGTAATAATGTCTCATTGTTTCCCCATAAGAAGGAATGGCTTTTTCTATTGCTTCAATATGACCGTCGTCTCCAAACTGTTTAACTTTGCTTAACCAGTCTTTATCTCCAATATTGTCGAAGAATTTAGCTCCAACGATGTGTTTCATGAACTGGTTGATTTGTTTGCCCTCTGCTTTTATTTCATCTTCTGTTAAGCCTTTCTCTCCGTCAGTGCCAAAAGCTAACATTTGAGCTTTAATTTTAACAGCATCTGCAAAGGCTGCGTCTCTTGGTCTTCCCGAGAATTTGCCCCATTCTTTAGGTTCGCTTAATAATCCTATCTTTTGTCCTTGTATCAAGGCGTCTAAAGCGGCATCATCAACAGCACCCTTGGTGACTTTTTTAAGTCTATCTCTGACTGAGTCTGGAGCATTTCTTAATTTTGTATAGTCTTGTTTTATAAAATAATCTTCAGCAATTTCTTGGTTTACTGTTGATTTGGTAGCCCAACCAGTCATCAAGTATGATGCACCATTCCAGATCTTAGCTCTATCGTTTTCCATTATACCAACAGCTAGGGAAGAAATAGATGGCGAGATGGCACCAAGTGAAAGCTCTAACCCAGACATTTCTCCATCGAGGTAGCTTTTAACTCTCCAGTCTGCATCTCCTGTTAAGTATGAAAATACTGGAGCCATGCCTATACCAGCATCACCAGGGGAGAATTGTAGTAATCTATCTAGTTTAGGTGAAAAGCCAGCGTAGGCCCCTAAAAATCCGAGCTTTAGTCTTTTTCCATAATCAACTCTGATTGGGTCTCCATTCTCATCATCCATGACATAGGTAACTTGGTCTCCATAATTTTTAACTATATTGTCGAAAATAGAAACCATACCAAGAATTGATCTAGGGTGGTTCATTATAAGCCTAGCACCAGAAAATAAGAAATTTGTGAAAGGCAAAGCGTTCTCCAATTTGTGAGCGATCAAAGGATTCATGTCATAATTGAAGAAAACTTTTTCTGTTTCTTTTCTGGCCTGAGATTTAAGATAATTCATCGTCTTGTTGTATTCGTTCCTTTGTTGCCAGCTCAAAGTGCTAGGGTCTTTTAACATGTATTTCTTCTTTCCTACGGACACAGCCTCATCAAGCTTCTTATTAAAGGCCATTCTATAGTAATCTTGAGCCATCTTTTTGGGTCCAGCGTTTACTAATTTACCAGATATTTTACTAGCTATATCGGTTGTTACTCTATTATATAAATCTATTATTTTGATTCCAGTAACTTTATCCATCCCAGTAATAGAGGTCTTCGAGTAATCGTTTAAAATAGAACTTTCATATTTACCTGGCTCTGGAAGTTTAAAATTCTTGACCGTCTTTCCGTTGTCAGTTTTGTATTTATCAAAATACTTATCAGAATATTCCCCTTTGTATAGAGCCTTAAGCCCCCTTTCAGTCCATAAGATTCCCATATTAGCAGACTCAATTAGGGCCCTACCGACTGCTATACCGACAGAAGTGTTTTTATATGACTGGGACAGAGAGCCAAACAACTTCGATAAAAAATCCTGAGGAGCCAAATCTCTGAGCTTGGCTATTTGCTTATTAGCCTCTATGGTTTTTTGGTTGAAGTCTTTTTCAAAATCATATTTCTTTAAAACTTGTAGAGATTTATCTTTCAAGAATCCCTTAGTGGTTTCACTATAAATCCTAGTAAGAACATTATTCACCTCCTCTTCATATTTCTTTTGAAGCCCTTGTAGCAATTTTTCTCTCTGAACAGGATCTCCAGTCCTTTGTATTTTAAGTTTTTCTATTTTGGTTAATTCGGAGATTTTATCCGTTAATTCTTTAACAGCTTCTAGAACTTCCTGATTAGAGGTTATTTTCTTTTTGGTCTTATCTACTTCATTCAATTTATATTCAGTCTCCTTGGCCATTTTCTCGGCCTCTTTCAGTGTTTTCTCACCTTCGCCCTCTATTGCAGATTTCTTCAATTTATTATCAGTTATAATTTGTTGGTTTTTTACATCATTAACACTGAAAATATAATCATGCGCAGTCAAAAGACCTAGAGTTTTATTTAACTCTTTTTTGATTGGTGCTTTAAACTCTGCTGCTTTTGATTTATTTCTAAATAGCTGATCATTAAGGTCAAAGGCTTGCTTCTTTAAGGCGTCTCTATTTCCACCCTTTATTATCTCGTGTCCGTTGTTTGTAGATAGCAATAAATTAAATTCAGTTTTGATAGCATAAATATCAGAAATACTAAACATGGAGCTCTTAACGTTTCTGTTCATCTTCTCCAGTGGTTTAAAGATACTCTCCTCTATCACCTTACCGAGTATTCCTAGGTTAGAAAAATATGCTCTATCTACTTGTCTATCGGAAACCATAGCCTGCCCTACTTTCTTGTTGATGTAGGTGCTCATTTTTCTGTCTCTTTTGACTGGATCAATTTCTTTGCTTATTTCATCTATCTTCGCAAAGTCTTTACTGCTGAAAGATATTCCATATTTTTTAGCAAGGTTCTCTACGGCCATTCTGGCTTTAAATCGATCCCCATATTCCTTAACAATGGAATCATCTACTAGGAAGAAAGCGCGTCTATCAACTGGGTTATAGTCTAAAGCTTTATCTATCTCTATATCTCCACCCCATCTCTTGGAAATTATTCTTCTTTGTAAATCTTCTTTCAACTTTTGTCCCTCGGGTGTTTTAACGTCCACATCTTGTATGTAAGGAGCTATACTAGCCTTGGCCCTAAGCTCATAGTCTTTTATAATTTCTACTCTTTGTTTGTTCAATCGTTGGGATTCTTGTGATAGTTCGGTAATTTTATTATTGAAGATCTCCAGTTTTTGGTTTTTAAATTTAATCAACTTTTCTCTCTCTGGAGTTCTTGGTTTAAACTTTTCTATTTCGGCATCTATCTTTTCCACGAACTTTTTCATGCTGCCTTTCAAGAAAGGAATGTTCTTCTCCAGAGAGATTTCTTTAGAAAGCTGATCGTTAGTTGTTTTGTTGCCGATCTTCAAATATGTTCTGTCTTGGTCTTTTTTTATTTTATTTATCTCTGTACTTATAACATACATCTTCTTTGAGTATTCCTTGTTAAGCTCATCAAATCTTTTGATAACATATTCATCCTCAACATTGCTGGTAATTGCTTGCTTAATTTTGGAAGTGGCATAACCAGTGGCCTCTCTTTCAGCCTCAAGATTATTTTCTAGTTTTCTTAACTTATCCCATGATTTTAATTTGTAAAATTTCTCCATAAAAGAATTACCAGAATCTGGGTTTTTCCATTGAGCCTCCTTTACAAGTTGTTTGTTTTCTATTATCTTCTTCAAAATAGAATTGGGTGTCCATTTAACATATTTGCTTTTAATATCGGTTAATTTTTTCATGAGCTTCATTTTATCTTCTAAAGTCTTATTCTCTTCGTAGCTCAATTTCCCGTGGATAAGCTCATCAAAACCAGACCTAACCATATCATTAGGATCTACGTTCTTTATTTTGTTTGGATCTATGGTTATTTTAAATTCCTCTATGCCATCTATGGCTTTTATCATTTTTCTATAATTGCCCGACACTGCTTTGTCATAAACGATATTTATTTTATCCCCGTCCATATCACCTTGCTTGTAAATAAATACATCTGTAGGATTAAGAATTGAGTTTTCACCAAGCTCTCTTATTACCCTCCTGTTATCGACTAAAATATCTTCTGCCCAAACAACCTTATTGAATCTAATGTTTCTTGGATTATTAACTGGGTATCTGTAAGTCATAACCTCTAGGCCTTCTTCTGTTTTTATGACTCTGTCTTTGTAATTTTTTCTTTCCAAAATTATATAGTTGTCTTCAGTAAGCCCTTTGTAAGAAGTCCCACTAGGATTTGATTCTTTATTGTTCAAAGATGTCACGGCTTTGTTTATCCTCTTAGGATCATTGACAGCCAAAAGATAGGATTCACTTCCGTTTAGTTTGGTTCTTACTATATTATCTTTAAAAATTTTGGTTAAAACATTATTGATTAAGCCCTTACTCTCTTGAGTATATTCCCCTCTTTGTTTTATATTAGCCAAAAGCTTTGACATAGAAGGGTCCCCCATTATTTCTTTTCCTATGGGAGATTTAGCAATAAGAACAACTGCATCTTGAGGGGCTTTATCTATTGAGTTTATAAGCTTTGCATATTCACTGACTTTATTGTCTACAACCTTCAAGAAGTCATTCATCCCTTTATCATAGATTTTTGTCCATTGGGGGTTGCTAGCGATTCTTCTAGGAATAGCTGTGTTTAATTGGAATGCGGCAGTAACGTTTGATTTTACTTTGTTGCTAAGTTTTTTAAATCTAAAGGCATTTACAGGGATTATCATTTCTTCTCCATCTAAGAATTTTTCCAATCCTAGAGCTTTCATTGTAGTTTCAGTGAAAGCAAAATCATATTGTTTTTGGAAGTCTATTATTGTCGGGAATTCATTTCTAAGAGATGAGAATACATCAGCTGAGGCATATTCATACTTGTCTAAATTAACAATAAGTCCTTTATTAACAAAATTTTTCTCACCAGTAATAAAAGCAGAACCCTTAAGAACTCCTGTCCTTGGGTCGTTTCCAGTTTGATTCGCTATGAATCTAGCGGTCACTGGTGATGAATATAATTGTCCGTCAGAGGCAATATAGGATGCTTTATTGTCTCCTTCCCCCAAGTCTATTTTGTTGGATGTTTCTTTAATAATTTTTACTCTGTAGGCAACATTTCCATCCTTGTCAACTCTCGGTGCCCAACCATCTTGAGCTTCAAAAAACTGTTTAGCGCTCTCTTTGTCAACATGGATTTCATTGCTGGCCATATTCTTGAATCTCTTGGTCGCCTTGTCGTTGTATTCTTTTATCCCCATTACTTCATTATAGAATGTTTTGAAAGTTTCTTGGCCACTCATGCTTCCGTCTATCTTTCTAACGAAGATCAACCCTTTGCCAGCTTCATCTTTGGAGCCTATTAAAGTATATCCTTTGGCCTCCATGGTCGCAGACAAAGGTTTTATTATTTCACTATATACAAAATTAGCAACTCTCTTGTCAACCTTGGCTGGATCGTCTATAGACAACTGCGAGGATTTATATTGCTCTATCAAAGTTTTCTTTTTTACCTCAAACTCTTTCTCCCCAATCTTGGTAATGTTAGAGGCCATTAAATTAATCTGTTCGATTTTGTTTGCAATCCATGCAACCTGGTTCCTACCGCCCATGTTCTTAGCCGTAGCATACAGGAACTCTTCTTGGAGAGTTGGCTTTTTGCCCTCGAAAGGATCTCCAGAAAACTTATCCAAGAAGGTGTTATCGTCCAGCTTATTTATAATTAGACTACCGAAAGAAGAATCTTCTCCCCTTGTTACTACATTTCCTACATCAATAATTTCAAAGCCCTTCTCGTCAGCGATTCTTTCCATTTCACTTTGAACCTTGTCAGTTCTAAGTTTTGTTCCGTCTGACAGGGTCGGTTCTTTCACCTCTTCTATCTCCATTAAGAACTTGCCATTCTTCTCTTTAACTGTGAAGTTAAGGAATTTGTCGCTGTATTTGGTCTGTTTTAATGCATTATAAATAGCATAATAGTTCCCATTCTTAGGGTCTATAAACTCTTTAGGTATATCTGTTTTAAAATTATCAGTCCATTTTTTATTTAATTTGGCATAAAAATCATCTGGACTTAGCGCGTCTTTAGCTATGGACACAAGCTTTTGTTTATTGAAAGGGTCATCTATTAATGTTTCTCTTATCTTATTCTTTTGTTCTAAGATGCTTTCGATTTCTCCTCTTACTAGGCTTCTTTCGTCTTCTAACTTTTTAATATCAGAGGCCTTCTGGTCTTCTATTTTGGCTTGCTCTATTTGACTTGCCTTTGCGTTGTCTAAATCTTCCAAGGGTTTTAATAAATTATCGTATCCCTCGAATGCTTTCGCAGCTTTATCCTGCATAGATTCAAGAGTAGATCTAGAATCAATATCTAAAAGAGAATCAAATTTTATCCCATTGGAAAGCTTTAGGAAGTTATCTCTTTTAATCTCAAGTATTTGTCTTTGAGTAGAGTCAACACCTAGAGTATCTATTTCCTTTTCAATTTCACCTATTAAAATACCAAGAAACTCAGATTCGCCCTTGGCCACTTCTTTTTCGTTGGTGGCTTTGTTTATCTCGTCTTTAATTTCACGGAGTCTTTTAACGCTGTCCTTCTCCATTCTATTTAGTGGAGTAAGCTTTTCATCTAGAGAGTAGGAAAGTCTTTCTACAGTCAAAGTCTTTGAGATCTTAGTAATACCTTGTATGTCGTTTTTAACTAAAAGTTTATCGATAGAAGATGTAGGCGGCTTTATAGCATTTATAGAATCTAGAAAAGTGTTAATTAAAACATCAACGCTGGACCTTTCAAAATCATTTTCTATTTCTTCTATGGCTTTAGCGAAGGAAGTCTCAACATCAGCATTCTTCTGATACTCTTGATGGACTCTCAAGAAAGAATCTTTCAAGAACCCGATCTCACCTTTTAACTCTTCGACTAATTTTTGGTTTTCATCTAAAAGAAATTTAAAGTTCTCGTTAGTAGCACTTTTTATTTCCTCCTTGGTAAGTTCGAAGTCTTTTGGTAATTTGTCTGACAAATTTTTTACTTCTTTATCCATCGCTTTAGCTAGGGTGTTTGTGTTCTTTATTGTTCTGCCCTTAAAAACAAAGGCACCATCAACAAATTTGGGAACTTCGCCACCAAGAGCTTCTATTTGTTCTAGCTTATCTTTGATCATCCTAGCCTGCATAAGTTCTGTATTCAATTTTTCATTTAATATTAATTGAGTGTTTGAAAGTTCCCTGAGCTTTGTTTTATTTTCAGCGCTATACTCTTTATATTTTTTACTAAATTCTTTATAAGTTTCAGAGTCTTTATTAAAAATGTTATTATTGTTGTCCATGGCCTTCTCTAACCTATACAAAACATCTTTAGGGCTCTTCTCTAGGAAGTCTGCAACCTTGCTTGACTCTCCAGCTAAAGCACCTAGGACATCCATTCCAAAACTTTTGGATAGTACATCCTTAGTGAGATCAGCAAAATCAACGTCTGTCTTCCTTATTAGATTGTAAATATCAAGAACTCTCAAGGTTCCCTCCGTAACTATGGCCTTGGTAATCTCGTCATTTACTTTGATGCCTGACTCCTGAATACTTCTCTGTACTGAAGAATCAACAGTATCTTTCACTGTTTTTAATTCTTGAGGACCAAAGCTATCTTGGACGATAGCTTGTACCTCGTTAGCAATCTTTGGGAGAAGGGCACCTTGCTTCATTCCAGTCTCTGCTATCTTGACGACATCAGCTAAAGCGCCGATTCTTTGAACCTCCAGAATTCTTCCCTCTACTATCTGTTTAGCTACTTCTGTTTTAGTAATAGCTTCATTGGCCATGTATTTGGCAAGTCCAGGATTTCTGCCAGCAAAAACCTCTGCTGCAGTTGCCCCTCCAAGGAAACCCCTGACTTCGGCAGAAGAACCTCTTGCGAAGTTTCTTATAACAGCCAGCCTTGCTCTCGAGGAGATAGTATCCTTTAGTTCTAATTCATCGAAGTACTCGGCTATTTTTTTAAGCTCGGTTGTCTGTCTTATTACTGAATAAGAGTCGCTCTGGTTCTTGAGTTCACCTACTACTTCATTTATTTTTAATTTAAGTTCCTTATAGTTTTGAGAAATATTTGCTTTGTCGGTATCTTTTCTTTTTAAAATGCCTTCTATTTCATCGAACTTGGATGCTATAGCTGGATTGTTTTTCAATAGTGGTTCAGTTTTATTAACAATACCAAAAACAAGATCCTCAACTCTGTTAAGCATCTTTATATCATCGATAACACCACCGCTTTTTATTTCTAAATCGTTAACTGCTTTGACAAAACCATCTATGTCCTTGGCTCCTTTGTCCATTAATCCTTTCTCCTTGGCTATTTCTTCAACCTTTTTAACAAAGTCAGCAGATGTTCCAAGCGAGTAATTACTAGGCACAAGCTTTCCAGCCCCGCTAGCCCCAGCCTTTATAGCACCAGTCGCTGCGGTCATACCAGCTAGGTTAACAATAGTGTCTAGAAAGAAGCCACCGAATCTTGCAGCGCCTTCTCTTTCCCCTGTAAGGATAGTAGAAAAACTTTCGTTCCTTGTTCTAAAGTTTTTATAGGCTTGCCACTCATCTGAGATCTCTGGGGTTGAAAATGGATCGATACCAGTTTGAGTTGTAAATTCTTCTGCTATTTGTTTTTCAAATTTGGTAACATTGTTTCTGGCATATAGTTGAGCAAATTTGTTACCTGGAGAGTAAATATATTCAGAGACATTAGCTGCCCCCTCAGAAAGTCCAGTAGCTACAGGTACTCCATATCCGATCATACCTTTTACAATCTGCCCAGTACTAAAGGCGTAAGGAACATTTATTATATCGAGAGCCATTTTAGATACTGTTTTGAGGACAGATGTTAGCTGAACGTTAGCAGACATCCCATCCATTATTATTTTAGTCCTGTGCTTTTCAAGAAGCTCAGCTGGTATAGTTGCTGTCTTTTTCCCTGCCTGTCTTAGTTCTTCTCGGGCCGCCTTCTTGGCTAGGTCTAATATTTGTTTCTCGGTGGCCTTAGCCCCCAGACCTCTCAACTCTATTTTAGCACCAGACTTTAAGGCTGTTTCGATACCTTCCTTGGTTAAACTTTTTACAGTCCCTTTGGTAATAGATTCTATTCCCTCCTTGGTTACTTGCTTTAATGCAATTTTACCTATTCCTTTTGTCGCAGTCCTGGTTACTAGACCAGCGGCAGTACCGATGCCAGGAATTAAGAACATCAAATCTACGGAAAGCATTTTGCCACCCGTCTCTGATTTATTACCAGAAAATAAAAGATCAGAGGCAACGTCCCACCAAGTAGAGTCTTTGTCCATTCCAGCTTTGTCTATGTAAATACTTTTATCTCCACTAAAAAGAGCCTGTCCAGCTATGCCAGCGAACTGTATTCCTTCATATTGATTTCTAGCAGCGATCTTGAGGCTCTCTGACAAACTTCTCTTTTCAAAATCGTGGGAATAGGTATTAGCCTCTAGCAACATTTTAGCTACGCTAGAATCGTATTTGTCTATCACCCCCAAATCTTTAGCAGTTCTATTAAGCTCTAGGTAGTATTTTTTTACTAGGTCGTTATTATCTAAGCCCTTGTTGTCTTCGGTGAAAGAAGCTTGGAACTCTTTGAGCTCTTTGTCATATAAATCTTTTACTATTTTATTCTCAGCACTGGCCCAAAGCTCCTTAACCTCTTTGTCCTCTGACTTGTCTATTTGATTAGCAAGAACTCTCTCAAATAATTCTTCTGATTTTTTCTGCATCTCCTTAACCTCGGAGTCATTTATAGTTGGCTCTGGTTGTTTTTCTTCTTTTTTATTTGTGAAGACGTTCTTTAGTTTCTCCCCGAAGGTTTGTTTTTTTTCATATTGTCTATCGAAGATGCTAATTCTTGACATAGTATTGTTTATTAAAAGTTTTTAAAGCATACTCTTTTACGAATACGTGCTTGCTTTTAAGAGCCTGACTCAAAAGCTTGACCAGTTTATAGTGGTTAAAAAGATCTGGCCCCTTCATCTCCTTGAGGGACTCCTTGATTTCCGAATCAAGCATCTTGATTTTGACGGGGGTTGTCAGTCTTTGTCGCATTTATTTGTTGTGCTTCTTGTTGCATTTGTTTGTGGACCTCAACATGCAAAACAAGTAAAGCTCTTAATTCATTAGATACTTTATCATAGATAGATTCATGTATAGCGATGTGGTATTCGTGGTCTTGCTCCATTGAAACCATGGCGGCCTTTTCAGTCTCGAACATATACCTGTTCTCTTCTTCTGGGGTGCTGAAGTATTTTTCTTCTGGGAGCTTACCTTCTTGGATGTTCTTTTCAATCTTGCCCCTCTCGATAAGTTCGGATCTTATCTTCTTCATTTCTAGGGCTGGGTCTGGGTAGTTCATCTCTTCCAAGGCTGTGTTCTGAGAGATTAAACCAGTAGTGTATTTAGTAACAGTGTTTCTAACGATCTGGTCTTGAGACCTCGGTAAGATACCACCGAAGCTCACGTCATTGTTGTATAGGCCAGAGATTTCGTCACCAGTAAATTTAAGAGTACTTTGTAATCCTAAAATTTTTGAATTAAATAAATTCTTCTTTGCGAAGTATTTTTCGGTTAGTTTTAAATAGTCCCTAATTATTGTTTGTAAAATATCCTGCAAGATAACTTGGGTATCCAGTGCTTCCCTCACAGTGGAATCAAGTCTAAGCTCGATAGATACACCAGCTGCAGTCAATGAACCAGTGAAACCAGCCATAGCCTCTTCTGACAAACCAGATAAGAAGTGAAGGAAGGCCTTTGATATTTCTAGCATTTTTTCTGCATCTATAGTCTGGGCTTGTGGGCCAATGAACTTAGCGTCACCATCGGGACCGACGTTGAACTTGCCACCCTTTAGTTTGTCTGGGTCAACGTTCTTGTCGTTACCCTTAATCATCAAAGGTGGGTCACTGTGCTTTTCGGTAAAGTCAACCCTGTAGCCGAAGACTTGGTTAATCATCTTTATAGGCTCTGCGATGAAGTCTATTAAAGTTGTTAGCTCTTCTGAATCAAATTCAAAATATGGAAAAACATAGAACGGCAAGAAGGGCAGGTTGTGTTCTTGAACATCAACCTCGATGTCGTTAACGTATGTATATGCGTACTTTGTGTCGTACAATCTAAACCATAAAGCTTTCCTAGTTTTTTTCAGAGCCTCGAAGAAGGATAGATTCCTATAATCAGCTACAAATTTACTGGCCTTAGCGTCAGAAATTTCTTTGGAATATTTTGGATACATCTTTTTTAGAACATCGACACTTATGTCTTTGCACATGGCGAACCATAGCAATGGCGAGGTTGGATCGTCAGAAGCTCTCTCATAAGCTATTCTTTCAGGATCGAGAACATTGAAAGAGATAGTTTCATTGTCGAAATCTGGAGATAAATAAAAGCCTACTCTACCTTTGTAGGAGGCTTTTCTTACAGCACTTTTAAGTTTTCTTGTTATAGATTGCTCTTTCATCCAGACATACACGGACTTCTTTGTTTTAGAAGCCAACGATAATGAGGCTGGATCTTCTGGATTTTTAGCTGGGATAGTAATAGAAGGGTGATCCTTCAATACATACGAGGCATGAACTTTGCAGAATCTTTTAGCCATCTTCAGAATCACTTTGTTCCTTCCGTATTCATTTTGTTTTAGATCCCCACCAGTCTCGTAAATATCTGTGTGCTTTTTCATCTTCAACAGGTTTTCAGTCTCGTTGGAGTAATAGGCTCTCATCAACTCTAGTATTTCATCGGAGGTTTTTCTTGTTTTGTCAGTCTCCATCATGGCCTGCTCTATTGTTTTTTCATTTTTTTTATTCATAATATTAGCCAAAATTATCTATCTTATTAATATTTTTAAATGACATAGTTGCCAAGAATGACAGTTTGTCTAGGTCGGTTCTTGATGGGTCTATGTTTTGATAGATGACTGACATTCCTCCACCTGTCATCTGTACTGGTTTAAATGGTATGCAGGTGTACTTTTCTCCGTTTATATGCGTTATCTCTACCATGGTATCATTATTCCAAATATCTAATAAAAAGTCAAGCTTCTCCCTGTGTCTGCCAATTTCGTTACTACCTGGCCCATCAAGAAGTTGCTGTCTATTTTCTAACACTATAGGGTATGTAAAGTAGTACTCCTTAGGGTCTGTTAAAATATAGAAAATATCTATGTTGTTAATAACTGGCCTAAAGAAAGACAACCTTCCCTGCTTGGTTCTATACTTGCCTCCGTAGATTTCCATCCTGTATCTTGCTGTTTTCCACTTAGGAGTATCATAAGGGAAGAAGAAGTATATAGCTCTTGTGGTCTTAATATCCTCATATGTGGCCTCATGTATCCTGTTTGGTGTCTTAGCGAGTAATTGTCCTCGTTTAGTACTCATGTAATACCATCCATCCTGGTAGTCAAATTGGACCGCTACGCGCACTTTAGCACCAGATCTGATGAATTGCTCAGCTAGCACCTGAATGTACAAGCCACGCTTGTCTATGGCGGGCATATCAGCATCGTACCACGAAGAGATCACGAAACCATTATCACTCATGTTTTTATCATCGAACTTCCAGAACAAGTTGTCTGCCCTGTTGGTACCGAAGAACAGAGTCCCACCGATCACACCGAAGGAAGTTATAAGGTTTCCTCTTTCGTGAACATACTCTGGAGAGCAAAGGTCGTCCCAAACATCCTCCTCTGGGTCATAAGACATAACCCTGCCGTTAAAGTTATCGGTCATTAATATTTTATTTTGGTATAATTCAGAGGCCAATATCAAATGCGAATTAGTTAAAGGGTCAAGGGTTAACCTTTCCAATACTTTATATGTTTGTCCGTTCCATTCATAGATCTTTCCCTTATCGCTGGTTCCTACATATATACTTTCGTTGTGTTTTATAACTGTGGAAATCGTAGCCTCTCCGACGTCAAAGATCGAAGCCGCCGTACCAGTCGTAGAATCATCGACTTCATAAACATAGCTCTGAATCACACTTGTGTTCTTAGAGCAGAAAACAAGCTCTCTTTGTTGTTCGTTAACATAGTAAGAGGAAGCCTCTCCTGTGTGGATGAACCATTGAGAAAGCTCAGGTGCGTCGTACCACAAATCTCCTGGAAACTTCAGCCTCCAGACTCTGCTAGAGCCATTAAAGAAAACTTCCCTCTCTCTAAGAGTGGTTGTTTTTCTAGGGTAAATACCTATCAGTGGTGTCTCCGCCATAAATGAGTTTATTCTGATGACTTTGTTAATCTCAAAAAAATCTCCTGTAGCAAAGTTCGTCATAGAAGACCCATTAATAGATTCTACTACTATATAATTTCTAGTATCTGCATCGACTGTGTAACCGTCTCTCTCCTCTGGAATCCAGTAGCCAGGGTTTTCTCCCTCTCCAGGAACCCATATTGGTGGAACATAGAAAGTGAAGTAATAAGGAGAGCCATTAGTTCTTCTTGTCTGTCCGAGGCTGGAGTATCCTTCGTAGGTTTGGTAGATAACTTTTTGGTGTGATATCCCTCTATTGCCGCAAGAAACTTGCACAAGGCCCTCTTCGTTTGTTGTCGAGTTCTTTATAATAAAATTATATGGGTGCATTCCCATTGAGTTCCCTTGGAAATCTTTGCCCATCCATAGCTCCGTTATTGGTTTGTCGAGCACTACTACTTTGGTTCTAGTGGCTAGCTTCAAGGTCCTTGTGGCTCCATCTGCGCCGATACCACCAGAGGTGAAGAACAACCTCTCCCCAGCTATGGCCTCTATCCTTTTGGACGCTAGCTTGCTAGCCCCATCGTAGATGTCAACATACTGCCCGACAAAGAAAAGCTCCATATCGGTCCCCTCTTCCATATCGACACCAGCTCCATTTTTGACAGCATCGATAAAAGTGGTGCAATTAAAGACTGTTTCATAATCGTCTACGATATTGGTTGCTGTGTATCTATTCGAAATCTCTTCCATCAAAACTCCAGCATAACCGCACTCAGCTTGTAGTTGATCAGTGAAGGGAATCCTTAGGCTCCAATAGAGGTTGCTATCAGATTTAACTGTGAAATAAAGCCCGCCCATATTCCAGGATGATCGTCTTTCTTGCCACCAATTATCCCACTCGTTGGATGGAATTATGTACCCAGTATCAGGGTTCTTTCTCATCTCGAGGGTTTTATCTGTGCCATCTGGATAACCGACAACCATACTGGTTATAGTTTTAAAATTCTTCAAGTCATAACTAGAAGAGTAATCCCCCTGATCTTCTGAGTCGTAAATCTTAGACCAAGTCAAACCAGCGTCTGTTGTTTTATATATTTTGCAAGAGCTCTCTAAATTTACTGCCACGAAAAGCATTTGATTCCTTTTGGTTATCGCGGCTATATACCCTTCTTTCTCTGGAAAATTTTCTATTAAAGCAGCATTAGCACCAAGCACCAGCTTCCCTGGGTAATCTATAGTCCTAAGGCCACTCTTAGAGAAGTACTTCTTGGTGTATGGGTAAACGTTGTATCCATCTTTGTATGGGTCCCAGAACTCAGCACCTCCTCCTTCTGCCCAACTCCCTTGAGCCCAGACACTATGGTTAGTAAAGTCTCCATACTCCATTTTCCCAACTTGGTATTTAGGAGCAAGGTTATCAACCCCGACAACCTTTAATGGATTCTCTGGATCAGAAGATAATAAAAAGTTCTCGTTTTGTTTTGTTTCGAGATTTTTTATATTTATATGATATGATTGTTTTTTATCCATAAATCTTTTTATCAGTATTGGGGATGGCCAATTTACTAAAGTTAGATCTTAGGTCAGAGTAAATTTGCATATCCAATGACTGAAGTAACGTTTTTATTCCCATTTGATTTTGTATATTTAATACTGTAACAGCCATAGGAGAACTCTTGTGTAGCCATGTTTCGTACATTAATCTTCCTAAGAGTAGTAAAACTTGAGATCTAGCATATCCATCGAAGTTAACGGGGGTATCTAGAACTCCTGGGGCCATCACTGGCTCTACATATCTTAGCTCCCCTAATATATAGAATGGGAACCTGACTCCTCCTACGCTGGAATCGACAGTACTCCCATAATCACCATGAAGATTCGATTTTCTTCTCAGGTGGTCGGAGGTTAATAACAACAGATCTCCCCTCTTACTAAAAGGGATAAAGTTTGTATCAGTAGGATTCTGATATATCTCTAAGGCCTTGGCTACTGTCTGTAGCGGCTCGAGCGAAAGATCTATGTGAGTAATTATTTCGTCTTCCTTGACTCCGAAGATTGGAGCCCAGTCTATTCTTATCATTTTAGTAACTGGGAATGTTATTTGCATTAATCTTACTGTGGTGTTGTAATGATTTATGAATTCTTCTAGGTTGCACTTCTGATAGAAGCCTAAGAATTGGACGTTTCTATCTCCTGCCTCTGGGACATTTATAAAGGTTATAACTCCATTGACATAGTCAATTATATAGTCAGCTCCTGGAAGAAGCTTTTGTCCGTTAACTAATACCTGGGGGAGGTATGGCTCATAGTCGCACAAAGGATTAAAGCTTAAAGCATAGGTATCTCTTACACCATCACTTGAGATTTGATCCTCAAATGGGATTGGCCTATTGTAGTAACGAGAATTAAACTCGTTGAATATTTCTTTTAGTTGCATATAATTGTTATATTAGATAAATTGCTTAACTTGTTGATCTCTGTTTGAGTTTTCGTAGAAAAATCCAGAGAGCTATCTATTAGGAATTCTTGAGCCACTGCCCCTGTTAAAGAAGAACTTATTTCCATTATTGAGTCTATCACAGCTATAACAGCGTCTTCTCTACCTGCTGGGTTGAAAAAGATATTCCTAGTACCACCCTTTGATTTGGACCAAATAAACTTTGATTTTCCCATTCCAGTTATTTTTTTCTCATGTCGAGAGGTAACTATTAAATTTATCTGTAAATCAGAATGTAAGACTCTCCTCAATAAAAGCTCTATTTTTTCTTTAGTTACTGGAACCCAAGCGAATGTTCCAGACCCGAACTCGTCTTGAGAATATTTTCTTTGTTGAAATGTGGAATTTATTTGTATCATATTACCATCTATAATAATAAGCTTTTATGAATTTAAAGTGATATGTTGAATAAGAAACAGAGATGGTGTTAGCACCAGAATCATAACTCAAAGATATGTTCTCGTCATATCTAGCATCTTGAAATGTAGCCGTTGGTTTGCTTTCTGACAACTCCACTTCTCCAGAGTGACAATTTGTGCTGGTAAAATAACAACCCTTAAAAGATAATTTTATTTTTTTTGTACCAGCTGGGACGGTTATCGTTGTGGGTTTACTTGTAAATTCCTCACTTGAAATAAACCCATTGGGGATCGCCCCTTCTTCTGAAATTCTCACCAGCTTCCCAGGAGCATCTTCAGCATTGTATCCTTCTCCGTGAACAGTAGTTCTTCCAGCTCCGAAACCCAATAAAGAGAATAAGTCAGAGCCGCTAGAGGATGCAGTATCAAATTGTATAAAACCAGCATTGAAATAAAATTTCCACAAACCGCCACTTTCTTCATAATAAACTTCCACACCAATTTCTTCGGTGATTTTTTTTTGTATCAAATTAATTACTGGATTTATACTTTCCTGGGTGTCGTTAAGACCAATAGCTGGCCAGACAACCAATTTAATTGGTAGAGTATTCATTATCTCGAACACTCCATCTTCTGAACCATCTGCCCAACTTTTAATATAGGCAGGGGTTCCACTTGGATAAAAGTAATCAAAGTTAGTTCCCTCTACGATTATAGTCATTGCGTCTCCATTCTCGAACAAATATTCATCATCCAAGATGACATCATGAAATTTTGTCTGGGCAGCCACTATTGTTTTTTCCTGTATCAGTTCAACCATTTCTTCGTTTCTGTAAAGTTTAATGGTATAAGTCTCCCCAGCTATAAGATAAACCTTCAGGGACTTAATAACAAGTTGATCTTGGCTTAGGTTTCCCATAGAGACTGTCATACCTCTAGAAGTTGTTGCGTTGCTGGTCCCAGCGTAGTTAGTGTGATTAACTATATTTTGTTCAGAGAATTTTCTAGGCTGTAAAGATATTGCGATATCATTGTACTCAGTCCCATTATGAACAAAAGAGATCGCTCCGTTATCAAGGCCGTCTCTTATATTGGCAAAGACCGAATAAGGCTCTACTGGAGTTGATGCTTTAACGTATCCGACAGTTGGTTCACCACTAGAGATAGAAGCCAACTCTTCTGCCCTAAGGGAATCTCCAGGAAGAAAAGTCCTTCTGATCGATCCGATATTTTCTCCAAGCCCAGTAGCCATACCAGCTATTTCAGTGTTGTGTCTTTGATCATAAATCTTTTTTTCAACAGCAACTCCATCTTCTTTATAAACAACATAAATACCATCAGCTCTAGGGACTATAGCTACTTCATCATTTCCTAAAGCTTTATTGATAGCGCCTACTATTTTTTTAAAAATTGGGATTCTAAATGATTTCATATTTTTATAATTTATTTCCTCTGCCATCTATCTTAGGAGATTGATCCCACATTTCCATGGTTAGTGGAACTGGAATTTTATATTCCTTAGAACGAGAAGCAGCGTTAATTAAAGCATCTATCTTATTATCGTAAATTACTAATCTTCCGTCTAAGCCCATGGCTAGTTTTTGCTCTGGTCCTTCGACTAAAAGATATAATTCATTATTTTTTGGTACAAATTTTGGCATATTTTTTAAATTAATTGTCCATCCACAAAAATTACGAAGATGGGCTTTTTGATATTTTTTAAACTGGACTGAATAGCTATCGTCTATATCGTAGCATTCGTCTTCTCCTATGTTTAGTATCCCATGATTGTGGGTCCCCGAAGGATTAAGACAGCCATCACCATCAGCATAAACTACTGTGGCACCCAAAGGAGAGCTTTTTCTTCTCTCTCTTACTGTATCTTCGTCAAAAGATCCGTCTCCTTTAGTGTCAACCCACCACCAAACCATGGGGAATCTTTTTTTAAATTCCTTGTTAAGATCATCGATTCTCGTTGTCAGCTTGCTTCTGTCTATAAACTCTTCAAAGTTTTTAGGCTGGTCGTAAAGGATTCCTTCTGGCAGTGACCAGTCTCGGCAGGCATTCATCCCTTTATAAACAAAAGTCCCAAGCCCTTTTTCTATATCTGCAAACATGGCTGGGATTCTATCATCAAAATTAATTTTTCCATTGACCAAGTAACCTTCTTCTCTGAGCCATTTTATATCCTGGAGAGAAACTTTGCCAGAAGATATTAAAAAGTTCATCAAGGCCTCCCTAGAGTCGTTGCCCATATTTTCTATGGTGCATGTCCAAGTTTCAAAGCCATATCTTCTCTGGTGTTCATGCGGAGATAAGAAGTTTTTCCATTCTCCAGATAAATTAATGGCAACTATTGGAGTAGTCGAACTGCCTATGAGCTCTGTTGGTTTTTTTCTGCAAAGTTTAAGACCACTATTAAATTGTTTATTTGTTTCTTTCATCTAATATTGTTAAAATTTTTCCTATATTTGTTTTCATGTTTGAAATGTCCTGCTCAATGTGGTGAAGGTGGTTTTGTTTAATAATCACTATATCCTGTCTCATGTCGGCTATTGTATTGTCTAGTGTCGAGTGTTTTAACTCGCATGTTTTTTCCATAACGGCCATTTTGGTTTCCGCCTTTTGATCTGGATCTTTGTATTTTTTATCAATTACAAAGAAGATTCCTATAATATTGGCAGCGAGAACAATTAGCGTTCCATATTGTAAAATTTGTTCAATCATAGTTTGTAAAGAAAATAAAGATTAAGTGTCCAGTAAATCAGATATCCACAAAATATAAAGAAAAACAGTTGTATCACAATCAGGACACAGTAAGCAATACTCATTAAGATTTCAAAAAATTTGTGTTTATCCACTTTGTTAAGATACTTAGAATACCAATAGCCATGGCCTTGCCAAGGTCTGGTAAATCTAAACCAGTTAAATAATCAATCGACAAAATTAAAAACGAGTTGGCTGTCAACCAAAACCACGTCTCTGTTTTTTTGTCTGTTAAAAATTTTTTAATCATTTCCATAATTGTATATTTAATTATAAGTTGTAATGAAAGAGCCTTTTAAGGTAAGGCTCAATAACCTTTATTTTGCGTCAAGCTCCTTGAGTTTGACTTTTTTAGGTTCATCTCCGAATATCCAAACACTACTTTCTGGATAATTTACTTTTGAATTTTCAAAAGATTCTTTAGTGTTGAATGCTGGAAGTTGCCACTCTTTACCTTCGTGGATTACAATTATTGACATAAGTATCCTTTCTCTTTTAGCCATTGTTCTGGATAGATAAATGGCAAATTAGTAAACCAAACTTCGTTTAAATACTCTAAAATTTCTTCTGGAGTCATATTGGCAAACAAATGATGATATGACCAGTGAAATTCTTTTGGCACAATTTTTAAATTATGCCCACATTTTCCACCTCTACTACGAGGTAAAATATGATGTCTGTGTTTTCCTTTGCTCATTTTACTTCCCTCCTTGTATAGATTGAGTTAGTATAACAGATTTTCAAATCACCTATAAACACTTGTAATGTTCCTAGGTCGTCGTATATTTCAACGAGTGCGTTTGGACATTCACTTCTCTATCTTACGAATAAGATATAATCTAAATCGGTTTTCATACGAAATAGATTTCCCTGATAAATTACAGGATAGTCTTTCATAGCTTTAATTTTTATCAATAAAAGCTAAGTCAATTATACAGTCAATACAAAGTTGTTTCAGCTCGCTAGTGATTCGGTAATCATCACATTTTCTAATTGGTTTAAATCTACACTTAAAACAAATAGAAATAGTTTCTTTGCCGTTAATCACTTCTACGCAACCGTGTATTTTAGCACACCTAGGACAGTAAACATAAGCTCTCATATCAACCTCCTTCTTTTTTAAATGAACTTTATTGCCCAGCCAACTAATTGGCTGAACTAAAAATTCATTACAAATCTTTGATGGTGTTTATTTTCTCGTCAATACTTGCTATTTCTTTTTGTAAGTTTTCTTTTTGAACTTCTAAATCCGCTAAAGAATAAGTGCCGATTGACTGAGAAATTTGAACATCGTTATCGTTGATATCTTTTATTGTTTTTATTTCAAACAATTCATAATAATCATTGTTTATTTGCGGTTTTGCTATATATGACATATTATTGTTTATTATCTTCTTTTAATGGTTTTTTAAGTTCTTCGCTTTCTTTTAATGGTTCTTGTAAAATACTTACAACACTTATTAAATCTTGTGCTGATTGAACACCAGCGATTTGAACCCTGTTAAGAGCTTGTAGTATAAAACTTACTACTCCTTCTGTTAGTTCATACTTAAATTTTTTTTCCATATTTTTTTATTAGGATAGCGTTATAAGTAATTCTTATAAATCACTATTGCCTTTATTATAACATATTTTAAACTACTGTCCAAGCTGTAATCAATCCGTTCTTTATTGTTACTAAATGCTCTTGGTCGTCCTTATCAGTAAAGCCTATTGTTAGTGTCGCCCCATCAGAACCATCGCTTGATTTATAGCCAGTTGCTTTTATATCACCATCAACAAATAAATACTTACTGCCACTCATATTGCCCGTAATTAAACCTCCAATATTTAAATAATTACTTGTGCTAGTTGTAGGAGTATGAACACCGTGACCAATTAAAATATTATAATTACCATTATCTAAAGTATTATAAGCAGTATCACTACCAATTAAAATATTTCCAATAGCAGTGCCTGTTTGACTAATACCACGACCACAACGATAACCAATCGCAATATTATAGCTAGGAGCATATTTAAAACTATACAGTGCTTGAGTTCCTAAACAAGTATTGTAACTAACACCATCTATAATAGTTGCTGCTCTTAATGCTGCATCTCCAATAGCTACATTGCTATAACAATTTCTTAAATAATAGCCTGAAGCATAACCCATAAAATTATTATTATTACCAGTTGTAATTGTTACACCAGAACTATAACCAATAAAATTGTTACTTGACCCTGTAGTTGTGTCTCTACCAGCTTGCGCCCCAATAAAAGTAGAACTATGACCTGAAGTTATTTTACCCCCAGCCATATTCCCCATAAAAGTATTAAATTCACCTGTTTCTAAAGATTTTTTGCCATTTAAATAAAATCTACCAGTAGTTTCATCTGGTTTTCTATACCATGCATCGCTAGTTTTTAGACCACTATCAGCAATATTATCTAAATATTCAGTAGTAGTATTGTCATTTATTGTATCTAAATAATATAACAAAGACTGATTACCATTAACTACTGTTCTATAAATTTTTCTAGCAGTTGTGTAAGAGTTCCCTAGTGGAATATTTGTTAATCTTACCTTACCATTAATGGTGTTATCAGTAATTGTAACCACATTAGACCTATCCCTACTATAACCACCAGTTTCACCCTCATCTGTAACAAAAACAATAGCATACCTATATTCTCCATTACCTAAGTTTCCAGCACCATCATCAGCTAAAGAAGCAACTGTTCCACTAGAATCCTGTATTGTAAAATTAACATTGCCATAAACATTAAAAGTTTTAACAAAATCATCAGTCCTAATACCAAGTTTTGTATCATCACTAAATAAAGAACTATTGGTTAAACTCTTATCAGTATCAACAAAAGGTATTCTTCCTGCTGTTAAGGAGCTTATTATTGGTGAGTCTGTTAGTGTTTGCTGTTCAGTTTGGTCTAAATGTAAAAGAGCATCTTTGTCTAATACCCAATCAAACTTACCAGTAAATGGATTAAATTGTAATTTTTTGCCTATACTTGCCATACTCTTGTTAGATTACCGTCTGTATAAGATAGATTTAATGTATAAACTAAAACTGTGTCTTTCTTGTATTCTACTTTTGTTAAATCTCCGTCTGTGTAAGATAAAACTATATCGTCATAAGGAGGTATTTCAAAGCCTACTAGTTTTTGTAAAGTTTCTTCGGTGGCAAGGGCAGAAACGTCTGTTGGGTTGCTGACCGTAACTTGATGATTATTGGGAAGTTGCTTTGATTCCTTAGCCAAAAGACCCAATAAACTTATCATCAGGTCCTGCTTATCCTTGGATGAAAGAGTATTAAGAATACCAATCATTGTTAATTGATATTCTTCTACACTTTTGTTTTGCTGATCTCTAGAGAACTGTGCGATATCTAGAGATTTTTTGTTATCAAACTCTTGCATATTAATTTAATAATATATAATTAGGATAATGCTTTAGTCTCTTGGTATAAGACACCGTGAAGGATGTGCACCTTGATTTTGTTTTTCCTCGGTCAGATTCCCATTGATAAAGTTGTATAAGGTCTCCAGGCTCGAAATAAAGATCTTCGGTTATGGTTCTTGTAGTACTGCTTGTCGTGTTTTGTTGTGTTCCATAAGCAACTCCATTTCTATAAATCTGAGAATATGCGGTATAACTTCCGTTATTTGCAGTGCTTAAAAAAGAATATGAAATTCTGATAGTCGCCGCTACCTCATTATACTCAATCTCCTTTGTTTTTCTTGGTGTCTCAGAATAAGCATCTTTTGAATTTGAAGCAACAATTTGTGCTGTATCACTTGCTATAACTTCAATCGCGCCATTCTGATCTTGTGGAATTTTGTCCAAAAGGGCTCTCAAAAAATTAATAGGAACCTGTTCATTTCTATTTAATCTTAGCAACTTTTCGTCATTCCCAGATCCAGGAATTTCTGTAGCATTTAAGCCCAAGTCCAAGTATCCATCTCCAGAAATATCTGTTCCAGATGATGGGCTTAAAAATTTTAATATTGATGAATTTTTTCCGCCATCGGAATAGACAACAAATTTGTTTGTCTCATATAAGACAATTTCATTTTTAGAGGTGGCTGCTCTTATGGCTTGTTGCAATAATACTGCAATATCGTTAGCACTTACTTCCAAATTGACTCTAAAAGTTCTATCGTATTCATTTGTATTGCTAAAAGCGTTTATATAAAACGTACCATCAGCATAGCTATCTGAAAGAGAATATAACCAATAAGCCCTATTAGAAGAGTTGCCAGAAAGTGCCTTCGCAGTTACTATATATGTCCTCCCAGAAACGAGTTGCACATCGAAATCAGTGGTATAGAGAACACCAGATGAACTGGTGGTCATAGTATTTCCGTTGAAAGTCTTTGTAGCTATTAACTCTTTCGTTTTTTCATCATATAATGAAAGTGTAATATATCCAGGATTGCCTACTCTATACATGCGGACACCAATACTTTTCAAAAATGAAGCTCCGCTTACCAAAAATGACTGACCTATTTCTGTCCCTCCGTAAAAAATGGTTTCAGCCCCTATTGTATCTTGGGCTATCTGCTTGTTAGCGAATGAGCTAAGATCAAGCGCTATGTTATCATATTCAACTCCGTCTATAATCGCTTTGAATTTTCCATCGTTAGTTCCTGCTCCCAAGTCAATAAAGTTTTGTAATACAACATCAGTCCCACCTTCTAATCTTGCTGGGCTTAATGCTACTGGGTTGTCTGGGTCGATAACGTCTAAAAATAAACCATTCTCATCTTTATCTATCCCAGTGTCTTTTTGAACTTTTAACTTTTCTTCTTGTATTAATAATTGAGTATCAGTGATGGCTTTACCAACTTTAATTTGCCTTACCTCATCGGTAATCTGGCCAAATAGATCTGACAAATAATATTCCTTACCAGGAATTAGGTCAGACATATCATGCTGAATACCAAAGATAGTAACTGTCACAAGATCTCCATCTAGCTTAGATTCACTAACGAAGCCATCTACCTTATCTCGAAGAGTAACCTCTTGAGATACGTAGGCTTTTCCATCAAAACCAATATATACTGGGAAAGGTCTGGGCAAAACTTCATTGTATAGTTCAGCAGAGATCTGTATAAAATTAGATGCGTCTCCAGCTTCTGTTTCAAATTCAAATTCATAGTCCCCGTCCAATGTTTCTAGAGCATCAAAGGAAAATCTCTTATAAGTAAAGGTCTCTGTTATTTCAGAGGCATTAAAAACCCAAGAGATCACAGGGTCTTCCTCTCTCATTCCATCTACTAATTTATAAAATCTAAAGGTAGAAGCTCCGATAGGAGTTCCGACTTTCGCAATGTTGAATTCAAAGCCCAGATAGTTTTTGGAAAAAGTTTTTCCAACTGTTACGGGAGCACCAACCTTCACATCTATTATCCCCGCTGAAAAGGCAACCTCATTTAAGCCTTCACAAAGAATGTCTTCTCCAGCTTCAAGGGTTAAAGTATTGACTCCAGCGTTTCCGTCCTGCCCTTTGGCGGCATACAAAGACCAATAGGTAGTATTGGTGGGCACAAATCCTGGGCCACTTTCTAAAATTTTTATATAAGCATTTCCATTATAATGTACAAGGTCATAAGGATCGTAAGTCGCCAACGCTGAATAGGTGTTCTTCCAGACGAGCCCTTGGCCTTCTGCTCCTTCTACATCAACCCAAGGACCCCAAGTCTCTCCTGTTAATTGGAACCTAATTTGTTTTCCGTTCCATTCGTGAGTAGGCATTGGTCCAGTTGCACCAGCAGGCCCAACCAGATTAACCCAAGCACCCCAATCTCCGCCTGGCTCTTGGAAACGAATCTGAGATCCATTCCATTCATGAGCTGGCATAGGTCCCATAGGGCCTCCAGGAGCAACGTCAGATAAATCCATCCACTCTCCCCATGATCCATTAGGATTTTTGAATCTTAGTCGTGGTCCATCCCATTGATGTTCTGGGGAAAGACCATCTTTTCCTCCAGCAAGTAAAACGAGCTTACCAGTAAAAGCCACTGAGAACTTAATAGTCACAGTATTTTCGTCCGTCAAGGTTAATTCATCATATTCGACTTCATTCATATCTCCATCGTAGGCTTTAACGAATAAGCCGTAGGTTGAAAGTCCATGCTCTAAGACGACTGTGGTTTGTTCTTCTATGTCATATTGCCTAACGTACCCCTCACCTCTTGACGCAAGAGGAAGATAAGTAGGGTCATCATTAACACAAATATAAATGCCAGGCTGGTTTTCACCGCTGGCATTTATTAAAGTATAAACCATGCCAACCTCAGAGGAAGCAGGTAATTCACTAACGTGAATTGTTCCGCTATATTTTTGAACATTTTCAAGTGTTTCAGCTAGTTGATTATGCAAAGTAGAATGAATATTCTCTTGATAATCACCCTTTGAAACTCTTTGAAACTGATCAATATTGTTTGGCAAATTAGACATATATTATATACTTAATTCTCTATCTGATCCTAATCTTAGGTACCAGTTAATTACTAAAGTCTCTCCAGAGGCGACATAAGTCGGAGTAATCAAACCTCTTGAAAGCATTAAACCACTCTTCGCGGTAGGTGTGGCGGGTGTAGCGGTGTTAACAATTCCAACCTCAGTCAGTAAAAGATTAGCGCCACCAGACAGCTGAGCTGGTCCGATAGTAGCTTGTAAAAATACTGTATTTTCAGAGCCAGCTGGGCTTGTAATTGCGCTTAATTTTTTCTTTACAATAATTGGCCATCTCCAAAAAGATGAGTTTAAAAATGTAACATCGTTATGATCTGGTCTTCCTTCTCCCTGAAGAGCTCTTTCAGGAACTCTAGAAGAGATTGAAAATTGATCACCAGCAGAAACAATCGAATCCAAATTTTCAGTCAACGTTATCGTTGGATTGTTTTCGTATTCAGCATTCGATGGATTGTATCCATTTTCGGCTACCACTGCGTCGACACCAGCATTAGCTCCAGAATGAATCTTAACAGTTGCTCCATCGTAGATATCTACTTGTTCGTCTGCAACTCCGATTGGTTTATTAGGAAGTACTATAACGCTTAAAGCTCCATCAACAGGGGCTTTAAAGCCAGTACCGACAGCAATAAAATCAAAATAGCCGTCTTGGCTTGCTCCTTCATTAGCATCATATTTGTTGCTAAAAGATTTGGCCAGGAAAGCTGCTAACATATCCTCTCCATCTAAGAGAAAATTGTTATTTGTTTTAGAAATTAATTTTCCATTGGAAAAAATTTCTATTAAACCTTTTACTTTCATATTATTTTTGGTCTGCAGAGACATCTATTGATGACTCAACAGTAACCTCTTTAACCTTGGCCTTTCCTTTTTTAGATCTAGAATTTTTCTTAGTTGGTTTAACCATTTTTTCTGGAATTTCTTCCTCAGAAGTATCAGGAGTTGGCTCAGTAAGTTCATCTACCTCTGGAGTTTCCTCAGTAGATTCTTCGATTACTTCTTCCTCGGCCTCCCCCTTTTCTTCTTCGGGCTTATCAGTTTTTTCAATCGTAGAAAAGTTCTCAGCCATTTTGTTTTTAACATATTCATCGGCTTTGGCTCTCATGTCAGAAGGATAACCTTCTAAAGTACCATTCTCAATTTGAGTCTGGATCATTCTATAATATTCATCATAGAATCTACTTTTGATTTCCTCAGGATTCACGAGACTTGTTTCCTTTTTCTTGAAACCAGCAGCTCTTTTTAAAATGTCATCGTCTTGATTGCCATATTGGAAATCAACGGGTTTCATTTTTTCAGTCCTTGGGTCATCTGCCAAAAGAAAGCCTTGCTTTATAAAATAATAAAAATCATCATATGTCTTTACTTCAAAAACATTATTGATGACTTTGTATTCGTTCAAATGTGACCGAACCAAGTTTATTGGCCCAGCAGAAAATAATTTTGGTATCATAGTATTTTAAGAGGGGGAGAAAAACTCCCCCTCAAATAAATTATAACAAGTTCTGAGGACGTTTAAAGGCAACTATTACGTAAGAGTTAACTAATCCTTGAGCATTAGTAACAACTTTCTTACCATTAACAGCAGTCAGTCCATTTCCAATTACTGCTCCGTAATCACGAGTCTCAGTAGCTAAGTTCATTTCTTTACCAGCCACAGCTTCGTACATGATATTCTTACCGAAGGCGATTGACCTTACGACGTCGAACATGTGGATTCTTTGGTTAGCAAGATATGTGAAGTTAGAATACTCAGGAGCTCTTGAGATAACATTAGTAGCAGGATCGATAGCCAAGAAGCTTTTTAAAGCATCCCAGAAAGTCAAATCTGAACTAACAGTATCTGCTGGATCAACTGGATCATTGTATTGCTTAGTTGTGTTGTTCCAAGTAGCAATAGCGTGTACTTTCAATTTATAAACATCTTCTACGTAAGTGTTGTTAGCACTTAAAGCTGCACCAACTTTTAGGAAACCTACATAAGTTGGACCAGTGTAGTAGATCTTATATCTTGTATAAGTACTAACACCTTGACCGATTTGTAATCTTCCTACGTATTCTCCAGCATTTAGGTCACAAGAGTTAAAAGCAGCCATGTCACTTGTAACTTGAGCTTTGTTGATAGAATCTTTTCCTACAACAGCTCCACCTTCGAAGTAAGGGAAGTTCTTGGCACCATTAGATACTAACAAGAAGAACTCATTAGTGTCGTCAGTGATTCCACGATCGATAGCTAAGTCACCAGCCCCCCAAACCTTTAATCCAGTTACTTCTTCACCTCCTTGAGCAGCTGCTAAAACACGACCCATAGGGTAGATAGCAGTTCCATTAAGTCCCTTATAAGGAGAATTTTCTGGAGCTAAAGAATTCATTGAATCATTGTTTGCAATCGGATCCCATTTGAATAATCTGATTCCTTCTAAGTCCATGATAACATTCTTAAAGATCGGTGAGTTCCAGCCTTGTCCTTGGAAGGCAGTTTTGATTTTGTCTTCTAAAGATGAACTAGAATTTGCTCTTAAGAAATTGATATCACTTTGATCTACGATTAATCCGTAGTTAGCCAAAGAATCTTCCATTGAAATAGGGGCCATACCGATAACGTTTTGACAGAATGAATTCAATTTTCTCAAGAAAACATCTGACAAAGTGTCGTCGTCGTCCATAGCACCATTTGATGGGTCACCTTCAATGTCAATTTTGCCGTTAGGCATCTTAACAGTTACGGTTGCACCGATGTCATTTCTAGCACCACGTCCAAACAATGATAACAATCTTTCTGCTTGGTCACTTACGATGCTATTTCTTTCAGCATAATAAGTTGGGTAGTCTCTAAAAAGAGTAGTAAAGGTGTCATTATCAGCTTGTTCTACCCACCATGCAGAGATTGAATTCATAATATAATCAATCATTTGCTTAGGAGTAAAGTGCGCATCTGTGAATTGTCTGATAGCTACAGCATATCTGTGAATACCGACAGTAACTTTGTCGATAGCGAAGTTGTATGAACTTTCTGCTTCGTTACCAGATAATTGTCTGTCTGCTTGGTATTCACCAGGTAAACCTACACCTCTAGCGGCAGTCATTTTATAAAACTTCATCTCGTCACCTAGACCTTGTTCTAAGCTAACCTTCTGTTGAATCAACCCAGGGATGTTTGTAAACATGGACACCTTGTTTCTTTCCTCGATTACCATAGCTGCTATGATAGCACCTACGCCAGGAGTATTAACAAGAGATGACCAGTCTGTAAACTTGATGGATTCACCCAACATGTTTAGTTTTTTGATACTCATAATTTAAAAGATCTGACCTAAAGACCTATTGATAATTTTTTTTAAAACTTTCTATCGCTTGATCGACTAAACCAGGCTCTCCTTTAGGTTTCTCCACATAAGTAGGTCTGTCCTTGGGGATATCCTTGTTTATATCGGTTGGTTGCTTCTGAACTTTTAAATCTTTGACGATGGCTGTGGCAACCTTCGAGAACAATTTGACCAGGTCGGCTCCACCTTTCTTGAAATTAGCCATTTCTTGCACTAACTTCCAGGCTTCACCATCCTTCTTAATCTCATTGCTCTGGAAAAAGGTATCCACCTCACTTAGATCAACCACCTTTGGAGCCTCTACTAGGTCTTCCTTTAGGGAAGAAATCTTCTTTTCTAGCTCAAAGATGTCTTTCTCTATTTGAAATTTCACCTTCTCATCCTTAGTATTAGGCAGAAGATCTTTCTTCTTCTTTAAATCCGCCTCATACTCGTCAACGATCATCTTAACCTTCTCCTGGTAAAGTTCCAACCTAGGATCTGGCTTGTCCTCTGCCTTGGGGGCTTCTGCCTCCTTAGCATTTTCTCCTTTCGGAGCAGGAGTTTCATCTCCTTCCTGAGGGACAGAACCATTCAACGTGTCGAATAGTCTCTCAGAAAAATTTTTAGCAGGGGTCTCTGGGGCTTTACCCAAATCCTGCTCGCCTTCTGGCTTTTTTTCTACTAACATAATTTTTTGAGCCGCTAGATTTTACCTTAATGATAAAAAAAAGACCTAGCTCGGCCTAATTACTCTTCTATTACCTCTTCTTCGATAGCCTCTTCTTCGACTGGAGCTTCTTCAGCTGGAGTCAAATAAGGAGCCAACGCTTCGGCCAGCATTTGAAGATATGTAGGATCTGCTAACATGGCATCTAATACCATCTGCAGGTCCTGTCTTGGAGCCTCAGAACTCTCGTTAAATTCTTCAGCTGCCATTGCCATTTCTTCTTCCATAATCATAAAATTAATTATAACACTCCAACTATAGCATAAAATTAAAAACAACACAAGCTTTCCTCTTAACAACTTATCCACAGGTACAACAAATAGGAAAATCTCTTTTCCTTTAATGTGATCTATTCGGTTAATTCTGCAGCTTCTTCCCATTTACCGCGGTACTGCGTGTTAAATGCTTTGCATTCTCACCGCCCTACGACCAAGGAATTCCACTACTCTGTAAGTATAGCATAATTAAAAAATAAATCAATAGGGGCTACGTGTATAAAATATTTTCTATTTGAAAGTGAGGGTGACCATATCACCTCATTATATATATTATAGCTGGTATAGGTATATATATATTATTATTATATTATATATATATATTATATATTAATATATCTATTATAGTTAACTATTCTACCACCCTACAGTGGCCCCTAAAACCAACACGTCTACTATATATATATATATACCTTAGAAACCACCCTAAAAACTCCCCAGTCTCACACCCTAAATCTCCCCCTAAAATCTCACACCAAAACTATAACAAACTCCTACACCAAACAATAACAATACTACTATAAACAAAGGATAAAAGAGCTCACCTTCTTTTCTTCCCTCTCTCTCCCCTCCCCTACTATATCATATCACTGTTATTCGTATCACACACATTCTCCTCTTCTATCTCTCCTAGATATAACCTACTACTCCTACACTCCTATAACTTCAATAGACTCTACCCCTATAAACACTACCTAAACTTCACATTCATCTACCTAACTACACTATACAAACTTTACCTTACTCTGCAATACCCTACATTGCTATAAATCTCCCTATTCACGCCTTAACCTAACTTCAATAATAACTACATTATAACTACCATAGAGAACTTTAGTCCTAGCTAGAGTTCTATTAGTATTTATAATTAATCTTCAATACTATGTTAAATCAATCTTTATTCAATGAAATTTGCCCTTGCTGCGGTAGAAAAAACATTACTAATGAATTCTCAGACATCAAAGAAGGTATTTGTTGCACTACTGAAGAAGAGTATCGTCAAATCGTCGAACAAGTATATCTTTAGATATTCTATAGAGTTCTTTATTAAATAAAGGACTCCATTAGGCTATCTAGCCTTACTTATAATTAATCTTCAATACTATGAAGAACAAGTCAATCTTAGACAATTCTATTGTCGCTACATTAATAACAATCTTAATAGGCTTAGCCTTAGCAATCTTGCTACTTAATGCCTTTGAGAAAGACTCTAAGGAAAGACACGACAATACTTGTCGATTCTTAGAACATAGAGTTGAATCTAATACCTTATCCTTTGATGAATATAAATCCTATGGCTGTATTATAACTAAATAGTAAGCGCTGTCGCAACTGTAAAAGGTGTGAGAATATAATTCCACGCCAGGAGGGAACCTTTGGGAACTTCGTATCCAACCCGTACTCGCTTATGACATCTGAATTTACTACGTTGTACTACGGAAAAGAATAATAAGATAAGACTCAAGCGTAAGCAACATATCCATAGAGCTACCTAAATTAGGTATCTCAATTGGCTATATTGCCAAATAGAACCTTAACAACTACCGTTATGTCAGCACAAACTGCAAAACAAATGGGTTGGTATTCAACCCCGAATTTCTATGCTGGATCACAGATCTGGAGAAATTCAAATAATCCAAATGCATGGGCACTTTATAGTCCTTCATGCGACATGCTAACAATACCTGATATATACAGGTAAGTCCTTAAAATGGCTCACTTCGGTGGGCCCTTTCATAGGGCTTTAGCCCTTAAATCACAGGCCAATCAGTATAAAAAGCACTTAGCTTTGCTGATGCCTACAAAACATATGACACATAAACTTTATGTCGATGTTCTAACACAAGAAGGTAGAAGAGAAACATTTACTCTTCGTACCTCACAAAAAGATTTAGCAGCAAATCTGCAGAAAAATCTTCAATCACTTTACCAGTGGGATGTGAAACTTCCTACTGTTCTAAAAGTGTACAATTTTGATTCATCTTTAATTGCTTAACATCCTAGATTAAGTAATTAAACTAATAATCCACGGCTAATCTCCTATGTGAATTAGCTGTGGATAACTAAAAATATGAAAAACGCAACATTCATCAGAGAAGAAATTAAACAAGACTATAAAATGTCTGTCTATGAAACTAAAAAAGACTGGGGAGTAATCACCTCTTACGTATTCACACGTTACAAGAACGTTTCAGAACACGTAACCCTAAGGACAGTAGTCAATCACTGGAAAGATAAAGAAAACAGATACCGAACTTCAAAGCAGTTCCAAATCGTCAGAAAAGACGAAGTCTTACACTCAGTCTGGGCTAACGTCAGATACGATAAAGAAACTGGCAAAGAAAGCTATGTTAATGCCTCAGAAATCAAAACTTTCTTTACTCTATTTGACCTAGAGAAAAGACTATATAGATTAGAAGGCATAGTCCAAGGCACAAGACAAGACTAGACCCCTAGTTTTTCTTGAAATTTGCCCCGTGGTAATGCGTTAGCTCTTTCTGGGTGTAAATACTCAGGAAGAGCTTCAACGCTTCTTAAAAACTAATTTTAAGCTTTATGTCAAAATTGTTTCCAAACTATCTAGCCGTACAAATAGACGACGTAGATGGTGAAGATGTTTACAGGTCTGTCTCAGAGTTTAGAGTCGACTTACCTTTCGAAGAGTCTGACACTCACCCAATTAGAAACTATCAACTTGTAAGAAACGACAGAATTAATATAGAGAACGAACTACTTATGCTTAAGTCACTGTACTTAAAAGTAGAGGAATCAATTAAGTCCAGGACTTTAAGAGATAGCAAATACATAGCAGACCTAGAAGAAAATAGACAGCACTATAATAAACTAAAGAAGTTTATCATAAAATTGTCTCAACCAAATGATGATGTCATAGGCTTCATTTAATTATTTAACAATTAATCTTAAAATTATGGACAAATTTATAGGGATGGTATCACAGGTAGTAGAAAGCTCATCAATTTCTACAACTCAATGGGAAATGATCTTCAGAGAATTTAAAAAAGAATTCCTAAGAGAATTAAGAATGGTTGATGCTAAGAAACCAGTCTTTAATAAAGGTCACTTCTATATCTCGGGATTCTTTACCAAGGACAAACAAGTGTATTACTTTAGCATTTCAGATGTTAGATACTTCGGAGTATCTAAATTACTAATCAGAACAGCTAAAGACTACAACGATTTCACTGGTGGTCGAAACAATGAAATCACAATAGAAAAAAATATGCTTATGAAATTCTTTAATAATTAATATTAAAATTATGGAAAACATTAATCTAAAGATTTATAAGAAGGCATTAAGTAGTCTGGTTAATCCTCTCGGAACTAGAAACCATAGTTACTTCTACAAAGGAGCAATAGCAGAAACAGACAACTACAAGCTAGTAGCAAACGGAGAGATAGCAACAGTAAACAACGAAGAGTATCTAGTAGATAGTGAAGTGGCAGATGCTTATGCTAACGATAAATTCAAAGCTAATAACTGTTTCAAAATAATCCCTAAGGATAATAATGAAGAACCATTTCTATGTAACTCTGATAAATATCCAGAGGCATTACTAGAATTAATAGATACAGAATTAAACAGAAGAGAAATCCCTAAAGAACTATCAATAGATATTCATTACAGCGTAACAAACAATGGATATATGTATAACATATACGATACTACAACACCTGATAAAAAAGAAAACGAAGGTGGTCTCGATGGTGGCTTATGCACTGGCACAATTCATGATGCTCTTTATATGGCATACGAATCAGCTAGAAATATAATTAAATCTTAATCTTATGACTCCAGAAGAATACTCAAAGAGTAATCCTCATTCAATGAGATCAGTCTCTCACGAAGAAGACATAATCAAAGGATATAAATGTCCTCACTGTGGTCGAGCAGTTTACAAAACTGACAGCGATGGATACTTTGCTCAATGCTTCTATTGCGATGAAGACTTTTATAAATTTGAATTAAATATTTATGGTAGAAGAAATTAAAATTAATGGCGAAAGCTATTATCAAATCAGGTATGGCAATTCAGTTGGAGATATCTTCCAAGACTGGAGAGACATACCAAGATATAAACAAAAACTCTCTGCACAAATAGCAAGGAGTCCTAATAATTAAATATATTTATATGAAAATTTTAGCAGGAATAGTGGCTTGTGTATCGGTATTCGCACTAACAAACTCGGACATTAATAACTTCGAGATAGCCTACTATGTGTGGAACACAATCCTATTGTTATCAGTAGGATATGTAGTCTTCGGTAAGAATTAATAATTAATCTTTAATCTTATGACCAAAGAACAATTCGTTCAAGAAAAAGTCAGGCAAATAACTCACGAGTTAACTGACGTAGAGAAAATAAAAGAACAATATCATCCATTCAAGGACTGGACTATCGAAGATTGGGAATCATTTCATCAGGACTTCAAGGATAATAAGGATGCACATTGGAACATTCCAGAAATGAGTCAATTAGAATTAATATCAGACTGGTTAGAAGGTCAACAGATTATATCATTCAACTTCGAAGAGGTTCAAAGAACAGATGACTATTGGGTAAACACCATAGCTTATCTACCTATCAAAGAAGGTTTAAGCAAATCAGTTATCTGGGATTACAACGAAAGGCCAGACAGATGCGATAGCTTCGAAGACTTTATATTATTAATGGCTCAAATAGAATATGATATCCAACATCATTTCTATGGAAGCCTATAAAAATTATGAAGAACTTATTTCATTTCGTGGTTCCACCAGAGAACAACGAACCAGAAACGGACATGGGTTGGTACTATATCAACGCTAGTCCTAAAGAAATAGAGGAAGTAAAAGAACATCATATTATCCTAGCCAACGAAGGCAAGGTAGCTGATGAGTTCTTAGCTTTCATAGATCTACTAAAACAAAAGTATCAAGTAGATGAGTACGAACCTCCATTCCATTTTATAATTAACTATTAAAATTATGAAAGACAATTACATTTGTCCTAACTGTAAAACAGAGCAAAACTTAGTTATACAAGACAGAGTTCAACACGCTTACTACAATGTCTATCCAGAAAAATACGGCATGGATTACGACCACGATGATGATGGAGACATAGAGTCAGAAGCATTCCATTGTCCCGAATGCAATCACAAACTAGCAGATAACGAAGACCAAGTACTAAGATTATTTGGAGCAGAGTTCTTCTATGTTTGTCGTGATCAACTAACCGATCTTGGACTAGTGACTATAGATATTATGTCATTTATAGACAAGGATGATGCATTAGAATATATGAATAATCTAGACCTCAAGGAAAGAGATGTCAATGTAGATGAAAATCTAAGAGTACTTTCATCAGAAGAATACATCGATGTACTAGCTAAAGAATATCAAGTAAATAAAACAGATGATAATCTTTGGATTGGAAGAGCAGAAAATTTAAAAGCATTCCTAAATAGAATAGCTAACTTATAATTAATAAATAAAATTATGAAAACTTTTAAACAACTTAAAACTCCTATCGGAAACTACAACGAACTTAAGATCGAAGTAGACTACACACTGGGAGGCATGAACTATTTCTCTGGCAACGTAAACAAGAGAGGATATAAATTATATCTAACTCCTTGCTCAAGAGGAAATGGAGTAATGTCAACAACTTTAATGGGTTCAACCGAAGAGTCTGGATTCTATATTTTATTAGAAGAAGTAACTCGTCTTAATAAAAAGAGACAAGAACATTGGTGGTCGGTAGTAGAACCGTTAACAGATAAGATCGCAGATCTATATGCCGAAAGAAAGTTCCAAGAAATTATAAATCTATTCGATGTGCAACCAGTAGAACCAGAAGAACCAAAAGAAACTAGATATAATCTAATGACTAAACAATTACAAGAAGATACTGCTAAGCCAATCGAAGATCACTTCATTGTTAAGTTCTTTAATCCAGTAGGAACTTGGTTCGTTAAAGAGGTGGATGAATATAGATTAGAAAGAAATGGTGAATATAAAACAGTTACAACTTACAATGATTTAATGGAGGCACTTAAACATAATTGGGAGTTAGATGACATCATCTTCTTTGGTTGGGCTAAGATAACTGACGGTGAGTATGGTTGCTTTAGTCTCAAAGAATTAGAGACAGTAAGTAAACCTATCATGAAAGTAGAACGAGATAAATATTTCACAGCAACTAGATGTGAAGAAATAATTAATCAATATCAATAGTATGTTATTCAAAACAAAAGAAGTTCATTGAAAATAACTATTCTGATTCAACTTACTTATAATTAATATAAAATTATGAAAGCAAGTCTAATCTTAAAAGAGAGGGTGAATCACATCCTCAATACAAACGAAAAGACTAGGGCTAACGATGCTCTACTAGTCTTTGAAGTATGGAAGCACTTCGCTTCTATTAAAGGTATAACTTTAGATGATAGAATCTATGAACTCTTACAGGATTATTTCCCTGATACTATTACTAGAATCAGAAGGAAACTAAACCAAGAGGGATTATATCTACCACCTAAAGAGGTTCAACTTAAACGCAAACGCAATGAGGTCGATCATCGCGAAGCATACAGAGATCAACCAGATAAAGACTGCCCTGTCTGGACCAACAAAGATGGTGAAAAGGTTGAAGTATTTAGAATGGCTGATGAATATATAATTAATGTCATTAAACATCTGACAGAAAGAGCTAATGAAATGAAACAATTAAAAGAATATATTGTGGGAGAAGAAAATTTCAATAGATTAGAAAATGAAATAGAAACAGTAAATGATTGGTTAGATATATTCAAGCACGAATTAAGAAGTAGAATAGGTAAAGAGATTTCAGATAAAAGAGTGGATGAACTTGAACTAGATAAGAACTTTACTCAACCAGAGTATAAGAATTTAGATAGAGCAATTCCAGTTTGCAGTAATTGTGGTGCAGTAGATCATACTCCGTTCGATAATAGACATTTTTGTGATCGCGAATATCAGGAAGAGAGAGGAGAAAATATGGAGTATTACGATTAACTTAATAATTAATTAAATAAAATTATGTTAACAAAAAAAGCAAAGAGTCTTTACGATTCTTTAGTAGAAGAACTAGGTTCAAGTCAAATAGATTTACTAGATGAACTTCTAAAAGAAATAGAATATCCAATCAATATGCCAAGGTTATATAAGACTAACGGAGAAAGAATAAATCAATTAAATTTCGAAAGCATTCTTAGTAGCTATATCAATGGTAACTTAAAAGCATTTAGAAGAGAGTTGGATTCTATGGATTCAAAAGAGTTAGCAGACTTTGTAGTCTACTGCCAAGAAACTTATCCACAGTTAGACTCGAAAGAAATAGCCCATCAATTAAAATTAATCAATAACTAATATGGAAGCAGAACAACCAATAGCAACATTAAATATTCTAGGGACACAATACAATATCTATAAAGACGGATGTGTATATGATATGGAGTGTCAAGAAATACCACAAGAAATATTTCAAATAAGAGATATTTTATTAGACTTAATAATAATTAATAAATAAAATTATGATCAAAGAAAAAAATGGCTATATTATAGCCTATAGAGAACATGTAATAGACAATTTAATTAGATGGATTTCAGAAACTAAATCTGAGTCAGATAAGTTCTTAATGAAAGAGGATTTAAAAATGTTAATGAGTTGGGAATGTGAACAAATCTATGTGTCTGAATCAACTAACGAATACATAAAAATTAATAAATAAAATTATGTTATGTCCAAAATGTTTTAAAGAGTTCGAGAACTTTAACTATGAAGAAGAGACTTATGAAAAAGGTATGGCAGAATTTCTACCAGAGACAGACGAATTTGATTTCTTTCCAAATGCCGATTCAAAACACAGGTATTTCAAATGCCCAGAGTGTGATGAAGTTCTATTCAACGATTACGATGAAGCAAGAAAGTTTGCCATGATACAAAAGGACACCCAGTAAAGGATGTCCTTAATAGATTTTATACAAGAGGCTAGGCCAACCCTCATACAAAATCTTGTGTTTAAATTAAATCTGTGGTAAATCTTTCAAGGTTTATTCGGGTAAATGCAGTTCACCTAAAAGCCTGTCTCTTAAAAAGATATCACCCATCTTACAGGGATTCTCGTTGATGTTGTTCGATTTAATTTCGCATCAACTAATACCACTCTTCTACGGATAGCATTTAGCTATTTTATTCATCCACATGAAACGGTAGAGTTTGTCTTACATCGCTGGTATATAAGCAGGACGATGTAAGCACCTTGGGTTTATTCGGTATAAAAGCAGTCACCCAACGTTATCATTTAATGGCATCCAGGAGGGGGCTGATAACTTAGCCTACCATATCCTCCCAGTATTCAGGGTATGGCCTACAGTATAGAGTAGATAGTTATACCGAGTTCTAAATTATTTCTAATTTAGCTGCTCCTATCTACTTTATGCTGTAGGTCATACACTTACATAATAAATTAAAATTAAATAGCTGTCAATAGATCTAGCTTTGCTTTTCTATTCTCAGTAAAAAAAATGTTCAAAGAGAAAAAATTCGCACCATTAAGAATGCTCTTGTTCGCATTAATTATTAATGACAACGGAGACATCAAAGATGTAAGAAGCCTATTAATAAATAAGCTTTCATACTTCTTCAACTGGCTGACAAATAAAGGACACGAAGGAATTCTTTCCCAACTACCAGATAAACTGGAGAAGGGGGATAAAATTATTCTTACTCGTTCCATCACTTCCTATGAGAAGGTTTAACCAAGAGAGTTTTGATTATGATCTAGACAAAGGTACTATATTAAACTCCCCGAGGTTCAATAAGTTTGAATTCAAAACAGCAGAGATACCACCTGATATTAAGAAGACAATAATAAGTTATGTTGAAAACTTTCAAGATAATTTCTTAAATGGTATCGGCTTGTACTTCTATTCAAACTCCCCTGGATCTGGAAAGACAACCATCTTAGCATTAGTTCTAAAGAACATAATGCTAAAAGGTTACAGAGTTTATTGTGATTCACTTGTTGAAATCAAATCAAAGCTGAAGAAAGAATTTGATACGAACGAAGTAAAGCTAGTAGAGTTTATGAAAAACGTAGACGTCCTAGCAATAGACGACATAGGTTCAGAGGTTATGTCTAACTGGTTAGATGAGGTGTTCAAAGAACTACTCGACCACAGGTATAACAAACAGAAACCTACCTTGTTTACTTCCAACTCTCAGATAGACTTTCTTCCATTCGCAGCACGAAGTAAAGACAGGCTAAAAGAGATTTCTTTATTAATAAAATTTCCAGAGAAGTCTCTCAGAAAACCCCCTATTATATAGGGTTTCATAACTATTGACAGTTTAGTTGTCATTAGTTATAATATAATTAATTGTAAGATTAGCTGACATTAAGTAATTAGCTTAACAGTAATCTTTAAAACTTATGAAAAATTTAAAACAAATAGGATTAACAATCCTGAAGGTCTTAGGGGTAATATTCATTATCTTATTCATTATAGGAATCTTCTCAAGCACATCCAAAGAAAGCGTAGAACCGATAGATAAGGTAGAAATAAGAAGTCTCCTAAAAGATGAAACTAAGAAAATGGCAGAAGATCCTACTAAAGTATTGAGAGATGAATATGTGAAAGGTTGCGCAGCAGGAGATAAAACAATGGTAAACTTTTGCACCTGTTCATTTAATTATCTAAACAAAACATTGCAACTCAATGGCTTCTTAGATCTTAGCATGAGAATACTAGATGACTCTTTAACAGAGGCAGATGTGGACTTAATGGTAGATGCAGTATTAGCATGTCAAAATAATTTATAAATTAATATTAAAATTATGAGCAAAGAATTACAAACAACAAACCTGGACAATCTTCCAGAAGATATCAGAAATGAAATCTTAAAAGATGGTCGTGAGTACTCAAGACAAAGAACGGATGTTCCACCATCAATAGGTATCTCACTAGAGGACGACACTATCGGACAGTTTCAATTAGAAGAATACGAAGACAGAGAAAAGAAAATTACTTTACTTGGTAAAGAAATTGAAATTGTTATCTTAAAAGAAAAGAGATCCTTCTCTTATTATAACGACGTGTTAAAACAATTAGAATTATTTACTAATGAACTAAATGTTTCTAACGGATCTATCTCAGCCTTCGAACCAGTGGCCTTAAAGGACAACAACAATAATATTGTTTGGCAAGGGAGGTATGAAGACTTCATGAAAGAAAGAAAAGTTAACTGGCTAAAAGCTAAGAGAGATGGACAAGAATACCAGAGTTCAATGTTGAAACAAAAAGTAATCTTGTACGCATATGTAATCTCAGAAAAGAAAATGGTTAAGATCTTTGTTAATATGTCCTCCACTATTGGTATAGATCCAAAGGGTGGATATCTATTCAAAAATCCAGCCGAAGGTTCTTTGGAGAAATTGAAAGAACAAAAAAAATCTATAGCTCCTTATGTCTACTCAGTGAAACTTACTAACGTTAAGGGCGAAGGAGATAAGATTGTCTGGAGAAAATGGTTATTCAACTTCGGAAGAGATCTGAATACGGAAGAAATAACTAAGATGTTCGAGATGAAAAAGGAAGTAGAAGATTACTGCGATGTATTAAATTCATTCTTCGGAATTAATAAAAGATTAATGACAGCAGAAGACGTGGAAGGTAACCCATTCAACAAGATCTCAGCTCCAACAAGCGACGGCTTACCGAGTATAGACGTAGATGCTGATATGGACTTGCCAACATCAGAAGAAGAAATTAGAATAGAAGATTTACCTTTCTAGTATTTCTTTTGTCAAGATGAAATACAACTTCAGTAAAAGAACATTGTCCAATTTACCCAGATACTGTATGGATTGTGGGAGAACAGATGCTCCCTTAGAAACACATCATATAAAAGGTAGAAAGAACGGGCTGCACATATCGTCCTTTAACGCTATTAGGCTTTGCAAACAGTGTCACTCTGATGCTGTGCAAAACGACGACTGTTCAGCCCGTCTTTTTAGAAAGACATATGATTATCTATATCGTAAGAAATACAAACCAAATAAATTGGACTATGATTTCATTTCACATTACATTAGAATATTTAAAAACTTTTTATAATTAAAATAAAAAAATGGAATTAAAATTCAAAGAGAATTTAGAACAAATTCCGAGAACTTATCAAGGTTATCCGTCAGTCACAAGCATTCTCTCTGTACTAGAAGATCCCTTCTATATTAGAAAATGGAAAGCATCACTAGAAGATCCCACTGTAGCAGATAAGAAAATAGATATAGCAAGACAGAGAGGAACATATCTTCACATGGTAGCTGAAGACTACTATAAAAAGGGAGTTAAGAATTTCGACGAAGATAGCTTATCTAAATATAAAGAGAAGCAATCCCTGCCAGAGATAACCCCCAAGATACTTAAGTTCTTGAACGGGTTTAATAAGTTCACTTCATTGTACGATCTACTTCCCATTAATGTCGAAGACACATTCGTTAATAAAAAGTTTGGTTATGCTGGTACTAAAGACTTGATAGCATTCTACAATGACAAAGTGATTCTTGTTGACTGGAAGACTTGTTCTTCTGCTAGGCTACAACAAGACGCACTGGAAAAATATTGGATGCAACAAGCGGCATACGCAGTCGATTGGAATCTAAATAATCCAAATCAAACCATAGAAGAAATATGGTTACCAACCTTTACTGACGTTCGGGCCTCTGGCTTAGGTGAGATGGAGATCCTAGATAATAAAAATATAATTAGAAATTACTTCTTGCTGTTCTTAGAATGCAAGAGGGAATTCGATAAACTATGGAAATCACATGCCAACTATCCCAACGGAGTGGAAATCCTCAACTGCCAAGACTAGATGGAGATGCCATTAAAGCTTATGTTGAGTTCCCACTGCAGGATAATTTCTTCGATGTCATCTCCAAAATACACGATCAAGCTTTTGAAATAAAAGTCGATAAGAAAACTTTTTCTTGTGCAATAAACCAAGACGCTAATCCAGTAGTGCTTAACTTCCCAGATGCTGAGTCATCACCGCCAGTAGTTACTATAAAGCTTTTAATTTATTGTGATGTTGAAGAGATCCTATCTATAAGAAAGAATAAATTAAAATTAATAATCTAACTATGTTAAAAAAAATAACAATAAGAGGTTTAAAATCATTAGAAAAATTCTCAGAAGAGTTCTCTAAGGATAACGAAGTTCAAGGCAGAAATGGAATCGGAAAGACTTCTATTAAAGATGCAATATCTTTTGTACTTTATGGAAAAATTTCCAACAGTGACAGAATAGATGGTGCTATTAATAATACCACCAAGCAAATTAAAGTATCGGCAGTCTTTGCTTTAAAAGGCAAAGACTATATCATAGAACGCACTAGGACTACCAAAGGTTCTTCACCATCGATCAATGGCAGGGATGTAGAGCAAGCAGATATTAATGCTTTGTTTGGAGACCATGACGAATTCATTTGCTCTAACTTTGTTGGAGAGTTCATGAAATTCTCAGAGGCAGACAGAAGAAGCATCTTAATGTCCAAGCTCGAACCAGTTAATAGGGAGATGATATTCAAAAACCTTACTGGTGAAGACCCTAAAATTGTAGATCTTGATAATCTAGAAGACACTGAAAAGAAAATCAAAAGACAATACAAGGAGCTGGAGGCAGAAAGAAATCTTCTCTCTAGCCAGAAAGAATTATTAAACAATGATTTAATAAATGCTAGTAGAGAATTGGACGAACTAAAAGAAAAGGAAATAGAGGATGTATCAGTAGAGATAGCCAAAACGAAAAGAGAGCTTGATAATCTAATAGCTGAAGGGATAAAATATAGCGACTACCTACCAGAAAAACCAAACACAGATGAAATTGATTCTGAGATTAAAAAGATCGAGGAAACTATCTTCACATTCAAAAGGAATATGCCAGACCAGTCAGAGATAATCGCGCTACAAGAGGTCATCAAAGCCAAGAAAGCACAGCTAGAAAAAGTACAAGCATCTACTTCTTGTCCTACTTGTAAAAGACCATACGAGAATGCGGATGACTCCAAGGTAAAAGCAGAAGAATTGAATGCAGAGATACTAAAGGACTTCAAACAATGGAAACATGACAAAGAATTATTCGACTCTGCTGTAAATAAATACGAGGAGAACAATGCTAAGCTTGAACTGGATAGGGAGAAATTAATAGCAGGTAAAGATAAGCTAATGAGAATGTACGATGAGGCTATGATAGAAGCTAAAGACAAATACGAAAAAGACTCTGCCTCTCAGAAGAATAAAATATCAGAATTACAAATGCTTCTTAGCAGTTTGTCCTCCAAGGATCAAGAGTATTCTTCTCATAAAATGAGAGTGGATATGATGTACTCGAAAGTAAAAGAGCTAAAAGAAAAAGTAGATTCTCTAGAAATTAAAATCAAAAAGAAAGACGGAAAGACTTTAGAGAATATCATGAAGGCCTTTGGTCCTAAAGGAATTCTGTTCCAAGAGATAAGAGAACAGCAGGAGACTATCAACTCTAAACTACCGAAGAATATTTCTATAGAGTTTATGAAAGAGAATAAAACAAATGATGGTTTTAAACCAGCTTTTGAGGTTTCGATGGATGGGATAGCCTATAACTGGTTATCAACTGGAATGAAATTGTTTGTTGACATGCACTTAATTTCTCTATTTGATAAATCTATAATGGCCGTCATAGACAACTACGAGAGTTATACTGGCAAGAATGTCTTCAAAAACAAACAGGTCATTAAGCTTATAGCTAAAGACTCAGATCTAATAATTAAGAAAAAATAGATATGGGAAATCTTAAAATTATGTTTATTGGATGTGCTATTGGATTTTTTGTTGCTGCTTTTATAGGGTCATATGCTTTTTACAAACATTGTGCCCCAATGCTAGAACCAGAAATAATAGTAGAAAGAGAAATATATCTTATCCACGAAACAGAGCCAGCTAGAATAACTTGTTATCTGTGGACTGGAAACAGAATGGCTAATATGGAATACCCATACGATGGGGCGGTTGCATCAAGCGATCGCTCCATCCCATTTGGGACTGAAGTTATAATAGATGGCAAAAAATATATAGTCGGAGATCGAACTAACCATAGATTCCAGGATTTTGAAACTCAAACAATGGACATCTATTGGGAGGGTTCATTAGAAGACTGCTTAAAATTTGGTGTCCAGTATAAAGACATCGCTATAATTAATAACTTATAATTAACAGCCTTAGGGCTTATATGTTAAAATTAACAAATTTTATAAGTAACTTAATATAACTATATGAAAGACATATTAAAAGAGTTAAAAAATAAATCAGAAGTTATAAGATGTATGCTACAAGAACTAACAAACAAAATAAAAAAGACATTAAAAGATAAGGAATGGACACGATTATCATTATTAGAACACGGACTTAAAGAGTATCCAGAGGGATATGAACATTACGAAGATGTTGATATTATCTTAGAAGATGTCCTTAGGTGTTTAGAGAGGGTTAAAAAAATACCATCTTTATATTGTATCAACGCTTTTGGAGATATATTCGAAAATTATGATAATAAAAATGTGTTAATTACTAAATGGCAACTAGGCAAACCACTCCACGAACAAAGTGATGAAACTATTAAAGAATTAAATAAACTTATATGAGTAAAGGAAGGGTCGCTGGAACATATAAACACTCACAAGAAACAAAAGATAAAATAGGAAAGTCTAATAGAGGAAGAAAACTTCCAAAAATGTCAGAAGAGGCAAAGAAAAAAATAAGTGACTATAGAAAAGGTAAACCAAGCGGTATGCTCGGTAAAAAAGCATCAGACGAAACAAAAAAGAAAAAGTAATATGACACAAGGAGAGATAGCAAGAATAGAAAAGCTTGAAGATGTATTGACTGAATATAGTAGATATCTGGAAAAAAATGGTTATATGGATAGCGACTGGTATACGGAAGGAAATACAGTAGAGGATTTTTTAGCGATTAAATAAATTGTTGACATTATATTTTAATTTGTTATAATGTCAGTAAGACTTACATTAGTCTGCTTGCTCGGGAGGGTCCCGCTCCCACACTCAATAGGATAGATCTAGGAAACTATCCTTCTGAGTAAGCAGACTAATACTTATAATTAATAAAAAAATATGGCTAGGTATTTTAAGGAAAAAGGGTTAACAAAAAATGAAACCCACTTAGTAAAGCTCGACGTTAAAGATGGAGTAGCAACAGCACTCCACATAGAATAAGACAATTCTCTAAGAATTTACGATGAGGAAATGATTGTTGAAAAAAAAGAGAAGACTTACTTAGAGGACAAGCAAGAATTCTCTACAATCAAAAAAGAAACTTTCGATAAAGGTTTCAAATTAATAAATGATAAATTAAAAAAACTATGGAAAAAGTAACTTTCAATTTAAACGAAGGATTAATCTTCAAAGCAGTGTTTGACAAAACTAACACTAATTTGTCTGTCAAGAGATCGGTGAGACCTTTCATGAATAGTCTTAATAAAGCTATAAATGATGCTAAAGGTGAATACGACAAAATCAGGGACGAAGTTTTCAAGGACGAGAAAACAAGTCAAGAAGAAAAGCAATCTTTATTCTTTAGCAAAGTAGCTGATTATAATAATAAGATTATTTTAGAGATAGACTTCGAGAAGAACTCAACAAAGAATTTCTTTTATTCTTTCTGGAACAGATTTGAATTCAACCCAGATTTATTTGGAGATAACATTTCAGACATAGTAGAAGAAATAGATCAAAAGGTTTGTACTATATATCCTCAACTGGATATCAATATAGACAAAGAAGAAAATAAAGAAGAGACTAAATAGTCTTTTCTTTATAGTGGGGTAGTGTAATGGTAACACATATGGCTCATAACCATAAGTTGAGAGTTCAATTCTCTCCTCCGCAACTAGATCCTAGTATTGAAAAATTGAAGCATTGGGCATCTTCGGCCAACAATACTGTACTCATTTCACCACCTCGAGTACGGGCAACCCCCAAGGATAGTTCTTTTACGAGCTTGGTTTAATGGCTAAAACGATGGTCTCCAACACCATCAATGTGGGTTCGATTCCTACAGCTCGTGCATATGGATACAAATAAAGCATTAGAAAACGTAAAATTATTTCAAGCGTTAGTACCAAACTCCTTCGCGGTATATGGCACATGCCTAGGACTAATAAGAGATAATGGGATTATTAACCATGACAAAGATACAGATATGGGAATCTCTTTACATAATTTTGACTGGGGCATTCTCCAAACTCTAGGCAGAGCTGGGTTCAGAGTAGGAAAAATATTCGGTATGCCTAGCTGTGGTATGGAGATAGCTTTCCACAAGGATGGAGTCAAGACCGATCTAATGGTTTTTTATAAATACGAAGATAAGATCTGGAACTCGCTCTGGGACAATGGAGGAGAAAATGGTTTAAGTGATATGATAATCCATTCGTATCCATCAGATATTTTTAAGAAACATTCTCTTATACAGGGAATCTCAGTCCTCTCGGAAGATTATTTAGTCCATGTTTATGGAGAAGATTGGAGAACTCCAACATCACCATGGAACTGGAGAACAGATCATAAGTGCATCGATAATGAATTTAAAAAAATAATATTAAAAAAGTATGCGTAATTATTGGGAGAAGTTTTATAAAAAAAAAACACACGATGGAGCCTAGTCCTTTCGCAAAGACAATACCTTCTCATGTTAGTGAGATGTGTTTTACTTCTGTAATAGATGTGCTTGCTGGCAACGGCAGGGATGTTAAATACTTCAGAGAACAAGGTTTATATGCAGATGGAGTAGATAAGGCGATGGAGAATGAATACGTAAAAAAAATGTCATTAAACAAACTTTTAAAAACTAAGTGTGAATATGAACTTGTTTATTCAAGGTTTGGAATTCATTGTTTAAATGCTATAGAAGTTGAAAAATTAATAGCTTGGTCTAAAAAATCTGTAGCATTCGAATGGAGAGCTCCAGGTGATGAACCAAAGCTATATCCAAATAAGCAGGGACATACCAGGAAAAATCACAAGCCAGAATTGATTATTAAATATTTATTAAAATATGGATTTGGAGAAATAAAACTTGAACAAGGACATGGTCTTGCCAAGTACAAAGGAGAAGATCCGTTAATTTGTAGAATATATGCAATTAAATAAAATAGATTTTATTATAAAAACGTTTGAAAGATACGATTGCCTAGGAGAATTACTAGAGTCAATAGAGAAATTCTATCCAGGGGCCACACTGTTTATAGCAGACGACAGTTCTGAAATAAATAAAGATTTTTATGCAGAGTGGAATAAGAAACTAAAGATAACCTTGATAGAGCTACCATTTAATGGAGGTCTTTCATTCGGCAGGAATATGATACTTGAATATACCTCCGCTCCTTATATACTTTTGTTGGACGACGACTTCATCTTCACAGAGGAAACTAAGATAGAGAGATTTCTGGATGTTTTAGAGAACTCTAACGCTATGATTTGCGGTGGTTGTACAATCCACAATGGAAATGAAGAGAGGTACGAATTCAATATAGAATATTCTAACGGAGTTCTAACAAAGAAGAAAATATCTCAAGAAGGAATAAAGGTTGGAGGTCAAACAGTATATAAGACAGACTCAGTACTAAATTTCTTCCTAGCAGATGCAGAGCTTTTTAAATATGTTAGATGGGATAACTCTCTAAAACTTTCAGAACATTTAAGTTTCTTCTTAGACTTTAAATTAGCTGGATTCCTTTGCTACTATTTACCAGACGTTAAAATAATCCATACAAAGAAGAGAAACGCAAATTATAATTACTTTAGAAAAAAGGGGAAAGAATACCAAATAGAGGCTTTTACTAAGGCAAGAGTAAAAAAGATAATAGATGAAACTATAGGCCAAGTTCACGAACTGAAAGATAACAATATTAATATATCGATGCTATGATAATAAGACTAGACAATCATTGCCCTATAGCTCAAAAGCGACACAGGACTGGTAAGTGGGGAATGTATGATCCCTCCTCTGGCGACAAAGAAGACGTTATGATCCTTATGAAAAGCAAAAACAAACTAGAATTCCTAGGCGAAGGACCATTAAAAGTATCTTTCAAGTTTCTTTTCCCAATACCTATGAGTCTATCTAAAAAGAAAAAAGACCTGCTTGTAGGAGAACCACACATAAAGAGGCCCGACATAGATAATTGTTTAAAATTCTACATAGATACAATGCAAGACATGGGTCTATTTAAAGACGACTCTCAAATATACGAACTGAATGTTATTAAAATTTATTCATCTATTCCTAGGGTTGAAATTAATATAGAAAAAATATGAGAAAACAAACATTGATAAAACTTCCATTGAAACAAATCTTGGAAGATTTTAAAATTAAAAGACAATCTTTTTATGCACTCAATAAAAGACATAGAGTTTTTCACAAAGAGGCGTTTGGCTATTACAGCACGACGATTCAAGCGTATTCAGAAATTAAGAGGAGTTACGAGAATAAGTGGAGCTCCGACCTCGGCTGGAAACATAACCCTAGTAGAGGGAAATAGAATGATTGTTGATATTTATATCGACAAAAATTATAACCCTGTCCACAAGAGTGTGACTCCAAACATAAATATTAAATATTGGGCTGTCAGGAAAAACAAGAATAAGAACTCTTATATACTTTTTCCTCTCAAGCTCGACAGAGACAGAAATGAAACCATCGAGATTAAAAGGAAGTGATTTTCGTCTAGCCACATTAAAGCTATTAGAGAACGAGAATCTAGTTAAATTTTTTAAACTAAAAGGAATCTCAACTGAGACACTTAGACTTTTAATGGTTGGCGTTGATCAGGAGGGCAATGTAATTGTTCCCATTCTTGATGATCTTAATAGACCCAAAGGCACATTAACCATCAAAAATATCTATGACGACGATGGAGGCATATATGTTTTTGATAATTATGGCCTGGTAGGAAATCCAAGAAGTGCAGAAAAATCTGTAACGATAGCTAAGAATTTAATAGATGTTCTGTTGCTTTGGCAAATGGGAGTAGACAATCCAGTGATGGTATCAGATAGAGACAGAAAACCATACTTGCATGCGTATAAAACTTTTACATTTGTTGACAAGGACGATGAACTAGCTGACGAAGTAATGGGGGCTATCTTTACTTATGGTATAAAAGACCTTGTCAATTATGTGGCCATGAAAAAAGAACTACCAAAAGTAGAGAGACTAGAGGTCAAAGAAAGAAGATACGAAATTAAAAAGAACCCGTTTTACATAAATGAGAAACTCCATTGTTATATAAATTCAAAAGGGTTAATGATGAATGAGGACGGAGAATATAAAAAGACTAATAGGATAGAGGGGTACATGAGAACCTTTAAGAAAAATGATGAGAAAATTGTATATAGAGGTGCTGCTTGGTGGATTCCTGCTAGCTATAAAATAGGTAGAAGAGAGCCAATGAAACAACTATACGAAGATTTGTTCAACATGATATACCCTAGGTTATTCTTTATGTCAGAAGATCAAGTTGTTCTAATAACTCTATTTATTATTTATCAATGGACTCAAGCACATAAAAATACTTCCGTGACACACCTACATATAATAAATCCATCATCATACCAGGTTAATAAAACAATCGAAACTTTGAAGACTTTTATGCCTGTAGGGAAACCAACATCAGAAGGGCCGAGTATCCACTCAAGAGATGCATCTCCCTTCATCTTCTATAAGTACCCTTGTATTTATGTTGATACCTGCTCTCACGGATTCTCCTATGATATAGGTCCGAAGATCCTTGTAAACGATGAAAGCTCAAAGCTAAGAACAAAAGAGATGAAAATGGTTGGTGTTAACAGGATGAGGGAAATGAGAAGAAGACTATGGACTGCCTTCTGGAAAAGCAAAAGACCACCCGTTACTCAAATTCCTACAAGTCTATATGATTATATAAGACCATTTCATCAGGCTGGTATAAATTGTGGGATGACTGAAAAAGAAATAAAAAACGCCTTTTCAAAGGTGTGTCTCCCAGCTCAAAGATTATTTCGAAGCATGGACATTAAAGAATATGTGAGAAATCATGCTACCAAACTCGAGGATTCAATGTTTGAAGACTTGATTGGATCGCCCTCTGAGACGGAGTGTAAGTAACGTCTGCCTCGTCCTTATCTGCTAGGCAGGCCTTAGCAGCTCTAAATAGAGCATCTGCTACGTCATCGTGCTTTGAGGCTCCCAGTTGGTTTAACTCGTTAAATAATATATTAGAATAAGATAAGCTTAATTCATCGCCACAAGGAATATCCCAGAGCTTTCTCTCCCACTCCCATTTCATAGATGGGATTCCTTTTGTTTTATCAAACTTTCCAGCGTTGTTTCCTGTGTCTATTATGTTTATATCAGATGAAACGGCTTTAGCTATCTGGTTGAATATGTCCAAGAAACCATGCTTTTCTGTACATAAGCCATCTGCCTCGAATCTAAAATACCAATTAATAGCAAGATCTATTTGCTTAGAATACCCCAAACCTCTCTCCCTGTGCATGGCCAGAACTCTCCTTTTGTTGGTTTCAGTATTGTAAGCTATTGCAACCAAGGAAAAATAATCAGTGTCTTTTGTCTCTGCTTCATTTGGGTCATCTTTAATTGAGAAGTCTGTACCGATATAAATTTTTTCTTTACTGTTTTTTGTATAGTAAGACTCAAACTTTATATCAAAGTTTCTACATTTATTTAAAATTTCATAAGTAAAATCAGTATTAATTTCACTTTTGGGTCTAAGCATATACTCTTGTTGAAAAGTCATTTCACCAACAAGCATTCTTTGTTGATTGATAAATTCCCTAGAATGAAGTTCTGGGCATACTGGCTCGTTTTTTTCGTTTAAAGCTGGTATTATCAGGGCTTTAAAAGCAGGGTTTTTCCTCAGTGTCATTAAGAGATCTTCGTCACTTTGAGGTGTTCCGACTACGATCATTCTAGAATCTGGTAAACGAATAGGAGTAATCGCAGAATGAAAGATGTTTTTGGTATGTTGCATCAACTCGAAAGAAGAAGAGTTCTGCTCCACGACTCCATCATCGAGTATTATATTATCAACGTGTATACCTCTAGAAATAGCAAAAAGAGATCTTGCGTAAATTTTAGCCTTGATACCATAAGAGGCTTTCTGTTCAACTATACCAGTCCGAGGGTTCATAATCTCTCTTACGTTGGCTTTATTTCTATCTATCAGGTGAATCTCCCCACGATTCCAGATGTAGTTGCTCATGTCCCCAGAGTACATATAGCGCAATTCATCGTTATCAGACTCGACAGCATTCCTAATTAGATCTAATTTTAAATATGCTAGGTTTTCATTGGCAGATAGAATTAAAGAATCTTCTCCCCACATTTCAGCTCTCCATAAAACAAAACAATAAGAGATGAGATCTGTTTTACCGAACCCACGATAAGCCATTAAAAGCGTGAATAAGTTTTCCATCACAGTTTTAATACACTTATTGTGGAGTGGGGTAATATTATATCTCTTTCGGGTGTATGGAATATAAAGACGATTCTCAACGTAGTATTTGAAATCGTGCTTCATTCGTTGTTCTTTGAAATTAAGCTTCATATTCTTTTAATATTCTTACTTTAAATGTTATTCCTTTTTCTTCAAAGTTCCCCTTAGCTGATAGAATCTTGGTGTCTAATAACACTATATTCTTTTTTTTATTATATAAAATTTCTCCGTATTGGAATAGCAGGGGATGCAAAAAATCAATCTCTGTAAAGCTAAGGTCTAAGTCTGTTATCAAATCTTTAATCTCTTTATACTTCGTAAACTCTTTGAGTGCTTTTCCCTCTGTAGTCTTCAACATATTTTTCAGCTAATCTCTCTACTTCCTCCCAGAATCTTATTCTTAATTCTGCGGGAAGAGCCTCCATCTTAGCCTCTAGAGATTCTTCCATCTTGGAATCTTCGGCAGATTGATTATAATTATTTATTTGTAAATTGTTTATTTGTTTTAAATTTTTAAGTTGCTCGGGTATATCCTTAAGCATTAACTCAAAAAGTTTAACGTGTTGCAGTTTCCACTTCTCTGGTTCAAGGCCAGCAAGTTTCTCTACTCCGTCCATAAACTGCTCTATGATCGAGTTAGCTCTTGTTAATCTCTTGTACTGGACTTCATCGTTAATCATCTTGAGTTTCATGTCCCTGTAGTTAATGGCATCTGGAGTACTTAGGAATTCAAAAACATCACGAATTGGCATCGTGAGTTCTTGTGCTATTTCTTTCGGACCCTTATCCAAAGATAACTCCAGCATTTTCTCCTTGATTGGGTCAATTTGTACTGGTAAATTTTGCATTTTATTGGCCTATTATTTTTTTAATATTTGCACTTCTTATTTTAGAATACATTTGCTCGTTCATCCTCTCTCTCTCTTTTGTGGAAATAGCATGTTCGGCACCTTCTAATTTAGGTAATGCCTTGTCCCTTTCGTAATCTATGGAAACCATCTTTCCTGTCAGGGCATCAAACCTTGTATTAGCGCCAGCACTTTGAATCGGCTTTCTGTTAGGATCAGACAGGGCTTTAATATCCTCCTCTGTCATTTCTTCTATTATAGCAGATGCACTAGAAGAATCAACCCTTGGTGAAGTCGGGGCAGAATAATCAATGTTGCTGTCAAAGTAGCTGTCAAAATCTAAGGTTATGGGAGCTGTTTTTTTAACTGAGTTTTCTATATCATCATCTACTACTGTTTTGTATGATTCCCACTTAAGACTTAGAAGATCATCAAATGAACCTCCATTCCCTCTTGGAGCTGAGAACATTTCATTCATATATTCCCATCCGTATTCTTCCTCGATCAAATCTTTTTGCTTTTGTAGTTCGTCATTGTGCGCGCTTATTTCCCATAGAAGTTTAGATTCTAGATCGGTTATATATGGGACAGAGGCAGCCATTTCTAATTGGTCATAAAGTTCTGGACTTGTCTCTTTTACTGATTGAACATAAGAAAGATACCAAGGGTTATTTAAAATTCGATCTTTGGCATTCGCAGAGGTTCTGCTTGTTTTATATGGAGATATGGTCTCAACATAATTGTATAAGTTTTGTTGGGCTTGTGACGCTTTCTTACTCATATATTGTGCGGCTGCGTCTCCATCGTAATAGTAAAGCTTGCTTAAATCTTCCAGAGGTTCTTTATATTCCTCTATACGTTTATATATTTCGGTTTCACTTCCATCGTCGAACAACCTAGAAATCTTCCATTGAGCCTCTGTGAAAACTGCGTATAGCTCTAATTTAAACTGGTTCCCCATTTCTACTAATCGAGGGGATATATTTCCACTTTGTTTATAGACAGTAAGATCTGGGGCCATAGCGTTTAACATAGCATTAGCCTGGTTGGTCCCGTTGGTTCCCTCTTCTGCGTACCCACTCTCATATAGGTAAATATAAAACTGTATAG
>Ga0334901_1000461_pt1 | contig 56031 bp, 49 predicted proteins | sample GraSluR3_MG_3_FD_207216 | JGI IMG/M metagenome (GOLD analysis project Ga0334901, IMG submission 207216) | Sludge microbial communities from methane-producing bioreactor in Wageningen University, Netherlands - Granular Sludge_15_08-R3 | ecosystem: Engineered > Bioreactor > Anaerobic >...
TGTTTACAGCAAATGTTGGTATATAATCTGATGATTGTTTTTTTATTTCTGTTGAAATGTTTTTAATAGATGTGGTATCTAGTTTATTGTAATGTTTAAATATATTTATAAGATTATATAAATTATTGTCTTGTTCCTTTATAATATCTAAAATACTAGAATCTAATAGTCTTTTTTTATGCTTTTTCAAAAGTTTTATAAGAATACCAAAATAAGTGATCAAATCATTTGATGTAATATCACATTCTAGCAATGTTTTTGTTAATGCTTGATTACTTATACGCATTTTTTTGGTTATATATAAATGGATTAGATAGATTAGGTGGATTAGATAGATTAGGTGGATTAGATAGATTAGGTGGATTAGATAGATTAGGTGGATTAGATAGATTAGATAGAATAGATACTAATCCTGTCTAAAAATCTAATCTGTCTATTCTATCAATATACTAAATAGCTTCTTTTACAATTTCTTCCAAATATGTTTTTTGTAAGTCCATATCTTTTTGAAGAAGTTTTTTTACTACTACTTTTGATGTTTTTTTGACTGATTCGATAAAATTTTTCTCTAGCTCTGTAGATAATACTTTCGCTGAATTATTTGCATCATTCAAAATTTTGTCCGCTTTTTTATTTGCTTCTTGTATAATTTCCACTTGTTTTTTCAAAGCAAGAGATTCTCATTCGGATATAATAGTCTCTTTTTTGATTAATCAATCAGAAATAATACCTTCTGCTTTTTTCTCAGCTTCTTCAATTTTTTCTTTGTAAAGTTCGTCGGCTTTTTTGATTTTTTCGATAAGACGTCTTCTTTCTTCTATTTGTTTAGAAATAGGTTTTGCAACAAACCTAGAAAATAAGAAAAACATTATTCCAAAATTTATTATTTGTGCTATTAGCGAAGAAAAACTAATTTCCATAATATATATTAAGTAGTAAATTTTACTTTTTTCTCTTTATCACGTTGAGCGTGAGCCGAAGCGTATAAGAGAAGTTATTATCCAAGTAATGACAAGGCAACAACTAATCCATATATCGCACTAGATTCAACTAATGCAAGGAAAAGGATCATATATGTCATAATTTTACCTTTCATTTCAGGGTTTCTAAGAATTGCTTCCATAGCACCAGAAACAAGAAGTCCTTCTCAAACTCAAGCACCAAATCAAGCAGCACCTACCGCTAAACCAGCAGCAATTACTGCTCAAGAACTAACTGTAGCAGGATCTAATCACATAATTTGTAATGCAATAATAAGTCCATATATCGCAGCTGATTCTGTCAAAGCGATACCTAGGATTGTAAGAACTAGAAATGATCAACTAAGTTCTGGATTCATCCCCATAATTTTTAATGATTTCTTTGCAATAATTCATTCTCAAATACCAACTCAAAGTCCAGCCAAACCAATAGCTAAACCAGCTCCTAAAAATAAAGTTGTGTCCATCATGATGATTATACAATAATAAAGTAAAATATTATTCAGATTCTTGTGCTATTTTGATAAATATAGCAACCAATAACGGAAATACAAATGCTTGAATTAATGCTACCAAAAGTCATTGTGCATACAATATAAGTGGTCCCAAAATAGGAAAGTCTGCAGCAAAAACATTTTGAAAGATTGAATTAATCCCAGTAACTAAAAGTCAAAGCAAAATACCTCAAGCAAGCATATTTCAATACAATCTTGCGGTAAGTGAAACTACTTTCGCAGCAATTCCAACAATATCGAGCAATCAAACAAATAAAGAGATAGCTATATCAAATGCTTTAACAACTATTTTGATAGGGTAGTATATGAAAGCTTTCATATTTCATCTATCTATATCCAAAATTCATTTTCCAGTAATAGGTATATACTCAAGAACAAATTTAATAAATCCAGCACGGCGAAATTGGACATAAAGCATAATAATAATACTAACCAATGCTAGTGCAAGATTAAAATTAAAGTTTGTTGTTGGAATAACAATAAACTCTGGAAGCGCTTCTATATCAGTAAACATAACTCTAACCAGATCTAGAATATAGCTTAATAAGTTTGATAACAAAACGACAAAAAACAAACTAACTACATACACCTTATAAACTTCTTTTTGTGTCTTTCCAAGAATTTCTTCGAAAAATTCGTACATATATTCGAAAATCAAAGAAAATCAGATTCCAAATTTTGATTTACGAAAAAATTTAATAGCTAAGACGACGATAACAATTATAGCTATTTGCAATAAAACTCAACGCATAAGAGGTGTCATAGTAGAAATTTCTGTCCACCAAGAAATAGCAACAAAAGAAAATATTTTATCTAGGTATGTTCATATAGTTTTGAAGAATCATAAGATTGGTTCGGTAGACATCAATATCTGATTCAAAATAAAAAATCCTTTTTCAAATCTTGCACTAAACAAAGGATTTGTAAATAGTTTCGCGAGAAATTGTTAAAGATTTGATAGTAAAAATCAAGACATTTTTGTAAAAATAATTTGCAAAATACGACCTTATACTTAAGTTTAAAAAACTTTTAAACTATCTTTTAAAAGATGAAGACATTATTTCGATTTAGACAAGATCTAAGAATACAAGATAATCATGGATTGACAGCTGCGTTAAAAAACAGTAGCCAGATTTTGCCTGTTTTTATTGTAGATACAAAATTGCTCAAAGAATTTGAATGATTAAGGGATTCAAGAATTGGTTTTATCAAAGATGCGCTTATTGATTTACAAAAGCAATTACAAAAAATCAATCTGAATTTATTGGTTTTGGTTGGCGATCCAGAAGATCTCATCCCTTCTCTTGTACGTGAGTATTCTATCGAACAAATTTATGTCAACAAAGCTTATGATATTTATGGGTTAGGGAGAGATTTGAGAGTGCGTCTGGCGCTCAGAGATATGGGCGTGCAAATGCACGTGGAAAATGATTACTTACTTGTAGCGCCAGAAGTTTTGAAGCCGTATCAACTCTTTTCTCCCTATTCCAAAGCTTGGGAAAAGGTCGCAAACTCAGACACCTATCAGTTACCCCGCGACTCCGTCGCCATCCTTTTCCCAAGTCTTGACATCTCTCAACTAACTCAAAAATCACTCGACCAACTTCCATCTTCTAATTCTTATCGAAAATTTCAAGATCCATCCAAAATTCTCAAAAAGTTTGATTTCAAAAGTTACGATGAAAAGAGAAATATGCTAGGAGCTGGCGGGACCAGTAAAATTTCACCATATCTTAGATTCGGCGTTATTTCCTCCCGCCAGCTCTATCACCTGGCACACCAAGCAAACAACCAAACCTTTCTCAAAGAACTGGCGCGAAGAGAATTCCGATATCAACTTTCTTATCATTTCCCAGAAAGTCTTGTCCAATCCTTCCAGGCAAAAAGAAGAGGAATCCCACGAGACAACGACACCAAACTCTTCCAAGCTTTTTGCCAAGGAAAAACCTGATATCCAATTATAGATGCTGCGATAAAACAACTCAAAACAGAAAACCGAATGCATGGCCGCGCCAGAATGATCGTCGCATCGTTCCTCACCAAAGATTTACTGATTGACCGAACCCGAGGGGAACAGTTTTTCAAGCAATATCTTCTCGATTACGATCAAATCGTCAATATCGGAAACCGACAACGATCAGCTTCAGTTGGCGCAGACCCAAGACCACTGAGAATCTTTAGTCCAATCCTTCAAGCCCAAAGATTTGATCCTGACGCCAAATATATCAAAAAATATTTACCAGAACTCAAAAATATTCCAGCAGAACAGTTGCACGACCCACTCACATATTCATTAAAATACATACAACCAATCGTCGATCATAGGCTAGCTACCAAAAGAGCCAAATCCGTTTATGATCAAGCCAAAAGTGAATATTATGCAGAAAATTATTCAGACTTTAATTAATTTAAAAATCTATGCAATACCTCAAAGTAACCAATCTTACCAAATCATATACCGACAAAATACTCGTGGATCATGTAGATTTTACGATTACCAAAAATCAGAAAATTGCTTTGATTGCCAAAAATGGAGCAGGAAAAACAACCTTGCTCAAATTATTAATGAAGGAAATCGATCTGACGGATGGGGAAATAGACCGAAGAAAAGATATAAAAATCTGATATTTATCTCAAGAGTATAAACTCGATAAACACGTAACGGTTCGTGATTTTCTTTTTGATTTTGATACAAATGCTAATCGAGAACAAGAAATTGAACTCAATATAAGTATAGATAAACTTAGAATCAAACCATGTCTCAATCAGACTATGGATACTTTGTCATGAGGGGAGGCGAAACGTGTAATGTTGGCGAAAGTTTTGGCGGGAAATCCTTCAATGTTGGTACTAGATGAGCCAACAAATCATCTTGATCTCGATATGATAGAATGGTTAGAACGATATCTCAAAAAACACCATATTACCTTGTTTATGGTAACCCATGATAGATATTTTTTGGAAAGAGTATGTACCGATATCTGGGAGTTGGAAAGAGGAAAAATCCATCAATATACAGGAAATTATTCCTATTTTTTGGAGAAAAAAGCTATCCGCGAAGAAAACGAAAAAATAGAAATGCACAAACTTCACCAGTTTTTCAAAAAAGAGCTTGCTCGGATTCGTAGAGCTCCGCAAGGAAGACAAGCCAAAGCTACTTTTAGAGAAAAAAGATTTTATGCTATAGAAGAAAAATTTGATACCAAAAGAGATATTCTTTTTTCTGAAAGTGCAAAACTAGAACTCGATGTCCAGGAAAGGCGCTTATGAGGCAAAATCTTGCATATCAAAAATATGCAAAAAGCCTTCGGTACCAAAAAAATCGTCAATGATTTTTCTCACGAATGCAGACATGGTGAACGTATAGGAATTATTGGCAAAAACGGAGTCGGAAAATCAACGTTTATCAATATGATTATGGGGCAAGAGCCACTTGATAAATGACTTATCCAAACAGGGGAGTCTGTGGTTTTTGGTTATTATGAACAAAAGCATATTGATTTTCCGTCAGACAAAAGGCTTATCGATATTGTTCCTGACCCAAAATTGCTCGAAAAATTTCTCTTTTTTCCCAAACAACAACATCAATTTGCTCATAACTTAAGCGGTGGAGAAAAAAGAAGGCTTTATTTACTTACTATATTACAAAAAAATCCAAATTTTTTAATTCTGGATGAACCAACCAACGATTTGGATTTGATAACTTTGGGGGTTTTGGAAGATTTTCTTTCCAATTACAAAGGCTGTTTGATAGTTGTTTCTCATGATAGATTTTTTATGGACAAAATTGTGGATCACTTATTCGTTTTCGAAGGCGAGGGCGTAATCGATGACTTCCGATGAACCTATTCTCAGTACAAATCCGCCCAAGACCAAAAACTCAAAAAAGGAAAAAAAGAAAAAAAAACCGTAAAGACGTGATTTATCACGTCTCCTAATAATCTCAAAGAACTTCCTGATAAACCAAAGAAGCTTTCATATATGGAGCAACGTGAACTTGATCAATTGAGCAAAGACATCCAAGAAATGGAAAAAAGAAAAGATCAAATCCAGAATTATTTCAATGACCCCAATTGTCCCTTTGATGATATCAAAAAATTTTGAATAGAATTAAATCAGCTTCTTAAACAATTAGAGATAAAAGAAGGTAGGTGGTTTGAGTTAATAGAAAGAGCTTGATAATTGTTTTTCAAAAATTTGACAAAATAAAAAATCTGATTATAATATATGCGTTACATATGTAACAGATATTTATATCTTATAGAGGAATTATGTACTAATACATTATTTATCGTCAAGCAGACTATGGTTATTATAGTCTGTTTTTTTATTTTTTTAAAAACGATATTGACTTTTGAAAATATATAATTAAAACACATCTTGATATTTATATATGATATTGAAATTATGAAATATAATAAAGATGATATATGTGTAGAATGAATGTCTCAAATATTAAAAAAAACACAAGATAATGTATTTGTTTATGATTTAGAATGAATTTGTGCTTATACAAACAGTCACTTGGCAAGTATATTGGGATTTGATCCAGTCTGAAAAGATCTGAATGAAATTTTTCCTCATAGATCACAAGAACATATAAAGAAAATCCTCATGGATTATAAAAATATTCGAGAAACACAAAAATGAGATGTTATTTCAATACAGAAAGAAAAAGTAGCGAACTGAGAAGAGCGCATTTTTTCTGTAACAAGAGAGCCTATTACTTGGATGTGAAATCCCGCTATTGCATGAATTGGTAAAGATATAACTGAATTGTTTTTAGCCAAAGAAGAAGTAGAAAAAGCCAATGAAGAAATCAAAACTACAAATGAAGAATTATTAGCTATAAATGATGAACTAAACGAAAAAAACAAACAGCTTGAAATGGCAAAAAGAGAATTGGAAAATGCAAATATACAATTGCAAAATGTAAATGATCAATTAAATCAGTTTATGAGTTATGTTATTCATGACATAAAGAATCCAGTCAATGCTATAAATTGATTTTGAGAAATTATGAAACAATATATTACAGATGTGTATGAATCAAAGAATTTTACTAAAGATGATTTTGAAAAAATTATTTTTTTCCTTGATATTGTTAAACAGTCATCAGATAGAGTATATGCATTTGTAGAAGATCTTAATGAATTTTGAGCTTTGAAAAAATGAGTTACAAAATCTAAAATAAATAAAATAGCTACAAAAGATTTTTTTGATAAAATACTAAATCAACAACATGGGTATTTAACCCATATTAATGAATTATCAAAAAAAGAATGAAAGAAAGAAAAAGATATAAATTTTGTTTTGAATAATGATTTAATATCTTTCCCCAAAATATTTGAAAGTGATGAAAAATTATTGGAAAGAATTTTTACAAATCTTATATCGAATGCTATAAAGTTTACGGATACATGAACCATTTCTATTTCTGCAGAGCAAAATAATGGATGTTTTGTTTTTTCTGTTTCTGATACGTGATCATGAATAGATAAAGAAAATTATGAAAAAATTTTCCAAGAATTTCAATCTTTAGAATCTGATTGCCAGCCGATCATTAGGTGATCTTGACTTTGATTGGCTATTGTTTTAAAAATTATTAATGTTTTTTGAGGTAAAATGTTGCCAATACAAAGTGAGCTTGGAAAAGGTTCTACATTTTCTTTTGAGATTCCAATTATAAACAATTAGATTAAAATCTCTTGTTATATTCAAAACAATCTGTAAAATTTATTGTAATTTTTCACAAACTATTCAATTTATAAGTTGACCAATAAAAAACCCAAATAAAAGAAGGAAATAATCCTCAATCAACATCATTAATATCCAAAAGTTTTGTCTCATAGGATAGTCGAAATCAATAGCTTTGATGATAGATGGATTTTATTTATTTTTTATTGTGAAAGAACTTAGTTTGTTCGTTTTTTATCGCGAAATAATAACATTATAAACCATGATTATAACCTCAGCCCAGTTTATTAAAAGTGCTTCCAAATTATCAGAATGTCCTCCAGCAGAATATCCAGAATTTGCGTTGGTAGGGAGGTCCAACGTATGAAAGTCTTCATTGATAAATATGCTTACCCAACGCAAACAGCTTGCAAAATCTTCTGTAACTCCTGGTAAAACCCAATTGCTGAATTATTTTTTGATAAATAAAAGTCGATACTTGGTTGATCTTCCCGGATATTGATATGCAAAATATAGTAAAAAGCAAAGAATAGATTGGATGGATACCATGCAAGAATTTCTTACACAAAGACCCTCATTAAAAGTCGTTTTTGTTCTTGTTGATTGATCTATACAGCCACAAACAATTGATTTTGAATTTATGAAAGTACTAAAAGAAGATCAAATTCCTTTTGAAATTATTATAACAAAAACAGATAAAAGTAATCAGAAAGATTTATATAAAAACACAATAGCGCTGCAAAATATGTACGAAAAATATTTTTGAAATAAACCAAATTTTATTATGACATCTAGTATCAAAGGTAGGGGGAAAGATAATCTTTTGGATAAAATAGAAAAAATTTTACAATAAGAAAAAAACCTTAGAAGAATCTTCCAAGGTCCTTTTGAATCTTATCAAAAGAACAAGGACAGGTGATGATAAACCAATGTAATACTATACAAGATATAAAATACCAAAGGTAAGTTAAATCAAGCACAATAAAACAAAACAAAGAATGCACAAGTCCTATATTGATCGAGTGCTATTTTTACTATAATATAAAGCAGGTTTTATCCAACAATATATTTTACAAAGCAGGCGGTTTAATCTTTAATTTTGTGCCTGATATCTCTTTTTGCAAAGAAATACAGTATTTGTAAGAGGACAGAAGTCCTAAACAGCTTGTATATCCAAAACTAGTTTAAACATACAAAGTATCAAAAAGTATAAATGATAATCCAAACAAACCAAAAGATCAGAATATATTAATCCAAAGACAAACCAAAGGTAAATCTAAAGATCAACACAATCAAACCAAAAGGAGAGAATAGAAATCAAAGAATATAAGTCCTTTTCAAACCAGCTAGCTAGCACAAAAAAGAAATATATTAATATACAAATGACACAAAAACAGTACAGAGGTCAATTTGTTCTATGATAAAGATCCTACACCATCAGACAATAAGGTTTTAACACCCTTCATCTTTTGATGACAATATAAGTATACACGAAAATGTTTTATTTGTCAAATTTTTGATGACTTTTTTTTATCTTTTTGATATGTAGCTTTTGAAGCTGGTTTTATTAGCCTTGTATTTATAATTTTTTTGAGAAATTAATTTTATTTTAATTTTTAATCATTTTTTTATTAAAAATCACTAATTACATATATTTTTTATCAAAATATGGGGAAATCGTAATGATTTTGTTTGATATATTTTGACGAAAACAAATTCTGATTATACTTATACTGTTTTAATTATTAATAATATATTTATATGAAGTACACTGGACTTACTAATCACGAAGCCAAAAAAAAATTAGAAACCTATGGTTATAATATAATCAAAGAAAGTAAAAAAAGAAGCTTACGATCAATTTTACGAGACCAAGTAAAATGAAATTTTATGGCTTATTTTATGGTAGCAGCAGCATTGCTTTCTTTTGCAGTTTGAAAATGAACAACGGGATATTCGATAATTGGAGTGATTTTGGTTATAGTGGTTGTTTGATTTTTTCAAGAATATAAGGCTGAAAAAGCAGTTGACGCGTTGAAAAATATGTTAGAATCTTTTTCTACAGTTGTTAGGGATGGTAAAGAAATCCAAGTAAGTTCAAAAGAATTGGTTCCAGGAGATGTTGTTCTTTTGGAAACAGGAGAGAAAATTCCTACTGATTGCGTTATTGTAGAAGCAAAGGATTTGATGGTCAATGAATCTATTCTTACATGAGAATCTAAAGAGGTTTCCAAAATAGCAACAAAACATGTTAAAGAAATTTATGATTCAGAAAATCTTGTTTTTATGTGAACATATATTGTAAATGGTCGTGCTGTAGCAAAAGTTTTGAAAACATGAATGCATACAGAATTTGGTAAAATTGCAGGAATGATTTCTGCTGCGGAAAAAGATTTACCCCTAAAACATAAAGTAAATAAGTTGGTGAAATTTATGGCAACAATTGCAATTGTGATTTCTTTGGCTTCAGCTGCTATTATGTTATATAATCTTGAAGCATGGACAGCTCAACATATTATAGAAATTGTTTTGATAAGTATTGCACTTATGATTTCTGCATTTCCAGAATGACTTCCTGTTGTATTGATTTCAACACTTGCATGAGGAGCATACAAAATGGCAAAGAAAAAAGCTATTGTAAATAGAATGTCTATTATAGAAACTCTTTGAGAAACAACTGTAATTTGTAGTGACAAAACAGGGACTATTACAAAATGAGAGATGACAGCAAAAGAGTTGATTACTTATGATCGTGTTGTTGAGATAAGTTGAGTTGGTTATGATATGCAATGAAAATTTTTGGAAGATAAAAAATCAATAGATCCAAGAAATGATAAGCATCTTTATCAATTATTAGAATCAGCCGTTTTATGTAATAATGCTCATATTATCAATCATAAAGAAGGAAGAAAGTTTAAATGAACTCCTACGGAAATTGCATTGATGGTGTTGGGTCATAAAGCAAATATAGTAGAAGATATTGTACATTTTGAAAGGCTTGAAGAAGTTCCATTCAATTCTGAAAGGAAAATGATGAGTGTTGTTGTAGAAAAAAAATGAAAAAATGTATTATATAGTAAATGAGCACCAGAATTTTTCTTGAAACATTGTACTCATGTACAAAAATGAAATCAGATTGTAGAGTTATGAGTAAAAGAGATTCATCATATACAAGAAAAAATATCAGATCTTACGGAAAAAAAATATAGAGTTCTTTGTTTATGATATAAGTATATAGAAAAAAATCAAGCTGGGATGTTGGAAGAAAATATTGTATTTTTGGGTGCTGTTGGTTTACAAGATAGTCCTAGAGATGGTGTAAAAGAAGCAATAGAGAAATGTTATGATGCATGAATAAAAGTAAAAATGATTACCTGAGACAACAAAGAAACAGCAATTGCTATAGCAAGAGATGTATGAATTGTTTGAGATGCTGTAACATGAGATGATTTAGATAAAATGACAGATAAAGAACTTACATCAAGGGTTCTAGATATAATGATATTTGCTAGGGTAAAACCTGAGCACAAGCTCAGAATCGTAAAAGCCCTTAAAGGGCTGGGTGAGATTGTAACAATGACGGGTGATGGCGTAAATGATGCCCCAGCCCTCAAAGAAGCCCATATCTGAGTGGCTATGGGAATAAATGGAACAGATGTCTCTCGTGAAGCAGCAGATCTTATTCTCGAAGACGATAATTTTGTAACTATTGTGACGGCAATAGAGGAGTGAAGAACCATTTTCAAAAACATTCAAAAATTTGTAATTTACCAAATATCTTGTAATATTGCAGAATTGGCAACAATATTCTTTGCTGTATTGATGTGATGGCCGGTTCCTTTGGTAGCAATTCAAATCTTGTTTATGAACTTGGTGACAGATAATATGCCAGCACTTACGCTTTGATTTACAGCGGGTTCATGATATATTATGAAACTCAAAGCAAGAAGAAATTCTGAAATTCTCAATACCAAGAAAAAGATATTAATGGTTGGTGTCTGATTGTTTATGGCCGCATGAGCATTGGTTGTATATTATATTACTTTAAATGTTTTGAACTGGTCTCTGGTAGCTGCACATACAGCAACATTGCTTACATTAATTATGTTTGAGGTTAGTAATGCTTTTAATTTTAGGTCTCTTTATTCTTCATTTTTCAAAACAAGTTTATTTAGAAACACACTTTTGATCTATGCAGGTGCTGCTTCAATATTGGCAACTGTTGCAATTATGTATATTCCATTTTTGCAAAAAATATTTGAAACAACAGGATTGCCTTGGTATACATGGTTGGTTACAGCAATTATATCTTTATCAATTATCGTAGTTGTAGATATAGCAAAATATATCAATAAAAATTCATTTGAAGATTACGGTACAAATTCTTAGTCTTGAATTATTAATACAAATAAATATCAAATTCTTGATTTTATTTGTAAATTAGAAATATGATATTGGCTATAATATTACTTGTTCTTGGCTTATTTCTTTTGTGATTTGCTGCAAATTATCTAATTATTTCTAGCGTAAGAATCGCTAATTATTTCAAAATATCGCCATTGCTTATAGGACTTACAGTAATTGCGTTTGGTACATCTGCACCAGAGCTTTTTCTTTCAGCTATGGCTGCTATCAATTGAAGTTGAGCTTTGTCTGTATGAAATGTTATAGGATCAAATATATTTAATCTGGGGTTTATTCTTGGTCTTAGTGCTATTGTGGCTCCTATTGTTATTCAAAAAAAACTTGTTTATAGAGATGGTTTTTTCCTTTTGATTGTTACAGCTGCTATCTTTGCTATGCTTTGGGATCAACATGTCGCTTGGCGAGAATGAGCGATATTACTTACATCATTGATTTGATACAATAGTTATCTACGAATCAAAAAAGAAGCTTTGACAGAAGAAGTTGTAGATGATTCAAAACCAAAAATAAAAAACATTGCATACATTTTAGTCTGATTAATTTCTTTGTCAATTATTCACAGTTCAGTTGTAGATTGAGGTTTCAACTTGTCTTTTGATTTTTCTATTTATGCTGCAATTTTTGTATGAATTATTTTGTCACTTTTGTGATTTGCTTTCTACAAAAAAGATATACCAGATTACAATAAATCATCAAATTGAGTTCTTTTAAATTTAATTAAATTAATAGCTAGTCTTGGATTATTGGTTTTGGCTTCAGAGCATGTAGTGAGTGCGGCGGTATATATTGCACAAGTTTTCGGTGTTTCAGAGTGGGCTATATGAGCAACTATTGTTGCAGCTGGCACAAGCTTACCAGAAATGGCAGCAACTATTACTGCAATAATCAAAAAAAGATACGATATGTGAGTTTGAAATGTTATTGGTTCCGATATATTCAATATTTTGTGAATTATTTGAGTAAGCTCTGTTATAACACCATTAAATCTGACTTCAACTTGTATTATTATAGAACAATGTAATCAGTGATTTTTTCAAATGTTGTTTAGAGATAATATATTTTCAGTATTAATATTATTTGTTACGTTGGCAATTACTTTTTTATTTATGAGAACTGGTCGAAGACTTTCAAAACGAGAGTGAATTTTTTTGTTTTCATTTGCCTTACTCAGAATGTTATTTGAGATTAATCCCAATTTTTTTACTAATCTTCTTTGATAAGATATTGACTTTTTGTTTTGATTGTATAAAATAATAACATACGTTTATCTGTTGAAAAATTTTTATGTTAAAGGAAAAATCTTTGGGTATAAACAGAGAGTCTGAAATATATCATGATTATTACCATTCAAGGAGTTTGAAAAATTGATTATTACCAAAACAGTTGATAAAAGATAATGTTGATCAGATTTTATATCCAATAAAATCTGGTTTTTTGGATATAAATAAAAAGGCTATATTTGAAGTTTTGGATTCACATATTGATGTTTTACCATACAATATTAAAAAGTATGAATCAATTATGAAATCAATAGTTTCTCCAAATAATAATGGTAAATCAAAAATTGTTTTGTTTAATCACGATAATTTTGCAACAATGGTTGTTTTTATAAAAGAGTTATACAAATTCGCAAAAGAAGAATTTGATAGTATAAATCTCAAAAAAGATTTAAATATAGTAGTAGGACCGGCTATAACAACTCAAAAGCAAATATTTTCTTTGCAGTCATTAGCTAATATTTTAAAAACAGTTCCATCTAGAGATAAAATAGATGATATAGAAAACAAAATAAAGTCTATAAGATTAAACTTTTTAAAACAACTATTATCTTTGACTAAAAATTCAGATCAAATTGTTTTAATGGCGCCAACTGGTACAAGAGATATTATAAATTGGAATGCTGATTGAACTATAAAATCAATTTCTTTCCAAAGTGATGATTGAGTAGAGCAAACAATAAAAGTTATAAAGTCTCTTGCTGAATCAGAACATGAAATCGTTCTTGTTGGTACAAATGGTACCAGTCTTAAAAATCCTAACATTAAATGACTTAAAGAAACTGATAATAATCGAAGTACATGAGATGTTTTTATAGATATCAAAACAATATCATCAAAAGAAATTATAGATATTATAGATCAGAAAAAGTTGATGGACACAATAGCTTGATTAGTAAGAGATAAAAATGGTAATATCGTATGAGAAGTAATTTCGCCAGAAGATTTTGATGTACAAAAAAATAATCCGCAAAAAATAGATTTTGATAATAAAAGACAATTAAAAAATAATTTTAAAGATTCGATTCGTAAAAAAGTTGTTAGAAAAATTTATAATTTATTAAAATAATAAGAAACTCTTCCTTGCTATTTTACTCCAAAATCGTAGCATAAACAAACGCAATTGTTGCGTATATTTTATTAGTTACAAATAAATTAATGTTATTTAGTGAATGTTGATTAAAACATGGATTATTAAGGTCTTTGACCGCTATGTGATATACCCAAGCTACTCCAATCCAAGAAAAAGTTCTTAAGGTTGCTCTTACTGGTGCAAATGTCGTTGGACAATCTCAAACATGAACATGAAAAACAGCGGCATTTTTGCTTCCTGTGCTCAATAAAATTGATACAAATAGAAAATCTGTGCAAGTTTTGATTCTTGCTCCGACTAGAGAATTGGTTGTTCAAATAGGAGAAGAGATTAGAAATTTAACTAAATTTTATGGGGTTAGTTTTGCTTGTCTATATGGAGGAGCAAGCCCTAATGTCCAAAAAGATAAACTTAGAAGAAGTCCTGCAATTGTTGTTGCGACACCAGGAAGATTAATGGATTTTATGAATCAAAGGGTAATAGATATTAGAACAGTTGATTACTTTATTCTTGATGAAGTTGATAGAATGTTGGATATGGGGTTTGTCCGTGATATCAAAAAAATTCGAGCTCAATTAAAAATGGTAAAACAGACTTACACGTTTTCTGCTACGATGAACAATGAAATGAAAACAATAATCAAAGAACATATTTCCGATTATGAATTTATCAAAATAGGAGAAGAAGTAACTGTTGACAAAATAAACCACAGATATCTTAGCGTAGATCATGAACAAAAACTTTTTAACGTTATCAAAGTTATTGAGGCTCACCCAAAAGATAAGGTTATTATTTTTACACATACAAAAAGAAATACCAAAACAATACATCAAATTTTGATCTGAGATGGATTTAATGCAGGATTGCTAAATGGAGATATGGCTCAGGGCAAAAGACAATCTACATTAAATAGTTTCAAAGAAAATAAAATTCAGATTTTAGTCACTACCGATGTTGCTGCTAGAGGGCTGAATATGGAAAATGTTGGGCTTGTTATCAATTTTGATGTGCCTATCGATGCCAAAAGTTATATTCATAGAATTTGAAGAACAGGAAGAGCTGGTGCTACAGGTAAAGCAATTATGCTTGTTTCTCCACTTGAAAAACCTTTGGTTAGAGAAATAGAAAAAATTCATAGAATCAGGATCCAACCTTCAGATCATGTTATGCAAAACGATAGACAATGAGCCTATTGAAATCTTCGTTTGGATAGATCTACAGACAAGAAAGGAGGGGGGAGAAAGCCAATGCAAAGAAAACGCCTAAGTCCCACCCAAAAATATGGAAAGCTCCCTTTATTCGACGACCAAAAACCTATCAAAACAGAAAATAATTTTCGTAGTAATCCCAAACACAAAAAACATAAAACAGGTTTATGAGCTGAAAACAGAAATGTTGATAGACATATAAAACCATCAAAACCAAAATCTTGAAAATTTAGATGAATGGGAAAACCAAAACATAATTAAAAAAGCGGATTTCTCCGCTTTTTTTAATTGATTAATTTACCTAAATCTACTTTTTCTAAATAATCTAATTGATTAACAAAAACTTCATCATGACTAACCATAATCATTGCTCATTGATATTTATTCAAGGACTGAGATATCACAGGAAGGTGACGAAAGTTTATATGATTCGTTGGTTCATCAAGGATGAGGAGATGCGGTTTTTGGAGGACAAATCTTGCGTAACAGAGGAGTCATTTCTGTCCTTCAGAAAGAGAACCAATAGTATTTTTGAGTAAACCACCTGTAAGTAAAAATTGTGCAGCAACACGATAAATATCTTGATCTGTCATATCTCCAGCAACTTCACGAAGATCATCCCATACTACTTTTTCCATATCCAAAGCATTAAAATCTTGACTATAATAACCAACTCTTACATCTTCATGAATCATAGCATCATTGTCATGAGAATTAACCAACTTTTTGAGAAGCGTAGATTTTCCGATACCATTTGGTCCAGAAAGGATGTATCTTTGATTTTTTTTAATAACAAGTGGTAACTTATGCGTCACAACTTCGTGAGAAGAGTTCATAAGTCAGATTTTGTTTATCGATACAATAGGTCATACATAATTTTCAAAAGGAATAATAAATTCTTTGATAGTTTTATCATCTTTTCTTACTTCTACAATATTATCTTCTGCTTCTTCTACTTCATCTCTCATTTTACTAGCCAATTTACGCATTTTACCTCACTTATTTGAGAAGAAGTTGATTTTTTCTTTGGCGTCAGCAATTTTTTTTTCAGCTCTAGCATTTTGCATTTGTTCTTTTTCTATTTGTGCAGCAATTTGTTCTACTACATCATAATAATCTCCCCAGTATTGTTCAACCTGGCAACGCATTTTATTGAGATATAATACTCCATCAGTAAAAAGATTAAGAAAATCAGCATCATGGCTAATTACCACAACAGTTTTATCATATGCCATCAAAAAACTAATCAAATCACCAATACCTGTCTTATCAAGGTTATTGGTTGGTTCGTCAAGCAAAAGAATATCAGGATGTTGAATCATTGCGTATGCCAACAATAATCTAGCTTGTTGTCATCCAGAAAATTCTTTTATTGGTTTGTTTGTTGGTGCGTTGAAATTTACAGCTTTCAAAACTTCAGCAATTTTTCTATCTATTTGATAGTCTTTTTCTTCAAAAGCAGTTTCAAAAAACTCTTTAATTGTAAGATCCAATTGTTCTCTTGGGATTACTTGTCTTGCAATAGCAATAGTATTTCCATTTACGATATTTATTTTACCAGATTGGGGTGTTAGTTCTCAAGTAATCATTTTAAAAATTGTTGATTTTCCAGCTCAATTCTGTCCCATAATAGTTATTTTGGTGTTTTGACGAAGAGAGAAACTACTTTCTATCAAAATAGGATGTTTTCCATCATTATAAGCAAAAGACACATCATCAAAACGAAGAATAACAGGGTTTTGATTATTTGACATAATATTTGTTTTAAAATGTAAATTCTATTCTAGTTTTCATTCTTTTTGTGCTAATTTTCTGGCGCTTTCAGTTAAATATATTTTTCTAATTCTAATATTTTTTGGTGTGATTTCCACATATTCATCTTGACCAATATATGCTAGGCAGTCTTCCAATGTCATAGGTACAATTGGTTCAAGTCTCATTGCTTCGTCATTTCCACTCTCTCTTACATTTGTTTGTTGTTTGTTTTTTGTGAGATTTACAGTCATATCTCATGGTTTTGCACTTTCTCCAACAATCATTCAAACATACATTTCTGAAGCAGGTTGGATAAATATTTTTCATCTTTCTTGAAGTTTCCAAATGCTATATTTCATAGATTTCCCATTTTCTTGGCTAATCATAGATCCAGTTGTTCTAGTTGGTAAATCTCATTTGTGCTCGGTATAATGAGAAAAAGAACTATACATAATTCATTCTCATTTTGTAAGTAATACAAATTTTGACCTAAATCCAAGTAATCATCTAGTGGGTATATCAAATTGTAAAGTTGTCATACCATTATGAGTCATCATATCAGTCATTTGTCCTTTTCTTTTTGCAAGTAAGTCAATAATAGTTCCTGATAATGTTTCATCAACACTTATAACCACGTGTTCGATTGGTTCCATTTTTTTACCATCTTCCATTTTAAAAATCACTTGTGGTGCTGATACTTGAAGCTCAAAACCCTCTCTTCTCATAGTTTCAATCAAGACGGAAAGATGAAGTTCACCTCTTCCTGCAACACTAAATCTATTTCATCATTTATCAAAATCTATTTCCAAACCAACATTGGTTTGTAATTCTTTCTCCAATCTTTCCATAATATTTCTAGAAGTAACAAGTTTTCATTCACGTCCTGCAAAAGGGGAGTCATTTACTAGAAAATCCATTTTCAGTGTTGGTGCATCTACTTTTATTGGTGGAAACGGATCACATCAATCAATACCAACAGTTTCTCCTACATAAATATTGGCAACTCAAGCAAGAGTTACTATGTCTCAACAAATAGCTTCTTTTGTCTCTACCCTAGATAGTCAAAGTGTAGTATAGAGTTTTGATATTCTGGCTTTTCTTTTTTGTCAATTATTATCATAAACAACAACATCTTGTCACAATTTTACTGTTCATTCATATATTCTTCAAATTCAAAGTCTTCACATAAAATCATCATATCCCAAATTAGTTATTTGCATACGAAATGGTTTGTCAAAGTTATTTGGTGCTTCAGGAACTTTTTTTTCTATAAGATCCAAAATAGGAAAAATATTTCAATTTGTTTTAGCTTCTTCAATTTTTTTAAAATCATCAAATGCGTATCAATTTTTTGCGCTACAGTAAATTACGGGAAAATCCATTTGTTCTTCGCTAGCTCAAAGCGTAAAAAACAAATCAAAAAGCTGATCAACAACCCAATGAGGTCTTGCTGTATCTTTGTCAATTTTATTGATTACTACAATTGGTTTTATACCAAGTTCCAAAGACTTTTTGAGAACAAATTTTGTTTGTGGCATTGGTCATTCGTAAGCGTCAACCACCAAAAGTACGCTGTCTACCATTTTCAAAGCTCTTTCTACTTCACTTCCAAAATCAGCATGTCCTGGAGTATCGATAATATTTATCGTATTTCCATTGTAATGGACAGATGTGTTTTTGGAATAAATAGTAATTCATCTCTCTTTTTCTTGGTCATTACTATCCATAATCAAAGTCTGATCTTCCATTTGTTTCATAGTTCCTGATTGTGTAAGTATTGCATCAACCAAAGTTGTTTTTCCATGATCAACATGGGCAATAATTGCTATATTTCTGATAGCCATAATTTAACTCTAATGAATAAAAAAAACCGCACAAATGCGGACCTATATAAATAATCTGCGTTGTTTTGATACGATATTGGATATTTTTATAAGGAATTGTATACAAAAAGCAATAGTGTTTCAAAAGCTTCAAAAAACTTTTATATTACCTTGATTAAAAGTCAGAATTAATTAAATATTTGGTTAATATTTTATTTTTTATTGTATTGGATGTATCGTACGCATACCTGTTGACAATTAACTTGAAAAAATATATGACAAAATGTGATTATTTCTGGTTGGGTAAATAAAATTAGAAATTTGGGATGAATGACATTTATAGATCTTCGTGATAGATATGGGATTACTCAGGTAACATATGATCCAAGTAGGCATACTTTCCCATTGCCAGAAATAAAATCAGAATATGTACTAAAGATTACTGGTGATGTAATAGCTAGACCAGAAAATATGATAAACAAAGAAATGACTACTGGCGAAATTGAAATTTCGCCAACTGCTATACAAGTTCTTTCTACTTGCAAAGAACTACCTTTTCCTATTGATCATGAAGCTCCTGTAGGAGAAGATATTAGACTAGAATATCGTTATCTTGATCTTAGAAGAGAAACAATGAAACAAAACATGATTGTTAGACACAAAATTTACACAGAAACTATCAAATTTTTTGATCAAGAAAATTTCTTACATATAGAAACACCAGCGTTTGTAAAAAACACACCAGAATGATCTAGAGAATTTATAGTTCCTGCAAGATTTGAACCAGGTAAATTTTTTGTACTTCCCCAATCTCCCCAACAACAAAAACAAATGTTGATGGTTGCAGGAATGGACAAATACGTACAGATAGCAAGATGTTTTCGTGATGAGGACCCTAGATGAGATCGTCAACCAGAATTTACTCAAGTTGATTTTGAAATGTCTTTTGTCCAGCAACAAGATGTTTTGGATATTATTGAGAGATATTATATATATATTACCAAAACAATTTTCCCACAAAAGAAAATTACTCAAGAACCATTTCCTATATATACTTGGCATGAAATGATGGATAAATATTGATCAGATAAACCAGAACTTAGAACTACAGAATTTGCTTTCCAAGAACTTACTGATCGAGCAAAATCTATAGATTTTGGATTGTTTCAACAAGCGTCTTGTATCAAGGCAATTTTGTTACCAAAATCGCTTAGTAGATCAGAAGCAGATAAGTATGAAACATATCTCAAACAATATGGATCCAAGGGATTGGCGTGGTTGTCAATGACTTCTGAATGACTCAAATGATCTATATCCAAATTCATTACTCCAGAAGCTTTGGAAAAATTACCAAACAAACTTGAGGGTGAATGGACTTTGTTGTTTCAAGTAGGAGAATGGGAGGATGTAACAAAATATCTTGGTATGCTTAGAACCAAACTTATTGGTGATTTTGATGTACTAAAAAATAAAGAAAATGAAGTAAGTTTTGCTCATATAGTAGATTTTCCTTTGTTTGAGACAGGAAGTGATTGATCTCTTGGTGCTGTTCATCATCCATTTACAAAACCAAAAGATGAAGATATTCCATTTGTAAAAGCATTAGGGAAAAAGATGAGTGAAGGTTGATCAATGACACAGGAAGATAAACAAAAACTTTTATCTATCAAAGCTGATTGTTTTGATATTATTTTCAATGGTAGTGAAGCTTGATGAGGAAGTATTAGAATTCATGATAGAGAGTTGCAACATGCAATATTTGCAATTTTATGACTTTCAGAAAAACAAATACAAGAAAGATTTTGACATATGCTCAAATCATTTGAATATGGAGTACCGCCACATGGTTGATGTGCGTTTGGATTGGATAGAACAGTTATGTTATATCAAAATATGGAAAATATTCGTGAAGTTATAGCTTTCCCCAAAAATCAAAGATATCGTGATCTTATGATTGATGCTCCATGAGAAATTGATGAAAATTTATTGAGTGATTTGTGATTGACCGTGAATTTAAAAAAATAAATATTGCTTAGTTTTATATTTTTCTATTATAAATGAGAAAAGTAAAAACGAATAAAAGTTTTTTATTTATTATTTGATTTCTTGTTATATCTGTAGCTTGATTTTTGTATGCTCAAACAAGTAATCAATGAAATTGGTGATACAAATTATCAACAAATAAAACCGCAATTTCTTTGAATTCCGCATGAAATGACTCCACAACAATTATATCCAATATTTATGAGTATTGAGTTTGTAGAAGATATTGATGAACAACAGATACAGGACTTTTTGTTCCCACAAAAACATCTGCAGAATATACAGCTTTTCGTAATAATAAACCGTCAAATATTACTTTAAATGATTGTCCAGTATCTTGTTGAAGTGCTATTTGTTCTGCTGGTAAATGTTCGGAATCTAGTTTAAGAACTGCTTTATGAAAGCAAATCTATTATCAAAATACAAATAGTCAAATATGTTGATGTCATAATTCATGAGCAGAAGTTAGGTTGTTTCAAAAATATTCTGATCCATGTAATCGATCAAGTCAATGGACATACAAAGCGGTATGTAACGGTTCAGACTCGACTTGGCGTTTTTGGTATAGTTGATGAACACCAATAACAGATACATCTGGTATTTGATGAACAGCAGCTTGTCATTCTTCTTCATCAACATGTACTACAAAATGTTCTTTGCCATGGTCTGCTACAACATATATTCAACATGGTGATTGCGTTGATGCTTATCAGTCTCCAGTAGTATCAGAATGAAGTAGTTGTGTATCTCAACAAAGGCAATGTCTTAATTGAGCATTAAATGGTAGTTATTTGTATGAATCATGTGTAGTTGAGCAATGATATACTTGTAAAACAACTGACTTTATATGTACTACAAAAACATATCTTGGAAAATGTCATAATACAAATACAATTTGAGCACATATTTGTGGTCTTTGAGATCATAAAGCCGATTGTACAACAAATGGTTGGCAATCAAATGGTTGGTGTGATGACCAAAATGTTGGTCCATGTTGAGCTTGTACAAGTACTTCACAATGTCCTGTTAACCACTATTGTCATGCAACACATCAAATGTGTTGGCCTTATGATGGTTTGGATTGTCCTTTATAATTTTATTATCATACTCATGTTCTTAGATCCTTTTTTTCATCCACTTGCTTGGTGATCTCCAGGAGGGGTTGGACTTTTCCTTCTTGCTCTTGGTGGGTTTATTTATCTTCTTAGTTTAGCAGACAAAAATAAGATAAAAGAAAAGAAATAATAGTGCTTTTTGTAAAAGCAGATATCTAATTGTTTTTATCATTTAGATGTTTGTTTTTTTTGTATTAATAAAAAAACCATTTTGATAGTTCTTGGTCCATCAATATATTTCAATATTCTTTTTCAATTTCTTTTTCATCTATAGTTTCAACCAATACTTTATAAAGTAAGTTATTTTTATAAAGCCAATATTCAGATCCCAAACAATATGGTTTTAAATAGTCTTCACATTTTATATTTTTTTGTAAAAACAAAGTGTTGTTTATGTTTTTCAACTTACTCATTTTTTTTGAATTTTTGTATTCTTGGATAATTTCAAAGAATTTTTCCTGATTAATATCTCATTCTATTCATCGTTCTTTGCTGCATATTTCAAAATTTTGTATGTTTTTCAAATCATACACAGAAATTCAATTTATTTTTGTATCTTTTGTATTTTGAGTAAAACTTTCTAAGTAATAAGATTTGTCAGAGCAACCTTCTTGAAGAGAATAAGAAAAAACATTGTAATCATCACTAGGGTAAACAACAACTCATCCCATTATTGTTGTATAATTTTTTTCTTGTGTCACAAAAAAAGTTGCAAAAAACACCAATATCAAAACAATTATGCTATATACAAAACTTTTTGATAAAAACCATTTTTTTCGTTTAAATAATTTGCATCAGTCAATATTTCAGATCATAATATCTTGGGTCCAAAACAGAACAAAAACTGATAAAATTTTTAGTTCCAATCAATACCGAGGTAAAAAACTCAAAATTGTTGTAAGTCAAAGTGCTGAAACCAAAGTAACTGAACAAACAGGACATCACGTAAGAATTGTTCCAATTATAGCAGGAATTAGTCAAATATTGGAAATTTTTTTGTTTTCTATGTTTTCTTTTTGGTTAATTGTATACATTTTTATAGCTACAATCCAAGCCACCAACAAACTCAAAAGAATATGAAAAATTATATGAATTATGGTATATCATATTCCAAAATTTATATCCAACATATTTATGTCTATTGTAAATATTCCCACAAAAATGATTATCAAAAAAGCCAATAAACTAACCAGAATTGTTCTTTTGTTGGAAAATATTTTATATATTAGTTTTTTCATAAATATCAATTAAATAAAGATATAAATAAGTTATTTAGATTAGAAGAAAAATCAAGATATAAAAATAACTAGAATTTATGTTTGTATTATAACTTTAAAAGACTAAAAATAAGTATCTTTATATCGTAACTATTATATCATGCGTACGATAAAACCTATTTTGGAAGAAGACCAAAACGCTTCAATTGCAGATAACGCTGCAAGAGCACCATTTTTTGCTATTTTTGATGATGATCAATTTGTAAAATTTGTCAAAAATCCATTTGTTTCATGATGATGAGCAGGTTTTGCTGTTGCTGATTTATTAAAAGAAGAATGATGTGAAAAGTTTATAGCAAAGAAAATATGAGACAACATGAAAAACAAATTGGATGAGTATGGTATTGTTTATGAAATAGTTTCTTAGTATGAATAAAAAAACAATAGCAATCTGATTTAAACAAATGGTAATTGGTTTTTGGATTAATTTACCTATTATTTTGGGTATACTACTTTTGATTGTATTGATCAAAAATTATGTATCCATGTCTTTTTTGTATACAATAGAAAACAAATTTTTACTCGCAATTTTTGTCGATATTTTGTGAGGTTTATTTGCAGGCAATCCTATAAACTCTTATATTATAGCTAGTGAATTTTGACCAATAGCAGATAATGTAATAATTATTTGAACTTTTCTTATTTCTTGGGTTACTGTAGGAATCGTACAAATTCCAGCAGAATCTTATTATTTTGGCAAAAAATATACTATAATCAGAAATATATTAGCTTTTATTTTTAGTTTGATTTGAGCTTATACAATAGCTTTATTATATATAATTTTTTAATGTGGAAACGATATATTATTGCAAAAGATAAAATCTGATGAAATTGGCTATTTTTATTGATGGTTATTTTTTTGTATATATTGACAATACTTTTTGACTCTTCTAGTACTCTAATAATACTAAAAAATTTTTGAAAGATGTTTGTTGAAATTTTACCTACATTATTGTTGATTTCTTTATTTATTTTTTTGTTTAATATTCTTGTCTCAAATAAAAAAGTAACTTCATACCTCAAAAAAGGGTGATATTTCAAAAAAACAATTTTCTCTGTTGTTTTTGGTATAGCATCTTCAGGTCCTATATATTTATGGTATTGATTGTTAAGGGATTCACACAAAATATGATTAACTTTGTGACATATAGCAGCATTTAGTTATGCTAGAGCCATAAAACTACCAATGCTTCCAATAATGATTCCTTATTTTGGCATAAAATTTTCTATTCTTTTTATAGTCGTTTTATTTTTCTTTGCTTTTGTACAAGGATTTATTGTAGATTTTATTTTTAAAAGAATATAAAATTTTTTTTATGTAAAACAAATAAAATTTTATTTGTGATTTTGTAATAATAAAATTATAAAACAGAGTAAACTAAGTTCTAAACTTGTTTATACAACCCACAAAAAAAGTCACTAAAAATTTGACAAATAAAAAAAATCGATTATACTTATACTGTCATCAAAAGATGTTGATTGTAAAAAATTGATATCTGTATGATGTTGGATCTTTATCATAGAACAAATTGATTAAACTATTTTTGTATCTTATGTAATTTATATTCTGATTTTATTATTAAAATTTAGTTTATAATTTGGTGTTTATTATTTCTATCGGTATTTCAAATTAATTATTCTCTTTGGGTTTAGTTAAATTGATTATTATCTAGATTTGATTTATACCATTATATCATGCAAATAATTAAATTCTGAATTTATTCTTTATGTTTGTTTTATTCTTTATTGGATTTTCTTACATTAGGATTGATTTATGTTTTATTTATTGTTTGGTATATTATATTTTGATATTTCTGTTTATTCAGACTATTTAAAGATTTATTCTTTATTGCAAATATTATATTTCTCAAAAAAGAAATATCAGACAAAAGATTAAAGATAAAAAGGTCTGCTTTGCAAAATATGTTGTTTGTTTATTCATCTTCATATTATAGTAAAGATAGTGTTATTTCAATATTGGACTTTTGAAACCTTTCTTTGTTTTATTATATTTTTATTAATTTGTAATATTTCATTGTTTATCTTCATAAGTCCTTGTTCTTTTGATAAGATTTATTAAAACCTTAGATTTTTTCTAAGGTTTTTTTGTATTGTAAACAAAAAATCTTTTAAAATATTGCATTCAAAAAGTAAAACGTTATAAGATAATAGTAATTTATTTTTTTCTCTTAGATATATGAAGACAACTGCTATTATGAGTATTTTTAGCGACTATAAATCATTCCTTAATCAAAATATCGCTATTAATTGATGGATAAGAAGTGTAAGAGATTCCAAAACGTTTGGATTTATAGAACTCAATGATTGATCTTATCTAAAAAATATTCAAGTAGTATTTGAAAACGATTTATCAAATTTTGATGATATTTGTAAATTTACAACTGGTTCTTCTATTAGTGTCGAATGAGTTTTGGTAGCTTCTCAATGAGCTAAACAAACATTTGAAATTAAGGCAACAAAAATAACTCTTGTTGGTGGTTGTCCAACTGATTATCCATTACAAAAAAAATGACATAGCTTCGAATATCTTCGTGAAATTGCACACCTTAGACCAAGATCAAATACGTTTTCAGCTGTTTTTAGAGTTAGAAGTTTATTGGCTTTTGCAATACACGAATATTTTCGTAAAGAGTGATTTATACGAGCACACACGCCAATTATTACAGGAAGTGATTGCGAATGAGCATGAGAAATGTTTAGAATTTCTACGTTAGACATGGTAAACCTTCCCAAAACCCCTGAAGGGAAAGTTGATTATTCCAAAGATTTTTTTGGAAAAGAAACGTCTCTGACAGTAAGTTGACAATTAAATTGAGAAACTTTTGCATGTGCTTTTGGTAAAATTTATACATTTTGACCTACATTTAGGGCTGAAAACAGTAATACAACAAAGCACCTTTCAGAATTTTGGATGATAGAACCAGAAATTGCTTTCGCAGATCTCAATGATGATATGAATCTTGCAGAATGATTAATAAAATACGCTTTCAAATATATATTGGATAATGCTGATGCAGAAATGGACTTTTTTGCTCAATTTATCAATCCAGAAGTGAAAACCAGATTACAAAAATTAGTAAATTCAGATTTTGCTAGAGTTACCTATACACAAGCTGTAGAAATTCTCAAAAAATCTGGACAAAAATTTGAATATCCTGTAGAGCGAGGTATTGATTTACAGACAGAACACGAAAGATATATTTCAGAAAGAATCTACAATTGACCAGTTTTTGTTACTGACTATCCAAAAGATATCAAAGCGTTTTATATGAGACTCAATGAAGACAAAAAAACAGTCGCTGCTACAGATCTTTTAGTACCAGGAGTTTGAGAGATTATTTGATGAAGTCAAAGAGAGGAGAGACTTGATGTTTTGGAACAAAAAATCAAAGATATGTGACTAAATATAGAAGATTATTGACGATATCTTGATCTCAGAAAATATGGAACAGTTCCTCATGCTTGATTTGGAGTATGATTCGAAAGATTGATGATGTATATAACAGGTATGGAAAATATTCGTGATGTTATTCCTTTTCCAAGAGCTCCAAAAACTTGTGATTTCTAATCTATATATTTAAAATTATGACTCAAATCAAAAATGATTTGAGTTTTTTTTAAATCAAATAAAAAAAAATCTCAGGGATTTGAAACTATGATTAATCTGTTTAATCGTTTGAGGTTTTTGCTGAATGAAAAATATATATAAAAAAACTTGCAAAATATATACACATCTATATAATATATATACAAAATAGGTTTTTTTATACATATCTTGTATAATATGCAAAAAATTGCGCAATTATTAAACACATACGATTTTGAAACCATTTGAGTTTTAAAACAACTTTCTCAAACTCACAAATCTTTGTGAGAGTTAAAAGGTCTTGCTGAAACAATACCCAGCATGTTTATTTTGATTACTACATTGAGTTTACAAGAAGCCAAAGAAAGTTCTGAAATAGAAAATATTATAACTACCAATGATGAATTATACCAAAGCAATACCAAAAAAAAATACTTTACAAGTATTCCTGCAAAAGAAGTATATAATTATGCAGATGCTTTGTTTTATTGATATCAAAGTGTTGTCAAAAGCAATCTAATTACTACAAAAGATATTATACAATTACAGCAAATGATCGAAGAAAATAATGCATGAATCAGAAAATTGCCATGAACAGAACTAAAAAATGACAAAACAGGCGAAATAATATATACCCCCCCACAATCTCACAAAGAAATTGTTGATTTAATGTCAGATTTAGAGTGGTTTATTAATACGCCAAGTCAATTAGACCCTTTGATCAAAATGTCGATAATTCACCATCAGTTTGAAAGCATTCATCCGTTTTATGATGCAAATGGTAGAGTCGGTCGTGTTATAAATGTTTTATATTTGGTTAAAGAGTGACTTTTGGATAGCCCTATTTTGTATCTTAGTAGAAGCATAAATAAACACAAAAACGATTATTATAATTATTTACAAACAGTTCGTGATCAGTGAACTTGGGAAGCTTGGGTTATTTGGATGTTGGAAATGATAGAACAAACAGCTAAACACACAATAATACTTATCAAAAACATAAAAAATCTGATGATGGAATACAAACACACTATTAGATCAAGATTACCCAAAATATATAGTCAAGAATTATTAAATAATATATTCAAACATCCCTATACCAGAGTAGAATTTTTAAGAAAAGATTTGTGATGTACCCGTATCACAGCGGTTAAATATTTGGAAGAATTAGTAAAAATCTGAATATTAAAAAAAATAAAATCTGGTAGAGATAATTATTATATCAATACCAAACTTTTTGCTCTTTTACAAAATATTTCTTGATAAATTTTAGGGTAGTTATAGAAAGAAATTAGAATCTGATTGTATTTTGGATAGTATGTAGGATATTAAAAATTGTCTTGATTTCGTAGTATAATACCCTACAATATTGTAGGTTTTACTACTACAAATTAAATGGAAAACAAAATAGCTATTATTAGGGAAAAACTAACAATTTGCGGACAAACCTTTGTACAAAAGGATTTTTTGACAAAAATTTTGGATAAATTTGCCCCCAACTATAGTATAGAAGATTTGTGTACCAAATGACTTCTTACTCCAATCAAAAGAGATAAACGATATATAAACAACAAATCAAGAAGTTTTGTAAATCCTTTTGTGGTTGGTGCTCTTTATATGTGAGATGATACATATATGTTTGGATGACTTAGTATTTATAATAGATATGGGTTTTCAGAGCAGGTAGCAGAACGGTATACCATATACAACACCAAATATTCATGAAAGAAAATAATTGGACCATGTAAATTTATTTTTGTCAGACAAAGAGAGAGTTTCTTTTATGGTGGTATAGAGCAAAAAGTCGATAAATACTTATACAAAGTTATGTCAAAAGAAAGAGTTTTTATACAACTTATCAAAGAAAATAAAAAATTCGACACATTACCATCAACAATAAACAAGAAACAGTTACAAACATTAGCCAAAAAATACGTAAGCAAGAATTTATATACTAAAATATCAGCATTATGTTTATAGATTATATAAACGATTTTTTGCCCAAATATCAAAATCTGTCAAAAGAAGAGTTTTTATCTATACTAAAAAAATCAAACACATGAAAATTTGATGAGTATAAATTAGAAAAAGATTTTTTACTGACATTAATTTTGATTAAATTTTGAGAAAAATATCCAGATTTAATATTTAAATGATGAACTTGTCTAAATAAAATCTATTTTCCATATTTTAGACTAAGCGAAGATTTGGATTTTGTTATCAATAAAGAACTAGGAAGATCAGCTAGACAGACTTTATTGAAAGAATACGAGAAGAATTTTATTGATGATCTCAAAATATTGGATATAAAACTCAAGCCTGAAAGAACAAAATTTGATGAACATAAACTGGCAATGTTTGTTTTTGAATATGAATCAACATTGGACAATTCTATACAAACCATCAAAATAGATTTTTCTCTCAAAAAAAGTTTAATGCTTCCAAGTATCCAAAAATCTATTATTGCAATATATAAAGACAGCGTGTTGGAAGAAACTATTTTTCAAAACCACACAATAAACTGTATAGATCTAAAAGAATCGGTAGCTGAAAAAACTAGAGCAAGCCTTACAAGAAAAGAGCCAGCAATTAGAGATTTTTTTGATATACGATATATCAAAAACAATACCGAATTTGATTTTGAAGATAAAGGATTCAAACAACTTGTGCATAAAAAACTAGAAGAAGTAGATTTTAAATATACAATAGATAAGGTCTATAATCTTTTGGAACAACAAGTATTGACTGATCTCAATCCTGTCCTCAAAGACAACTACGATTTCAATTTCCCAGAGATATATCAGTTTATTTTATCACATAAAAACTAAGCGTTGATTTACAAGTTTATGTCTGATATTGATACACAAAACAAAGAACTTGGTGCTGATGGGTTTTTTGTCGGTGAATACGAAAAATACGCTTGGTCCAATATCATGGACAGGAAAATAGGGACTCATGATAAATTGTATCTCTATAGCGAGTGATTGGACTTACTGAATTATGTTCTGAACCCTGAGGGTGGAAGTATAGCGAGATTCTAGAGGAGGTTTATAGTTTTTGAGAGTTTGGGATGATGCTGGAAAATAGAGGAGTCTTGAAAGAAGTATAGATTTTGATTGTGTTTGGATAGTATATAGGAGATAATGTCTAAATTCAATTGCTGTAATTCTGAAATGTTGTGATGAAATATCTTTACACTTGATTTTATATATATAAAATATATAAAATAGTTGTTTTTATATTTATAATATATGGAAATGGGTACAATAAATAAGAGTGATGTATTTAATGAAAACAATAACGAAAAAAGAAAAGATGATATAAATATGAAAAAAGAAATTTTTTGATTAGTATCTGAAAATCGCAATAAGATAAAAATATCTGGAAATGATGAGGCATGGTTTAAATATTTAGAAGAAAAATTAAAAGATGATACATTAGCGCCAAAGGAAGTAGCCTATTATAATCGTATTATGAGAGTATTATCGATGCCAGATTTATCTAGACAAGAAGGGCATCCAATCAATTTAGTTATGAAAAAAATTTATAATTCAGATTTTTTTGCTTGATTTGATAGTGTTGAAGTTCCACAATTTGTATCAGAATGGGAAACGTTTGACTTGTTTAATTTTCAAGAAGATCACGTAGCAAGAAGACCTAGTGATAGTTATTTTATTAATAAATCAGAAGAGAAAAAGGAAAGTGTTTTATTGAGACCACATACATCTGTGATGTGGTATTATTATCTATTGGAAGGTAAAGCAAAAGAATATTTAGAAAAAACAGGCGAGGTAAAAGCATTGTCTTTTTGAAAAGTTTATCGTGTCGATGATTTAGATAAGACACATCATGAATGTTTTCATCAGATAGATGGATTAAGAATAGTTTCAAAAGATAAAGAAGAAATAAATCAGGATACATTAAAGGATGTATTAGAACATACTATAAAAGCATTGTTTGGCGATGACATCAAATATAGATTTAACGAAGATAGTTTTCCATATACAACAGATAGCTTAGAAGTTGAAGTGGAATTTGAATGAAAATGGTTAGAGGTTTTAGGTGCATGAGTTGTACACCCAACTGTGTTGGAAAAATTATGAATAGATGCAAATAAATATAATTGATGGGCCTTCGGTTTCTGAATAGATAGGTTAGTAATGGCATTAAAAAAAGTGCCAGATATCAGAATATTTTGGAGTGAGGATGAAAGAATAACATCTCAATGGTGAAATTTAGATCAATATAAAGAAGTGAGTAATTTTCCTCCTGTATATAAAGATATTTCCTTTCTTACATCAAAAGATAAATTTGTTGAGAATGAAAAAAAATCTAAAGAATCTGATAAGATTGAATTAAAAAATGAGGCAGATTCTTTTGAATTAGCAGGTATAGCAAGAGATATATCATGATGATTGATTGAAGAAGTAAAAGTAATAGATATATTTGAAAATGATAAAAAGTTTTGATCAGATAAAAAGTCTGTCTGTATGAGAATAACTTTTAGATCATTAGAAAAAACATTAACTAATGAGGAAATCAATATAATGTATTTTAAAATTAGAGATAAATTAGAACAAGAATTATCTTATCATTTAAGATAGAAAACACGTTGTCTACTTGTTTTATTATAATATAAAAGAGCTGTAATGATGTTAAATTCTTATATAGTTCCAATAAAGCAGATATGAGAAAAAAGCAAAGAGCATATTTTATCGGATAAAATGATCTTGTTTTTAAAACTAAATGGGTTTACTCAGCTTAATATCTCTCCTCTACAAGATACAAATCATAATTTGGTATGGGGATTAACACCGACATATTCACCTCTCTACAAAGAGTGACAGATATATGTAGATATTAAAGATACTTCTATATCTAGCGAGGATTCTTATACAAATATTATTAAGCATTATTTAGATAAAAAATATGGAGATACAGGTGGCTATGAAAATAAGAAAACATTAGTATCTCAGTTTAGTTGATTGCTTATAAAGCAGTTGATTTTAGGTAATGATTCTAAAGTCTTTATATTAGATAAGCTATTTAGAAAAAATAAAAAAGAATATGCTCAGGTAGAATGATGAACATCATGAATGAATATACAAGAGAATATCTTGTTAATGAAAAATTTTTTAGAAGAATCGTTGTGAGAAGAAGTTTATTTATCTAATATTGAAAAAAAAATTTTTTATTTTGTTTCAGTTTCTTTCAGAGTTGTGTTCAGAACATCTAGTGGAAAGAATGTTTCAATGGTATGATGATATATTGACAAAGAACTTGTAGATAGAATCGATAAAACAAAAGATCGTTTGTTTATTTTTTGAATGAAACTTGATAACGTAAATAATAAAAAAGAAATAAACAATAAGGAATTTAATGCATCTAAATCAATAGTAGTAGATAAGCGTTATGAGGATATGATAAAAATGAAGCAGAAAGATCTTCAGATAGAAATAGTAGAAGATAAGGAATTTCTTTCTATTCGTCCTCTAAATTTAAAGAGAATAGATCTTTTTTCAAAAAATATTTTCTATAGTATCATCGATAGAAATTATGAGAAGATACAAAGTCAATCTAAATGTGAAGTGAAAGAAAAATCTTTACAGATTTCTTGAAATTGGAAAGATGATTTTTTTCCATCTTTCCCATATTTTTTAGAACAATATTATGGTTGAAAGATTATTCATAATAAAGATAATTTATTAGAAATATCTTTTTCATCATATGATCCTAGAAATTTAATATTTTTATCTGATTATAAACAAGATAGTGTTCATCAAGAAAACAGTATTGTTTATCTTATAAAGAAAGAATTAACTGATGTCTTATGAAAAAATATTGATGTTAATAAAATATCTAATTGATGATTGGGGCGAAATATAGTTGATAGTGCTGATGATAATAATAAATACAATATTACTGTACCAAAATATAGAACTGATTTAGTTTCTTCTTATGATTTTATTGGAGAATTGTTTGATATTATATCCGAGGATTTGAAATATAGCGTGAATAATCAAAAAAATGCAAATAAGATTGATTCTGTTCAATATCTAGATTTTACAAATGCTTTCTTTCTTAATAAACTATATAATCATATAGATATTCCTTTATTTAAAAGGCTTATACCAGATCAAAGCGAAAATTCAAAATACTTTTCTTCTCTATTTGGAGACAATATTGTTTGTAATTGATGAGAAAATGTTTTGATAAATAATATGACGTTATCTATGTTAGATAAATTATTATCAAATACAGACAAATATCCTAGAAAAATGTTCTCTGTTCAAAATATATCTACCAAAAAGTGAGATAAAAAACATTTGTGTTTGATAAATTCTTTTTCTAAAGAAGATTTTTGATTGTTTAATGTTGTTTTTTCCGAAATATATAGTTTATTTAAATCTAGTAAAGATGTTAAAATTGAATTAAAGAATAATCCAAATATTCCTTTGTTGTCTAAAGATGCTTCCTTTGATATAGTATTGAATGATGAAGTTATTTGATATTTATGAATTATAAATAATACAATTGAAAAAAAACTAAAATGATTTATTATTGCTAGTGAATTTATTTTATAAAAAAAAATATGAAAAAAAAGATTCATGTGCTAAACTTAAGCGATATAAAGGCTAAAATATCTGATACAGAAATAGATCAGTGATTATCCGCTATAAAAGATATGTGATATGATCCAATTCTTTATAAGGAAACATTATTAGAGTCTTGAATAAATGTCTTTGAACAGATTATGAAAGATGACTGAGAGTCAATCATATTGTTTACGTCTGGTGGTGTAAGCGCCATACAATACGTAGAAAAATTGATGATAAAACAAAAAATCAAAAATAGAAAAATTCTGATTTGATATAGTGATTTGCAACATATCCAATCTATATTTGCCAATTATCCACTCGTCGATGTTTGGTATTGAGTAACGATGAGAAATATAGGCGACCTTACTATTGATGAAAAAAATAGTTTAACTAACTTCATTGAAAAAGATACTACTTCAATTAAAATAAAAATAATATCCTGATTATATAAATTACATTGAAAAATATTTGGTGGTCATATATCAATATTTCTTAATACTTATGATATATTTAAATTTAATCTGAAAAATTCTATATTATATTTTGATTTTCATGGTATAGATTTAGATATGATTCTATATTTGTTAGATATTATAAAAATTAAATGAATATTTAAAAAGGTTAAATGAGTTGTGTTGGATAAAGAAATTAATGATAATATTATAAATAAAATAAAGTCATGTTGAATAACTAATATATATATGCTAGAGAAAGAACAGTGATTGCCTTTATTTAAGTATGTTTATATTGAATGAGAAAAGCTAACTTATCTAAAATAGACTTCTTTCTAAAATTTGGTTTTGATAAACAAGAATGATCGGACCTTTTCTCAAATAAAAATATTTGATTAGAGATCAAACAAATAACTAATCTTAAGCAAGAGGAATTAATAGGCATGTTAGATAAAGAATTTGATAGTATTACAGAAAAAATTAAAAAACTATCTAATGAGACTTGAAAAAAAATTGTTTTGGCATTAAGTGGATGAATAGATTCTGTTTTAATATCTAATATTCTTTCAAAAAATAATATAGATTTCAGTTCGATTAGTATATCTTACGATAAGTGATTTGATGAAACAGATCTTATAAAAAAGTATGTATGAGACAATTTAAATATTAAATATAAGAGATATTCAAGTTCAGAATCAATGTGAAATATTCAGAATATCGTATTTAAAAATACAGTCTCTCATCCTACATTAATGAGTTATTATAATTTATCCCAAGCAGTAGATGATAACTCTTTATTGGTTACTTGAGATCTATGAGATGAGATATTCGGTCTATCAGAAAATATGGATTCATTTGAAAAGCCTATTATATTTTCTTCTGAAGAAATATCAATGTTGCTCGGTCTGCCAAATAATCAAGAGTTCTTGTATAAAGATGTTTCATCAGAATTATTTAGAGATATAGATGTTTGGTTTAATAATATTACATATAAAATGATGGATAACTGTTTATATGGTAGAGATATAATTTATTATCCCTTTTATTCATGATTTTATAAATATATTTCTCTAATAAACAGATTTAATATTAATTCCCAAGATAAAAGTTATCTTAGAAATTATTTACAAAATAACTTTAGCATAAATATTGAAGAAAAAAAACAATGATTTAAATATCCGGTATTGGAAGAAGTTATCGATCAATATTATCAGTATATATATGATAATTATAGCACAATAGATTGTTTCAATATAAATATAGATTTTGTTGAAGAAATATTAAAGGAGGAAAATATAAAATCAAAAAGATGGAAATTATTTACAATAGCTGTTTTTATTTATTTGATCAAACATGATAATAGATTTTTCAAAAATTGATAAATATCAATGACAAGAGATTACATTACCTTTGTTATGAGCAAAAAACACAATATTACCACTTTTATTTCTATGTGCAGGTATATGCTATAAAGATAAAAAAGATATCACACTAAAAAACATTCCATCATCATCAGATGTTAAGTCTTCAATAGAGATGTTGATATGACTATGATTCTCTATATCCATGTATGAAGATAAAAATGAACTTACTATTGATGGTAAAAATACAAAATTAACTAATATAATAAACGAACAACTATATGAGAAAATAAGATATTCTATTTTGCTTTTATGATTGCTTCTTAGTTTTTTTGATGAAGTTTCTATTCCTATGCACACATGATGATGTAATATTCAGTGAGAAAGAAAAAACGATATACATTACGATTTCTTTGAAAAAGTGTGACATGATATTATAGAAAGATCAAATAAGATTATAATCAAAAGAAATAAAAATATTGATCATAGATCAATAGAATATAAGATGAAAATTGAATCAACATCAGTTTCAGAGAATGTTTTATTATATTGTTTGTTGAATTATGACAAATATGATAGTATTGAAGTAGGTAATTTTTATTGAAACAGACCTGATATAAAAGAATTAATGAATGTTTGTTCTTTGTTTGGTTATGATATACAATTTTCTAGTGAAGAAAGGAAATTCTTGGGAATAAAATATAAATCAAATGATATAAAATCTTTGTCTTATTTTGTTCTATCTGATTTTGATCAGTTGTTGTTTTATATATTTATTTCTTTGTTGGCAAAACAGAAGATAATTATCAATAAATATAATAACAATTATCCTTATATGGAAATATCTCTTATAGAAAAACTATTTGGAAATATTATTACAAGGACAGAATCAAATCTGATTATTGATTATTCAAATTTGTCTATAAGTTATAAAGATAGTATTAATTTAATAGCAAGTGTATATCCTGATATTATGAGTGATTCTTTACCTATATTATCTCTAATTATATTGTTTTATCCGTTGATTTCTCTTGTGGATAATAGGTTTCCAGATAGATATAAATATATAGAATATTATAAAGATCTTGGATTAGATTCCAATATTGTAGATTGAAATACCTATATTTTAAGTCATTCTAAATGAACTGTTTCTAAACAAAACTTTGCATGTGATCCTTTTGACTTATTTAGTATAAGAGAATCTTGATTGTTGTTATTATTGTGAATCTATACTAAGAAAAAACTTATAATAAATAATTTTTCTATTTTAAAAAGATGATATCATGATATAGAAAATGTTTTAAAACTAATAGGAGCGTCTTATGAGTATTAGAAAATTTGGTAACTGGATATTAGGTACTGAGATTAATCAGATTGCTTATTTTGATCAAAGAGATAAGTTGATTGATGCTATTTCTTTTTGTTATAATAGATGAATTGATTTCAAAGTTGTATGATGTTTAACAAATACTTTTCTAAAATTAGAGAATAAAAATAAAAAGCTTTTTGTATATAAAAAGCTTTTAGTTGATGGTTATGATATATCCAATGATTGAACTGTTGAATTAGATTCATGAGTATTGTTGTCATCTTTAGTAAGTAAGCTTAGTAGTTTATGATTTGATGGGTCGTATTTACGATGAATTCCATGAACAGTTGGTGGAGCTGTTATAAATAACTCATGATCATGAAAATTATGATTATCTATATTTGATAATCTAAAATATGTTATATATTATGATGAAAAATGAGATTTACATAAAGTAGAAAAAAAAGATTTGATTTTCTGAAAAAGATTTTCTCAATTTAAGTATATGACTAATATCTTTATAGATAAGGTTGGTCTTAAGTTTGATTATAAAGGTGAAGATAATGTTAAGAATTTAATAAATGAGAGAGATAAATATAGAAAAACATATAATAAAATATACCAAAGTCCCTCTTTATGAACTATGTATATAGGCAATTCTTATCAAAAGGTGTTGGATCATAAATATGGTTGATTAGTAATTAGTAATAATAAAATTATATGAGAATATAATCAGAATATTGCAGAAGATTTTTTGCCATTTGTAGAAAAATTAGACAAAAAATATTATTTAGAAAAGGAGATAGAAATATATGACGATCTAATTGATAACCAAAATATCTACACAGGGGTATTGTTTTATGATTCTAATTGAAATTTTATAATACAAAAGAGAGATCATAAAAAAAATATCAAAAATAGTTGAAAATATACATTATTTGGCTGATGACTTGAAAAGTGAGAATTAATTATTGATGGAATGTTAAGGGAGGTATATGAAGAACTAGGTATTTCCTTAAAAGAAGAAGAGATAGAGAATAGGCAATTATTTATAAAAAAAGAAAATATGGACATTACTAGATGTTTTATTTTTGTTGTAAAGAAAAATAATATATATGATTTTAAAAACCAAACTTCATGTAATGAATGATATCTAGTAGTAGAAAATATAAAAAATATACAAAATATTATGAGTAATGACCTTTATTCTAAAGTATTAAAGAAATCATTGTTATATACTTTTTTCGATTAATGAACGTGTTATAAAAACTAATTTTATTATCTATTCTAAACATAACTATGTATTATTTGGTTTCATGATCAAGTTGATTTATTTGATATCACGTTTCTGATTTTCTATTGAGACAGTGATATAATGTAGTCTGATTGGATATTGAAAATGATTATTATGATATATCTTTGAAAGAAGCAAGGAGACATTTATTAGAAAAATATAAGAATTTTGTATTTATAAAAGCTGATCTAAAAAACTATGATGATATAGAGTCTGTTTTTCAAAAATACAATTTTCAAAAAGTGTTCCATTTGGCAGCTCAGGCTGGTGTTAGGTACGGAGAAATAAACCCCAAAGCGTATATTGATTCTAATATAACTGGTTTTTGAACTATTATAGATTTGGCAAGAAAATATTCTGTTGAAAATATGGTTTATGCATCTAGTTCAAGTGTTTATGGAGATAGAAAAACTAATAGTCCATCATGATTATCAGATAGTTCTGATAATCCTAAATCCTTGTATGCTGTAACCAAAAAATCTAATGAATTGATTGCAAAGTCATATAGTGATACTTTTAATTTTTGATCTGTTTGACTTAGACTTTTTACAGTCTATTGACCTTTAGGAAGACCTGATATGGCTTATTTTGATTTTACTAAAAAATGTGTATCATGACAAGAAATAACTGTTTTTAATAATTGAAATATGGAAAGAGATTTTACTTATATAGATGATGTTGTTAAATGAATTGTTTTGGCTGCTGAATATTCTACTTTTGGTAAGTCTTGTATTTTTAATTTAGGAAATTGATCTCCTGTAAAGATAAAAAAAATTATTTCTATTATAGAGTCTTTTTTTTGATTTAATATTAATAAAAACTATTCTTCGGCGCCAAAATCTGATGTAGATAAAACATGGGCTGATATATCGATATCAATATCTGAATTATGATGGGGCCTACAGTTTCCATAGAAAATGGATTACATGAATTCTTACAGCGGTATGTTTCTTTTTATAAAAAGTGAATTTGAAAAAACATATAATGAGGCAAAAACAGTTATAAAAAATCCTTTAGCATCACGAGATTTAGAGGATATTGAGATAAAGCGGTTACTAATTAGAGTGTGCTTCAACAACAAAATTTACTATAAAAAAAATCAGGGTTTGCACACCCCTGAAATATCAGTTCTCTATACTAGTTTTGGTTTATTTGAACCATCAAAAACCCTAAATTTGGACACACTAACTTATGTTCTGAACCCTCTAGGTTTAATTATGAAGAGATTCTAGAGGAAATCTATAAGTTCTGAAACTTCGCCAAAATGATAGGGGATAGGGTAATTATGGAAAGAAATTAGAATCTGATTATGTTTGGGTAGTATATAGGAGGTGGATATTTATATTTGATTTATATTATCCAAAGTGTAAAATTAAATAAAAGGAAAAATTTAATTTATAAGTTTTATATAATGTTTTCTTTTCAGTTTCAACTAGATATCGAAAAAGATCTCAAAAATCGAGTAGATTGATGTAATAAAATTTCTCATGGAAAAAATTGGAAAGAATCATTGTCTCCAGAATATCAAGAAATAGCAAATAAATTAGTATGAATAAGTTATGAAGAAGCAAAAGAGTTTATGATACCATATCTAAATAAATTATATAAAGATAATAAAATACTTATTGATACGGTTTTAATTAAATCTCAAAAGATATTTCAAGAAAAATTTGAACAAGCTTGTCTTTGTATGGAAAGATTAACTAAAAGACCAATTTATAGAAAAGATTTTACTATTTATCTTACAACTTTTCCCCGTGGTCCTTATGATTATGAAAAATGATATATATGGACTTGTATCTTTTGGAATATTGATAATTTTCTTTGAAATTTTCTTCACGAACTACAGCATTTTCAAGTGATACATTATTATAAAGATAGTAATGCTATGAAAGATTTAACAAACGAACAATTTGAATTTCTCAAGGAATCACTGACAGTTATCTTAAATGATTCATGTCAGCAATTTTTAGCTAAACCAGATAAATGATATCTGTTACACAAGGAATTGAGATCAGATTTACGAGAGTATTGGAAACAAAATAAGAATTTTGAAAAGGTGATAGAGTATTGATGTGACAGAATAAATGTTTATAAAAATGTTGATAAAACACTATAAATATATATAAAGAGATAAATAAACAAAAAAGAAAGGAGAAAATTATGATACCGTATAGAAATGGTCAATTATTAATTATTCCGATAGATGATATGTTCTATTCGGTAGTTAATCCATATATAAAAGATGGATTAAAGGTCATTAACAAAATCCAGTATAATGTTTTAATGCTTATAGATGGTAAAAAAACTATTAAAGAAATAGCAGATTTCTTTGTAACGACAGAAGATAATATTAAGTTGGCCTGTGATATTTTATCAGAAAAAAACATAGTTAATTATTCAAATATTTTTGATGATATTTATTGGGATACTACACCTAAAAGTTTAAATTTATGGATTCATACGACAAATAATTGTACTCTAAGGTGTTCGTATTGCAATATTCATACATTAGGATTTAATAATTATCTCGAAGATGAAAAAATTAATATTTTATCTGAGAAAATTATTCAAACAGTAAAAGAAAAAAATCTTAATTATGTTTCGTTGCGGCTTGCAGGAGGTGAGCCTTTCTTAAAATTTAAACAATGGAAAGAAGCTATAAAAAATTTAAAACAACGATTAATCCAATTAAATTGTAAACTAAGGATAACTTTTCTTACTAATCTTACTATTTTATCAGACGAAATTATTTCATTTATTAAAGAAGAAAAGATTGGAATAGGCGTGTCTTTAGATGGATTAGATTCTTTTCAAGATAGCACTCGTTATTTTAAGAATGGTGATGGTAGTTTTAAAATTGTTGAATCAAATATAAATAAATTAATACAATCAGGTGTTAGACCAGGTATTATGACTGTTGTGTCTAATAAAAATATTGATGGTTTGCTTGATTTTACAAAATATTTGATTAGAAAAAAAATACCCTTTAGATTCTCTTTTGTTCAAAACGAAAGTCTTGATATAAAAAAAGTCTCTTCGGTATTAAAAGAGTGTTATAAAGAATTATCTTCTGCTATTGATAATGGTTATGAGTTTTCTAAAAATCATAAACTTTGTGATTTAAAGTTCTCAGACCCATTCTTTCAAACATGTAGTAATGGTTTTTCAGGAGGTGCTTTGTATACAGATGGAAATATATATTTCTGTCATACACAATTTGGGGTAACGGATTCTATAGGATCTATATTTGACAAAGAAGATTTGCTATCGATAATTCAGAAAAAAAGTTATTACGGAGAAGTTAATGATGACTGCAAAAATTGTAATTTAAAATATATTTGTACAAGTGGTTGTCCTTTAGAAAGGGTGAATGGAAAAGATCCTCATTGTGTTTTGTACAGAGAATTAGTACCAATTGTGTATAAACTAATGGGAAAAGAAAAATTGTTAGAAATCAAAAAAAATATATAATTTAAATTCAGAAAGGAGGTTTCTATGGATAAATTATTGGGTTTCGGATTTAATGATGCAGTGGTGTCATTAAAGAATGCTGATAAATTATATAAAGATTGTTCAGCATGTTCTGATTGTACTGATTGTAATTGTGATTGTAATGATTGTGGTTCAGATGGCTGTGATTGTAATTGCGATTGTCATTAATGTTAATAATTAAAGAGATTCTTTGTTTTCAAAGGATCTCTTTTTTTTAAAAAATCCCACATTTTCGTGAGACTTATTAGGTCAGAATTAGATTTTTGGAGATGACGGGAATCGAACCCGTGTCTAAAAGGCATAATCAACAATTTCTACCACTATAGATTATCTATAGGCCTATGGTTTTTCAAGTTACTAGTACAGGCAAGCTTTGGCCGATAAACAGGCGAGCATTTTGTCCTAGCAACATAATGTTTTCCTTCTTAGGGCGACCTGAAAGATAGAAGGAGTCAGCAGTCAGGATGGTTACTGTCTAAATTAGACTGCGTAAGCAGGACTAACAAGAGCAGCTCTCTTTAAAAGAGATTTAGATGCGTTAGCATTTTTTGGTTGAACGATTAGTATACTCGGTACGCTCATCGAGTAGTGGCTGTCATCAATTATGAAGTCCCTTTATCAAATCCAGAGACATCCCCATACACTTTAATTATATAGATTTTCTCACAAAAAACAATCAAAAACATTTTTTATCCTTTGAATATACGTATAAATTGATTATAGGTTACATATTTGTGTCATAATTTTTTACATGCAAGATTCTTATCATCGAAAAATATTTAAAATACTATGAACCTTTGTTTTGCTGCTGGCTCTCTTTTTGGGGATTCCTATGCTTGTCTATGCAATGGTCTATGGGTTTGGGGCTTTTCAATTGTTTCATATGATTGGGTATTCAGGGCCTTCGTTGATGATGGATTTGTTTGTAAATATGGTTCCTATCATAATGTATTCAACTTTTGGATTAATTTTAATCTGACTTTTGATAATATCTATCTTTTTCCAAAAAAAACGAGCGTATAAAATATTGTTGATAATATCGAATTTATTTTGTTTTTTTGGTTTATTGTTCGTTGTTTTAAAGACATTTCATTATATTCCAAATTTCTTTGTAAGTGTTATAGTTGGAATAATCCTTGCGATTTGAGGTTTTGTTTCTTGGGTTTTATCTTTGTGAGTAAAATGACGCAAACTAAAATCATTTATTTTCCCATTAATTATATGGATGACTGCCTCATTGTCTTCAATACTCCTTTTGATGCTTTTTCAAGATGATCTAGTTGGGAAAACGTATCTTAATGAATATTGAAATATTGTTACATCATTTCATGCTCCCTGGTCTTTAAATATAAATGAATATGTTTTTGTTTTGTTTTTTTGATTTAGTTTGTGGATATCTCGTTTCTCTATCTTATCTATCAAATCTTATCAAGAAATTTCACAAAACCGTAAATACAATCGAAAATCGTTTTGATTATCAGTCTTGGCTATAACTATTGTCTTGTGAGTTATCGCTTATCTCAAAAAAGATTTTTTTGTGGCTCCAAAATATGATATATCTCAATATCAAAACATATTCATCAAAAAATGATATCAAGAACATATTGCTACCTGAGATAATATATACTATCGTCAAAATCAATGGTTGCTTGATCATACAAACTTTTTGGACAAAACAAATCAGAATCCTTTTGTTGTTCAAAATTATCTTTCGCAGACAGGAATTATACAAAGTGGGTTTGCCGATTTTTGGCAAGAATTTTCCGGAGATTTTCGCAGTGAATTTTCTAATATTGCTTTGATATCTTCTGGTGATTATTCTATGGTCCCTATAGATATTCCACATTATGACGCTATGGGATTTCCAGAAGAAAGACTTAGAGAAAGAACAAGTATAGTAAATGCTGTTGCTACCCAGTTGTGTAGGTTGGGGCAATGCCAAGAATGATTTGCATATCGAAAAGATCGATTTGTTTTTGCAAATAAAAGACTTGAGAATGGAGCGGGGATATTTTGATCTCTTGTTTCTATAGTAACAGTCCAAAAATCTCTTTCTGGCACACAAGAAATGTTGCCATATCTTTCCTCTCAACAGAAACAAGAATTACAATCATTATTAATTCCTTATGATACTTGATATCTATATCACAATATGATTGTTCAAGAATATTATTTTGTGCATCAAATGGGGATAGAAAGTAGTAAATATTTTATGCAAGAACAAAACATTTCTGCTCCAAAATTTCTTTTGGATTTGGATTATACAGAGTATCTTATCAAAAAACATTTTGTAGAAGCTCTTTCTAGACAGCAAAATGAAATTATATTTGATTATGAAAATAAGCGAAAATTTTCTTATAATATACTAGGAAATTCTATACTCAATGCATTATTGCCAAGAGTTTCTCATATTTACAATCGTTTTGAAGAATTGGAAAACCAAAGATACAATTTTTATAGGAAAATATATAATTAACTATAAATATATTGATATTTGATCTGAATATTGTATAAAATAAAAAAGTAAATAAAAAAAATAAAAATATATGAGTGAAACAGCTTATCAAAAATGTGAGATGTGTGGCAATAGAGTACACATAAATCACACATGTAAACAGTGGAATAAAGAAAAATGTCAGGGAGATCCCTGGGAAGTTAGAAAAAAGCTTCAATCAAAAATTGATGATCTAAAAAAACAAATTCGTGATACAGAACTTGCTGTAAATGATATGAGATCATCACTTGAAGAGTATATGGAGCAATTACTCAAGTCACTTTAAAAAAACAGCTGGTTATTCGCCAGCTGTTTTTGTTTTATTCTACGATTCCCATTTTGGGGAAGAAGCTATATATGATATTGTAAAACGAACTTACTACTTTGTCCAACCCTTTTTCTTGCCCAACCATTTTTTCGGTCAAGATTCCTTCCAACTTAAACATTTCTTGTTCTACTTGTTTTCCAAGTCTTTGGAAAAGATCCATGTCTTCATCTGGATTTTCGTTGATATCTCTAAATGTCCAAAAAAGTTCTTCTTGCGTTTCGAAAAATCTCTGGAAAAGCTGTCCTCATTTGGTTTTACTTAATCAACCAATTTTTTCTCTAATATATCAATCAATAATCTGATTTATTTCATCTTGTTTTTCCTTGTCTATTCACGTAAAAATTGGCCCAAAGACAGGGTGTTTTTGGAGATCTGATAAGAATGGAACAGCTTTTTTTTGTTCTTCCAAATTTTTTACAATAGTCAGAATTTGTTCTTGTTCAGCTTGATTCATTTATTTAGTTTATAATTAAAAGTTTATAGTTTGTATTTTATTATTGGTTAATTGAACAATACAATAATAAACAAATATATAACAAGTGAACGCTTACATTTGCCTGTGTTTTCTACCGTTAAGAAAATGTAACAGTGAATGGTTATATATTGTTTAGTTCTTAAAACTTAGGGATTTAGTTGGATTAGATAGATTAGAATCGAGCAATAAAAAGAATAAATAAAAGAAGGAAATCATCACCAAACCAACATTGTTAGTAGCCAAAAAGCAGCGATACAATTATAACTAGAACATAATTTCAAATATGATACTGCCTTGATGATGGATGAATTTTATTTATCTTTTATTGCGAGAGAATCTTATTCTTATTAATTTTTCTTCATCCATAATTTCCTAATTGCATCCAATGATAAAGTAGATAGCAAAAATCCAACAGTAGGTACAATAGCATTGATAAACGGCTTTGCTAGTCCTGCAGAAAAGAAAAATATAACTATCACAATATATGTCAAAACTGCTATACTTGCTTTTCTCATCCAACTTGTTTCCCATTTTTTATCTTCTTCTACGCGTTTGTTTCTTGCTTTTATGTCTTTGATTTCTTTCTCCAAACTTTCCAATGTTGATGGATTCATATTACTTTTTATAATAATAAAAATACCCCAAAGAGGCATCCAACAACAAAATGATATTATTCCAAACAAAAAAATCAATCTGATTTTATACTTCTTCCATATCCATTCCTTCCAAAAAAACACCACCATTGTAAGTGTCTTTTTTGATTTTTCCAACCAATGAAATTGTGTTGGAAGAGATACTTGAGGCATCTTCACCTTTTCCCCAAAAGAGGGAGGTGATTTTTTCTTCTCCATGCGTAGCATGGATTTTGAGATGTCATTTACCATTGTTTCCTACTTTTTCAATTTTGTTTACACGAGTATTTTCCAATAAAAAAGTCGGTTCTCCATTTCCTTCTCAAAAAGGAGCAAGTTTGTCAATTTTACACAAAGAATCAAGATCCCATTCGTGATGATAAAGCTTGGTATCTATGCTTATAGTTTTTTTGAGATCTTTATCTGAAATTTTCTTTTCACAGTAATCTTGGAAATGAGCAACCAGTTCATCTAGATTGTCTAGATCAACAGATAATCCCCCTGCTCATCTATGACCTCCAAATCTTTGCAAAAGATGACCAGCAGATTTTATCATTTCGATAATATCGAAATAATCTGGCCCCCTCAAACTAGCAACTGCACTGTGTTTTTCTTGATCAACTTTCATAACCATAGATGGTTTGTAGTATTTTTCTGTAAGCCTTCCAGAAACAATTCAAACTATACCTTCATGAAAATCTTCACTATATACCACAAGAATTTTTTTATCCAAATCAATATTTTGTTCTGCAAGTTTAAACATTTTTTCTTGCACACTTCTTCTTTCGGTGTTGATTTGTTCTAGATTTTCCAAGTAAGGGATTTGTTTTTCTCCAGAGTAGAGTAGTGAATAGAGACTATCATAAGGAGATGTCATTCTTCCACCAGCATTTATTCTTGGTCAAATAACATATCCTATATGATATGTATCAATTGGTTGTTTTATGTTTAGATAAGTCAAAAATCCTCTAAGAGAAGATGGAACTTTGCTTTGTTTGTTGTTTAATATTTCAAGTCATCTTTTTACAATAATTCTGTTTTCGTGAACCAAAGGAACAACGTCCGCAACAGTACCAATAGCAACTACAGGCAAAAAATAATTGAAAATCTGATTTTTTTGTTCTTGATTAAAAGTGCTTCTTGTAAGTAATGCGCAAATAAGTTTGAATGCAACACCAACACCAGCCAATCATTTAAATGGATAATTTGGAGAAATTTGGGGATTTACCACTGCAACTGCTTGAGGGATGCTTTCCAAATCTTGGTGATGATCAGTTATAACAAGATCTATTCCTAGTTCTTTAGCATAAAGAGCTTCTTCAAGTGAAGCGATACCATTATCAACAGTAATAACCAAATCAATTCATTTTTTTTTCATATTATCAATGTGAATTTTTTTGATACCATATCATTCTTTTATTCTGTCAGGGTATTGAATGCTTATGTTTTTATAATTTAGATGTTTATTTATAAATTTATACAAAATATAACTAGAGGTTACTCAATCAACATCATAATCTCCAAATATCATAATCTTTTGTTTGTTTTTTATTGCAAAAATTATCCTTTCTACTGCTATTTCCATATCATTTAGCAAAAAAGGATCCAACCAATAATCCTGAAGTCTTGCTTCCAAAAAAGCATCTATATCTTCAGTAATATTTCTGATCTTAAGTAGTCTAGTAAGTAATTCTTCGTTTGGGTTGTCATAAAGCACTTTGTAGTTCATATCTGAGGTTTTTTATAAACATTTGAATATTGATATCGAAAAATAAGTATATTATTTTTATTTCAAAATACAATCAAAAAAGTTTTTTTATTTTTATTATTTTTATAATTGTCAATACCAAAATATAAATAAATAGTCTGATTTTTTGAGTTTTTTTGTATTCTCAATATAATGGAATTGTTTTATATATATTGTTAAAATAGTTTATATGAATTATATTACTGTTGATCATTTAGCACATATTACACATGCCAAGAGAAAAAAACACAAAGTTTTGGGTTTCTTGCGTGAAATAAAATTATTGATTATGTTTGCTGCTGTGGCGTTTGTTTTCGTTACTGTTTTTACCAATGCTCAGTTGTTTTTGTCAAGTTTTTCAAATTTATTTAGCACACAAAAACAAGTTTCTTCGCAAAATATAAAAGAAATTATGCAACAAGATAGTTCTATATCCTCGATAGTAGATTATCAATTTCAAAAGGAGCAGGAAGTAGATAGATTAGTTGAAAAATATCAAGATCAGAATTGAAAAATTTCATCTCCTCTAGCTCAAGATATAGAAGAACTTTTGTCAGAAAATATCAAATGATATGATTTTTCTTTCAATACTTTGCCGCCAACAAATAGGTTAATAGTACCAAGATTCAATGTTGATGATCCTATTGTGATTAGTAAGTATACAAATATGAAAGAGTTTATTTATAGAAACTATAATGAAGAGCTCAAAGAGTGAGTAGTAAAATATCCAACAACTCCAGAGCCTGGTCAACCATGAAATACATTGATATTTGGTCATACCAGTCAAGAACGATGGAAGCATAATCCATATTGAATGGCTTTTGCTCATATTGCAAAAATGGAGTTGGGTGATGTTTTGCAGATAGTATGGAAATGACAATTATACGAATATAAAGTAGTAGATATCCAAGTAAAATACCCACAGCATGTAAATGATGCTTATATGGAATACGCAAATACTTCCAAAAATTATCTAACTTTGATGTGATGTTATCCTATTTGATCAGCAAAGCAAAGAATTTTGGTGATAGCAGAAGAAATTAGTTCATAAAATAAAGAGTTCTCTTGAAGTTTCTTTCCCTATGTATATATTACATGCACAAAAATAAATATTTTTTATTTTATTATTTTTTTCTTATGAAAAAGGCTTTGGCTATTTTGGGTATGCTTTTACCGTTTTTCTTTTGAATTCTTTGGATAATAAGTGCTCTTTTGTTGAATGAAGTTCCTATTGAAACAACAAATATTATGATAAATCTTTTATACATCAAAACATTTTCTGGAATAGGTTTTTTGTTGTGAGTTGTAACCATGTTAGTTTCAATTATATATGTTTGAAGAGAAAAATGATTAACACAAAGTGAAATTATCAAACCATCATGGAAACTTGCAAGAAAAAATGTTTGGAAATATGCTTTGTGAATAGTTTTGGTGTTTATATTACAAATTTTTCAAAGTGAATTGTCAGATCCTAGTCGTCCTACAACTTTATTTGTATCTGTTTTGATAATTGTTTTTGGTGTTTTATATATACGAATAGATTTTGGACTAAAAAAATTAAGTCTTGCTATTATTCAAGAGAAGAAATCAAGAGCTGTAGATATTTTCGTAGATCCAGAAAAATTTCTCAAATATTTGATTGCATATATTATTACATGAATTGCTATATTTGTTTGAATTATATTGTTTATTATTCCATGAATACTTGTAGCTTTGAGGTTAAATATGGTTCCATATCTTATTCTCGAAGAAAATCTTGGTCCATGGCAGGCAATTAAAAGATCTTGGAAAATTACAAAACATAAAGCAGCAAATTTATTTGCTTTAAATATTATTATTGGTGTTGTAAATATATTGTGATTATTGGCTCTTTTTGTTGGTTTGTTTTGGACACTTCCATTATTTTATTTAGCAAACGCTATGTTCTTTACAAAACTACTTTCATTGGAAAAATAGATCCTGCTTACCGCCAGGCAGATCTGAATTTTTCTTTAAAGATCCACTGCTTAGTCAGTGGTTTTTTTATATATCTTTCAATAAATCAGTTATAATCGTATTGGAAACATCCATCCCTTTATCAGTCAACAATAATCTATCATCAACATCATAAAGTAGTCATTCATCTTTATAAGCTTCAACAAGTTCTTTATAATTTTTAACCAAAATAGAAATATATTTATCAAGATCAGATACCCCCGTATCAGTTCTAAGTCACAAGAAAAAAGATTCAATAAGTAGATCTTTTTCCGTCATAAAGACAGTCTTGCTTTGATCGATATAATCACCCTTGAGATATTCTACAAGGTTTGAAGTATTAGTCCATCTGACTGCTTTCACTTCTTTATCTAATCCACCTAATCCATCTAATCCCTCTAATCTACCTAATCTATCTAACCCCTCTAATCTACCTAATCCATCTAACCCACCTAACCCCTCTAATCTACTAAACGATGAAGCACTAGGTCAAAATCATATATAATTTTGCATAGTTCGATAGACTCTATTGTGGATGCTGCTTACTCCAGGTTTGGAAAAGTTAGAAGATTCATATCTATGATATCAAGCATCCAAGATTATATCTTTTAGATAGGCAAATTCAGCAAAAATATCGTCATCACTTCCATAATAAGTTCCAGAAATTGCTTGATCTGGAGTTTTGCTTTGCCATTTAGAGCCAGGAAATAACTCCAATGTATAAAGAGAAAAACTATCAGCAAATTGACTACTGGCGAAACGGTCAAAAAAATCTATTTTTCCCGGATCCCAAAGTTGGGCTTCGCCCTTCCTCGTTTCGCCAAACTTTCCAAACGCAATAAAATCAAAATTAAATACCATATTTTCTTGTTTGATTTCTCTCAGACCTCTCAAAAAATCAGTTAATCCGCCAAAACTTACAGGTCTTCTTACATCTTGCAAAATTTGATTATCAAAAGTTTGTATTCCAAAACTAAATCTAAGCCTTGGTCGTTTTTTGAAATGAGTATGAAAATAAGAAATCAGATTGTATATTTCTTGGGTAGGGTAGGGATTGAGTTCGATATTGAGCTCCATTATTTCACTTGTATCAAAATGTTGCCCCAAAAAATCTACAATTCCTGTCAGTTGCTCAGGAGACAAAACGTTTGGTGTACCACCACCAAGATAAATCGTCTGAATTTTTTTATTTATGATATGTGGCGCGGTATTAGTAATTTCTTTGTACAATGTTTCAATATAGTCGCCAATCATCTTTTCTTTGATTTCTGGATTTAGAAAAAAACTGTAAAACGAACAGTATGGGCATTTTTGAGCACAAAATGGGATGTGTATATAAATTGAAGTCACAATAAAAAATCAGAATATAAATATTATTATATAACTAACGAATATCGAAAGGTTTGCAATCCTTTTTTATCTAGATATTGGTGTTGACAATAATTGGAAAAATCATAAAAAAGAAAATACAAACAAAAAGAAAATAAACCAAAAAATATAAAGCCATGGAAAACAAAAAAATAAGTATTCTGTATACCAAAGCGGTAAAATCCATGAGCATCAATAGTTCTTTGTATGTGGATAAAGTTTTTTTTCAAATTTTTCTTGCGTCCAAAGCGAGAGAGAAATTTAAAGTATCTGTATATATGGATAAAAACGCTGTTGGTATTGACATGCCAGTTCCTGGTTTGGTTCTTGTAAAAAAGATTGCTAAAGATGTTTTTGATTATTGGTTTCCTTTGGATGAACCATATCTTGTTAATCTTTTTTCAATCCAACCCAAAAGAGGTTTTTTCCCTCCGGTTATTATTGACTTGCCTGATGTTTCTATAAAAACATTCAAATTTGTTGATAAAAATGAAGTAGAAACCAATAAAACCGAGGAGGAAGTAAATATAAACAAAATCGATGATGTAAATCAAAACAATAATCAAGATGTAAAACAAGACGAATGTTTTGATATAAATAGTTTTGATGATTACGTCGATGATATGTTTGATTATATCAATGGTCCTATGTTTTTTATTGATAGAAGTGTTATCGATGAAAAGTTAGAGCTTCTTCCTGGAATTTTGTTTGATTATCTTTGTTTTTTTAAAACTCCAGAAGATGAAAGATTGTTCTTGGATGATTGGATAGCAAAGAGAGATTGGTTCTTTGATGATCATCATGATGGTATAAGAAAGAGATATATTATAAAAATTTACAATACCATCATAAAAACAATAGAAGAAGACCTCAAGGATGACGAAGAATTAGTCAATGAAATTTCACAAGAACACAATCTCAAGTCTTTTTTGTCAAATATGAGCCAAAAAGATCTTGAGAAAAAAGCAGATGAAGCAATTAATAAAAAAGACAAAGAAACCTTCCTAAAAATAAGTGAAGAATTGGAAAGAAGAGACGGTTTAGAAAAAAACAAGAGATTCCTTAGAAGATAATTAGAGGAAAGCTCTTTCCAAAATGTTTAGGCAGGGCGATTATATCGCCCTGTTTTTTTTATTGACATTGTTGTTTAAATGGTTATAAGAAGAAAACAAAAAAACAAACAAAAAAATGAAAAAAATATTATTTATTATCTGTATGTTGGCTTGGGGAAATATATATGCTCAGTTATTTAGTCAGCAAATATTTGAAGAAAAAAAACCATCAAGTTTTTCTGTAGAATTAGGTGGATTGGTTGTTATTGTGCCATCTGCGCCTATTGAAAAACAATGCCAATTTGTGGCTTATAGGTCAGTCAATCCTATATATCAGGACGAATTTGATAAAAATTTTTTCTCCGAAGCGTTGGATTCATTAATATTTTATGATGACTCTAATGTGTTTATGTTGAAGAACTGGGGGAATATGTTTTCTCCTGATGGTAACTTAGTTATCAAAGAAAAGTTTGTTCGTTTTTTGCGAACAGCTAAAGAAGATTACAATATTTCTATCAAAATGTTATCTTCCAACAATAGCCTGGAAGTTTGGCAGATTGGTAAGGAGAAACTATTTGTCCATAAGGAATCAACCAAAAAAAGGAAAAATAAGATTGGTCCGATTCCTGATGGCTACTATTACATCACAACTAAGCAACCCCTGAATTAGGGGTTGTTTTTCTTTTTTTCCTGGCTTTTATTTTTTATTCGTTTTCCAAGGTTAAAATAGATATTTCTTGTAATAAAAAACAGTATAGTTCATCAGATAATATATCAAGCAATTTGTTGTCGTCATTCTAGAAACGATGTTAATTGTTTCAAGCTAACACTCCATAGATATCATATGGTTAGATAAACAGTCTTTACAAAAACAGAGATAATAAAAGAATAAAAAAGAAATCGCTTGATATCAAATTTTCTTGCTCAAGCAAAAATCAAAGAAGGAGCTGATAGATAAGGAGTGAATTTAGCAACAAGAAAATAAATAAATGGTCTCTTATTCAACGATTTTATCAGAAAATGTTTGTCTTGAGAAATATAAGAAAATTTTTTCAAAAAAGGAAGTTTGTTGAAAAACCTACCTATACTGTATAATATAATATCTCCTATAATATCGCCCAAGAAAGCTATAATTGCTACATATTCTATACGAAGTCCTCATTGAGCCGCAACTCCTGCACTAACAAAAGAAGTGATTGGTCATTCAACGGTTGTGAGAATAAAGAGATATAAATAAATATTTTGTTTTACAAGCGGCCAAAACATAATTTAAAAATAGAAAACAAAAATCAGAATTATTATATATGAAATTTTTTTTGATAAGTTTTGATATTATATGGACTGAAGAGAAAAATATGTTTGAGAAATTTAAAAAATCATTGGTATCATATGATGTCTTTGTACATAAAGAAATCCCTTTTCCATCATTTCCAAAATCACCATTTGTCAGATTTAAGAGAATTTTCTGCAGAGAAAGGAAATCGAACTGTAGTCTTTTTATTTTTGTGCATATAAGTATTTATGGCAACTTCCAATTGATATCTATCAAATTTGTTTTTGAAAACGTTTTTTAGATCATTGGTTCTTATTATTCTTTGTCATGACAATATAAGTTCTCTATACAATAATTTGATATATCGTTTTGCATAAATACGCCTAAGTATTCACATATCAATTTCTGGATATCTATACATAGTCTCTATAAGTCTTATGACTTCATGAATTTTAATATTAGACAAATCTGCATCAAAAAGAAAAACATATTCTGTTGATACATTTTTGAGTCACTGATAAACAGCATGAGATTTTCATTTATTATCAGAATATGATATTATAGATATTTTTGAAGAATCACTTTCTTTTATAAAGTTTTTTACAACAGCTTTGCTATTATCATTTGATCAATCATCAACTGTAATAATACTATCAAAAAAAGGAATCTGAGTTAGTTTTTTTAGTACTCATCAAATTCTTTGTTCTTCATTGTAAAATGGGACAATGCAAGTGCAAGACTTTTTCATTATTATATTGATTTTTAAAACGATCTCGTATCTTATATAAAAATCCTTCTTCAAAGCAAGGTATAAAAAATAACAAAAAAAAGCTTCACAAGGAAGTTTTTTAATGGAGCGGATGACGGGACTCGAACCCGCAACAGTCTGCTTGGAAGGCAGAAACTCTAGCCAATTGAGTTACATCCGCAAATAATTTGTGTGTGTGGATTAATCTATCCATTTGCTTTATAATTGCAAGTTTATTTTTGTTTGGTGGGCCTAGCTGGACTCGAACCAGCGACCCAGCGGTTATGAGCCGCTTGCTCTAACCAACTGAGCTATAGACCCAAAACAAAAACAAGTTCTTATATAATAAAACAGACAAAAAATGCAAGACTTTTTACTTCAAAAATACTTCTGAGAAATCAATAAGTATCTCAATATCAGACACAAGTTGTTTTTTGTGAATATTTAATTTTTTTAGTATATTATCATTTATTTTTTCTATTTTGTTTATCATGTTTTTGAGAATACTAATTTGCTCTGATTGTTCATATTTTTTAATATTTTCGGCTAGTAATTTCATTAAAATTCAGTTATTGCTTCTCATTCTAAGTGAGGTATCATAATCAAGCTCATATCAACGAACAATCAATGCTGCCATTTCTTCTCTTGTTAAAATTTTGTTTGCATCCTCAAAAGAGTCAGTTATTATTTCGATGTTTTTTGGATTTTTATTTGCAAGTTTGAGGCTGTGAATCAATAATCTAATAGCATCAAGTCTTGTTATATTTTCTTCAGGAGAAATGTTTATTGCTAAAATTGATTTTATTAATTTTTGACCAAACGCATCAGATGAAATTAATATAGAAATTGCTACAGATGATAATGCTATATTGGTTGATGATCAATTGCTTCAATCAGAAATCAAGCAAAATATTGAAAAGATGGCAGTAGATGAATCTTATACATTGGTTGTTACTGGTTCATTAATTTCTTGAGATGCTGAGCTGGCTGTTGTTATTAACGGTCAAACAATTGATCCCAATATTTATAATAACAATTCTCAGCAAACAATATCTAGTAGTTCTTATATTGTTCCTTTGGCTGAAGATATTGAAGAATGAAACGATATTGAAGAATTAGACGATGATATTCATAATGCTCCAGACCAGAATCCAGAAGAAATACAATGATATGAGTTATGAGAAAAAATTGATGTAGAAGAACATATGCAAGAAAATCAAGATATGGAAAATTTGATTGGTTTGGGATGTAATTATCAAGATGTTGATTATGAAAATATTATTTTCCAAGATGTAAAAAATCATCGATCAAAACCATATGTTGAGCTTTTGCGTGTAAATTGTATTGTGAGATGAAGAGAAATAAATACTTTTGTAACTGAGGATTCTATCAAAAGAGCGGAAGCAATCAAGGTAGCAATTAAGCTTTGGGGTATACAAAACAATCGGCAAATTAAATCAGAAAATTATATTTATTTAGGAAATACTCCTATGTCTGATATAGATAATGCTCATTGGTCGGCTCAATATGTAGACCAAGCATACAAAATTGGTTTATTGGATTCTTTGTATAAGTGAGATTCAACCAAAAAATTATTTCCAAATCAAAGTATTACTAGGGGAGAGGCGGTTGAGCTATTGATAAAGACTTATTTGTTGTTGGATAATTCTTCTTTGTGAAAAAATGAAACAATGATCACTGCGATTTTTGAAGATATTGATGCTAAATCAAGTTCTACTCCGTATATAGCATATGCATATGAAAGATGATTTTTGCAAGGTGTTATCGATCAATGAAAACAAGTATTCTTACCAAATCAAAAAATATCTAGAAGCGAATTCGCAAAAATCGCAGCCCTTATTTTCAAGGATTTCTTATCTGTTTATCGTATAAAATAGACGTTCACTTAATAAATAATACCTATTTAGTTTTTAGATAGGTATTTTTTTTCAACAAAAAAAATCAGCATAAAGCTGAAATTTAATGGTGGGTGATATAGGACTCGAACCTATGACCCTCTGCTTGTAAGGCAGATGCTCTAGCCAACTGAGCTAATCACCCAAACAATAAATGGCGGTCCCACGGGGAATCGAACCCCGGTTGCAGGATTGAAAGTCCCGTGTCCTAACCACTAGACGATGAGACCAAATAAATGGCGGAATGGACGGGACTCGAACCCGCGACCTCCTGCGTGACAGGCAGGCGTTCTAGCCAGCTGAACTACCACTCCTTATATGTGTGTTATCCAAACAAATGGAGCCAACTGTCGGATTTGAACCGACGACCCACCGCTTACAAGGCGGTAGCTCTACCGCTGAGCTAAGTTGGCATCAAAGAAGCGGTTAGCTTCTTATTTATTTTTGTTTTTTACTTTCATTAAATATTTTTGCTACTCTAGATTTTCTTCTTGCAGCTGTTTGTTTTTTTAAAACACCAACTTTACAAGCTTTATCTATATATTTATAAAGTGTTTGCATTTCTGTTTCAGCAATAGCAACACCTTTCGATATATTTTTCATAAATTTCTTGATAGCCATTTTCATTCTCAACTTAAAATCATAATTTCTTTTGTGAAGTTTAAGAGATCTTGAATGTGCTTTTTTTGCTGATTTTGT